>Ga0182024_10012902_pt1 | contig 16441 bp, 11 predicted proteins | sample P32metaG_FD_120480 | JGI IMG/M metagenome (GOLD analysis project Ga0182024, IMG submission 120480) | Permafrost microbial communities from Stordalen Mire, Sweden - P3-2 metaG (Illumina Assembly) | ecosystem: Environmental > Terrestrial > Soil > Wetlands > Permafrost | place: Sweden: Stordalen... | reverse complement strand
GGGCGCGAAAACCCTCCTCGTCGAGCGATTTGGCTTCCTCGGTGGAACCAGCACTGCGGTGCTCGACACTTTCTACGGCTTTTACACTCCAGGCTCGCGCTCCCTCAAAGTAGTCGGCGGCATCGCCGACGACGTGGTCAAGGGTCTCCGCGAGTACGGAGCTTGCATGGAACGGCCCAACACTTATGGCGCCGGCACCGGAATTACCTACAATTCGGAATACCTAAAAATGGTATGGGAGCGACTGGTACAGGACGCAGGTGCAGCGATCTTGCTCTACGCCTGGGTACAGGATGCGTCGATCTCAGGGCAAAAAATTCAATCGCTCACCATCGCTACCAAGCAGGGTCTGCGAAAAGTGATTGGAAATTATTTTGTCGACGCCACCGGAGATGCCGACCTGTGCTACTTCGCTGGTGCTTCTTGCGAACTGGCGGGCGAACAGGAACCCGCTCAAATGCTTACCACCACGTTCAAGGTGGCGAATGTGGACGTGGCTCTCAGAAAGAGCCTGTCTAAGAAGGAATTCCACCAGCGCATGGCGGCTGCCGCTGAGTCCGGCCGTTTCAATCTGCCGCGGCGCGAGGGCAGCGATCACATCACCCCCGTGAAGGGGATGATGGCTACCAACATGACGCGCGTGCAATCATTCGAATCGTCCGACGGACGATTCCGTAACGCGACTGATCCGGATCTGCTGACCAGTGCCGAAATCGAAGGCCGCCGGCAAGCCCTGGAATATCTGCGGTTCCTCAAGAGTGAAATCCCTGGATATGCTGAAGCTGAACTGATCGCTTTCGGAACGCAAATTGGAATCCGCGAGACGCGGCGAGTGCGTGGAGAGTACCGTCTCACGCGGGAGGATGTGCTCAACGCGCGCCAGTTCGAAGACCAGATCGGGCTATGCGGAGCGCCGATCGAAGATCACCACTCGGGTAGCGATACCGAATGGCAATACCTTCCCGATGGACAATGCGTCGGGATTCCGTTTCGCACGCTCATTCCGCAGAGCGTGGAAAACTTGTTAGTCGCCGGTCGCTGCTTCTCGGCAACCCATGATGCCCATGCCAGTGTGCGATCCATGGCCCAATGTATGGCGATGGGACAAGCCGCAGGAACCGCGGCGGCCTTGTGCTCAGAGAAACACCGCGCGCCGCGTGAACTCGACATTCGCCTGCTGGAACAACGGCTGCAGAAAGCTGGAGCGATTCTTCGCAGTCAATAAACATGCCATTCCTGCGCACAGTTCTCGGCGATATCGAGGCGAGTCAGGCTGGTATCTGCTACGCCCACGAGCACCTCATCATTGATCCCAGCTTCACTACCTATTGTTATCCCGATTTCCTGCTGGATTCTGTCGAGCGCGCTTGTATTGATGTCGCGGAGTTCCATGCGGCCGGTGGGCGAACGCTGGTCGATTCCATGCCTTGCGGTGGCGGCCGCAACGCCGCAAAGCTCGCCGAGGTGTGCCGCATCACGGGAGTGAATATTCTCTGTCCCACGGGGCTTCATCTCACGAAATACTATGCGCCAGGACATTGGGGAGAGCGGCTCAACGCCGAGGAACTAGCGAAACTGTTCGTCGCCGATATAGAACAGGGGATCGATTCCGCTGATTACAACGGGCCGGAAATTTCACGCACTCCGCACAAGGCGGGGGTAGTGAAGGTGGCCACAGGAAAGAATTCTCCCGGCGCGCATGAGCGCAAGGTCTTCGAGGCGGCAGCCATGGCACATCAGCGGACCGGAGTGCCGATTCTCACTCACACTGAGCAGGGCGCGGGTGCATTGGAGCAAGTCCGGTTGTTCGAAGAGTTCGGCGTGCCGCTGCAGCACGTCGTGATTTCACACACTGACCGCGCCCCAGACCCTGTCTACCACAAAGAAATTCTTTCGACCCAAGCGATCCTGGAGTACGATTCCGCGTTTCGCTGGGAGCCAGGAACACGCAATCCTACTCTGGATCTGCTCGTCGCGATGGTGGATGCAGGTTTCGGCACTCAGATAGTGCTGGGTATGGACGCTGCCCGGCGAAAATACTGGAAAGCTTACGGCGGAGCTCCAGGGCTGGTGTTTTTGCTGCGTGAGTTCGTTCCTCGATTGCAGCAGGCGGGTTTGAGCAGCGCAGACATCGAGAAGATTTTCGTGAGCAATCCCGCGCGATGCTACGCGTTCGATTCATCTGCCTCGAACAAAAGGACAGACGTACTCCATGCATGAAGCCACTCTAGGCTTGCTTATGATTATTGTCGCCGGCGCGATGAACGGTAGCTTTGCCGTGCCCATGAAACTCACGCATCGCTGGCAATGGGAGCACACCTGGCTGATGTGGACGATCTACGGCCTGTTCATATTCCCGCCGATGCTGACGTTCCTCACAATCCCCAATATTCTGGCGGTGTATCGAGAGAGCGGGCTGGGCGTGGTAGCGGCGGTCGCAGCGTGCGGCGCAGGATGGGGAATCTCCGTTGTATTTATCGGTCTTGCGGTAGAAGCCGTGGGCGTGGCGGTGTCCTTTTCGATCATGCTGGGACTTTCCGCAGCCCTCGGCAGCCTGGTGCCACTCGTTTTTCTTCATTCGGACAAGATCGCCACTCCGGCAGGCATGAGCGTTCTCGCCGGCCTCGCGCTGATGCTGATCGGAGTGGGTACCTGCGCTGTCGCTGGCAAACGTCGTGAAATGGCTTTGGGAGCTGGTGCACCAGGTAAACCATCTATCGCCAAGGGCCTGACCTTTTGCGTATTGGGCGGCCTCGGTTCCGGTCTGGTGAACCTCGGTTTGGTTTTCGGCGCGCCGATCCTTAAAGCAGCGGAAGCACACGGCGCCTCTCGCGTATCGACCCCAAACGCTGCGTTTCTTCCGCTGATGCTCGCCGGCGGTATTCCCAGCTTGATTTATTGCAGTTATTTGATTTTAAAAAATAAGAATGCGCACCAATTTGGCGCCGCCGACACGGCTCACCACTGGTTCCTCACCGCGCTGATGGCGCTCCTGTGGTTCGCCAGCACAATTCTGTATGGCGCGGCCACCACTAATCTGGGCGAGCTGGGCACAGTACTGGGCTGGCCGCTATTCATGTCGGTGATCGTCATCACGGCTGCCGCGTGGGGTTTGATTACGGGCGAATGGAAGGGAAGTGGATCGAAGCCGCGAATCCTGATGGCGGTCGGCGTGGGAATTTTAATTGTAGCGATTTTCGTGCTGTCGTTCGCGGGCCGGCAAGTGTAGCGACGCGAGATTACTTTGGTTAATTTGTGGCTTCGCGCGTGCGATCGGCTTCCAGCGACGTGCTTTCCCACCGCTCTCCGCAGCGCAAAATGTGATAAGGCTGCCCAATGGTATTGCAGGCATTCGCGAAATCCTGCGGGTCCGCCGTGTTGAACGCGAACATTTCGTAATGACAGGGGATCACGGTACGCGCACCAATTTGCTTGCCTAATTGGGCAGCTTCTTTCGCATTCAAATTGCCCGCCACACGACGCTCCGGCCCGCGGCCGTTGATTGGCAAGAGAGCCACGTCCACCCCATGCGCCCGCAGTTGCTCCGCCATGCCTTCGTAAACGAGCGTGTCACCGCTGTGATATAGCGTCCACGGGCCGCAACGGACGATGTAGCCGAAAAACTCCGGCCCCAACTCATCATGCGCCGCCGGGATGGCTTCAATTCGAAAAGGTCCGGCATCGATAGACTGTCCAATCTCCAGTCCCACGGGAAACGATGGGTCAATCCCAAGTCGCTCCGCAACGAACGTCCGGTTTGCCGCCGGCACAATCAGAACGATTCCGTTGTTGACGCGCAAAAGTGGGCCCAGCGTTTCCGCGTCGAGATGATCCGTATGATTGTGGCTGGAGGTAACCACATCAATAAAATCGAGAGTCGCTGGATCTAGGGCGCGCGCCGTCATTCGAACGTGAGGTTTGTCGGTGTTGGCGTATTTTTTCGTCAGCGAATCGGACAAGTAAGGATCGAGCAGCAAATGTCGGCCCCGCCATTGCACGACAAAGCCGCTCTGCCCTAGCCACCATAGGCGGAAATGCCCATCGTCGCGGCTGGCTGCCCTTATATTGGCGAGCAGCGCAGCGTCTTTCAGCAGAGGTTCAATCACGCGAGTCCCATTTCCTGGCGCACGAGTTTCACGCCCTCCACCATGGACGTAAGTTTTCGGCGCGCAGCCCAGCGCGCCGTTTGGCTGAGTCCGCAATCAGGGGCAAAAGCCAGACGATCGGCCGGCGCGAACCGCAAACAGCGCCGTACACGCTCCGCAACGTCCTCCGGAGTCTCAATGTAATAATTCTTCACGTCGATGATACCCACCGCGACATCCATGCGTTGCGTGATGCTTTCGATTACCTCGAGCTCGGCGAACTCCCGACTGGCCATTTCCAAGTGCATTTCGTCCACATGGATATCCAGGAACGCGGGAAACAGGCAAGCGTATTTTCGAGGAGCCACCGCGCGGCCTTTGAAGTTGCCGAAGCACAAGTGAGTCGATAGACGGCAACGGCCGCGCACGGTTTCTACCGTTTCGTTGAACACGGCCACGAATCGGCGTGGGTCCTCCCGATGCCCATAGCAGCTCATTGATGGTTCGTCGACACAGATTTCCCGGCAGCCCTCGGCAACGAGCAGCTCCAGCTCCCGTCGGACGATGGGGACGAGCGCTTGCGTGAGCGCGAACCTGTCCGGATAATTTTGGTTGGGGATGAGACGCCCACTGAGAGTGTACGGACCGGGCACACTGGCTTTCAGCGCTACGTGCTCCGGAGCAATACGTTTCAGGCGTCGAAATTCCTCTACGATGCCCAGGCCGCGCGGGGCCCCCAACTGTCCGGTCACTTCATGTTTTCCACGCTGATCGTGCCCCGGCGGCCCAAACCTGCGCTTTGGCAAACCTTCAGACGCAATGCCCGTCAAGAACCCATAAAACGAGAGATTGAAATCCAGGCGAGCCTGTTCACCGTCGGTGATTACGTCCAAACCTGCGTCCATTTGGTCCTTCACTGCAACGGCAACCGCGTCGTCCAGCATTTCGCTTAGATCATCGGCGCCGAATGCATCGAGGTGGCTGGACGCAAATTCCAACCAGGCTGGAAAAGGGTAGCTGCCAATTACCGTGGTACGAAGAGCGCGTGGCATCGGTTACCTCAAGAGATCGCACAACCTTACTTTTTGCCCACATAAGCATAGTAATAGGACACGCATGCTTGGCAACAACTATTCCACAAGGCTCGCCGAACACCATGCACTTGAGTTCCAGAGGAACAAAGCGAGGCACTCTTGCGCTCGCTATGCGCCCGCGCGTGACTTCTGCTAACCTTGCATGGCCCCACGGGAGCCTCCAACAGATCGAATGAACCGCCGGATCACACGACGCGATTTCCTCGAAGCGTTTGCCGCCATGGGCCTGGCGTTGCCCATGTCGTCCTCCGTATTTGATGTGAGGCACCCCCGCGGACTGGATTTCAGCCACGTGAATTCGCCTACGCCTCAAAAGTACCTGATCGAAACCATGGGCGGCGGCGTGGCGCTCTTCGATTACAACAACGATGGACTGCTGGACATTTTTCTGGTCAACAGCGGGCAGCTCGCTAATCCGATGCATCCACCCGAGACCTTCGACCGGCACGATCCGCGGAACTGGAATCGTCTGTACCGGCAAAATCCGGATGGAAGCTTTACGGACGTCACCAAGGAAGCAGGGCTCGCCAACGCCGGCGACGGCAACTACGGCATGGGCGTGGCGGTCGGTGATTACGACAATGACGACTTCCCCGATATTTACGTCACGAACTACGGAAGAAATACGCTTTACCACAACAATGGTGACGGCACTTTCACTGACGTGACCGCCAAAGCAGGCGTGGAGGCTGGAGGTTGGAGCTGTTCCGCGGGCTTCTTCGATTACGACAACGACGGCCACCTCGACCTGTTTGTCACGCGCTACATGATCTGGGACACGCAGCACAGCAAAATTTGCGGAGGCGAGTGGCAGACCTACTGCCCGCCTGCCGAATTCCCCGCGACCACGAATATCCTTTATCGCAATCGCGGCGACGGCACATTCGAGGACGTCAGCCAGCGTTCCGGAATTGCGTCGCTCAAGGGACGCTCGCTCGGAGTCTCCTTCGCGGACTACGATGACGACGGGTTTACCGACATTTTCGTATCGAACGATGGCATGCGCCAGTTTCTCTTCCACAATAATGGCGATGGGACGTTCACCGAACGCGCTCTGGAAGCGGGCGCGGCGCTAACCGCGGATGGCAAGCCTCTCTCGGGCATGGGCACTGTCTTTCAAGACTACGACAACGATGGGCGCCCTGACATACTCGTCACTGTGCTGCCGCGCGAGGTTTACGCACTCTTTCACAACGACGGCAACGGTTCGTTCAGCTACCGCAGTCTGCAGGCGGGGTTGGGATTGCTCTCGGCTGCAAGTTCCGGATGGGGTGTAGGCTTGGAAGATTTCGACAACGACGGCTGGAAGGACTTGTTCGTCGCGCAGAGCCACGTGCTGGACAACGTCGAGCAGATTGACCACATGCTGCATTACAAAGAGCCGCCGCTGCTGGCGCTCAATCACAATGGGCGCTTTGAACGCGCCGATTCAGGAATCACTTCCGCCATTGCCGGCCGCGGTGCTGCGTTCGGCGATCTGAACAACGATGGCTGGATGGATGTTGTGGTTACCTCGCTCGGCGGCGAGCCTCTGGTGCTGTTGAATCACGGCGGTACTGGGCATTGGCTCTCCATTTCGTTGCACGGAACGCGCAGCAACCGCGACGGGCTGGGCGCGCGCGTGCAGGTCAATGGACAAACACGATTCGCGACCACTGCCGGCAGCTACATTTCGGCCAGCGACAAGCGCCTGCACTTTGGTCTCGGCACCGCGCAAGTTGCGAAAGTCGAAATCCACTGGCCCTCCGGCACCCATCAGGTTCTTGAAGGCGTGAAAGCCGATCAATTTCTCGAAGTCCGCGAGCCGGAAAAATCATGAGTGGCGTCTTACTTTCACTATTGCTCGCGCTCCAGGCGTCTCCGTCGCTGGCTCTCCAGCATCTACATGCCGGAGTAGAGGCCGAAAAGAGCGGACAATTGGATGCGGCGGTGGCCGAGTTTCAAAAAGCTTCTGAGCTCGATCCCAAGCTGGCCGCCGCGTTCACGGATCTCGGTGGGGTATATATTGAGAAGCACGATTATGCGGCCGCGATTCCGCCGTTGAAGCGGGCCGTAGAGCTCAGCCCCGGCCTTGAGGGCGCACACCGATTGTTGGGATACGCGCTGCTGGCGCAAGGGTATGCCAGTGAGGCGATTCCGCATCTGGAGAAGGCCCACGCAGACGATGCGCTGGGCATCGCACTGCTCGAAGCGGGAAAGTTGCCCGAGGCGTTGGCAATTCTGCAGAGGGCTCTGGCGCAGAATCCGGATGATCCCGACCTGCTGTATTACTACGGCCGAGCTTCCGGCCTGCTCTCCAAACAGGTTTTTGACGAACTCGAAGCCCGGTTCCCGGATTCCGCGCGCGCTCACCAGATGATGGCTCAGGACTACGCCGCGCTGCGGGATGTTCCCAGCGCCGAACGCGAATTTCTCGAAGCGTTGCGCTTGCGCCCGCAGACGGCGGGCCTACACTTAGAGTTCGGCGAGCTTTACGCCCGTGCGCAGCAATGGGATAAGGCCGCGGAACAATTCCAGCTGGAAACCGAAACTCAGCCGGGCAGCCCCGAAGCTTTTTATCGTTTGGGTGAAGCTCTGGTGCAGTTGGGGAAATTCCACGAAGCGCGCGAGGCGCTGGCGCATTCTGACAAATTGAAGGAAGAGATGCCGGAAACGCTCTACATGCTTGGTAAAGCTGCGGCGATGGATGGAGACGACGGCTTGGCCGAAAGGTCCTGGGCACATCTTCTGCGCCTGGAAAAAGATACTGAGCTTGCCGCACAAGCGCATTTTGGCTTGGCTGCTATTTATCGCAAGCAGGGAAATGCCGCCGACGCGGACCGCGAAATGGCAGAATTTCGTAAATTGCAAAGCAGCGCGGGCCATACGGACGATTCGCCGAAATGAATAGTATTCACGCAAGAGCCGAAGGAGAGAGTTGATGAAACCTGCATGGATGAACACGACCACATCCCAGCGCAAAATCGGTGTGATCTTGGCTCTGTTTATTATTGCGATCACCGCGGTGCTGGTGCCGTCCGCGGTTTCGGCTCCCGGCGACGTCGAAAAGCGCATCGAAGTGATTCTCAGCAAAATGACGCTCGAGCAGAAGATTGACATGCTCGGCGGCGAGGACGATTTTTACATTCGCGCCTATCCAGAGCTTGGCTTACCTCGCTTGCGGATGGCCGATGGCCCCATTGGAGTTCGCCACGGCGGCCCTTCGACCACGATGGCCGGCGGCATTTCCTTGGCGGCTTCGTGGGATCCCGCGCTCGCTGCGGAGGTGGGAACTCAAATTGGACGCGACGCCCGCGCGAAGGGCGTGCACTTCATGCTCGGGCCTGCTTTCAACATCTATCGCGCGCCGATGAACGGCCGCAATTTCGAATATTTGGGTGAAGATCCGTATCTCGCCGCACAAATCGCGGTGGGATACATCGAGGGCATGCAAAGCCAGGGAGTCAGCGCCACGGCGAAACATTTCATGGGAAACAATTCCGACTACGATCGGCATAACACCGATTCCATCATTGACGAGCGCACCATGCGTGAAATCTATCTGCCCGCATTCGAAGCTTCAGTGAAACAAGCCCATGTGCGCGCGGTGATGGATTCCTATAACTTAACGAACGGCAGCCACATGACGCAGAACGCCCATTTGAATATTGACGTCTTGAAGAAGGAGTGGGGCTTCGATGGCATCCTCATGTCCGACTGGACGTCCACGTACGACGCGGTGGGAGCAGCAAATGGCGGCTTGGACCTCGAAATGCCTTCGGGGAAATTCCTGAACCGCGAGAAGCTTTTGCCGGCGATTCAGCAGGGGTTGGTCTCGGTGGCGACGATTGATGACAAAGTTCGCCGCATTCTGCGCGTGGCAATTCAGTTCGGCTGGCTCGACCACGAACAGACCGACTTGACGATCTCGCGTTACAACCGCGAAGGCGATCAAGTCGCGCTGCAAGCCGCGCGCGAAGGCGCCGTGCTTTTGAAAAATGACGGCAATGTGCTGCCGCTCAAGAAGGACGCAGTCAAATCCATACTGGTGGTCGGGCCCGACGCCTATCCCGCCGTGCCGGTGGGCGGCGGCAGCGCTCGCGTGGTTCCGTTTGCAGCCGTCAGTTTTTTGCAAGGCATCAGCGACTACGTGGGAATTACGGCCCAAGTCTTTTACAGTCCAGGGATTCCAACCGTAAGCGAAATGACGGCGGCGAAATCCTTCTCGACGGCTGCGTCGGGCGGGACTCTGGGATTTAAAGCGGAACATTTTACCAATCCAGATTTGCAGGGAACGCCATACCTCACGCGCACCGAGGAACACGTGGATTTCGGACCGCCGAGCCGGAAGAGTTTGCCCACTGAGGCGCTGTCCTCTCGATGGACCGGTTACTATGTGCCCAGTGCCGCCGGCAAGTACGATCTCTTCGTTTCCTCCTCGGGCGAAGACGGCGGCCACTACCGCGTCTATGTTGATGACAAAATCGTGCTCGACGATTGGACTACCTCAAAAGAACTGCTGGGCGTCGCGACGCTTTCTTTCGACGCCGCCCCGCACAAAGTTGTGCTCGAGCATCACGGCGAGTCTAGGTGGCTTGGCGGACATCTGCACATGGGAATTACACGCGAAGATAGCTACGTGCTTCCCGATGCGAAGAAGCTGGCGGCGAAGGCTGACGTTGTTGTCGTCGCGGTGGGATTTGATCCGGAGTCCGAAAGCGAAGGCGCCGATCGAACTTTCCGTTTGCCTCCGGGGCAGGATGAATTGATTCAGGAAATGGCCGCTGCGAATAAGAACACAATCGTCGTGCTTACCTCCGGCGGTGGCGCGGACATGAATGAATGGATCGATCGCGTTCCAGCGCTGTTGGAAGCTTGGTATCCAGGGCAAGAAGGCGGCAAAGCTGCTGCGGAAATTCTTTTCGGCGATGTGAATCCGTCGGGCCGTCTACCAGCAACTTTTGAACGCCGCTGGGAAGATAATCCGGTGCACGACAGCTATTATCCGGCGGCTGGCACTAACCGCGTCATCTATAAGGAAGGCGTGTTCGTGGGTTATCGTGGGTACGAGCACAATGGCACAAAGCCTTTATTTCCATTCGGTTATGGGCTTTCGTACTCGTCCTTCACGTACGCCAATCTGGCCATCAAGCCCGCGGACGTGCACGCTAAAAACGACGGATTTTCCGCGCCGCTATATCAAGTTTCGTTCGACGTGACGAACACTGGAACGCGCGGTGGCGCTGACGTCGCTCAAGTTTATGTGGCGGAGGCGCATTCGAAAGTTCCCAGGCCCACGAAGGAATTAAAAGGATTCGCGCGGATCAATCTGAAACCGGGCGAAACAAAAACCGCGACCGTGACTCTGGATGGCCGCGCTTTTTCCTACTACGATGCGGAAGCGAAAAAGTGGCGCGCAGATGCGGGTGAATACGAAATTCTCGTGGGACATTCGAGCCAGGATATCCAACTCCACAGCGGCCTCACGCTTTCGGCGGATGTTGCCGCGTCGGCAAATAATAAGTAGGTTTCAGGAATTGAATATTTCGGCGTGGTTCAGTGCATTGTCGGAGATGCCGGAAACGCGTCCGTCAGCGAAACCACCTGCATCGCGCTCTTCAGCTGATCGAGCGGAACGGAAGAAGCAGTCCTGAGTTTCACGGTGACCGATTCACCCGGCAACAGATCGAAATAGTTATCCGTAGTTTGCACATCCAGATCGCCGAACGAGAGATAGACACTGCGTGCGAGCGCCGGCGACCGCAGTGTTACCGCATAAGTTCCGTTCGAATTCGCGAGCGACGTTTCGATATGCACTGAAGTGGGCAGATCGATATTGTGCATGGTGTCGAAGAAAATCAGATTCCGCGAGACGTTCTGTCCGCCAACCTCCAGATCGAACACCAGAAAGCTTTTCTTCGGATCAGCGTTCGCCAGCAGTTCCTTCTCGTCCAATGTGAAATAGACGGCGCTGGATTGCGCAGGCACTTGCACGTCCTGCGTTTTCTCCGTCAGCACTTTCCCGGAAAAATCCAGCAAGCGCGAATGAATCCGGGCGCTAAGTGGCTGCAGTTTGTCGGACACCACGTAGACGTCCACCTTCCCGTCGTGCGCGAATGGTGAAACGATCACGTCATCGTAGAATCGTCGCGCGTAATATTGCAGCGCCTTCCAACGTCCGAAGTAATCAATGCTGGCCCAAGAAGCCACCGGCCAGCAGTCGTTCAACTGCCAGTACAGCGAGCCCATCGTGTTCGGCCGCTGGCGCCGCAAGTGTTCCGCGCCTACTTTGATAGCCTCCGCCTGCAACACCTGGCTCAAGTACACGAACGAGGGAAAATCTTTCGGCTCCGGATACCAGCGCAGCACGTAGCTCAAAATTCGCTCGTTGCCGCGGTGATTTTTCTGGTGGTCCTGCATGGTTGGGGAGTGGATGTCCATGTCACCGGGCTGCGCGAAAGTGCGGATGGTGCGCATTTCCGGGAAGGACTGGAATCCATATTCAGACATGAAGCGCGGGAATTGTTGTGTGTACATTTCGATTGGAGCTAATGCGTGCCAGACCTGCCAATAGTGCATATCGCCGTTGGTCTGGCTGTCGGGGGGTTCTTCGAAATTCGCACTCGGTGAACTCGCCCAATACGGCACGGGATCCGCGTAGCGCGCGACGACGCCCGCGAGGACGCTATGGAAAAGGACGACGTAATCCGTCCACACGTTTTCGCGGTCGGCCGGTGAAACCGCTTCCTTGAAGATTTTTCGATCGTCCCAATGCGCCCAGCCCGTCTCAATTTCGTTATTGCCGCACCACAACACGATGCTGGGGTGATCGCGCAGGCGCTGGACTTGCTCGATGGCCTCCTGCCTCACATTCTCCTGAAAATCCGCGCCACCCGGAACCATGTCACCGCCGAAAATAAACTCCTGCCACACCATGATGCCCAGCTCGTCGCAAATATCGTAAAAATCATCCGACTCGTAGTATCCTCCGCCCCACTCGCGCACCATATTCATGTGCGCGTCGCGCGCCGATTCCAGTATTTGGCGGTGAATTTCCGGCGTGACGCGGTTCGGAAAGCTGTCGAACGGAATCACGTCCGCGCCTTTGGCGAAAACGGGAATGCCGTTGACGACGAAGGCGAAACTCTTGCCCGTCGAAGTCACCTCCCGGCGCAGCTCGATCGAACGCAGTCCCGTTTTCAGCGAAGCGTCCGCGACGACGTCTCGCCCCGTCCGCACCGTGGCCGCGAAACGATAGCGGTCCTGCGCCCCATATCCGAGCGGATACCACAGTTTGGGATTGGCGATGTGAATCGGAACGCTGATGCGATTGAGGCCCGGTTCCAATTGCACGCTCTGCCGAATGGGCGCAGCTGAAGCGCCGCTAAGCTCGCCATAGTTGATCTCAATGCTCGCGGCCGTGCTGCGGCTCGCCTCGATTTCGAATTCCGCGGCTAGTGCCGCAAATTCCTTGCGGACCCGCTGCTGTTGAACGTGAAAGTTTTCGATGCGCAACGAGTCCCAAGTCTCCAGGCGAATCGGCTGCCAAATTCCCTCGGTCGCGTAGCGCGGTCCCCAATCCCAGCCGTATTGATAGGGAGCCTTGCGGGTGTATGGCGCGGTGGCGATGTCTTCTTCGTTTCCCGTGTTATGCGAAGTGACGGACGGCAATATGTACGGAAGCGCTTTCACTTTCGGAATCATGGATTCAATCGGAGAATGAAACACCACTCGCAGCGTGTTCGGGCCAGTCTTCAGCAAAGCTTTCGCCGGTACGCGCCATCGCCGGAACATGTTGTCGCTGTGCAGTACGGCCTGGTCATTCACGTAAACGTCCGCGTAGGTGTCTAGCCCTTCAAAAACCAGGTCCACGTGATCGTGCGCAAGCGTGGCGGCATCCGCTTGGAACGTGGTCCGGTATTCCCAGTCAGTCAGGCCAATCCACTGCAGTCGCGTGTCGTTGTCCTGGTAGAACGGATCAGGAATCAAGCCGTCGCGCAGCAGATCGGTCTGAACCACACCCGGCACTTGCGCCGGGTGCCAGTCTTTCAGCTCCGCTCGATCCGTGTTACTGACGGCGCGAAACTCCCATTTCGCTTCGAGCACCCGCGACTCGGCCTGGCCGGCAACGCGTGTGGGAATCATTAGAAACAGGAGGGAAAATATGGGTGTCCAGCGAAAAAACCGCAGTGGTAGAAGCAAGTTTGGGCCACCTCAAGTAGAATATCGCGTTGGGATCGCCGTTCCGGCGCGGTTAGAGAATAGATAACGCTGTTTAACCACGCAAGTACTTTCAGTTCTGGGCGAGCCTTGGCCGCCTGAGGAGAATGCCTCTTGGTAGACCGTCCGAAGAACGCAGCACCGTTGCAAGTCGCGCTGCTCGGCTATGGATTTGCCAGCAAGACTTTTCACGCTCCGTTGCTCACGCACGTGCCCGGCTTGCGCCTCACGCATATCGTTTCTAGCGATAGCGCCAAGGTCAAGAAGGATTACGACGTGACTGTGCTCGCGAAACCGGAGTACGCCTTCGCTCTTCCGGAAATTGATCTAATCGTGATCGCGACGCCGAATATCGCGCACTTCGATCTGGCCAACAAGGCGCTCAACGCCGGCAAGCACGTCGTCGTGGACAAGCCGTTCACCAACACAGTCGCGGAAGCGACGGAACTGATCAAATTGGCGCGGGCGCGCGGGCGATTGCTCTCCGTTTTCCAGGAACGGCGGTGGGACTCCGATTTTCTCACTCTGCGCAAGGTGCTTGCCGATGGCGCCCTCGGCGAAGTCGCGCATTTCGAGTCGCACTACGACCGCTATCGTCCTGAACCGCGCCAGCGCTGGCGTGAACAGCCGGGCCCGGGCAGCGGCATTTGGTTCGATCTCGGTTCGCACCTTGTGGATCAGGCGCTGCAACTATTCGGCCCCCCTGAAGAGATCTATGCGGACCTCGAGATGCAGCGTCCGCTCGGCCAGGCTGTTGATTATTTTCACGTGATACTCCGCTACGGCCGCAGCCGCGTGATTCTGCATGGGGCGTCATTGGTGGTTGCGGAAATTCCGCGATTCATCGTTCACGGCGCGCTGGGAAGCTACACAAAATTCGGCATGGACCCGCAGGAAGAGGCGCTGAAGCGCGGTGAGATTCCGGGCAGTCCCGGATGGGGACAGGACAAGCAGATGGGAACGCTAATCACAAAGAAAGGCGAGGGCTTCGATAAGCGGCAGGTTCCGAATATTCCCGGGAACTACCTCGCCTATTACCAGGGGATTCGCGACGCGATTGCTCTCGGCGCGCCCAATCCGGTGACTCCTGAAGAAGGCCTGGCGGTGATCAACGTGCTGGAAACCGGAGTTAAGAGCTCCGCCGCACGCGCCGAAATTCCCTTCACCCAGATCAAATTGTGAGGCCGGAGGATCTGCTATGATTCGTCGCGGATAATTGCTCGTGCCGGTCGTCCACGAACACAAACCGTTGGATTTCGCATTCTCCAAAGGGAAATTCCATGACCATTGATCAAGATATCGAAAGAATCGCACTGCAGGAAAAGCGGCTGCAATTCAAACACTTCGATTCCGAAGTGGCCTGGGCCGTGGGAAGCGCCCTCAAGGCTGCGGCCGAAAAACGCGGCGTCGCGGTGGCCATTGATATCCATCTCAATGGACATCAACTATTTTCATACGCCATGCCGGGAACCACGCCCGACAATTGGGACTGGATTCGCCGCAAACGCAACGTTGTCCAGCGCTATCACCGCAGTTCCTACGCCATCGGCTTGACGCATCAGCGCGCTCACACCACTTTGCACGAGAAGGCGGGCCTGGATGTTAAGGATTATGCTCCGCACGGCGGGTGCTTCCCGATTCTGCTCGCGGGCACAGGATGCGTGGGCACGATCACCGTCTCCGGGTTACCCCAGCGCGACGATCACAATCTGGTTGTTTCCGTTCTCCAGGACCACTTGCATCTGGCGGCCGAAGATCTCGCGCTGGGTGCTCCCGCCGCGTCTTGAAGGGAGACGATGGATGGCCCCCGACACTGACAGTCCCGTCGCTAAGCCGCCGGTAATCCGCGCGGTGATTTTGGATTTCGGCGAGGTCCTTTGCCATCTTCCCTCCACCGAAAACATCGAACGCCTCGCCTTCCTATTCCAGATGGATCCGCGAACTTTTCTTCCGATCTATCTGGAGACGCGCGCGCCGTACGATCGGGGAGACTTGCTACCGGGCGAGTATTGGCAGAAATTCGCGGAGCAAGCTGGGGTGAAAGTGACAGCGGATGCGATTGAACAAGCGCGCCAGTTGGATCTGGAACTATGGAGCCACATCAATGACGCCATGATCCTGTGGGTCCAACAACTTCATTCCGCGGGATTCAAGACGGCCATTCTATCCAATATGCCGACCGACATGGCGACGCACGTTCGAAACAATTTCGGGTGGATCAGCCATTTCGACCATCACATTTTTTCCGGCGAAGTACGCAGCGTTAAGCCCGAACCTGCGATCTACCAGCATTGCATTGAGGTTCTGGGTGTGAAGCCGTCCGAAGCTCTGTTCATTGACGACCGGGATGTAAATCTGGAGCAGGCGCGCGCGGCCGGAATTCGCGGAATTCGTTTTCAGTCGGTCGAACAGCTTCGTGGGGACTTACAGGCGCTCGGTTTCACGATTTTGCCGCAGCAATCTTAATTGCAGCGCTTGTCGCCGTAATATTTCGTCAACCGGGCTGCGCCTTCCGTGCCCCGATTCTTGCGGGCGAAAAATGTATCCAGTTCATGTCTTCATTCATCCAAACTCTTGGCGGCTTTCAGTCCCGCCCGGGTGTCCCGGCCAATTTCTAATTCGATGATGGAGAAAAGGAGGAACGACATGGCGAGTCAACCCCAAATCAGTTTAGTGCCACCCTTCACGCGCGAGACGGCCGTCCAAAAAGTACGGAAAGCCGAAGACAGCTGGAATTCACGCGATCCGCAACGTGTGGCGCTGGCTTACACCGTGGACTGCCGGTGGCGCAACCGCGCGGAGTTCATCAATGGCCGCGACGAAATCATTCAATTTCTGACGCGCAAATGGAATCGCGAGCTCGAGTATCGCCTCGTGAAAGAACTCTGGGCCTTCGACGGCGCCCGGATTGCCGTGCGCTTCGCATACGAATCGCACGACGATTCTGGGCAATGGTATCGCTCCTACGGCAACGAAAACTGGGAATTCAATGCCGAGGGCATCATGCATCACCGCTACGCTTCCATTAATGATCTACCCATTAAGGATTCCGAGCGCCTGTTT
>Ga0182024_10012901_pt1 | contig 16442 bp, 13 predicted proteins | sample P32metaG_FD_120480 | JGI IMG/M metagenome (GOLD analysis project Ga0182024, IMG submission 120480) | Permafrost microbial communities from Stordalen Mire, Sweden - P3-2 metaG (Illumina Assembly) | ecosystem: Environmental > Terrestrial > Soil > Wetlands > Permafrost | place: Sweden: Stordalen... | reverse complement strand
TTTCGCCCGGCTCGATGCGATAGCCGCGAATCTTGATCTGTTCGTCGAGCCGGCCCAAAAACGCGATCTCGCCGTTCGGCAATAGCCGGACACGGTCGCCTGTGCGATAGATGCGCCGCGGCGATTCGGAGCGACTCGCATAAGTGACGAATCGGCTGGCCGTTAGCTCGGGCAGATTTCGGTAGCCGCGCCCGACCAAGGCGCCGGCCAGGCAAAGTTCTCCAGCCTCGCCGGGTCGGACCGGCCGCAAATTGTCGTCGAGAATCAGCGCGGACGTATTGCTAATCGGGCGGCCGATCGATGGTGGGCCCGCGATATCCGCATTCGGCGCGACAACTCCCGAAGTGGCAACGACGGTGCATTCGGTCGGACCGTAATTGTTGACCAACACGAACGGCAGTCCGGCGACCGGACGGCGGTGCAGCACGTCGGCGCCCGTCAGCAATGTGCGCAAAGATGTTTCGGCAGGCCATTGGGCTTGCAGCAGTTGTTCCGCCAAAATGGTCGGGACAAAACTGATCGTGATTTTCATGGCGACGAGCCAGTCGCGCAGCGTCTGCGGCGAGCGACGTGTCATTTCGTCCGGAATGTAGACGGTCGCACCGGCCGTCAAATGAGGCCAGAGTTCCCAGGCCGCGGCGTCGAATCCCAGACCGGCGACCTGGCTGGCGCGATCGGCGCTTGTGATCGAGAACGCGGTTTGGTGCCACTCGATAAGATTGAGCAGATTCGCATGAGTGATTTCGACCCCCTTCGGCTGGCCGGAAGAGCCCGAGGTGTAGATGACATATGCCAGACTTTCCGGTTCCGATTCAATCGCGTGGGGCGCGGTCGTCGCCACGTCCGCCGACAGATTCGCGGCGTCGATATCGAGAATCCGCCACGATCCCCGGGGCCAATCGCGGGTCTTTCGCCGATGCGTGAGCAAGATCGGCGAGCCGGCGTCCGCGATAATCGCTGCCGCGCGGTCCGCGGGCATGCAGGGGTCCAACGGCAAATAGGCCGCGCCGGTCTTCAGCACGGCTAAGGCGGCGAGCACGAACTCGGCCGAACGATCGAGAAACAGCCCGACGCAGCAATCGGGTCCCGCGCCGGCTTCGACCAAAATCGCCGCCCATAGATTCGAGCGGAGATCGAGTTCGCCGTACGTGAGCGTGGCGGCTGCATCGACGACGGCGGCATGATGGGGCGCAGACGCCGCGTGGGCCAGGATGCGCGACGCAATCGAACCAGCGGCGCGGGCTTTCGTCGGCAATTCCCGCGGCGGCATGGTTTCGGAATACAAAAGACCCGGTGTCATGCTATTTCTCTGGCTTTCAAGTAGTCGTTGAAGCGATACCTTGTGATTCGACAATTCCGATTGGCTGGGAAAACTCGACGATATTTTCGACGGCCGGCATCTTGTAATGAATCCAAAAGATCAACGTCGTGGCAGCCACGCTGCCGGCGAGCAGGCCGTAGGCGGCGGCGATCGGTCCCAGCGATGCGGCCAGGCAAAGGCTGAATACGATGGCGATGACGATGCGAAGCACCCGCACCTGGAACAGCGTCCGCGAATGTTCGCGGGCCCAAAGTGCATACGAAGGCGCCATGGCCAGACTCGAAACGAGCATGTCGATTGCCAAGATCGAGATCGTGCGCGATTGTCCGGCGTAGGCTGCGCCATAGAGCAGCCGCATGATCTGCGGACCAAATGCGAGGAGTGTTCCGCAGAACAGGGCTGTCGTGGCCGTTACGACCAGCGTCGATTTCCACAGCACTCGCCGCAATTCGTTCGCGCTACCTTCGGCGATGGCGACGGCGACTCGCGGCATCAAAACATTGTTGAGCCCCAAAACGATTGGATTGAGCACACACAGGATTGTCGCGCAGGCCGCGAACAAGCCGGTCGCGGCGACGCCAAATAGAATCGCCAGCAGCCAATGCATGGCATAGGTATTCAGCGTCGCGGCGGTCTGATCGGCAAGAACCCATTTGGAAAAGCCCCAATTCTGCCGCCAGGCTTGCATGATCGGAGTCCACCCCAACGTGAATTGCGATCGAGCGGAGTACAGCCAGCCCACGCCGACAAGCGCGCAACCCAATCCCGCCGCGGCAAAGGCGCTAGCCGCTGAAAGCCGACCCGTCAAAGCCAGTCCGCCCACCAGCATCACTTGCAAGGCGACCACGAGCGCATCCAAGGCAAAGGCGTTATTCATCCGCAGATCGGCAAACGCCAGGCGACGTCCGAAATCGCGAAGCAAGAGAAAGGGAACGGTCGCGGCGAGCGCCCAAAAAACTGGTATCAACTCCGCCGGACCGATGCCCAGCATTGCGAATGCAGCCGCGCTGGCCAGACCGGCGGTCGACAAGATCGAAAGCAATCCGCAATGGGCCAGCACGCCGCCAACGTATTCCCGCCGCGCGTCGCCTTGCTTGCGATGCACGTAAATCGTATACGGCACCGTGATAAGCGATTGCTGAACCGTATAGAGCAGCACAACGATCGCGAACGCCAAGGAATATATTCCCAATTCCTTTGGTCCGCAGAGTCGACCGATCAACACCGTCGTGAAGAAACTGCCGCCGCTGACAATTACCTGATCGGCCAACGCCACCGCGGCCTTGCGGCCGGTCGCGCCGAACCAATAGCGCGCGAGCGCCGCCAACCGTTCGCGAAACGAAAGGCTGGCAGCGGGTTCAAGCTCGAGATAGGCGTCGGTATTACTCATCGGAGGCAAGAGTTGGCGTGGTTAGTTCGGGGCGTGGCTTGCATCCTCGGCGGCAGCTCTTGGGGTGGCCGTCCTGCGATGCCTCGGACCACCCGCCGGCAATTCTGGTAGCGATCGAGGAGCCAGGTATACCAGCCTTCCCGCTTGGCGGCCAAAGTGGCGGGCGTATCCCAATCGTAGGCAGTGAACCGCCCCCATCCGAAAGGATCGGCCTGATGGCGGACGAGACAATCGTCGACCGTCAAGGCGCATGTCAAATCGGCCCCGCGCACGACATCCATCAGTGCGTCGTCGTAATATCCGAACGGAAACGCAAAGCTGCGCTCCGCAGGTCCGAATTTTTCGCCAAGAATGCGCTGGCAGATGCGAAGGTCGTCGGCCAGCTCGCGGGGCCGGTTGCGAAAGTCCTGATGCGTGTGCGTATGCGCGCCGAAGTCGATCAGCCCACTGGCCAGCATTTCGCGGCATTCGTCGCTCCGTAGCGGCCGCCAACTGTCGACGGGAATTTGCTGGCGGTAGGATTCGGCCCAAGGGTCAAAGGGAAACGGAGATTCGGTGTCGAGGAAGGCGGTGCAGAGAAAAACCGTTGCCGGCGCTTGCAGTTCCATCAGAACCGGCCAGGCATTCTTGTAGACCGAAGCGAAGCCGTCATCGAACGTCAAAACGACCGTGCGCGGCGGCATCGGCAATCCGAGCCGCTGGTTTCGCAATACCTCGGCCAGCGGCCGGACGACGTACCCGCGTCGCTGCAAACCGGCGATCTGTTCCCGAAATCGATTGGGAGCAACGTTGATTGTCGGCGCTGGGATCCCGCGAATAGGCGGCGAAATTCGATGGTACATGAAGACGCCAAGCGAATCGTCGGTTCGAGTGCCACACGCGCGCGTCAGCGCCGCGCCGATCTGCGCGGCTTTGTGCTTGCTCCAATCCTTGAAGGAGCGCTCGTGGAAGACCGGGTTAATTGCTGATGGCATTTTGATTAACCATTCCAAACGATTTACCCATAAAGCATCGGATCCGTCGGTCGCGGCGCATCTTCCAGCGCGAACCGGCGCAGGCCAGTCCATTGAGCGAAAAGCAATGCCAGATAGAGTGGATTTAGCAAGGCGTAGCGTTTCCACAGTCGGCGCGGCTCGCGGGCCAAGCGGTAGAACCATTCCAACCCGCGATCTTGCATGAACTGCGGCGCTTGCGACAATTGGCCGGCGTGAAAGGCAAACGCCGCACCGACCGCCAGCAGCGGCATCGAAAGAGCATCGCGATTTTCATACGCCCAAACTTCTTGCCGTGGGCAGCCAAGTCCCACGAAAGTTAGCGCGGCGCCGCTGCCGCGAATCTCGGCCACCAATTGATCGCGTTCGGCGGCGGTCAGTCGACGGAATGCGGAAGGACGAGTTCCGGCAATCCGCAATCCGGGAAACCGCGGCAGCAATCGCTGGCCGAGCGCCGCCAATTGATCGCCCGTGCCGCCGAACAGAAAGATGGGCGCCTCATGTGCCGCGGCCCACTCGCACATCTGAAGCATCAGCGTCGGCCCATACACTCGCTCGTCCAGCCGTGTGCCATGTAATAGATTGAGCGCCCAACGAACCGGCTGGCCGTCCGGCACGACCAAATCGAAGTTGTTAAGCCGAATCCGCTGTACGGGATCCAAAACCCCGGTCATGATCCCATGCACCGCCAGCGCCGAGACCGCCAGCGGACGTCGATTCACGGCCGCTTCCGCGATTCGTTCGACGGCAGCGGCATAATCCACGGCGTCGACCCGCACGCCCAAAATATTGTGCTTGCCGCGATCGATCATAGGACGGCTCTCTCCAGCCAGCGATCGGCGTTGGCTTCATAAATTTCGAGCAGGATTGCGCGGAGGTCGTGCTTGAGCGACCAGCCGGGGAAATGCGATTGGAATTTCCGAACGTCGCTGATCCACCAGATATGGTCGCCCGTGCGATTCGTTTCGCTGTACTGCCAATTCAAGGGCCGCTCGGTAATGGATTCGCAGTTGGCAATCGCCTCGAGCATCGAGCAATTGCTGTATCGGCTGCCGCCCATGTTGTAAACCTCTCCGCAGCGTGGCGAACGCAAGAAGCAATCGAACGCGCCGATCAAGTCGGCGCTATGAATGTTGTCGCGGACCTGCTTGCCGCCGTAGCCGAACACCTTGTACGACGCGCCCGTTGCCGCGCACTGCATGAGGTACGACAAGAAACCGTGCAACTGCGTGCCGGAATGGTTCGGACCGGTCAAGCAGCCGCCGCGAAAACAGACCGTGCGGAGGCCGAAATAGCGGCCGTATTCTTGCACCAAAACGTCCGCGGCAACCTTTGATGCGCCGAACAAACTGTGCAGCGTCTGGTCGATCGACATCGTTTCCGGAATGCCGTGTTGGAAGGCATGATCCGGCGAGAGTTCCCATCGCGTGGCTAGTTCCACCAGCGGGAGCCGGTTGGGGGTGTCGCCGTAAACCTTGTTGGTCGAGGTGAAAATGAACACCGCGTCGGGCGCGTGCCGACGGGTGGCTTCCAGCATGTTCAGCGTGCCTTGGGCATTTACCGAGAAGTCGGTATGCGGTTCCTTCGCCGCCCAATCGTGCGACGGCTGAGCCGCCGTATGAATCACCAATTCGATCTTGCGCCCGTAATGGCGAAACAGCCGATCGACGGCATCCATGTCTCGGATATCGAGCTCGGAATGCCGATAACGGCCAGCCAGTTCTTCCTCCAAGCGGCGACGCTGCCACCGCGTGGAAGCCGCATCGCCAAAAAAATGGCGGCGCATGTCGTTGTCGACGCCGACGACCTGCATGCCCGATGCGGCAAAATGGCGCGACGCTTCCGAGCCAATCAGTCCGGCCGAGCCGGTAATCAGTGCAACGCTCATGAAACCACTCTTTCAGCAGTCTCCACTTTGGCCAACGACTGATGGGCCGCGCCATTTCGGCGATTCGCAATCGCCCGGGAATAAAGTTCCATTAAGAGGTGATAATTCAATTCCGCGGTGTATTTGGCCTCGAATTCGCGGCGTGCCGCACGGCGCATGGCCGACAGTCGAGCGGTATCGTTCGCGAGGCTTCGCACCTTGGCAGCCAGATCAGAGGCGTCGCCCGGCGCGAAGAGGAGGCCCGTTTCGCCATCCACCACTAGTTCCGCCATCGCGCCCAGATTCGAGGCGATCACCGGTGTGCCGGTGGCATACGCTTCGATGATGGTTCGGCCAAATGTTTCGTACCAGATCGACGGCATCACCAGCATGGTCGCGTCGCCGACGAGCGCTAACACTTCCGTCAGCGACCGTGAACCGAGCCACTCGATCCGCGAATTTCTCTCCGCGGCCCGTTTGACCGTGGGAGCTAAAGGCCCATCCCCGACAATCTTTAACGGCATTCCGTCAGGATCGGAGCTTAATCGAGTCCACGCGGCCAATAAGGTTTCGACCCCTTTTTCGGGCGAGAGGCGTCCGACGAAGATCGCATAACCACCGCGGCCGCGCCCTGCACCAGGGTCGGGATCGACAAAATTTGGCTTCACGGCAATTTTGTCCGCCGGAAGATTGCCTTGAATCAACTTGCGTCGCGCAAATTCACTGACGGTGTAATACAGGTCGACCGAGCGCTGCCACGTTCCCTTGAAACGATGCAAGGCGACCATCGTCGCCACCACAGAAGTCGCCAGGGCGCTATTGCGATAACACCGATGCAAGATGCCGGGCCATGCAAACGTTTTTCCAAGGCAATCCTCGCACACTCGTCCCGAGCGCATCAGAAGCGCGTTGGGGCATGCGAGCCGGTAGTTGTGCAACGCTTGCACGACCGGCACGTTGGCCGCACGGGCCGCCGTGTATGCCGCGGGCGAGATCAGAGGAAAGGTGTTCGTGCAGTGCATCAGTGCGGGCCGCTGTTGCCGAAGGATCGTGCCAAGATCGTCATAAGTCTGCCGGTTCGAAAAACTTCGCCGCGCCGCTACCCAACGGCTCATGTCGGCGATCGTGTCGTTATGCACGGTGTAACGCACCACTTCATGACCGTGCGATTCGAGCAACCGCGCCTCGTCTTCGTACGATTGGTCTTCGCCGCCGCGCAAGCGATAGTAGTTGTGGCACAATAGAATTTTAATAGCGTCCACTTCTTTTCCTCGTTCCTAATCCCTGACCCCTGTCCCCTGTCCCCTGTTTTGTTCCCTAGCGCATTGCGAACCAGTCGCGTAGCGGTCGAGTCCGATCGGCGACCGCTTGCCAAGGCGTCCGCAGAGGCGAAGTGCGCAGCCAGGATTTCGCCTGGTTCCAACCGCGCTGAGCGCCGCGATGGATCGCAAAGCGGGTCACGGCGCCGCTGGCCACCGTTGTCGCGGCCGATGCAAGGCTTTGCTTGAAAACGCTTTCCCCCGCGCCAAGATCAATCCGCTTGAGTCCGAGCGATTCGGCCTCTCGGGCAAGCTTCACGAACAGCATCATTCCGGGCGACAACGCCGCAAGGCTTGGATCGTAAGCCGGAAACCAGGAGTGAAGCACTTGGTTCGAGCGGAGCCCTTGGTGAACGGCCGCAAGACGGTCGCCGACATAGAGCGCCGACAACTGACCACGTAGTTCCACGCATGGCTCTTGGTTGAGCCGCTCGAGAAGTTCAATCGGCCAGCGAAGTGAAAAGATGTCCATCGCTCGTGTCCGGCGGTATTGGTGGGACTTCCATCGCAACAACGCTTGAAACGCTCGCGGATCGGTTTCACGAGGAACGAAGCGAATCGCCCCGTGTTCGCGCTCGAATTTACGCGTCTTGCGCAGCGTTTCACGGATGCGCCGCGACTTGAAGCCCTGAGTCGCCCGTGATTTGCCGAATCGGTCGGCAACATTGATGTGCAGCGATCGCCGCCGGCTCCACTGGCAGCCTTGAAACTGCGATTGCGCCGCGATCAAGTGATCGAATCTCCAGGTCAACAAGCCGCAATCGCGCAGCAATCGATTCAAATCCAAATCGAGTTCGGAGCGGCTGATCAATCCCTGAAAGTCGTTGAGGTAGCCACCAACGGGATTGCCGATTCGGAGGCGCGTTCGCTGGTATGGGAAAAAGCCAACCATCTCTTGGCCTTTTTCAAGAATCGCAACCTCCACGTCGGCACGAACCGCCGCCACGGCCCGGGTAAAATGAGGGCTGAAAAACGGACTATCCAGTTGTCCATTGGACCCCTGAATCGTCGACCAGGCGAGAATCTGCTCGTCCGTCAGATCGCGGCCTGCTATCCGCGTCACCTTGACGGCCTCTTTGCGCAGCGACGCCCGCGGAACAATCCGATCCGCGGGGATTGGATGCGCCGTTGCGGCCAACAGACGTAGTGAATCCGCATTCATGGGGTTTGCGATCGAACGGGCCGTGGTAGCGGCAAACCTGCCGCCTTCCGCCAAGCCTATTGCGAAGCCACGGTTGGCGCCTCCGAAGGTTGGAGATTGGTTGGAATCGCCGCCGCGCGCGGTGGCTGCTCATCAACGATGGAGAACGGAAACAAGGTCGCTCGGAGATAGCCCCATTGCGTGGCAATCGAACATCGAGCAATTAGCTTCCCCGCCGCATCGCCGCGCAGCGACGCCCACGCGAGGCGCGCCATGTCGACCAGCGACAGTTTTCCAAATCTCGCCAGCGCGTGCATCCATTCGCTAAACTTGCCGTCGACGCGCCGATCGATAATGGCATAGGAGTAGCCGAACCAAAAACTGCGGCGTATCAGGTAGTCTTGCGTCAATCGTTCGCCGCCGATGCGATGACGAATCGCAGCGCTGGCACAGTACCACACGGCATCTCCCTGCTTTTGCAGCCGCCGGAAGAGCTCGGTGTCTTCGCCGGACAGCAAGAGATTGCCGATTCGGCCCAACTCCGGGGAGAATCGCAGTCCGGCGTCGAACACGCGGCGCCGGAAGACCGCGTTTCCGCCACCCGGCGTCGATCGTCCGCGGAGAGCGAAGTCGCGGTCGCCCCAATCGGGTGTAACGAGCTTGTACTCGCAGGCCCGCACCGTCGGATCGGGTGCTTCTTCCCAATGGTTCACATAGGGGCCGCCGACCGATGCCGCTCCGGTTCGGTGGAGACAATCGAGCATCGCGACGAGCCAGTTCTCCGAAATGAAAATGTCGTCGTCCAGAAATCCGATGACATCGCCCTCCGCCTCTTCGATGCCACGATTCCGCGCATGGCTCAGGCCGGTGAGCGGCTCGGCGACATATCGCAGAGCAAATGCTTCCGCACATGGATCGGCCAGTTCTTTCATCAAACCGGCGGCCGATCGGTCGGGGTCGTTGTCAATGATGAGCACTTCGAGCGACACATTGCTCGGAATCGTCATTGTACGGAGGCTAAGCACGCTGTCGCGCAACATCGCTGGCCGGCGATAAGTGGCAATGACGATCGTGAACTTGATCGGGTTCATGAAAGCGACACAGCCTTTCCGCTCGGTTCGACGATGAAGCCAAGATGCGCTAGAACCGCCAGTGTGATGAAGGCGTAGAGCGCCGGCGCTAGTTGCGTCGAAACAAACCCGGTGTTGATCGCCGATACGACGATTGCTCCGCAAGCAAACGCGTATTCCACTGAACGCGTTTTGAGACTTCGCGCCCACGCGCGGCCGAATCCCGAAAACAACACGAGCACATACGCCGCCGCCCCGATCAACCCGACACCCAGAGTCAGGTTGATGTAACCATTGTGAGCGTCCGGAGCGCCCCAGTTGTCCTCACCGATTTGGACGAGATGGTCTGGCGTCCAAAAACTGTCGTAGCCGTAGCCGATCAGCGGTCGGTCGGCGATGAACGGCATGAGATCTTCCCACAACTGCGACCGTCCGGAAATTCCCTCGGCGGTTTCCGCCCTGCCCAAATTGACCACGTCGACCAACGTGTCGCTTGCATTCGGCGTTGCCAACGTAAGGAACAATACGCCGGCCGAGACGCACGTGACGCCGGCGAGCACGCCCAGCAGCAGGCGACGCGACGGCCATGTTAACGCCACATACACGCCCAGCCCGGCCAGCAATCCTGCCGTACCGGCTCGCGTCTTCGTCATCACTATGGCGCCGAGCGCAGCAACGCAAATCGCGATGAGCACACCGCGATACTTGCCGGCTTCCGGATACAAAACGGCCGCGCCGAGCAGCAGCAGGGAGAACATCCAGGCGTCGAACGCCGGCCACGTCAGGCCCGAGAAGCGATATTCGGGGTCCAGCGGCTGAAAGGTTCCAAGAGCCAATTCACTGAACGTGCCCGCGACGAGCAGCAAACCGCCCGCGAAAACCGTAAAGTACACGATCTGCCGCAACGAAAACTGTTTTGCAACGCCCAAGGCCGCAATCGCCAGGCACATCAACACCGTCTGCTTGCGAAGCGTCGTGCCGATCTCGCCCGACCATGCGGCGCTCGCCATCGTCCACAGCAGAAAGCCGACGATGAGCATTCCGCCGAGGCCTTGGAGCCGCACCCGCCGTTCGGCCGGCAGCATCAGACATGTCGCGCCAAAAAGTGCCAGCGTCGCCAGCGACAACTGCCGCGCCAAACTTCCCTGCGCCGTCGCCTCGGCATTGAGTTCGGCCCGATCTTCATCCGACGTGTCGTCGTTGACCGCACTGAACGAGTCGCTGGCCGTGAATCGCGCGTTCAACGGCGTGGCCAGATAGAAGATCGCCCACAGCAAAGCGAAGGCGCCGAAGATCCATAGGCGCCGGCTTGGCGGGGAACTCGCGATAATTGGGGCGGTTGCGATGTTCATGTCAGTGCGAAGCGCGCATCAGCAACATGCGCCACATGGTCTGCAGGATCAGTTTCACGTCTTTCCAGAAAGTGCGATTCTCGGCGTACTCGATGTCCATTCGCATCCATTCGTCAAACGACACATCGAGGCCGCCGCGGACCTGCCAGGTGCAAGTCAAGCCCGGGGTCACATCCAGCCGCCGTCGATGCCAACGGGCGCATGCCCGCGATTCGTCCCAAGGAAGCGGTCGCGGGCCGACCAACGACATATCGCCCTTCAACACGTTCCACAATTGCGGCAATTCATCGAGGCAAGTTCGCCGCAAGATCCGCCCGAAGGGAGTGATGCGTGGATCATTGCGAATCTTGAATGCCGGGCCATCCTGTTCGTTCAATTCGTGCAAGTCGGCCTTTTGCTGTTCAGCATCGGCGTACATCGTTCGAAACTTCAAAATCTTGAAACGCCGGCCGCCGATTCCTTCCCGGTCTTGCAGGAAGAAAATCGGGCCTCGCGATCCCAGCTTGATTGCCAGCGAGACGACGAGCAACAAGGGCGACAAGAACACGATCCCGACGGCCGCGCCCGTTACGTCGACCAGCCGTTTCCATCTCGGCGCCGGCATCGTGAAGAAGGCCTCCATCGGATAAGCCTGCGACGATTCCTCGAGATTGTCTTCATGATCGTCGCTGGTTCGTGCCGCGAATTCGTGCGACGAATAGACGAACACCGTATAGGCAAACTCCCGGTCGCGCTGCTCGACAACCGCTTCCATCACCGCGCGAGCGATTTCATGCGCCGCGGGGATCGAAGTATCGGACAGAACGACGCCGAGCTGATTCCTTCCCAACAGGCCGATTGCGTCGGCCCGCGGCACTCGCCAACCGAGCAAGCTCGCCAGCAGCGGCAAATCCTCGGACGAACTGCCGTCGGGAACGGAAAACGCCAACAGCGATAGTGTCGTGTCCGTTTGATCGCAGTTGGCCCGCTCCCGGGCCAATATCCGGCGCATCTGCTCCGGATCGTGCAGCCCGGGAATTCCGCTGGCTTGATCGTGGCGGCGCCCAGGAGCGAATTGAACTTCATCCTGCGCGGAACCAACGGCTCCAGTCATCGTCGACGGCTGGTTCAATCGGCGTTTGCGCAGTCCTAGAAAACTCTTGATTTCCATCGCTTACGACAACGCGGCAGGAGTGACAAAGTTGCAAGACCAAGATGCGATCCAAATCGCGATCGGAATGGCAATGCGGCGAGTTATTTGCGTTTGTTAAGCACCACGCCTAGAACGACGACGTTGGCTTGCTGCAGCCGCAACGTCGCGCGACGAGCCGTTTCATCGTGAATCCGCTCGGCTTCCACGACCAACACCACGCCATCGAGGGCGCCGCCAATCACGCTCGACGGGCTACATTCTTCAGCGGCCGGCAGGTCGAACACGATCGTCGCATAGCTGCTTCGCAACTCGGCGATCAAGGCCGCCAAGGTGGTCGGCATATAGGCCGGCTCGACGACCGAGGTCAAGCAACCCGACGTCATCAGCGACAGCCCTTCGCATTTCGAGGTTCGAATGCAGTCGCCAGGCTCCATCGTGCCCATCAAAACTTCGAACAACCCGGGCTCGCCGCCAACTTCGAAAATCCCAGCCAGCGAAGGACGGGCCAAATTGGCGTCAACGAGCAGGGCGGGGCCGCCGCCGAGCTGCGCGGCACACGCGGCCAGCCCGATTGCCACCGTGCTGACGCCTTCGCCCGGCTGACAGCTCGTAACGCCAATCGCTTGACCCGATCGCGCCGCGCCGTTCTGCAAGGCAAGCAATCGCTGATAGAGGCTCACGAAATGTTTGTCGAGCTTCGTGCCGGCGCGTTGTTCGGCGGCGTGGCCATTTGAGGTCGCGTGGCCATTTGTTTCCGCAGCGGCAGAGGAAGGATCAGCGGTGGAATCCGTTTTGCGGATCATTCGGCCCCCTTTCCAAGCCGACTCCAAGACACGCTCTCGCGCGACAATCGCGGAATCGACATGAGCACGGGCAGGTCCAGGCTTTTTTCAACGTCGTCGGGCGTCTTCAAGGAATGGTCGCTATAGTCGGCCAACAGACAGATCAAAATGCTGCCCGACACCGCCAGAATCAGCCCCAAGCCCCCGACCAACAGCCGATTGGGCGTGGCGGCCTTCGCGACGTATGTCGCCGGCTCGAGGATGTTGACGTTGGAAATCTGTTCCGTTTCCAGTTGCTGATCGATGCGGGCCTGCTCGAGCTTCTCGGCATAGGTGCGATAGTTGGCTTCCAAGAGATCGACTTGCCGCTGCGCCTGCGCGACGCCGCTTTCCTTGGAGTTCAGGTCCTTGACTCGTTCGAGGGCCACCGCGTGTTGGGCTTCTAGTTTTGCGACCCGCGCTTGCAACGATGCGAGATTCGCCTGCTCGGTGAGCCACGACAATTCCAATTGTTGATGACCCGGATGGACGGCCGTCGTCGATTGGGTCCGTTCCTTTGGCTGTTCGTCGAGAGTCGCTTGCAACTTCCGGATTTGCTCGTTCATCGCGATCATGAGCGGATGATCGGCAGTGTACCTCGATTGCATTTCCGATTGAGCGGCTTGCAACTTGAAGAGCGAATCGTGCATCAAGTCGGCCGCTTGATTCGGAAATCCAACGACCTCTTGCGTCACCACCTTGGCGGGCACCGCGTCGAGTGCCCGCTTCAAGGCCCCGACCTTCGCCTCGCTGGCGGCAAGCTCGGATTGGGCCGCGCCCGATTGGGCCTCGATCGCGCGGACCTCGTCCTGGATCGTCAATTGTTGGCTTTCAATCGAATTCAGTCCGACTTGATTCTTGGCATCGCGCAACTCGTCGTGGGCTTGTCGCAGCTTGTCTTGCAGCAACTGCTTCTGCTCGTCGAAAAACCCGTACGACCGCTCGGTGCGATGCAGCCGCACGTGCTCGCTGCGATAGGTTTCCAATACCGCGGCCACCACGCGTTGGGCGGCCTCGGGCGTCGCGCCCAAAAAGCGAATGCCGATGACGCTTGTCTTCTTCGGTGTCCAAATTTCGAGAGAGTTTTCCAGCAGCGTGACTGCCCGCTCGTGATCCGACACCGGCACCGCATCCAAGCTCGGCAATTTCCCTATAGCGTCGCCGAGCCATTTGAATGGCCGCCGCAAGCCGTCGGGAAGATTCGAGCCGCCGGCAAGACTCGAACGGTTGAGAACCAACTCGGGACCCACCAGGTCGACGACCCGTTCGGCAACGTCGCGACTCTTGAGAATCTCCAAGATTGAGTTGATTTCATTCTCTCGCGATTCACTGACGGCGATGGTTTGGCCCATCGTCGCCGTCGGATCCAAACTCACACTTTCACGACCCAACCGCACGAACAACTTCGCTTCCGAGCGATAGCCACGCGGCCAATACAAGATGACTGTGGCCGTGGCGGCCACCACTAAGATGAACCAGCAGGCCCCTTTTCCTTTGTGCTGCCAAAGGGACAACAAGATGCCATGTGATGCCGGTTCCGATTTCAAAATTCGCTGTCGCCGACCAATCACGACGATTCTCCACAATCTCCGCAATATTCACAGACTGGGCAAGGTGCAACGGACAATATAATGGGTAGATTGCGTAGAGTCTATAGTTTGAGAAAGAAATAACGCGTAACCAAAATCCACCTATTTGGGGGCTAACTTTGCGCGGAAATCGCCCCGAGGAAACCAGGCCGCCGCCTCCGAAACCACGAACGAATTGGTCAAGCAGGTTTCGATTTAACGGGCTTCGCGAAGCATCGCATTCCAAGGGGCACGCTGGCTGGATTTGGGCCAACATCGCGCGGGTACGAATTCTGGCTAGCCTTCAAGGCCCAATCGGCCTACGTGGCGAGGTCCAAATACGTCGTTGCACGCGCGATGGCCCAACTATTGGAGACGGTCCGCGACATCGCGTCTTTGCTCGCCAAAGTGTGCGCCAGCCCCGTTGAAATGCTGAATGACGGGCCGATGCTTCTGCTGCTCAAGCGACGGTAGTGGCTTGAAGTTGCGTTGATGGGCCTGGGGCCGACTGGGCGGCGTTGGGATCAGGGTTATGCTGCTAGTCGCGGGCCATGCGTCAGAGAAAGTTGCGTTGAGCGATCATGGACCGATGGGAGGTTGCGGCGGTGGGCGCGTGGCTGTCGGGTGCTCCGAAAAGTGCAATTCGTCGCTGTCAGTAATTGCGACGAACCGCTCTGGAAACAGTCGCTTAAGTTCCATTGCCATCCGTCGCTCATCGGGTGTCGAAACCGTAATGCCCATCATGGGCGAGCCGGCAGGCTCTCCGAGAATGCGAATACTCCAAGGAGCATCACGGGGAATAAGGTGTGGGACTATGGTAAAGCCAGTATGACCCTCGGCCCACCGCAGCACTTCATGCCGATCGTGAATCCACTTCATCTGGACCGCCAGCCACACACCGAAGATGGCCACGCCAATCAGCATCGTCCGCAGCCTGAACTGAAACCAGCGGCGTCGCGGCTTTTACCGCTCAGCGGAGTTGGGCTTTTGGTCCGTGGCGGGATTTTAGCAAGTCGGGTGAGTCGATCCGGGTCTCCGGAAGCGAGCAAATTCAGGCATCAGCCGCCCTTACAAAATGGCCGTGGCCAATCCGGTTCCGCCTGCCGTTCGAAGCTGCGGTCGAGCCAACCGCCGCATGTTGCGGGCCGGGCCTGAAAGGGCCAGTTGATGCCTCCCAAGGCTGCCAAGAGCTGCGTCGAAGGTTCCGGAACTGCGGCGGAACTACCCAACTGAGTTGCGGGCGCGCTTCGGCGGCAAGCCACCGCCACGCCTTGATTATCAAGCGGCGGCCCGTTGTGGTAGCAACTCTATCGTGGATGTTTTCTCGCCGACGTCCGGCGATTCGTCATTCGCCGGCAGCGGTTTGAAATACTGCCGCTCAAAGAGTTTTCCCGCCGGACCAACAACAAGTGCCGGCAGCAGAACAAGATCGCCCGCTACCGCGATTGCCAAGAGCAACAGCATCATGCAAGCGAAGCGACTGGCCGGCAAGAAATTGCTGAAATAAAACACCATCGGTGCCATTCCGCAAATCAAAGAGCTAAGAAACATGGCGAAGCCGCACTGTTGGTATGTCGCATGGACGGCATCTTGCCGATTGAGTCCGCGAGCCAAGGCTCTACGGAAAAACGTCAGAAAATGAAGTACGTCGTCGATGGCGATTCCTAACGCTATGCTCGCCGTCATCACCGAACCGATGTCCAGCGGCGATCGAATCCAGCCCAAAAACCCGAACATCGCCACCATCGGGAAGAAATTAGGAATCATCGAAACCAACCCGGTCCAAATACCCGCCTGACCGATACTCATCACGATCGCGATAATGCCGAAGGCGGATAGGAAACTGACGAACAGGTCTTGCATGAGCGCCCGTTGAATTTCATGCGCCAAGGGCGCCCAACCGGTGACATGGACCGAAATGCCAGCGGCGGCTTGATCGGCCGCGCCGACGTCGCGGAGTCGCTGTCGGATCGTCGCAAGAAGTTTTCCATAGTCGATGTCTTGCAAAGCGCTGACGTTGGCCGTCACGCGCCACTGTTGCTCACCGTCGGATTCGTGCAGGAAGCGTGCCGTCGTGAAGTACGGCCGCGCTTGTTCGAGAATCTGAGCCATCAGATCGCGATATTCCTTGCTGGAAGTGTCGACATCCGCGGGAAGATTCGGCATCAAATTGTTGGCGGAAACGGTGCCTTTGATCGGTTCGATTTGTTCCAGCTCATCTTGAATTCGCCCGATCATGTCGAAGCGATCGGCGGGCGACAATGGGCAGTTCTTCTGAAATCCGACGACTACCTCGATCGGCGCCAAGGGCGCCATATGCTCTTCGATCCAAGCGTAATCGTTTACTTCTACTGTTCTAAATCTGTCTTCGTTCCGAAGCCAAAGGTGCTAAGAGTTTACGGCTTTTATGATGATAGAAGCGAGCCAACTGGTTGCGTTCCAAGCGGCGCGTGCATTCGCGGGCGCTCC
>Ga0182024_10012900_pt1 | contig 16444 bp, 13 predicted proteins | sample P32metaG_FD_120480 | JGI IMG/M metagenome (GOLD analysis project Ga0182024, IMG submission 120480) | Permafrost microbial communities from Stordalen Mire, Sweden - P3-2 metaG (Illumina Assembly) | ecosystem: Environmental > Terrestrial > Soil > Wetlands > Permafrost | place: Sweden: Stordalen... | reverse complement strand
CGGCTCCGCCGCCAAAGAAGACATTATCCGGGTTAGGACAGTTGAATGAAACATTAGGCGGACCTACTTAGCGATAATTAATTTGTCCTTGCGAGCGTCGTAATACTTGGCAACGCGCATCGCGATCTCATAGTTCCATCCGGGCGGATAGACGTTCGGATCTTTCGGCACCTTCATCGTCTAGTTGAGAAAACAAGTTATCAAAGCTTCCTAAAAACTAGCGCCGCATTTTGTCCACCCAAGCTGTACACGCTGCTAACCGCGACATCGATCTTTGCTTCGCGCACTGTCGGCTTCACATTCAGCGAGTGACCATCCACGAATTTTCGCGAGTTGATCGCCGCCGGGATGACATTGTGATGCAGCGAGAGAATCGCGGCCGCGGCGTCCACACCGCTGCCGGCGGCCATGTTGCCGGTCTGGGCTTTGATCGGGGCGAGGGGCAGCGCGCTCAGTTTGTCGCCGAACGCACGCTGGAGGCCCGCCAGTTCGGCGCGGTCGTGCTTGGGAATGCCCAGGCCGTGTGGAATCAGCAAGTTCACCTGGCTGGAATCAACTCCGCCGTCGCGGAGGGCTTTGGTAATCGCGTTGCCGTAGCTGCGCCCCGATGGATCTGGCTCGGTCACGCTGTACGTGTCCTGGCTCGCCGCGAATCCGACCAATTCGGCGTAAATCTTCGCGCCGCGCTGTTTGGCGTGTTCGTACTCTTCAAGGATCAGCAAACCGCCGCCCTCGGCCACTGCGGTGCCAGTCGCATCCGCGTCGAAAGGGCGAACGGCTTCGTTCGGTGTATCGTTGTGAGCGTCCGTCACGCGTCGAAGCAGAATCTGCCGCACGATGCTCATGGGTACGACTTTGGTTTCAGCGCCGCCGCAGATGGCGCAGTCTGCGTCGCCGCGCTGTATGGTGCGGAATGCCTCGCCGATCGCGAGATGGCTGCTGGCTTCCGCGCAGGTGATTGTGTTGCTCGGGCCTTTGAGCTCGTGAATGATCGTCACGTGGCAGGCCAGCATGTTCGGCAGATACTTCAGCAGCCAGAGCGGCGTGAGTTGGCTCATGCCATCCTTGCCCCAGCGCTCCAGATCAAGCTTGTTGCCGTCCCGTGCGACAGCCATCGCCCCGGTCAACTCATTCAGATCGACGCTGATCAAACCCGCGCCGATATTGCAGCCAAAGCGGGTTGATTTCAGATCGGGCGTATCGGTGTACGCTTTGGATTTGATTCCCGCATCCTTAAAAGCGTCATCGGCGGCGACAACCGCCAGCTCAATGTCGCGAGCCATCACCTTGCAGGCTTTGCGATAGCTCTTCGGGACGTATTCGCTGATTTTGAAAGCAGGAACTTCGCCGGCGATTTGCGATGGAAGCCCCGCGGGGTCGAACGACGCGATGCGCCGCACGCCGACAGTGCCGTTCAGCAGATTCTCCCAAAATGCCTTGGCGCCGATGCCGATTGGCGAGATGACGCCGATGCCCGTGATGACGACCCTTCGTGCCATGTGTCCGCAATGGTAGGGCGTCGGGCGGTGAAAGGTAAGTCACCCAGTGCGTTCAGATCGTAACCGACGCGTTCAAACGATACGTCTTGAGCAGATCCAGAAACTGCCCGGTGAACACGAAATTATGCTCGGGAAATTCAAGGCCCGCCATGTTCTGATCGATGTGGCTGAACATCAGCTCGATGTCAGCCACTTTATCCGAGCCGCTCATGACCGTTCCGCTTATCGACGCGCCTTGCTCCGAGAGCTGCTCGACTTTCGCGGCGAAGCTGATCGTCTCTCCCGGCCGAACCAGTCGGCTAAAGGTCGCCTTCGTGATCTTGGCGAGAATCACCTTCTCGGCGAAGTTTCGCGCCTCACCGACCAGGATGCCACTGGTCTGCGCCATTCCCTCGATGATCAGGCTGTGTGGAACAATCGGAAACGCGGGGTAGAGATCGTGCAGGTGCTCCTCGGCCATCGAGACATTCTTGATGGCCGTCGCCGAGACACGCGGCGTGAACTCCGTGAACTTGTCGATCCAGATCCAGCGCATCGCTGAGAACTCGCATTGCCGAAAACTCTCGCGGATAATTATCCGAGCTTCGTCGCGACGTAATTCGTGATCATGTCCACGGTGAGCAGGTCCTGGGCTTTTTCAACCGTCGGATCTTTTTCAAACGCGGTGAAATCGGTGTAGGGGATGCGTTTTTTCAACTCGGCCAGCCCCTTGTCGGTAATTTTCCCGTCCTGCACGAACGTCGGGTCGTTCTGCAGGGTGGCGATGTCTTCGGGAAACAGCTCCCCACGGGGAATCTTGATGCTGAAGACTTTTTCAAGGCGGAAAACGATGTCGAGATAGTCGATGCTCTCAGCGCCAAGGTCAGCCGAGAGACGGGCCTTGGGCGTCACTTCCTCTTCATCAACGCCCAGTGCGTCAACCAGGACGCCTTGCACCTTCGTGTAGATTTCGTCTCGCGATAGAGCCATTGTTTTATCCCATTCCTTTGGGCGTTAGATTCTTCAATTAGATTGCGACCACAGTCGGCGCCGCGGTTGGTTCTGCCGCGGCGGTCGGCACTGGATTCGCCGCCGTCAGCACGTCCCAGCGGCGGCGGTTTTCCTCGGCGATGCGCGCGTCAATCTCGGCCAGCGCCGGATTCTTCTCCGCCAGGTTGAAGTACGCGATCTCCAGCCGCATCTGCACGGCCGACGCCTCGCCCACGCTGCCGGCGGCCTTAAAGCTCGCGCCCGCTTCGGTCATCTTCAGAAACTGTACGTGCATCCGCAGCGAATTGCCCGGCGCTACAAACTGCCCGTACTTCACATTGCGGGCTTCCTTCAGTACCGCCATCGACTTGGCAAAGCCCGTCTTATGATGCAGCAGCCAGGCGGCGGACTGAACCGCAACCTCCAGCATCAGCACGCCCGGCAGCACCGGAAACGTCGGAAAGTGGTCGGCCAGGTACTCCTCGGCCAAGCTCACGTTCTTCACGCCGACGATGATGTCGTCGGTCAACTGCTCGATCTTGTCAATCAGGTTGAACTTCACGCAGCTAAGGCTTCGCCCACCATGGGCTTTATTCGTCACCTACCCACATTTCGGCCCGGCAACCGCCAAACCAGCAGTAATTCGCGAACTTTTATCGGTCCGATGGGGTGATTGCAAGCCAAGGGCAACGGCAGCAGCCGGGGTCATTTAGGTTGAATCACGTCGAATCCACGGTTTCCTTGACTAGTTCTTCGGTGGCGGTGCTGTAGTCACAGCGCCAACGGCGGTGAGTTATGTAAACTGATCGAGACGAACGTGTGCGGCTTCACCTCACGAGGTAGTGAAGATAAAGTGCAAGAAGAGGTGACCTTGTCGACAGGGGATTCCGACAAACCCGTGGAGCCAGTCGCCCCGATCTCTTTGGGCGGAGACGACGGCAAGCAGATTAGTAATCCGTTCTCCACGGGTAACGGCGGGTCTCAGTTTGAAATTCAGGTGATGTCCGCATTTGCGACGCTGATGCTTGCTGGCTGCTATGCCCCCTGCCTACGCCCACTTCCCATCAGGTCGATCAAGCTGCAAGGACGGCACTTGGGCTATCAAATTGACGATTTCATAGTACATGTCGCTGATGCGAGCCAGACCGACAAGCGCAGGTTACTCGCCCAAGTCAAACACGGGATCAGCTTCACGAAATCTAGCACCCAGTTCCGGGACACCATCGCAGCGGCATGGAAGGATTATAACGATCCTGTGTGTTTCACTCCCGACAGGGATGCGATCGCTATTATTGCGGGGCCTCTGAGCGCGGCAGACATTGAAGATACGCGCACCATCCTTGAATGGGCGCGCTCGGAGAAGTCGCCTCACGCATTCTTTGAGAAGGTAGAAAAAACGAACTTCAGCAGCGTTGGGAAGCAGCAGAAGCTCGCAGCCTTCCGCGCTCAATCGGATGCTGCGGCTGGTAAGGCCGTTAGTGACGAAGATCTCTTCGAATTTCTTCGTCATGTGCACGTTCTCGGCTTTGACTTGGACGTCTATTCCGGCCTCACTCATGCCTTGATGCATGGGATCATTGGTCGCCACAGTCCAGAGAATCCCGTTGGAATTTGGGCGAGGATTTTCGAGCATGTAAGTTCATTTAATCAGAACGCCGGCACATTGACAGTCGACTCCTTTCCCGAAGACGTCCAGTCAGCATTCAAACCTCGTCCTGTCGAGACGATCCCACCCTCGCTTACGACTACAGTGCCTCCAAAAGCTGTAGTTGACTGGAACAGTTCAGAATTCGGAGAGGCGCTGGTCATAGCTAACCTCGTAGGAGGATGGAGCGAAGGGTCTGACGCGGACACGGCCGTCGTTGCAGCGCTGCTGATGGATAAGCCCGACGAATGGCTGCGTAAGATGCGAGAAGTCTTACAACATCCAGAATCGCCGCTCTCTTATGCCGACGGCGTGTGGGCGGTGGGGAATCATGCGGCCTTATGGACCAGCCTGGCAGGACGAATCTTCGACCAAACACTGAAACGTTTTGAAACATGCGCCTTGACGGTGTTGCGGGAACGCGATCCGAAGTTTGATCTCGATCCGGAGCAGCGATACGCCGCCCAAATCTATGGCAAGGTTACTGCACATTCACGGGCGCTGCGCAGTGGAGTTGTAGAAACTCTTGCGTTACTCGGAATCAATGCAGCGCCGCTGCCAAACTGCAGCCTCTCAGCTGGCGAGGCGATCGCGCCGGTAGTGGTGCGCCAACTGCTACACAAAGCAGATTGGGAACTTTGGGCGAGCCTTGACCGATTGCTATCAACGCTCGCGGAGGCAGCGCCAACCTCGTTTCTCGATGCGATTGAAAAGGCGCTTCAGCAGCAACCCTGTCCGTTTGACCCCATCTTTGCCCAAGAACGCGGCGTTATGAGCGGGGGCACATATATGTCCGGTTTGCTCTGGGGACTAGAGGCGCTGGCATGGGATGAGTCATATCTCGTTCGAGTGTCCATAATTCTCGCGATGCTGGCTGCCCGTGATCCGGGCGGCACATGGACGAACCGGCCTTCCAACTCGCTAAGGACTATCTTCTTGCCATGGCTTCCACAAACACGAGCCTCTGTCGACAAACGCGCTGTTGCGGTCAAGGCTGTTGTGCAAGAGCGCCGCGCCGTTGGTTGGCGTTTGCTTATGAAGCTGTTGCCAAAACAACACAGTACGAGCAGCGGAACGCAGAAGCCGAAATGGCGCAATAGGATTGAGTCGGACAATGTGCCAAGACCGACAACTCAGGAGTACTGGACTCAGGTCTTTGCCTATGCACAGATGGCAGTTGAAATTGTGCTTACAGATCCTGACAAGCTCACAGAACTGATTGACTCGCTCGATTCGCTGCCAGAACCGGCACTCAATGAAGTTCTTGCATTTATCGCTTCGGAGACGGTGTCCGGTTTGACGGACGAACAGCGGCTGCCGATCTGGACAAAACTATCATCGTTTGCGAGGAAACATCGAAAATACGCCGATGCCGAGTGGGCGCTACCGGCAGAAATCGTCAGCAAGATCGAAGACATTGCGTCCATCTTAGTCCCCGAAAACCCGACGCTTAAGTATCGGCTCTTGTTCGCGAACAATAGTTTGGACCTTTACGACGACGCGACGGACTGGCAGAAGAGTGCAGAGCGGTTGGCGCAACGACAGATCGATGCTGTTCGGGAGATCTTCGAGAACTTCGGCATAGACGGGGTAGCATCTTTTGCCACTCATGTCGAAAAGCCATTCGGAGTCGGATTCTCGCTCGGCGAGATTGGTCGGGCAGAAATCACGGATCAATTGCTTCCGAAGCTTATACTTTCCGTAGATCCGAAGTTGCGTCAACTGGTGTACGGGTTTGTTTGGGCGTGGTGGCAGCACGAGCAATGGGATTGGTTTGACAAGCTAAACAAAGCAACATGGTCGAAAGACGAAGTGGCCCAAGTCTTGATTTATCTGCCGTTTGGGCCGGAAACGTGGAGACGTGCGGAGCAACTGCTTGGTGAGGGAGCCAATGAATACTGGACTCGCATCCCAGTCGACCAATTTCGAGGAGGTGACGACGATTATGTCGCGGTGGACGCTTTGCTAAAGCATGGGCGCCCAAGGGCTGCTGTTGTGTACCTCGAACTGCGTGTAAACGCGAAGCTGCCACTCGACCCAGACCGGGCGATCGACGCATTGCTCGCCTCCGTGTCCTCCAATGAACCGGATTTCGCCATCGACCAGCATACGTTTGCGACCGTGATCAAGGCCCTTCAAGACAATAAGGCTGCAGACCGAAAAAAGCTGATGACAGTGGAGTGGGCGTACTTAGCTCTCTTGGAGTATTCGCAGGTTACGACGGCGAAAACTCTGAGTGCAGCGCTTGCCGGCGACCCTGGTTTATTCTGCGACATCATTCGAAGGCTTTTCAGATCAGACCATGATTTGGAAAACGAGACTAGCTTGGAAATCGAGGCCAAGTCAGAACCGTCACCGGACGAGCAGGCAATCGGACAGAGCGCATACCGCTTGCTGCATGGCTGGACGACCGTGCCCGGAACAGATGCCACCGGCTTCATTTCTGGGGTGGCACTTACGGCTTGGATTGACGCAGTTAAAGCCTTCCTTGGGGAGTCAGGCCATCTTGACATTGGGCTGTATAAAGCGGGCGAAGTATTTATTAATGCACCCGGTGATCCTGACGGATTATTTATTCACACCGCAGTCGCAAATGTGCTCAACCGCGAGGACATGGAAGAACTTCGTCGTGGCTACGAACTCGCACTTTACAACTCTCGAGGAGCGCGCATTGTGGACCCCACGGGCGCTCCTGAAGTTGACCTGGCAAAGAATTACAGCCAGAAAGCTGAAACAATTGAGAATGAAGGATACCACCGGTTAGCCATTACGTTTCGATCAATCGCCGATCATTATAAGCGTGATGCTGAGCGTATAAAAAGGAGATTCGGCAACACAGGTCGCCCTGAAGAGAATCCTTAATCTTAATTCGTTTGCCGGCCGGGCCGTGGCCCGGTCCACGCTATTAAGAAAGCCGATTGCTATTGAACTTGGCCCGTCGAGATCACCCTTGTCGCTCCGCTTTTTTCTCGGCGGCGAGCAAACGGATCATATGCCGGCGGATCACTTGGATTGCCGAGCGGTCGTGGGCGATCCGCTTTCGCAGCGACGCCCGGGTTTTTGGCTTGCAATGATTGGCCGCAATCAGCGCGGCGCTGTCGGCGTTCAACTGCTGGCGCGCCTGGCTGAGTTGCAACAGCATCGAAGCCTGGGCAGAAACCATCGGCGTGGTCGATGTAGCCTCCGCTACGCCTTGCGGCGTCGGTGCGGTTGTTGCAGCAGGTGCTGGCGTGGCAGGTGGCACCGATGCCGGTGGCGTGGTCTGCGGCTGCGGATATGCGCCCCATTGAAACGCGGGATCTCCCGCCCAGACGTAATCGTCGGGCAGCATTCGGCTTCCGATTAGCGGATATGAGTATCCGTTCCAGCTGCCGCCAACCGGGGCGCCTTGTCCCATCGCGACGATGTCCCCGTTGGCATCGAGGGCCGAGGCGAAGTTGACGTTGTCGGCGATGCCCAACTCGACGGGGGACGGGACTACTTCGCCTTGAAGCAGCGTGCCGTCCGGCGTGTAGTGGTCGTTGTACGCGAAGTCGGTTCCAAATCCTGCAACGAAGATTTCACCGGTTGATCGGAGCTGAATCTTCATCGGTCCGGGATAGACGTTCTCGCCGATGGAAGCGGTCACGATGCCGTTCGTGCCGAACGATGTATCGAGTGAGCCGTCGAAGTTGTAGCGGGCGAGCGAGAGGTTCTCGGTGTCGCGCGCGGCGATTAGGATCGAACCGTCGGGAAGCAGCTTGGCGTCCGCGGTCATCTCGGGGTTGCTGAAGTCGAACTCGTAATTGACAGGTTGGCCGCCATTGAAGGTGGGATCGACCGAGCCGTCGGCGTCGAGGCGCGCCAGGATCCAGCCGTTCCCTTGCGCCGCGTAGGGGTCCAGAGCGCATTCCTGCCCGACCAGCACAACTTTGCCGTCCGGTGTCGGCAGCAGCAGCGTCGCTCCGAGGCTGTTGGCGGTATTCCCGTCGCGGTTGAACGTGACGGTGCCCGCAGTTCCGTATGTGCTGTCGACCGAGCCGTCAGAATTCAAGTGCGTTACCGCCAATTGCGTGCCGGCGGCGCCCGCCACCAGCAACCCGCCCTGCGGCGCTTCGATGACCCTTTGCACGCCCATCGCCAGCGTGATTTCTCCGCTGACGCCGAACGTCGTATCCAGCGAGCCGTTCGCGTTCAGTCGGAACACCTCGCTCGATGTGGCGAACGCATCCGGCGCTCCGGCAACGATGATCTTCCCGTCGCTCTGAACGAGCATGGTGCTTGATTGGATTCCGCCAGGCAGCGCGGAGGTGAACGTGGTGTCGAGGGTTCCATCGGCATTGAGCCGCAGCAGGTTCGTACCAACCCCTTGCGTGTACGCGCCCCCATCGACGGCAGCCAGGATCTTCCCATCCGACTCGATCGCAATCGCCGGCGGTATCTCGGAGTTGATATAGACAACCCCCGGCGCAGCGACGCCAAGATCGCCAAACGAACGATCCAGCGTCGGCACGGCGCTCATCAGGCAGCGCAATTCCAAGTTTTCAATTAGAGATATGCGGCTTCGGCGCGACTGGTGGATTCTCATCCGTCCCTCCCAAGGGAAGGTGTATTACACTCCCGCCATCCGGCAGTATACACCAGCTCTGTCACTTTGGCAGATGGGGATTATTTTTCGGTCATCTGCGAGTGAGATGCCGCCGCCGGTGACACGATGCATTCAGGCCAAGCGTCGGCAATGACGCGATTACAAGGAGTGAAGCCAAGGCGCGGTCGGTGAACACGCTCAATTGGAGGCGGGTCCGGTCGTTGCCTCGACCCGTACCAATATACTCACCTTTTCACGTTCCCGTGAGGTGAATGCTTCGTTAAGTCGCGTCTCGAGCAACTTCGCATCGGCCTCAGCGCGAACGGTTCCATAAACTACGCATCTCGGGCGATTGTCGACACCAGGGCGCACATCCGAAAACGAGGGGCCTAGCGCTCGAAGCACACTCCAACACGTATCCGCGTTCTTTTGGGCCTTGAGGGACGCTGACTGCAACAGCCACAACGTGAAGAAAACCGCCGCAGCGACGGCAAACGCGCAGGTCACCGCCATGTGAATCTTCGGATGTTGCTCAAGCTTGGTCGTGATCATTTTCTACGCCTCGGCCAAAGGATGATTAGATTGAAGCCGCGTCTGGCCGATTCTATAGTGGTTTGGACTAACCCAAAGGGAGATTCCGAATGAAGCTACTTGGCGTTTGGCGAATGCTCATCGTCGGATTGATGCTCGGGGGGGCGGCGGTCGCGATCGCGCGTCCCGATGATTCGGATTCCAAGTCGGCCACGGACAAACCTGCCGCGACAAAACCGAGCGTCAACGATTTTCCGTCGCCGGCGGAACTCGTGAAGAAGATGAAGGAATTGGAGAAGAAGAAAGCCAGCCAGAGCAAGGTGGCGCACTTCTCACTGACCCGGCCCATCGTCGAAACGAATCCCGGCTTCTCATGGTTCGGCGGTGACGATGCGTCGCTCACGACGCGCACGCTGCTGGAGCGCCTGAATGCCGCCGGCAAGGACAAGGAGATCAAAGCGATTCTGATCACGCTGGGCGCGCAGACCTCGCTGGGATTCTCGCAGGCCGAGGAGATTCGCGACGCGCTGGTTGCGATCGTGAAATCGGGCAAGCCGTGCTACGTCTATGCCGACGGCTTTGATACGCCGACGTATACGCTGGCCAGCGGCGCGGATCACATCTGCATGCTCGAAGGCGGCGAGATCGAAATGCCGGGCGTCGGGCTTGAGGTTACATTCCTCAAGGGTCTGTTCGACAAGGTTGGCGTTAAAGCCGACTACGTGCAGATCGGCGAATACAAAGGCGCTGACGAAGAATACACCCGCACCGAAGCCAGCCCGGAACTTAAGGGCGAACTGAGCAAGCTGACCGAGTCGCTCTACAACGAAATCGTCGACAGCATCAGCCACAGCCGGCATATCGAATCGCAGAAGGTTCGCGATCTGATCGATCAATCGATCATCATGGGCGCGGACGCGAAGGAAGCGGGTCTGGTCGATCGGCTGATGGATCAGGACGACATTCGTCCGATGCTGACCAAGCATCTGGGCAACGAAATCGACGTCGTCAGCGACTACGGCAAGCCGGCGAGCGAGAGCGTTGACTTCAGCAACCCATTCAGCCTGCTGGCGGCATTTGCTCGCAAGCCGCAGGCGTCGACGGATAAGCCGACGGTCGCGGTCATTTCCGCATCGGGCGTCATCGTCGACGGCGATGGTTCGACCAGCATCTTCTCGCAGGAAGAGGGCGTCGGCTCCGAATCGATGCGGCAGGCGTTCCGCACGGCCGCCCGCGACGAAAATTGCAAGGCCGTGGTGATTCGCGTCGACTCGCCCGGCGGAAGCGCGCTGGCCAGCGAGGTGATGTGGCAGGCGGCGCGCCATTGCGCCGAGAAGAAGCCGGTAATCGTCAGCGTCGGTGCGATGGCCGCCAGCGGCGGGTATTACTTGGCCAGCGCCGGCGACAAGATTTACGCCGACCCCAGCGCCATCGTCGGATCGATCGGCGTCGTGGGTGGGAAGTTCGTGATGAAGGATCTGTACGAGAAGCTGGGCGTTCACTCCGAGACGTTTTCCCGCGGCAAGAACGCCGGGCTGTTTGCTAGCAACGAGCCGTGGACGGATTCGCAGCGGAAGATGGTGACGGCCTGGATGCGGCAGACCTACGACCAGTTCACGCGGCGGATCATGAAGATGCGCGGCGACAAGATCGCCGACATCGACAAAGTTGCCCGCGGCCGTATCTTCCTGGCACCGCAGGCGAAGAAGCTTGGGCTGGTTGACGAGATCGGCGGCATTGATGACGCGATTGCCTACGCGGCCAAGAAAGCGAATCTCGACGAGGGAGAGTATGACGTTCGAACGCTCCCCGAACCAAAAACGCTGGCGGATTATCTGACCGGCGGCGGGGCGGACACGGCTTTCCCGTTCCACCCGAAGATTCAAATCGACAGCATGCTGTTGCAGACGCTGGCTCCGATGCTGAAAGGGCCAGCCGGGCGACAGATTCAGTTGCTTCAGCTCCTGGCCGATCGCCCGGTGGTGCTAATGACGCCGTTTGAAGTGAACATCAAGTAGACTGACAAAGCAGTCGCCCCGATCGCGCGCCGCGGCCTTGAACCAGCCGCGGCGCTGGTGGATCATCATGCTTGGATTTGGCAAACGCCAGGAGCCATCCGACGGCCCGCGCGTCAGCACAAAGCTCTGCACCGACAAATTCAACGGCAAGTATCCGCACGTCGGCATCTACGACTGCCGCGAGAGGAAAGTGTGGGTCGCTAGGCCCCTCAGTGGCCAGGCGATCCGCACCAGCCACGCCGCGCTCATTACCGGCGCGAACGATGCGACGAGCACTGTCTGGAAAGATCGTTTCCTCTGCTTCTGGTTCTACACGCCCAACACCGGCGAGGGTTTCGTCCATGGCTATCCCATCGAATGGGAAGAAGCGCATCTGCTCGTGCGCATCGACCCGAATTGGGATTACGACCGCCAGAAGATGATCCCGCCGGAGTTGACGGACCAGGTCAACGAAAACCTCGAACGGCAATTCAAGCACGGCAAACGGATCTTCGACTTCTACAAGAATTCGAAACCAACGTATCCCATCAGCATGCATTTCATGGGGAGCCGGGCGGCGGATTCGCAGTTCTATTTTGAGCGCGTCGAGAAGCCGGGCGGGTAAGATCATGTTGGTGATCCGATGAACAGTCTTTTGCGCGCGCCGCTCGCTTTCATATTGCTGGCTCTTTTGATTGCCCCCGTCATGGAGGCAAGCGAGTCGCGAGTGAGCGTCGTTCGCGTTCCCGATGGCGGCATCCAACCGCAGGCGCAGATCGATTCGAGCGGTCGCGTCCATCTCATTTATTTCAATGGCGATCCCGCACACGGCGACGCGTTCTACGTTTGCTCCGAGGACGACGGCAAAAATTTCTCAAAGCCAATTCGCGTGAACAGCCAGCCCGGCAGTGTGATCGCGATCGGCACGGTGCGCGGGCCGCATCTGGCGCTGGGCCGAAATGATCGCGTGCACGTCGCCTGGATGGGTTCGGGTGTCGCGGAGCCGAAGCTTGCGGGCAATCAACCGCCGATGCTTTACACGCGGTTATCTGAAAAGGGTGATGCGTTCGAGCCGCAGCGGAATGTGATTCGCGAACATCCGGGCCTCAATGGAGGTGGCTCCATCGCCGCCGATCGCAACGGCAATGTCTACGTCGCCTGGCATGCGCCCGAAACGCTCGGTGCCGGCGAAGCCGATCGCCATGTCTGGGTCGCGCGATCAACGGATGACGGCAGCAGCTTCGCGCCTGAGACCGATTTCACGCCCGGCGATCTGGGCGCCTGCGGTTGCTGTGGAATGAAGGCGTTTACCTCCGATCGCGGCGACCTGTTCATGCTCTATCGATCTGCGTGCGAGACGATTCATCGTGACATGTTTCTCGTCGGCTCACATGACGGCGGAAAGACGGTAACCTCGACAAAACTCGCTCCGTGGGAAGCGTCAGTATGCGTGATGAGCACCGCGTCGATCTGCTCGACATCCGACGGCGGCGCCGAGGCGGCGGTCGAGCAGCAGGGGAACATCATCCTGTTCGATATCCCGCCGGGCCAGTTGGTCCCGAAGCGCTTGCTGCCGATGCCCGGAGCCGATCGGAATCGGAAGCACCCCTCAATCGCGGTGAATCACGACGGCGAAACCCTCGTTGCCTGGTCTGAAGGCACCGGCTGGGCCCGCGGCGGGCGCCTCGTCTGGCAATCCTTCGATCGGAATCAGCAGCCGATCCAGAACTCGGCTATCGACGGCCTTCTTGTCTGGGATGCGCCAGCCGTGGTCGCTACACACGACGGACATTTCTTATTGTTCTATTAATGACTGCCCCCGTGCGCCCGTGTAGCCGGCTTGCTTGCAAGCCGCTTCTCCCAGCGCATCGCTTGACTTCGAACGACACTCGCTCACGATTCAGACGTGTGAGAACCAACCCTTTCCGCCAATTTTCCCTTTGCGTCCTTCTCCTGATTCCCGCGATCTATTGCACAGCCGCTGAAGCAGCAACATCCAAGCGCCCGAACATCGTGATTATCCTTTGCGACGATGTCGGCTTCAGCGACATCGGTTGCTACGGCAGCGAAATTCACACGCCGAATCTGGATGCGCTCGCGGCGAACGGTCTGCGCTTCACGCAGTTTTACAACACGAGTCGCTGCTGCCCGAGCCGGGCGAGCTTGCTCAGTGGCCTTTATCCGCATCAGGCGGGTGTGGGTCACATGGTTGATGGCGGCAGCCCGATGCTCGACGACGGGTACGCGCGCGATCTTAGCGATAACTGTGTGACGATCGCGCAGGTGATGCACACCGCCGGCTACGGAACCTATGCGGTTGGCAAATGGCACGTGACGAAGCGCATTGCGCTGCGTCCACCCGAGAAGCACAACTGGCCGATCCATCGTGGGTTTGATCGCTATTACGGCACGATCACCGGCGCCGGCAGCTTCTTTGATCCTGGCATGCTGTCGCGCGGCGATATCGTCATCAGTCCGTTTGTTGATCCGGAGTATCAGCCGCCCGCCGGCGAACCTTATTATTACACGAACGCGATTGGGGATCAGGCTTGCCGATTCGTTCGCGAACACGATCGCGATCATGCCGACGCGCCGTTTTTCATGTATGTCGCCTTCACTGCCGCGCACTGGCCGATGCAGGCGCTGCCACGGGATATCGCCAAGTACAAGGGCGTTTACGACGGTGGATACGAACCCATCCGGCTGGCGCGATTCGAACGCGAAAAGAAACTCGGGCTGATTGACCCATCGTGGGATTTGAGCCCGCAGTTCGGCGATTGGGACAAGGTGAAGGACAAAGCCTGGGAAGCGCGCTGCATGGAAGTCTACGCGGCGATGCTCGACTGCATGGATCAGAACGTCGGCCGTATCGTCCAGACGCTGAAGGATCAGAAACAACTTGACAATACGTTGATCCTGTATTTGCAGGACAACGGCGGCAATCTTGAAGACCTTGGCCGCGATCCGAAAGTGAATCCAACGCGCGCTGACCATCCAACGCTCGCTCCGACTCTGGCCACGTTCCTTGAATCACAGAACCGCCCCAAGCAGACCCGCGACGGCTGGCCGATGCTCGACGGCCGCAACGTGCTGCCCGGCCCGGCCGACACGTATATCGCTTACGGCGAGCCGTGGGCCAACGTCAGCAACACGCCGTTCCGCGAATACAAGCATTTCGTGCACGAAGGCGGCATCAGCACGCCGCTGATTGCGCATTGGCCCGATGGAATCTCGCGAAAGAACGAGCTTGAGAAGCAGCCGGGCCATCTGATCGATTTGATGGCGACATGCGTTGATCTCGCCGGCGCGACGTACCCGAAAGAATTGAACGGCCGCGCCATCACCCCGATGGAAGGCACGAGCCTTGTTCCTGCATTCGCCGGCAAACCGCTGCCCGACCGCGCGCTCTTCTGGGAACACGAAGGCAACCGCGCCATGCGGCAGGGCGATTGGAAGCTCGTCGCGAAGTATCCGAAGGGAAAGTGGGAACTCTACAACATCGTCAAAGACCGCACCGAAATGCACGACTTGGCCCCGAGTGAAACCGAGCGCCTGCACACGATGACCGCCGCGTGGGAAGCCTGGGCGAAGCGCTGTCATGTTTTGCCCTGGCCATGGAAGCCGCAGTATGAGGGGAGCAATGGAAACGCCGAGTGAGGGTTCGATTTCCATAGACTACTCTTGCTCAGAATCCGAGCGACAGCACGGTTCTGCCTTGCTGGGTCTTCAACCTGCGAAGCGTCGTTTCGGAGATATCGTTGGGTGGGTTCTGTTTGTCGGGGCGGCTGTACTCCTCTTCTATTACTACAAATCAGGCGACATTTCGCCGCACACCGTTGCCCATTCCGATCGGATCGCCTGGTCCAACACAGACAAGATCGGAGCGGCAAGCGTCACGATTGGCTTGGCGTTGGTTCTCGTGTCGTGGGTCTTGATTCGGAAGGCGCGGCTTCGGGAACACAATCGATGGGTTGTGACCCAGGCGAGCTTCGAGCCAAGAGGCTTAATCATGCGCCGACCGGGCAAGGCCACTGTTCAGAGCTGGCCCAGTTTTGAATGTGTGCTCGAGAGCAACACATTGCTGGTTTTAAGGATGCGAGGAGGCGACGGCTTCGTGTTTCCGAAACGTTTGTTCACCAGCGATGAAGAATGCGCACTTGTTGCTCGAAACGCCAGGCAGTTTATAGAAGGGGCGGCAACTCCCGAGCAGAATGTACCCTCAGAAATAACGCCACTCACATTCTCGTTGACACTCGATGAGTGGCGCGAAGCGAACCAAAAGCGACGCGACCGAATCCTTGCCGCTGTCAATCCACACAGCGATGACAAGCGGGAACTGTGGCTGGAGTTTTGGAGACTTCTTGCGGCGCTGATCGGCGCGTTATTGGTTCTAGCCGGCCTGATTGTTCTGGCGCTTAAGCATGCGCCCTCATTGATTCCATGGGGCTTTGTGATTCTCGGAGTGTGGCTCATTGCCATGATCTCTTCGAGGAAGAAAAACAGAGAGGCATGGATCGTCAAGCAATTTACGTCGCAGCCTGAAGTGGCTGGACCGTTTTCGGTTGAGCTGACGCCAAACTTGCTCAAGTACCGCGCACCGAGATTCAGTAATGAATTCGATTGGACTGCCATTCGCGCGCTTCGTGCCTCCAACTCTTCGCTTTTCGTGATCGATGACGAGCAACGAACGACGACGATTCCCAAGCGAGCATTCACATCAGATGAATCGCGGGATCAGTTTATTGAGTTCATCGTCAGCCGGATTCGCGAGAATGGATCGCGCGCGTGATCTAACTGGGGCGTGCGATACCATCGTGCAGAGGTTGAGACTAACCAACGCAATTGGCCTTCTGAGTCAGCTCTGCCGACGAGTCATCGGATCGGCAACGGAATCGTCTGCGTCGGCGTTTGGTAGTTGCTGTCCGTTCCCGGCTTGATTTCCAGCAACGACGGGGTCGGCTGGCTTGCCGGTTGGGTCTGGCTGCGACCGCCACGTTGCATGCCTTGCAAATGCTCCTGCATGACGCCGGGGGCGATGGCATTCGGCGTCAGCTTGGTGCCGTTCACTTCGTCCTGGGACATGGAACCCAGAGCTTCGGGTTGCTGCGCCGCATGCGGGGTCAGGAAGATCAGCAGTTCCGTCTTGGTTTTATCGACCTGCTCTCGATCGCGCAGACGCCCGGGGCGTTTCATCGCGATCTGCGATTGATGGCCGTGGATGGTTTTGTCGCGGATG
>Ga0182024_10012899_pt1 | contig 16444 bp, 9 predicted proteins | sample P32metaG_FD_120480 | JGI IMG/M metagenome (GOLD analysis project Ga0182024, IMG submission 120480) | Permafrost microbial communities from Stordalen Mire, Sweden - P3-2 metaG (Illumina Assembly) | ecosystem: Environmental > Terrestrial > Soil > Wetlands > Permafrost | place: Sweden: Stordalen... | reverse complement strand
GAATATTCCTTCTTGCTGGTTGTCGTCGCCGCGCATTCACTCGTCTCCTTGGCCTTCCTCCATTCAGACGAGTTTCCGCAATTAAAGTTGCAGCGAAATGGCATTTTTCAACAAACTGCTAAAGCTGATCACTCCTTTTATATCAAGAAATTTCTTAACTAAGTGCCTGATGCGATGTGTCGAACGGAGTTTGGCGGAGCCGTGCACTGACGGGTCAAACAACCTGTTCCAGGTCACGCAGCTTTCCTCTGTTCGATGGCACACCATTGCTGCGAGAACTCCTGCGGACATCACATCACTTTAGAGCAGCGTTGCCAAAAGAGAAAAATTGAAAATCAAAATCCATGGTTTCCAAAACGGGAGTATTCAATTGGAATCCCAAAACCACATCCATGGCCACGGCAGTCTGGCACTCGCGCATAATATGAATTCATGGCCGGATGCCGCTGCCGTTTGTGAACCGGCCAGAGCAAAGTGTCCGATCTGTGCGCCGTGCAGATCGGCCGCGGGCACGGCGTGAGTTTGGATTTCGTTAGGCTTCCCATTCTTGATTTGGGAGCAACACGAAGGGTGAGAATTCACCCTTCTATCTCGAGTTGGAGCGTTCCCTATGTGTGGCATTCTCGCAATTCTTAACCGCAACCCGGTTCGCCCGATTGATGCCGAGTTGCGAACCCAAGCCCTGGCGATGGTCAAGAAGATCCGCCATCGTGGACCCGACTGGAGCGGTACGTACAGTGACGGGCGGGCCATGATTTGTCACGAGCGGCTCTCGATCGTGGACGTGGAGCATGGCGCGCAGCCTCTGATCGATCGCCTGAACGGCAACGTCCTCGCAGTTAACGGCGAGATTTATAATCATAAGGATTTACGCGAGCAGTTGAAGCAGCCCCACGATTTCCAGACCGCCTCGGACTGCGAGGTGCTGCTGTACCTTTACAACGAAGGGCACCCCAAGGAATTCCTCAATCGCGTGAACGGGATTTTTGCCTTCGTGCTATACGATCCGCAGGGCAATACCTTCCTTATCGCGCGCGATCCGATTGGCGTGAATCCCTTGTATGTGGGTTGGGACCGCCACGAAAATCTCTACGTCGCTTCGGAGATGAAGTCACTGGCAGGAGTTTGCGAACGCATCCTGGAATTTCCTCCGGGCCACTTCTACCTCGGCCATGAACCGGAAAAGGGATTTCAGAAATACTACGAGCCAAAGTGGGCTGAACCGGGTTTTTGTCCTTCCGAGCCTTACGATCCAGCCCGGCTGCGGACCGCTCTGGAAGCGGCTGTTCATCGCCAACTGATGAGCGACGTTCCATACGGCGTGCTGATTTCCGGAGGGATCGATTCCTCGATTGTCGCGGCGGTGGCCGCAAAGTTCAGCGCGCGGCGCGTGGATGAGAATGACTTGTCCCCCGCGTGGTGGCCGCGATTGCACTCCTTCGCCATTGGTCTCGAGGGCGCGCCGGATCTCTTGCCCGCGAAGACCGTGGCGGAGCACATCGGCTCGGTCCATCATGAAATTCACTTCACCGTCCAGGAAGGTCTGGACGCCTTGTCGGATGTCATCTATCAGTTGGAATCATTCGATATTACGAGCATCCGCGCCACCACGCCCATGTACCTGCTCATGCGGAAAATCAGAACGATGGGCATCAAAATGGTTTTGTCCGGCGAAGGCGCCGATGAAATTTTCGGCGGCTACCTTTACTTCCACAAGGCTCCGAACGGCAGGGAGTTGCACGAGGAAACGGTTCGCAAACTCCAGAAGCTGCACCTCTACGATTGCGCGCGCGCGAACAAAGCGAGCGCCGCATGGGGTGTTGAGGCTCGCGTACCCTTCCTGGACCGGGAATTTCTGGACGTAGCCATGATGCTCGATCCCGACGTCAAGCTGCCCAGAAACGCTAAACACACGCGCCCCATCGAGAAGTGGCCGCTCCGGAAAGCCTTCGAAGGATATATCCCGGACTCCGTTTTGTGGCGCCAGAAGGAGCAGTTTTCGGACGGCGTTGGGTACAGCTGGATCAATGGGCTGAAGGCCACGGCCGAGCGCGAAATCACGGACGGCATGATGCGCGGCGCGGCCGACCGTTTCCCGGTAAAAACACCGGAGACGAAGGAAGCCTACTTTTACCGGCAGATTTTCGAAACTCATTTTCCCTGGGCCACCGCCATCAATTGCGTGCCCTGGGAACGCAGCATCGCCTGCAGCACGGAGACCGCGCTCAAGTGGGACAAGGCATTTCAAAATAACGTGGATCCTTCGGGGCGAGCCATTATGGACGTGCACGCGGATGCTTACGAGGTTCCCACGAAAGTCTAGCCGCGAACCTGCCGCTCAGCCGGGTTTGAATCGCAAACCCGCAAGCCGGCGAAATTTGATCCATTTGGTTCGGCGCCGTTTGCAGGCATTTTCTCCTCATGCCCGCCTGACCCCTGCACGAAACGAAACATGGGTGTTCGATTCCAGGGCAGAGCGCTAGCGAACTTATTTGTGCTGGGATAACATTCTAGTACACCATGGCCAACTACGAATCTCCCTGGATGAACGAAGAATTGCGGATGTATCGCAAGGCCCTGCGCGAATTTATTCAAGAGGAGTTCGTGCCTCGCCAGGCCAAGTGGCGCGAACAGCACCGGCCTGACGCGTCCGACTGGAAGCAGGCGGGTGAGACCGGACTGCTGCTGCCGGATGTGCCCGAGGAATACGGCGGCGCGGGAGGCACCTTTGCCCATCAGGCCGTCGTGACCGAAGAGCTGGCGCAAGCGGGAGTGAACTTCGGATGCGGCGTGCAGAGCATCGTCTCGCACTACATCCTGAATTACGGGAACGAAGAGCAGAAGAAAAAGTGGCTCCCCGCCATGGCGCAGGGAGAACTGGTAGGGTCGATCGCAATGACCGAGCCGTCGGCAGGTTCCGACCTGCAGGCCATCAAGACGACCGCGCGCCGCGACGGCAACGATTACATCCTCAGCGGCTCAAAGACATTCATCACCAACGGATGGCACGCCGGCCTCGTCTGCGTCGCCGCGAAGACTAACCCAAAAGTGACCGGCTTTCGCGGCATCTCGATGATCGTTGCCGAGACGAAAGATCTTGCGGGGTACCGCGTCGGCAACTCGCTCGAAAAAGTGGGCATGCACGAGATCGACACCTGCGAACTTTTCTTCGACGATGTGCGAGTTCCCGCCGCGAACCTTTTGGGAAATGCCGAGGGCGCGGGCTTTGCGCAGATGATGGACCAACTGCGCTTCGAGCGCCTGATGATCGGCGTTGGCGCGATTGCCACGATCGAGCGCGCCCTGGCCATCACCATCGCCTACGCAAAAGAGCGGAAGGCGTTCGGCCAGACGCTCATGGAATTTCAGAACGCGCGCTTCAAGCTTGCGCAGTGCGCCACGGAAGCGCGGATCGGCCGCGTGTTCGTCGATAATTGCATCCAGCGATTTATCGAAGGCAAGCTCGACGCGACGACCGCCGCCATGGCCAAGTACTGGCTGACGGAATGCCAGTGCCGCATCGTCGACGAGTGCGTCCAACTGCACGGCGGCTACGGCTATATGTCGGAGTATCCAATTGCCCAGATGTGGATGGACAGCCGTGTACAGCGCATTTACGCCGGAACGAATGAAATTCTGGAAGAACTGATCGGCTGGTCGCTCTGAAGTTTCCCGCCGCCGCGCCTGCCCTCGTCACTTCAAACGACATTATTCCAGACTACGAACCCACCGGGCGCCGGGCGACAATTTCGGCGACGGAGCGGCGGTGGGCCGAGTCGTTTGGTTTTCCTTCATGGCGGTGAAGGATTTCCCAGCCTGCGAAATATTGTTCCAGTTCGCCGGGGCGCAAGCGGTGAGGGCCGTCCGCTTCACCTGGCTCGTTGACGTGCACGATGGAAATCAGGATGCCTCCGGGGGCTACGCCGCGCTTGGCCGGCTCGAAAAGGTTTCGCTGCAGGTAGTAACACATGGCGATGAGGTCCCAGCGGGAAGGCTCGATCTGGAATTCGCCTTTTTCGAGATCGGCGACGATTGCGTTGATCTTCAGGGCGCGCTCCTTAGCGTGGGTTCGCAGGATTTCGATGGCTGCGGCGGCGCCGTCCACTGCTGTGACTTCCCAGCCGTGTTCCGCCAGCCAGAGAGCGTTTCGGCCTGCGCCGCAGGCGAGGTCGAGCGCTTTGCCGGGCGTCAAATTCGCCGCGCTTTCTACGAGAAGAGGCGTTGGCGCGGCGTCCAAATCTTCCGCGGGGCGTTCGGGCAGGCGGTAGCGTTCGTTCCAGTCGTGAATTTCCATGGGGCGCGGTGTTCCGTGTCTGTGGCTTGGCAATGGAAAGGGTACAACAAGTCCAGAGCGTCAGCGGCTAAATAGGCTGCTGAAAAACTCAAAAACTCCGTCATTCTGAGCGAAGCGAAGAATCTCTCCTTGGTTCTTTTCTTATACTTAGATCGAAGAGAGATTCTTCGCTTCGCTCAGAATGACAGAACAAGGCCTTTTGTAAAGCTGGGTCGATTCTGCAACCTAAATGTCACGGCTGAAGCCGTGACCCACAAAGACTCGTGCCTTGCCCGGCAGGTTGATGGTTCGCAGGCACTCACCACAGGAACCTGCCCCACGGGACATGGGCCGGGCCAATCAGCATAAACCGGCTGCGAGAAATAGGGGGTAGGAACGGCGCTCGATCTGGCATTATAATCGTCCAACAAAACAATAATTCCTGTTTTGAATTTCGCGAAATGATTCGAAGTAAGAACACTAGATTAGTCACCATGCGCAAACACCAAATACAAATCATGCTGGTCCTCGTTGCGGGATTTCTCGCAGTAGGGATGAATCGGGAGAACGCCATGGCGCAAGACCGCGGCCAGGGACGATCGATGGTGATCTCGCAGAGCGGGATAGTTGCCACCGAATCTCCGCTGGCATCGAAGGCGGGAGCAGCGATTCTGGAGCGTGGCGGCAACGCGGTGGACGCGGCGGTCGCGGCGCATGCCGTGATGACCGTGGTGGCGCCGATGTGGAATGGAATCGGCGGGGATCTGTTCGCGATCGTGTACGACGCGAAGAGCGGAAAGTATTACGGCTTGAACGCCAGCGGCTGGGCGCCTGCCGCGCAGTCCGTGGAACGGCTGCGGCAGAAGGGTCTCCGCGATATGCCCGTGCACGGGATCGAGCCCGTCACCGTTCCCGGGTCCGTTGATGGATGGCAGAAGCTGCTCGACCGGTTCGGCAAGAAGAAAATGAATGAGGTGCTGTCCCCGGCGATCCAAGTTGCCGAGGACGGATATCCAGTGACCGAGTGGATCGCGCTGCACTTCGCGTCGAATGTCGATCTGCTGCGCGACAATGAGGCCGCTGCAAAGACCTACCTGATTTCGGACCGCGCGCCGCGACTCGGCGAAGTAATTCGCAACCCCGATCTCGCCTGGTCGCTCCGGCAAATCGCGCAGGGCGGGCGCGACGCTTTCTATCGCGGAGAGATCACCAAGCGCATCCTGGCGCTTTCCGCGCGGCACGGCGGTGTGCTCGCGGCGAAGGATTTTTCCGATTATTCGAGCGAATGGGTCGAGCCGATCTCGACGACGTACCGCGGCTGGACGGTGTACGAAATGCCGCCTAATTCGCAGGGCATCGCCGCTCTCGAAATGCTCAACCTCATGGAGCAGTTTGACCTGCATTCGTACGGGCTCAATTCGACACGCGCGCTGCACGTTCAGATCGAGGCGAAAAAGCTGGCTTATGCCGATCTGATCCGCTACATCGGTGACCCGAAGGCGTCGAAGCTTCCCGTGAGCGGAATGCTCTCGAAATCATATGCCGCCGAGCGCGCGAAATTGATCGACATGGATCACGCGAATTGCGAAGCCGGGCCGGGGACGCCCGTTCCGAGCGCCGGCGATACGATTTACCTGAGCGTTGTGGATCGCGAAGGCAATATGGTCTCTTTCATCGAATCCAACTACGCGGAATTTGGCTCGGGGCTCGTTGCCGACGGCACCGGATTTGTTTTGCACGATCGCGGGGCGCTGTTCAGCCTCGACCCCGCGTCGCCAAACGCGGTTGCGGGACACAAACGGCCGCTGCATACGATTATTCCCGCGTTCATGGAGAAGGACCAGATCCGCATTGCGTTCGGCATTATGGCCGGATGGAATCAGGCGCAGGCCCACGCGCAATTCGTCTCGCACGTCGTGGATTTCAACCAGAACATTCAAGCGGCACTCGAGACGGCGCGATTCACGAAGTCCTCATTCAACGGGTGCGATGTGCAGCTCGAAAATCGCATCCCCGGCAACGTGAAGGCCGAATTGGAAGCCAAAGGCCACAAACTCGCGATGCACAACGGTTTTTCGGATGCGTTCGGAGGCGGCCAGGCCGTGATGCGCGACTACGCGTCCGGCGTGAATTATGGAGCGTCTGACCCGCGGAAAGACGGCGCAGCCATTCCGGAATTGACGATCAAGAATTGGGGGCAGTAGGTAAAGTGGAACAGGCTTCAGCCTGTGGGATCGGGTTTCCTTCCACACTCTTCGATTTGTTAGGAATTCAAAAGCAGACAGGCTGAAGCCTGTTCCACTTAGGGCTAGGAATTATTCGCGGCTTTCGCCGCTTCGCGGCCCGCGATGCGCCCGAAAGTTAAAGATTTAGCCAGGCCATGCTGGTTAAATCCGCCTGACGTCTCTCCGGCGCAGTAAAGGCCAGGAACGGACTTTCCCCACAAATCTATGACCTGGGTCTTCGCATTGATGCGCAAGCCGGAAAGGCAATCGTGAATGCAAGGCGTGGACCACGCGGCATAAAAGGGCTGCGTTTGAATTTTGTGCATTGGCAGCGGCTTTCCGAAATCTTCATCTTTCCCTTTGTCCACGAAAGTATTGTACCGGGCGACGGTCGCCTCGAGCGCCGCAGCGGGCATGGGCTCTTTCTGATATTTGCTGACAATTTTGGCGGCGAGTTCCTTTAGAGTGTTCGCGGTGAAAAACCAGCCGTCCGGATCTACGAACGGCGGAGCGACTGTCCAATTTTCGCGCTTCACCGCGTCAGCGTCGAAGATGGCCCAGATCGGGCCGCCTCCTTCGGATTTCACGCCGCTCTGTTCCAGGCACGGATTCCACCAATCAAAACCCGTCGCCAATTCATTCACAAACCGCCGGCCAAACTGATTGACCTGGATGAGATTTTGATAGTCCGCCACCTGGAGGCCGATGCCGCGAGCGATCCCCTTGACGGGACTGTTTCTTATGTTTTCATTCCGCTTTCCCCCGCCCTGCGGGTAGCCGAACTGGTTGCCGATCACGTAAGGCTTCTCAAAGATGTGCGAGCGTGCCTGCGTCTCGACCGTCTGGCAGCCCACTCCCCAGAGCGATGCGCCGACCTGCATGGCGGCAATTTCTCCGTCGCCCGATTGCCGCGAGTAGGGCTCTCCGACCACCTGATATTCCTCGGTGAGGCGCGGATCGAAAATTCTGCGGAAGTTCACGTTGCTGGTGTGCCCGCCCGTGCTCAGGATCACGCCGCGTCTCGCCTGGATATTCAAGGTCTTGCCTTCGTGCGTCGCGGTGATTCCCAGAACTCTTCCGGAAAACTGCTCTTCGCGGACGAGGCCCGTCATGCTGTGCCTCAGAAGAATTTGCACGCCGAGTTTTTTCGCGCTGGCTTCAAGTGGACGCATGAGCGCCGTGCCGTTTCCTCCCGTTGGAGAGTAAGCGTTCACTTCCCCGCTCCAGACCACGGTTTGCGCGCGCTTCACATTTTGAGGACCGCCGTCCGCTCCGCCGGGAGACCTGTCGGGGAATTGAACGCCGTGCGCCAGAAGAAAATCAAACGTCGCCACGCTTTCATCGCAAAAGGCGCGCACGATTTCCCTGTCGCTGAAGCGGTAATCGTGCCAGTTCACCAGGTCCTCGAACATTCGGTCGGGCGAATCTTCAATGCCGTATTTTTTCTGCAGGCTCGTGCCGCCGCCGAGGGCGATGTTGCCGCCGCTTTCGATCGCGTGTCCGCCGATGTCGTAGTTCTGCTCGACCACGATCACGGACGCTCCCTGCTCGGCGGCGGAGATTGAGGCGGGAAGTCCGGCGGCGCCGGAGCCGATGACGACAACGTCGGCGGCGAGGTCCCAATGTCGCTCGAGCTTCGCGGCATCCGTCTCTTTTGCGCCAACGCTGCCGAGCGCCGCTGCGCCGAGGCCCGCAGCCGCTTTCTGAATAAATCCTCGGCGCGGCAATGCCGAATCTGGTGAATCATTCTTGCTCATGTTCCTATACTCCTCTGGGCTGATAGTCAGTGTTCTGCGGCGCTGAAAGCGCCGCCGCATGTTAGCCCAGGGCAACGCCCTGGGTTGCGGAATTGATCGCACGTATTGCGCCCTGAAAGGGCGCAGGGACCCTCCGCCCCTTCAGGGCGGAAAATGTTTGTCCGGTACGATCCCCGGGGCGCTGCCCCGGGCTTGCCACCTTCGCGCCGTTGGCGCGAGCATGTGGCCGCCTTATCGAGATGAGAAATCTTGCACAAAGCGATCTATGCGATAGCCTCGAAATCTCATTTAACTGCGCGGAACGAGCGAGTCGCGCCGAATCTGTGCGATGGAGGCCGCGCCGGTTTGCGCCATGATGGCTTGCAATTCGCGGCGCAAAATTGCGACTACCGTTTCGACTCCTTCCTGCCCGAACGAAGACAGGCCCCAGATGTGGGGGCGGCCGATCCCGACGGCGGTTGCGCCGAGCGCCAGCGCTTTGAAGACGTCCGCGCCGCCGCGGAATCCGCTGTCGATGAGCACTGGAATTTTTCCCGCAGCTCCCGACAAGACTTCCGGGAGGCATTCAATCGTTCCGCGTCCGCTCGCGTCTTCATGGCCGCCGTGGTTGGAGACGATGACGCCGTCGACTCCATGTTTCACGGCCAGTGCCGCATCCTCGCCAGCCACGATGCCCTTGAGAACAATCTTCATCTTCGTCATTTCTCGGACGCGCTTCACGTCTTCCCAGTTCAGCTTGACGCTGGTCTCGCCCTGCAGCGCGCCAACCGCGCCGAGCACGTCCATCGGCGTGTCTTTCGTGATCCGGGTGATTTGGGGAAGGTTGGAGTGGCAGCCGACGCAGCGATCGTCGGCTTCGCGGTCCAGGTCGCGGACGCCGGCGCGTTGCACCGATTTCGCGCCGATCGTGTTGGCTCCGCCGTCGTCAATCGTCCAGACCAGCACGGGGCAACCAGTCGCTTCAAAGCGACGCAACAGTTTTTCGTCCATGCTGCTGCCAAGCCCCGCGATCCACAGCGGCTCGCCGCGTGCCGCAACCACTCTTTCTACTCCGCGCGGATCGACAATGACTGCCGCTGAACCCGCCAGCACTTGCAGCGTGCGCGTTGTTTTCGCTGCCTGCGCCACGACCACAGCGCCGTCGGGATAATAGGCGTTCATTCTGCCAACGGGAGAAAAGAAGATCGGCGATTCCCAGGACCTGCCGAAAAGTTTGACGGATTGATCGACATTGGTAATGCCGGTCAAGCGGCGCAGGCGGACTTCGTATTTCAAAAATCCATCGCGATTTGCGCGAAGCGTTTCATTGTTGAAGGAGCCGTCGGTGATGAACGTGTAATGAGCAGGCGTGAGTTTCACCCGCGCGGCGGCGTCGAAATCGAAAACGTTCAACGCTTCCTTCACCGACTTGATGACGACTTCATTCTGCTGCGGCACGGGCGCCGCCAGAACTTCTTCGACCCAGCGCGAATTAAAGCCGGCGTACGCCAAGATAGGGCTGGCCGCCAGGAAACTCAAAAATGCGCGGCGATCTGCAAGTTTTCCAGGAGAAGTCACGATGGAACGATCCTTTCAATCTCTTGAACGATTGTAGATTGTGAAATTGCGAGGGTAGCGCAGCCAACTTCGCCAGGCAAGCAATGAGCCGGCATTGCAAATACGCCCTCAACTAACGGGGCGGCGCAGTAAGGCCTTATTCCGGCTCGCGAGAAGGGTCAGGGGCCACAGGGCGCGTCACGCGCTCGCCGCCGGGCACGGTTTCGCTGTGGCGGCTGACACTTTCGACGTGCCGCGGCAGGTCGTTGACGGCATGGGGCTGCGAAACGCGGGAGCTGGGCGATTCAGTACGCTCGTCGAGCCGCCCGAAGATCATCTTCCCCGCGGTAGTTTGATGGACAGATGTCACGGTAATGTCGATAGTTTTATTGATCATTCGCCGCGCGCCGTCGACCACCACCATCGTTCCGTCATCGAGATACGCCACGCCCTGATTGTATTCCTTGCCTTCGCGCAGGATGAAAACGCGCATCGTTTCGCCGGGCAGAACGACAGGCTTCAGCGCGTTGGCCAGCTGATTGACGTTCAGAATTTCGATGCCCTGGAGAGAGGCGACCTTGTTCAGGTTGTAATCGTTCGTAATGATTTTTCCATCGTAGCGCTTTGCCAGCTCGATGAGTTTCAAGTCCACGTCCGCGATGTTGGGAAAATCGTCGTCCGCGATTTCCACTTCCAGGTGCGCCATTTTCTGGATGCGCTGCAGCACCTCGAGGCCGCGCCTGCCCCGCTGACGTTTCAACGAATCGGCCGAATCGGCCACGAATTGCAACTCGCGAAGCACAAATTGCGGGATCAGCATGACGCCGTCCAGAAAATGGGCCTCGCAAATGTCCGCGATGCGGCCGTCGATAATGACGCTCGTGTCGAGCACCTTGGGCATCCGCCTCGTGCTGCGCTCGCTGCCAAACAGGCCGCCCAGCGCCGCGAGGTTGAGCATGTCACCCTTGTTCGCTCCAACCACGAGGCCAATGTACGTCATCACGAGGAGCAGCCCGACGTCCATGAACGACCGCGAGCCCTCCGGAATCGAAGTGCGCGCCAGGACCAGCCCCATCAGGTACGCGCCGAGAATGCCCAGAATCGAACCGATTGCCGCCCCGATCAGGCGGCGCATGCTGGCGCGTTGCAATCGAATCTCAAACAAAAAGACGGAAATGGAAAACGCCAGGCCTACCCCGGCGGCCATAAGATTGGATAAACCGAACGGATGAAAGTGGTATCCAGCCGCGATGCAGGCGATGGCGAAAATCAACCGCACCATCAGGTGATCCCACCAGTTTCCGAATTCAGGCTGTGTCTGAGCCGGCGTCGCGGGACGAAGCGGGAACGGCATCGAAGGCGGCGGAGGAACCGAAGTTCCTTGCCGGGTAAAAGGGCGATTCATAAGGCCTCATTTCTTATGAGGAGGCAGAAAAATGGATCGGGTACACCCACTCACTATCTATCTGTCTATATCAATCGGGGCTGACCTGGGACGAAGGGTATTAAACCAGCCCTTTTATGTCTCCCACATATCCTATTTCGCGCGCCACAGTCAAGGTTTTATAAATGTCATGCACGGTACTGATTTTTCAGCGTACAAGGTTAGATGCCTGCCCCAGAGATTCTCCCAATCGCGATCCCAATGAAATAGGTGACGATTCCTTCCACGGCGCCGACGAAAGTCATTTCGAGTCCGCTGGCCCACCACGAACGGATGGTGATCAGCGACTTGGCCGCGCCCACGGCGAAATGGGCCAGAAGCGAAACAATCGCGGCGACGACCACCGCCGGATAGCCGTTCAGAAAGAAAAATGGAATAACGGGGATCGTGGCCCCTATTGCCGTCGAGAGGGCCCCGGATAGCGCCGAAGTCAGAGGTTTCCTGAGCCCGTCTTCGGTCGTGTTCAGGCGTTCCTGCGCCAGCGTGCGGACGAATTGGGATTTGTCCTTGGCTAAATGCTCGACGAAACGGTCGGCCTCTTCCGGAGGCAACCCGCGAATCTGGTAGCTGAGGGAAAGGACTTCGCGCGCTTCGGCTTCATTATTCTCAACCGCTTCGCGCTCGCGGGAAAATTCCGCTTCGTAGATCTCCCGCTCGCTTTTTGCCGCGAGATACGCGCCGGAGCCCATCGAGAGCGCGCTCGCAATCATCCCCACCATTCCCGCGATGATTACGAATTTGCTGTTGCCCAGGGTCGCGCCGGAAACGCCGGAAACAATTCCGAAGATGGCTCCGAGGCCGTCGTTGATTCCGTAGATGGCGTCCCCGATCCATCCGGCTGCCTTCGGATGTTCCTGCTGTCTCGCGGCCAGAAGCTCGTCGAGGGCCCGCTTGGCCTGCTCGGGAGAGTTTGGCGCAATCGACCCCCGGTTGCGGATCAGTCCGCCGAGCGTTCGGTAGTGTTCGCGTTCGTCTTCGAGCACCTGCTCCAGGATGCGAACGCTGGGCACGTCCCCGAGTTCTTTGATTTGTTTGGCGTACTTCGCGATGTCGCGGCTTTCGTCCAGCTCCAGCCGCCGCAGCGTCACGGCAGCGCCACCTGCACGATTGGCGAGCGTGTCGGCTTCGCCGGTTTTTGGCCCGTGGTATATGGGTTCCGGGGCGTCTAAAGCGCGAATGCGCCCGGCCCAAAGCTGGGAATGATGTTGCTCGGCTTGGGCCAAAGTGTGAAATGCGGCGCGTCGTGCCGGATCGGTTTCGCGCTGCGCCAATATTTCATAGGTGTGGTAGCCCCGCATCTCAGCTTGCCAATTGCGTTCGAGAATTTTCAGGATGCGGCTGCGGTCGCGAGCGTCTAGTTTAGAATCGGCGCTTGTCGCGTTTTCGGTCATTTCTGGAACTCCCGGGCTTCGGAGGATTCTTCGCATAGATGTGCGGGGAAGTCAAAGACCGCGCAAGGTAAGAACTCTGGCATGCGACGAAATGGCCCTACTCGCCAAGAGCCTGTGAGGCAATGCATTTGAGGCGCATTTGTGGCGCTCGCCTTCAGGCGAGCATGTCCTTGAATTTACAGTGCCCGCCTGCAGGCGGGCGCTCCAGCGTCTGGCTGAAAATTGTCTCGCAGACTCCAGAGCCGGAGGCAAGCGTTCGCGTTCGTCCGCCGCAAGTTGCAGGGCAAGAACACGAATAGGAACTCGATTCGCAAGCTCCCATGGCGTGTGCTGTAATGCATCGTCAACCTCTCGCGCTATGTCCACGACCTCATCCCCATCCGAAAACTCATTGCCGGCAAGTCCCGGCGCGGGACGTTGCCGTGTTGCGCTGGTCATGGCGTGCTTGCTGTTCCTGAATTTTTTTTATTTTCTTTTATCCAGCGGGCGCGTCCGGACAATCGACGAAGTTTCAGCCGCATTCCAGGTGGAAAGTCTCGCAAAGAATGGAACCGCCGCAATCCCTCAGGCCGTCGAAGCGAAGATGTTCTATGGCACGTTTGACCGGTTCGGCCGCCCCGAGTCGCCCTATCCGCCGGGGCAGGCGCTCGTGATGCTGCCGTGGTACGCCGCGGGGCGGTTCGTGGGAAATCATCTGCCCGGTGTGCCGCACGATCTGCGCGACGTCGTCAGCGATTTCTTTCTGACTGGCCAGAGCGCATTTTTTTCTGCGCTGGCCGCGGCGCTCGCGTTGTGCATTTTCCTACAGCTCGGAATCTCGCCGAGAATTTCCCTGATGGCTGCGGGAATTCTAGCCCTCGCCACGCCCCTCGCCGCATATTCCGGGTGGCTGTTCTCAGAGCCGCTGGCGGCGGCCCTGCTCCTCGGCGCCGTAGCTGTGCTGTTTTCCGTGCAGCAAGGGACGCCTGTGCAAATTTTCCGCGCGCTCGGCGCGGGGGCGCTCCTGGGCGCGGCCATCTGGGTGAGGCCGACGCACGTCATCGTCGTGCCCATTTTTCTGATTGCTCTGTTCCTTCGCGAGCGCGAAAAGGGATGGAGCGCCGCGGCCGCGCTCGCCGTTGCAGCCGGAGTGTTTGTAATTCTTCTGTTGTGGAGGAATGCGTATCTCCACGGCAGTCCATTTGAGTTTGGTTACCCCTCCGCCGCCGAAGGTGGCAAGGCACTGAACACGTTTGAGAACCCGCTCTCGACGGGCCTTCTCGGATTTCTCGTCTCACCCGGGAAATCGATCTTCTTGTTTTCGCCGCCGATCCTGTTGGCGATGCTCGGCCTGCCGCGCCTGTGGCGCCGCGACCGAGGACTCGCATTCGTGGCCGCCGCCGCGCCGATAGTTTATATATTATTTTTTGCAACCTACACGCAGTGGGAGGGCGGCTACTGCTACGGTCCGCGTTACCTGGTGCCCGCGCTGGCTTTGCTTGGCTTGGGTATTGGTCCGGCACTGGAAGCGGCGTCGCGCAACACGCGCCTCCTGGCAATCGCCGTGTTCGTCGCGGGATTTTTCGTGCAAGCCATCGGCTCGGCGACCAGCTTCCTTGAAGCCGATGTGGCCGGAGGCTACTACGACGCGCAGTATAACTATCGCATCAGCTTTTCTCCTATCGCGATGCACATTCATTTGCTTCTGCACTACGCGACGTCCGAAGGAGCGCCCCTCGGACGGGGTTTCGACAAATGGTGGGTGTTTCTCTCGAAGGCGGGCATTTCAGCGGGAGCGTTGTCGTCTCTCGCGGGCGTCCTGGTTGCAGGAGCTGTGATTTCAGCTTGGTGGGTCCGGCGTGAGTACACAATTGCGCCCGCAAGCGCTGATCGCCTTTAGTAGCACACGCTGCAGCCTGTGGGTTTTCTGCAGGGTGCCGAAGCCGAAAATCCACAGACTGAAGTCTGTGCTACCCAAAATCAAATCGCGCGCGAATCAACCTGCTGGCGCAGGTCGGAGATAAATTCCGCGAGTGGCCGCGGACCGAGATCGCCTTTGCTCTGGTGACGCACGGAAACGGTGCCCGCTTCGGCTTCCTTGCCTCCGACGATCAACATGTAAGGAATCTTCTGCATCTGCGCGTCGCGAATTTTCGCCTGCAATTTTTCATTCCGGTCGTCCACATGAGTGCGAAAACCCGCCGCGCGCAACTCAGTGGCGACGTTATTCGCATACACGGAGAATTTTTCGCTGAGCGGCAGGACTTCCGCCTGCACGGGCGCGAGCCACACGGGAAACGCTCCGGCGTAATGCTCGATCAGAATTCCGAAGAAGCGCTCGACCGAGCCCCACAGCGCGCGATGCACCATCAGCGGCTGATGCCGGTTGCCGTCCTCGCCGACGTACTCCAGGCCAAAGCGCCCGGGCAAATTGAAATCGAATTGCACGGTAGTGAGCTGCCACGGGCGGCCGATCGCGTCGATCAGCTTTACATCGATCTTCGGCCCGTAAAACGCCGCTTCACCTTCCATTTTTTTGAACGGGATGTTCAGTCTGGTAAGCGTCGTTTGGAGCGCCCCCGTCGAGCGGGCCCAGTCTTCGGCCGAGCCGGCGTAATTTTCCGGATGCTTTGCATCCCAGTCCGACAGCTCAACGACATACTGGCTGAATCCAAACGTCTTCATCACGGCAAATGCAAAATCGATGCACGCCTCGATCTCAGATTCAATTTGCTCCGGCATGCAGAAGATGTGCGCGTCATCCTGCGTGAATCCGCGCACGCGCAGCAGGCCATGCAGCACTCCCGAGCGCTCGTAGCGGTAAACGGTGCCGAGCTCGGCAAGCCGCACCGGCAGCTCGCGGTAGCTGCGCAGGTGCGACTTGTAAATCAGAATATGCCCCGGGCAATTCATGGGTTTTAATTGGTAATCGTCCTTCTCGACTTCGACGGGACCGAACATATTTTCCCGGTAAAAATTCGCGTGGCCGCTGGTCTTCCACAATTCCAGGAGCATGATGTGCGGCGTAAAAACCAGGTCATAACCGCGGCGCAGCAACTCGTCGCGCAGCCAGTCTTCCATCACTTTGCGAACGAGGCCGCCCTTGGGATGCCAGAAAATCAGCCCCGGCCCCGCCTCCTCCTGAACGGAAAACAGGTCCAACTCCTGCCCGAGCCGGCGATGGTCGCGCCGCTTCGCCTCTTCCAGCCTGTGAAGGTATTCGTCCAGCTCCTGCTGCGTGTAGAAACACGCGCCGTAGATGCGCTGCATCTGCGGGTTGCCTTCCTGCCCTTTCCAGTAGGCACCCGCAACGCTCATCAACTTGAATGCGCGAATGCGCCCGGTCGAAGGAATGTGCGGCCCGCGGCAGAAGTCGATGAATTTTCCGGTCGTGTAGAACGACACCATTGGCTCGATGGCGCGCTCTTCCACCAGTTCGCACTTGAAGCCCTGATCCCATTTGCGGTACAGCTCCAGCGCTTCGGGCTTCGGCATCATCTTGCGCTCGTTGGGAATGTCCTGTGCCGCAAGCTCGCGCATTTTCTTTTCGATGCGCTCGAGGTCTTCGGGAGTGAACGGCTCCGCGCGCACGAAATCGTAGAAAAAACCGGTATCGATCGGCGGCCCGATGCCCAGCTTGACGTCAGGGAAAAGTTCCAGCACCGCTGCTGCAAGTAAATGCGCCGCCGAATGCCGCAGTACTTGAATCGCTTCGGGATCTTTCGGCGTCAGGATCGAGAGCTTCACGTCCTGGTCAATCGGCGCGCGCAAATCGACCAGAAACCCTTCACCATTTGCACCGGGGTTCAGACGCGCTTCGGGCGCTGCGTCCGGAGCCG
>Ga0182024_10012898_pt1 | contig 16444 bp, 12 predicted proteins | sample P32metaG_FD_120480 | JGI IMG/M metagenome (GOLD analysis project Ga0182024, IMG submission 120480) | Permafrost microbial communities from Stordalen Mire, Sweden - P3-2 metaG (Illumina Assembly) | ecosystem: Environmental > Terrestrial > Soil > Wetlands > Permafrost | place: Sweden: Stordalen... | reverse complement strand
GATACCTGCTGCGCCAGATTGTGCGCTCCCCGCTCAAATTTGTCTTGCCGGTGGAGCGTGACAGCCCTTCGCTCCCTGCGCTCACTGCTGTGCCGGAAGAGAAATAACATTTTCTTAGCTGTGTCAGTTGGCAGGAGAGGTTTTAGCGGGGGGCGTGAGAACCCCATCTCGAAAGTTGGGTATTTCCAGGATTGCGTCTTGAGTGGTTTTCAGCCGTCCCTGCGGGACTGAGTTTGGAAATGAGTCCTCGCACGCACTCTTACTTGGCGGGTTGTGTGGCCTGGGGCTTGTCGTTCAAGGCATAGATAACCTCGCCCGGCTTTGCGTAGCGCAGGATCACCCTCGCCTCGTGCTCGATGGCATCCGGATCGGACTGCAAATGCTGCACGTGGTCCTGCAGGCGGCTATTCTGCTGTTGCAACCGCAGAATCTCCTGCTGCAGCATCTGGTGTTGATGGCGCTTCTGCTGATAAGCCGTTAGGCCGTTGGCCCCAAAGGTTGCGTGGTACCCCAGCAAGAGGGCGATGATAACGGCTACGACAGTCGCAACGCGGCGACCCGAACGAGAAAGATACGATGAGACGCTCCGCCTCAAACTGTGCCACTGCGTTTGTTTTTCTGTGATCACAATCGCCTCACATTCTGTTGACTTATCTTCTCAGTGAACCCTGTCGCGTAAGGGGAAGTTTTCACGCCGGCAATAGAAGGAACCATACTTGGTAAACATATGACCGATTTTCAGATTGTTCTTTCCACCTGCGCTGATCGCGAGCAGGCCGAGCGCATCGCTCATCGGCTGGTCGAGCAACAGCTGGCGGCCTGTGTCAATATCCTGCCCGGGGTGCAATCGATTTACCGCTGGCAGGGCGCCGTCGAATCCGCGGCCGAAGTTCTCATCGTGATCAAGACCAGCGCCGCCCATACCCCCGAGGTGCAATCGACCATCGCCAGCCTGCACTCCTACGAAGTTCCCGAGCACCTGGTGCTTTCGGTCTCCGGCGGTTCGGAGGCTTATCTTGCGTGGCTGAAAGCCAGCCTGCGGTAGATTGCTATTTTTTGTTATCCTTCAAGTTGTTCCTGAGCCCGGTCGTCCTCTATGCGGCTTTTGTTCGTGGCTTTCGCTATCAGCTTTTGCGCATTACTGTGGGTGGCTTTCTCAGTTGCCCGGCATATTCTGCGGCATGACCCTGCGCAGCAGGGCGCCAGTGCCAGAGAACCGGATGGGGAGATCAAAGATGGAAGAAATCGGCTTTAAGCAAGACAGCCTTCGCGCATTGCCTGTGCCTCGCGTTGCCTGGAAAACGGTTCTGATGGTTGTAGCGGCTACCGCGCTGGTCGCGATCTGCGCCCACATTGCCGTGCCGCTCGGCTTCACGCCCGTTCCCGTGACCATGCAGACCTTCGCGGTGCTGCTGTTGGGATTGCTCTTTGGCCCCGGGGCTGCCTTTGCTTGCCTGTCGCTTTACCTGCTGGAAGGCGCGATTGGCCTGCCGGTTTTCAGCCCGCATGGTCTCGGCGGACTGGCGCAGCTACTTGGCCCCACCGGCGGGTACCTGCTTTCTTACCCTTTTGCCGCGGCACTCGCCAGTCTGCTCTATCGCCGTAGCCGTCGCTCATTCCTGACTGCGCTCGCGGCCACGGGGGTCGCCAGTATTCTCATTCTTGCTGCCGGCGCCACCTGGCTCGGGATGATCACCCACTTAAAGTTTTCTGTTGTCTTCGCCCAGTCGGTCGCACCGTTCCTCCCCGGCGATGCCGTCAAGATCCTCGCCGCGACGGCCTGCGTAAGCATATTGGGATGGTTCGGCAACGATTCCCGCGACCGCGTTCTCTAAGGTCGCCCTGCCGAGGTTTATTAGAAAGGACTTTGTGACCACTACTCCTATTTCGCTTCCGCCGGATGCCCCGGCCAAGGGTGTCAGCACGAGTTCGAGCGCGGTCAAGGAGATCGCCATCGCCCACAGTCCGGACTCCGATGACGCCTTCATGTTTTATGGCCTGGCTACGGGCAAGATTCGCGTTCCCGGATACAAATTCACCCATACCCTCTGCGATATCGAGACCCTGAATCACAAGGCCATGAATGAGGCCTTTTACGACGTGACCGCGATCTCGTTTCATGCGTATCCGTACGTGCAGAAGGACTACGCGTTGATGGCTTGTGGCGGCAGTGTCGGAGAAAACTATGGTCCCATGATTGTTGCCAGCCAGCGCATCCCGGCCGATGAAATCGGGCGCGTGAAGGTCGCGGTTCCCGGCACTCTGACTACCGCTTACCTCACACTGAAACTGTTCGCGCCGGAGATTGAAACCGTTACCGTTCCCTTTGACAAGATCATCCCTGAGGTGGTTGCGGGCAATTTTGATGCCGGTCTCATCATCCATGAAGGCCAGTTGACTTACGCCGCCAGCGGTTTGCATAAGGTCATTGATCTCGGCCACTGGTGGCGGGAGCAGACCGGACTTCCCCTGCCTCTGGGCGGCAACGCCATTCGCCGCAGCCTGGGTGAGGATGTCATGGTCACCGTTACGCAAGCACTGCGCGACAGCATCCAGCACGCGCTCGATTATCGCGAGGCGGCTCTTGAGTATTCCATGCAGTTTGCCCGCGACCTCGATCCGCAGTTGGCAAACCGCTTCGTGAGTATGTATGTGAACCAGCGCACGCTCAATTACGGCGATGATGGGAAAGAGGCGATTCGTAAGCTGCTCGCCATGGGGTATGAGCGGGGGATTATTTCGACTCCGGTGCAGGTGGACTTCGTCGGCTAGTCGAAGAGAAACAGCAGGTCCCTCCGCTACGCTGCGCTCCGGTCGGGATGACAAGTTTGTTGCTCATAAAGAATTGTCCTTCGTTGCGTCCTCCGGCTGGAACCGCAGATCTCTCCACTGCGCTACGCTCCGGTCGAGATGACAAATTTTCTTGTGCAACAAATTTGTCATCTCGACCGGAGCGTAGCGCAGTGGAGAGATCTGCGGTTTTTTATTTAACTATCCGATTCCAGATGGAAGTGCCCCTCAGCCTTGTCATCCGTTGCGGGGCGCTTATCGATCATCATCGTCATCCTGATCGCGCTGTTTGGCGGCGGGTCTGGCCAGCATGGCCGGCAGCGGTTTGTTCCCCAGTGCATCCCGCCATAGGATCACATTCAACACCCGCGGATCGGCTCGATCTTCATGAGTGAAATCCATGCGGCTGGAGGCCTGAGCACCGGGCGCTTTGGGGCCATTCGCCTTATACAACAGCCCGTTATCCCGATTACGATAGTCCGCTTGGTAAGGCGGCTGATCGCCGGCACCTGTGAACAGCGAGGCAATGGGCGGCGCAAAGGCGTCGTTGTTGTTCATCGGCGGCAGACCTAACAGCTCTTCCATGGTCCGGACCACACTGACCGTGGTGTAGAACGTGCTGTCCACCTTCGGCTGCGCGGCGCGGGGCGAGTATTTGCTCACTACCAGGGCCACGCTGCGATGGGCGTCGACGTGGTCCGCCCCGTTCTGGGCATCGTCTTCCAGGATGAAGAATGCGGTGTCGTCCCAGTAGGGGCTGTGGGCGATGGCCTCCACCGCTCGTCCAACCGCCAGATCGTTGTCTGCGACCGAAGCCTTGGGCGTCGGCATCCCCGGGGTAGTGCCCGCAGTGTGGTCGTTGGGGAGGCGAAGTTGCACGAACTGCGGCATCGTATCCCTTCCCTGCCGGCGATCCCCAACCCACTGACGAAAGTGGGTCAGAAACTCTTCCACCCGCAACTGATCGGGAAAACTGAGCTCAAAGTCAGGGTATTGCGGATCAAAATGACCGACCAGCTCAGGCTTGGTCGCGATGTTTTCGTTGATCAGCGGAATTGGCCAGGGATAGGGGCTGGTACCTCCGCCATAGTTTTGCGGGATCGCTTCGCCATGCCGGATGTCACCCCGCGCGCCACACTGCGCCGGCTCCGGTTCGGGCGTTCCCTGGGTAGGGGACGAGCCCTTGGGCACCATATCCGGGCTAGAGCAGAACCGGGTCGAAATGAACTCTCCGAAGTGATACAGGCTCTTGCCGTTGCGGGCTAGATTGGTCCAGAGGTATCCGCTGGTGGGCTCGTTGATGTCTGAAATGCCTTCGCGCAGGGGATAGCCGTTTTCCACCTCGCCCTCATAATCGTAGAATCGCTCTTTGCCACGGTAGCTCTGCTGCCACGTCTTTTCGGTATAGTCGCTGGAGATGGCGGCATTTGACCACACGTGTCCGTCACCCGAAACCTCTCCTGAATCGTAGAAATTGTCGAGCACGCCAAACTGCCGGGCCAGCTTGTGTTCGTTGGGCGTAATGTCTTCGCCATACATGGTGAGAGCGGGCATTCCATTGCCTGCACCCAGGTCACCCAGGATCTGGTCGTAGGTCCGGTTCTCCTTGATGATGTAGATCACGTGCCGTATCGGGTTCGCCCCGCCCTGGAAAGAGATCTTCTCCTGCGCGGCCTTCATCATATTCGTCTCTATCACGGTTCGCGTGAGCTGCTCGCGCTGGCCCTCGATCTTCGATAGGTCAATCGCGGCGAGAGAACCGTGCAGCAAGGTTGGAATGTAAGTTGAGCTGCCATGCAGGCTGGCTGCGCTGGAGACTCGCGGCTGCGGCATATTATTTGGTCCAGTGCCCTGGCCCTTGGCGGTAGCCACGTAGAGCTTATTGCCCTTCACCGCCAGGGCGGTTGGATACCACTCCGTCGGCACCCAGCCCACCGGCCTGCCCCCGGGTTGCCGTCCGTAAAGGTCAAAGACCGCGATGGCATCGGAGCCGGTGTTCGCAGCAAAGAGCCGCTTGCCGTCCTCCGATACAGCGACCGCATCGGGCATCGCCCCAAAATAGGTCTGCCCGGGAAGCCGGGTATCGTAGACAGCCTCCAATTTGAGCTCATCCCCACCGACGCGCATGGCGGCCACCGCATCCCGGTTGGCCAATGCCACGTAAAGAGTCTTCTCATCCGGGCCCCAGGCGAAAGCCGCAGGATGGGAACTGGGCGAAGTCGCCTTCTGCGGAGGGAGCAAGTCCAGCTTCTTAAGGACCTTGCCGTTGTTCAGGTCCAGCTCTGCCACCGCCGAGCCGTTCCACAACGCCACATAGGCGCGGCTTCCCGAGCGGTTGACCGCGATGGAAATGGGATAGGTCGAGGGCACCACGCTGCCCTCTGACAGATCAAAGCGCCGCAGCACTTTGCCGGTGACTCCATTCATGAGCAGAACATCGTCGGAGAGATTGTCCGCCACCAGCAGTTCATCGGTCCCAGCCGGTCCCTTGCGGACCGCAATTCCGGCTGGCGAAGGAATCGCAGTGCCCGCAGGCAAAGCTACGCCCACCGGATTTTGCAGCTTTCCCAACGCCAATTGCTGTAGAGGGACAGGGAGCAATTGCTGGGCCTTGACCTCGCCATGGTTAAATTCGTAGACCGCGATGGCATTGCCGGTAGCCTCTTTATTGTTCCCTTGGGGGGCGCTCAGAGAATCGAAGACCGCGTACAGATGGGTGCCATCGTTACCGAAGGCCAGCCCTGAATAGAGGGTTTGCGGCAGACCCATGGCTGTTCTCGGCTCGGGGAAATCAGTCACCTTTCCGGTCTGGATATCGAGCACCGCAATCGATTGCTGATAACGCGACGCGAAGGTGCCGAAGCCGGCGTTGACCACCGCCAGGTAACGCCCATCGGGGGAGATGGCGGCCGTCATGGGCAGGCTATTGAGTCGTTGCGGGACACCGGGAACGGGCTCCGCCAGCCGTTTGCTGGTAGGCAGATCGATCTGTCCCAGCACGGTCGAGGCCTCAGCGACCAGAATCAGCGCAAGTCCATGACCCAAAAGTCCGCAAAAACGCCTAAAAGAATTTGCCACCATCAAACCCCCCGCGAAAGAACAGATTCAGATGCAAACCGCCCCGGCAGACCTACTTGCGGGCGATTCGAGCCCCGCAAGTTTGGTGAATACCAGTATCACCAATTGTCATTACAAAACTCTTACGAACGAACAATCGGGGCCCTGTTAGGTTCGAAGTTAGCGATCCCGTTGTTTGAAGTTCGAAAGGGACTTTCCCCAGACCATGCTGACTGAAATCGTAGAGTCTTCCCCAGCCCTCCCCATTATTGCTCCGGCCGAGACCGGCGACCGAAAGACCGACAAGGCGCGGCGCGTGCAACCACACAGCGACGTGCCAATGCTTGGACGAGACACCCAGTCGAATAAGACGAACTGGGTGACCACCAGCTTTATGGTGGCTTTCCACGTGCTCGCTGTCGTTGCGCTCTTTATGTTTACCTGGAAGGCCTTCTTCTGTTTCCTCGGGCTTTGGGTTGTGTCTATCAATATGGGCATCGGCATGGGGTACCACCGTCTGCTCACGCATCGCGGCTACCGCACGCCCAAGTGGTTGGAATACTTTCTTTCCGTTTGCGGCACACTGGCGCTCGAGGGGGGACCGATCTTCTGGGTAGCCACCCACCGCGTTCATCACCAGCTTACGGATCGCGAAGGTGACCCCCACACCCCCCATGATGGCGGATGGTGGTCTCACGCGGGCTGGATTCTTTCCGGCGACGCGCTGCACCACGAGACTGCTCTCATGGCCCGCTATGCACCCGATCTGGCTAAGGACCGCTTCCAGATTTGGCTGAGCAAATATCATTACGTGCCCATGATCGTCGTTGGTTTGGCTCTGCTGGCATTTGGCGGATGGTCTTGCGTCATGTGGGGCATCTTCCTGCGCGTGACTCTTGGTTTGCACGCCACTTGGCTGGTTAACTCCGCCACCCATATGTGGGGTTCGAGGCGCTTTTCCACGCGTGACGAATCGCGCAACAACTGGTGGGTCGCTCTGATCACCGGTGGCGAAGGCTGGCACAACAATCATCATGCACATCCGGTCTCGGTCAGGCACGGCCTTACCTGGTGGGAGTTCGATATGAACTACTATGGCATTTGGCTGCTGAAGAAGCTTGGCCTCGCCAGCAATGTGAAAGTGGCTCAGTTCGACCCTCATGATCCCCGCCCCGCAGGCGTTTCCTAACCATTCAGTTTGGTTGCCAACCCTGGGCGCGGCTTCGGTCGCGCCCTTCCCTTTGGCGCCGCTATACTTTGGCAAGGGCTTGCCGGGTATGCGTATCACCAGACGTCGAAATGCGATCGTTCTTTCCATCACACTCGGCGCGTGCCTGGTTGCGCTGGCGATCGCTCAAAACGTCATCTGGGTCATCATCAACTGGCGCAGCCTGATCCTGCTGGTGGTGGGTGTCCTCTTCTTCCTGGCGCTGATTGCCGGCCTTATTCTGAACACCATTTTCCTGGTACGTGAGGTCAAGCGCAGCGAGCGCCACGACAGTTTTCTCAATGCCGTCACCCATGAGCTGAAGACGCCGATCACCTCCATCCGCCTCTATCTGGAAACTCTGCTGCGGCACGAGGTACCCGAGGCCCAACGGAAGGAGTTCTACGACATCATGCTCTCGGATAGCGAGCGGCTCCTGGCCACTGTCGAGCAGGTGCTCAAGGCGGGAGAAATAGGCCAGCGGGGGCGCAACCAAGTGCGGCTGCAGCTGCAGTTCGACGAAGTGGTACGGGACTGCATTCGTACTACGCTGCAGCGCTACCACCTGAAGGAATCTACCATCCAGTTCACCGTGGACCCGGACGCTGAGCAACTGGCGGTGGTCGGCAATCCGGAGGACCTGCGCACCGCCGTCCTCAACATTCTCGATAACGCAGTTAAGTATTCCCCCCAGGGCCCGCAACTGGAGGTGCATCTTGCGCTCGACGGCGACGCCTGGATGATGCTTAGCGTTTCCGACCATGGTTTGGGCATTGCGCCTCTTCATCTGAAACGGATCTTCAAGCGCTTCTACCGGGTACCGGCCCGCAACGTCTTCCGCATCAAGGGCACAGGTCTGGGGCTCTTCCTGGTTCGCTCGATCGCCCGCCAGCACGGTGGAGACGTGGTCGCCGAGTCGGAGGGAGAAGGCCGCGGCGCCACGATTCGGTTGCAGCTTCCCCGGGCGCTCTCCAGCAAGGAGGCAAGGTAGAGTGGGCGCCCACATTCTAGTGGTAGAAGATGAGGCTCACCTGGCGCAGGGCCTGCTCTTCAATCTGCGCGCAGAGGGTTACACCGCGCAGCTGGCGGTGGATGGCGAAACCGCCTTGGAGGTGGTCGCCGCTGACTCCATCGATGCCATCATCCTGGACGTCATGCTCCCGGGGCGAGATGGGTTCTCGGTCGCCGCGGAGTTACGGGCGCAACAGAATTTCGTGCCCATCCTCATGCTCACCGCCCGCGGCCGTCCCGAGGATGTACTCAGCGGATTCAGTGCGGGCGCGGACGACTACCTTCCCAAGCCCTTTGATCTCGCCATCCTGCTGGCGCGTCTCAATGGTCTGCTCCGCCGCATGGCATGGCTTCGGCCCGGGCTTGCCTCGGCCGCCTCGGCGCCCGTCCAGCCATCGCGCAGCGTTGCGTCGCCTTCTACCTTCACCTTCGCCGGCCGGACCGTCGACTTCGCTTCGCTTGAGCTCACGACCCCGTCTAAGACCGTCCGCCTCACGTTGATGGAATGCGACCTGCTCCGCTACCTGGTGCTCAACCAGGGGCGCATCATCTCCCGCAAGGAGCTGTTGGAACAGGTCTGGCGCGTGCACGAGGATACGGATACGCGCGCCATCGACAACTTCATGGTTCGTTTGCGCCGTTACATTGAAGACAATCCCGCCGAGCCTGTTTTTCTGGAAACTGTGCGGGGCATCGGCTATCGTTTCCTGCCCGGCGTGGCTGCCCGATCCCCTGATAGCTCGTCCTAACACCTTTTCGCCATTGCCGGTGTTGAATGCCAGAGGCAGACTCCCAGATAGCAGCATGCTCTCCCTCCTTTGGGTGCGCCGGCAGAGTCGATACATCCTTCCACGTCGAAAGATATCGCTCGGATGTTACGCGCGGCGGCTTTTACCACGCGCACCCCTTCTCTCCTTTAAAATTAAAATGCAGCATGGCTGGAATCGGCGGTCGACCGGCCGCGTGTACCCTCATCGCCAAAGATTATCGAGTCCCGAAGGGACGGGAACTTAGCCAAGGACGCAGTCCTGGGTAGGCCAAGAGAATTACGTCCAGTCCCGAAGGGACGGCTGAAATCCTCATTGATTCCGTGGACGGAAAGAAATTTCTTTAGCTCGTCCTCGAAGCTGATCCGTTTGTGGTGTTCGACTTGAGCCAGTATGTATTTAACCGTGGTTGCTTTTTGCGAAACTCCTACCGAGAACGCTCCGTACCCCTCCTGCCACGCAAAGGTTCTCGATCCCGGAAAACTCTCGTGAATCCACTTGGAAGATCCCGACTTTAGCAGTTGAACGGCCTTTGCGACGGAGATCGTCCGCGTCAAGGAAATCAACAAGTGGACGTGGTCGGCGATGCCGCCCACCGCTAATACCGGAATTCCATTCTCGCGCGCAATCCCGCTTAGATATCCATGAAGCCTTTCCCGTATTTCGTCCCGGATAAAGGGTCGTCGCTCCGCGGTAGCGAAGATCACGTGGACCAGGCAACATACGTGACTGTGAGACATCGTAGTCAGCCGTCCCTTCGGGACCCTTTCCATCGCGTCCGAGTCTACCCGGACCTAATATCCTGAGCCAGTTTCCAGCGGCCGAGTGTCACAGAAGTTGTTGAGTTGATGGCAGTGCTCCTCTATCCAGGCCCTAGGAGCAGCAGAATGCTCTAGACTGTAGCCAGAAGATCGGGATCCCCTGTGCGCCTTTTTACCCGCTACATCTGGAATGAAGTGCTCTCGCATGCCTTTCTTGGGGGTGCGCTGTTTACCTTCATCCTCTTCATGAAGTATCTCGGGCAACTGCTGGAAATGGCGGCCCGCAACAGCGCGTCGCTGGGGAGCGTGGCCAAGATTTTTCTGTTCATGCTGCCGAACACCCTGAGCTTTACCATCCCCATGGCTGTGCTGGTCGGGGTCTTGCTCGGTCTGAGCCGGCTGGCTGCGGATAGTGAGATTACCGCCATGCGGGCGGTCGGCATCGGCGTCTGGTTCTTTGTCCGCGTAGTGTCCGCCATCGCCATTGTTGGCTGGGGAATATCCCTGGCCGACTCGCTTTACATCGCTCCCAAAGCGACCGCCGCACTATTGAAGATCGAGAGCTCGCTCAAAGATCAACAGGCTTCGTTTGAAGTAGAACCGCGCGTCTTCTATGAAGACTTCAAGAACTATGTCTTGTACGTGCAGGATATCCGCGCCGGCACAGGAGCGTCGCGATGGCAGCGCATCTTCCTCGCCGACCTGAGTGATCCAGTCGCGCCCAAGGTCACAACGGCAGAGGACGCCGTAGTTGCCGACAGCGGTGCCCACACCATCCTTATGCGCCTGCGTAATGGAACCGAACACGACATGGTAACCACCAACGGGGCGCCCCAATACCAGGTTTCTACCTTCGTCGAATCGGAACTTCCGATGACGATCGGCACCCAGGAAGACGCGCACATCGGCCACAACGACACGCCTATTCTCGCCATGAGCAACCACGTGCTCTACGAGCACACGAAAGGCCCCGGCGGCAAACCCTACCTGATTGAAATGCACAAGCGGTTCGCCTATCCGGCGGCCTGCCTGGTTTTGATGCTGATCGGTATTCCCCTCGGCCTCTCCTCGCGGCGGGGGGGCAAGAGCGCCGGCTTTGTAGTGACCATCGCACTGGTCTTCATTTACTACTTCCTCTCGTTGATCGGCGGTACGCTCGCTCGCGAAGGAAAGGTACCCGTTTTTGTGGGAGTATGGGCGGCAAACATGCTTTTCGCGTTTTTCGGCCTGCTGCTGCTGCGCCAAATGGCGGTTGGAGGAGGGGCGGTGGGCACGCACTTCGCGGCCATGATCAGCAGATTCAAGAGCACACAGATTCTGAGCCCTAGAAATGAGCGCAGCAAGGAAGATCGCACCACGCACGAGCGCGGACGCTTTCCGCTCATTCTCGACGACTACGTGCTGCGCGAGTTTCTCACCACGTTTGTCCTGGTGCTGGCCAGTTTTGTTTTGCTGATGCTGGTATTTACCTTCTTTGAGCTGCTCGGCGACATCATCCGCAACCGTACTCCGCTGGTCACAGTAGGCGAATATCTCATCAACCTTACCCCCAGCATGATCTACAACATCGCGCCTTTAGGGGTGCTGGTTGCGGTGCTGGTCACGTTTGGGGTGCTCACCCGAACCAACGAGTTCACCGCCATGAAGGCTACCGGCATCAGCCTGTACCGGGTGATGGTGCCTATCCTGGTGGTGTCGGCGCTGATCGCCGTGGCCTTATTCCTCTTCGATGAGTCCTACCTTCCCGCCGCGAACCGCCGGCAGGAGGCCCTGCGCAGCGTCATCAAGGGCAGACCGGCGCAGACCTTTCTCCGCCCCGACCAGAAGTGGATCTTCGGCCGCCAGGAGCCGGGCAAACCGGGCCGCATCTTCTATTACCAGTTCTTTGATCCGGATCAGGACCGATTTGCCAATTTAACCGTCTTCGAATTCAACCCGGAGAATTTCTCTCTTTCGCGCCGCATCTTTGCCTCCAGTGCCTACTGGGAACCGCAATTGCACCAATGGGTCTTTGAACACGGCTGGGAGCGCCGGTTCGATGGTGAAGCGGTCAGCAGCTTTAGCCAGTTCAATGTCGATAGCTATCCGGAAATCACCGAGCAGCCTCAGTATTTCAAGAAAGAAGACCTGCAATCGAAAGAGATGACCTTCGGTGAACTCCAGCGCTACATCCGCGACCTGGGGCAAAGCGGATTCGAGACCAAGCCGCTCAGTATTCAGCTCAATATCAAGCTCGCCTATCCGCTCGTCACCCTGGTGATGGCGGTGCTGGCTATTCCTTTTGCCCTGTCCATGGGCAAACGCGGGTCGCTGACCGGCATCGCCACCGCCATCGGGCTGGCCATCGCCTTCTGGGTGGTGAATCTTACGTTTCAACAGCTGGGCAACGTGAATTTCCTGCCCACGCTGCTGGCGGCCTGGTCGCCGGACCTGCTGTTCGCCCTCGCCGGAGCTTACCTGCTGCTGCGTACGCCTACTTGAGACGTTTAGAATAAAAGTCAGCATGCTTGCCACGCTCCGGCCTCTGTTCCCCTATCTGCGCCGCTATCGCCGCGACTTTGTCTGGGGCGGATTGGCAGTGGTGATCTCGAATGCCATCTGGATCTTTTTCCCCCAGGTCATCCGCATCGCCATCGATGACCTGAACCAGGGCGTCACCCGCAAGAAGATTTTCCTCTATGCCGGTCTGCTGGTCGCGATCTCGGCCGCCAAGGGTGTCTTTCTGTTTCTTACCCGCTGGATCATCATCGGCATTTCCCGCGAGATCGAGTTCGACCTGCGCAACGATTTGTTCCGGCACCTGGAGCGGCAGCCGGCTGCTTACTTCCACCAACATCGGACGGGCGACATCATGGCCCGCATGACCAACGACCTGAACGCGGTGCGCATGTTGCTGGGGCCGGCCATCATGTACAGCGCCAACACCGTTCTGTTTTCAATCGGCGCGTTGTATTTCCTGCTGCGCATCAGCCCCTGGCTGACCCTGGTGGCGTTGGTACCTCTGCCCCTGGCCAGCATTCTGGTGCAAGCACTGGGACGCAAGATTCATGAGCGCTTCGAGCGCATTCAGGCGATGTATTCCGAGATTTCCGCACAAGCCCAGGAGAATTTTTCTGGTGCCCGGCTGGTGCGCGCCTTCGCCCAGGAAGAAGCCCAGATTGCGGCCTTTGAGAAATCCAATAAAGAGAATATCCGTCGCGGGCTCCGCCTGGTTCAGCTCATGGCCATGCTGTGGCCCACGCTCGAGTTTGTGCTGGGACTTGCCCTGGCCATCACCCTGCTGGTGGGCGGACATGAGGTGCTGACCCACCGCATCAGCATTGGTGATTTTGTCGCTTTTAACACCTATATGGTGATGCTTACCTGGCCGGTCATCGCACTCGGATGGGTAGTAAACCTGTGGCAGCGGGGCACCGCCTCGGTGGTGCGCATCGATGAGCTGCTATCGGACAAGCCCACCATCGATGATGCCGCGGCGGACTCCACCATTGCCAGCGACCTGAAATTGCGCGGCGACATCGAGTTTCGCGACCTGGACTTTTCTTACTCCGGTGCCGACTCCGGCCGCTCCGAGGTACTGCACTCGCTGTCGCTGCGGATTCCGGCAGGAAGCAGTCTCGCCATCGTGGGGCCAACCGGCTCGGGAAAGTCCACGCTGGTCAATTTGATCCCGCGGCTTTATGACGCTACCCCTGGAGCCGTTCTTATCGACGGACGTCCGATTCGCGATTACCCGCTCGAAGTGCTGCGCGCGAATATTGGCTTCGTTCCCCAGGAGACCTTTTTATTCAGCCAGACCATTCGCGGAAACATCGCGTTTGGTGCTCCCTGGGCCACCGAAGCCCAAGTGCTCGAGGCGGCTGAGGCCGCGCACATCCGCAGCGAATTTGAAGAATTCCCTGCCGGTCTGGCCACCATGGTCGGCGAGCGCGGGATCACTCTCTCCGGGGGGCAAAAGCAGCGCACTGCCATTGCGCGCGCCGTCATCCGCAACCCGCGCATCCTGATCCTCGACGATGCTCTCGCCAGCGTCGACACCTACACCGAGGAGCAGATCCTGGGCGAACTGCAGCGTGTGATGCAGGGCCGCACCACGCTCTTCATCTCCCACCGCATATCCACGGTTCGTCACGCGGACCAGATTGCCGTGCTGGTAGCAGGCCGGATCGTGGAGTTGGGCACGCATGACGAATTGCTCGCCAAGAACGGCTACTACGCGGATCTCTTCCAAAAACAGCTTCTGGAAGAGGAATTGGCCATTGCGCACTGAACGTTGGCATCTCTTTTCTGCAGCCTCGAAGTAGCTGAGTGCTAAACACGAAGGGAAAAGACGTACCTCAGGGGCTAAAGCCTGGCTAAAGCCCTCATCGGCCCAGCCTGTGCGGCACGGCTGAAGCCGTGCCCTTGGTGCAGAGGCTTTTTCCGCAGCCCCGCAAAACCCCTAGCTACCGTCCCGAACTTTCAGCATTCAGTTTTTCCGCAAACTGCTAGGGTTTGGTCATCTTTAAATCGGCGACCGTGCCCTCTGTGTTGTGGGCGAAACGGATTCCGTAGACGCCATCGGTAGACTTGAGCTTGCCCGCTACAACCAGCGCAGCCTTTTCATAGCTTGCGACCACGACGCCATTGATTGCGCACTCCACGTGGTCGCCTTTCACCGACAGAGCAATCTTCTGCTCCACAGGTTCTCCGGCGCCAGCGGCCTTGTGGACAGCGGCGTTCATTTCCCCATGGCCATTCATCTGAAAGGGCTCGGGGCCGAAGCCGCGCACGATAAATCTACCATCGCCGTAGGCTGCACAATATAACTCGCTGTGCTCGCCGGTGCCCAGGTCGTGTCCGGCGATAAAGATGCCGTAGGGATGGGGATGGCTGTTGAGGTTCATGTATTTTGCTTCAGTGAATGTGGCAGATACAGTGTAGTTGCCGGCCGCCGTGTTGGCGGGGTTCCAGAAGGCCGCTGCCGGGCCGGTTGTCACTTGAAGCGTGTTACCTTCTTTGGTCAGCTTCGTGTCTTTGATCGTCTGCCCTGCCTGCTGCGCTCCGGCGTCGACCTCTCCGACCCAACCTGGGACCGAGATGCCTCCACCCGCTACGGAACGGGCACTATCCATCTGCCCCTGGGCCAGGACAAGGTTAGGGAGGAGGATGACGATGGCCGTTGAAAAGATGAATCCGCGGATGAGACGCATAGGTGTCCTTTCGGGGACAGAAAGTTTGACACGGAAAGATTGTAGAGATGTTTCTCAGCACCCACAAGAGCGGGAAGAGATGCGGACTAGAATTGCTTCCTAATCGCCACGGATGCGCCGCTCACAAACCATTTGGTTCCACAATCCCATCCACTTATCGAAACACCCGGATATGACTTGAATTGGTGTGATCGTGGTCACGTCATTTCTCTCCCCTTTGTATAAAACTGCTCAGTATTAGTTGCCTCGCAAGCATACAAATTGCATGCGCGTATGCGCCGACCCATATTTTGCGGGTACGAAATGGCCACGAAACTCTCGCGATTGCACCGGAGTAGATAAGGATCGGTAATGAAGAGAATGGCGCCGGTAGCTGCCCTTTCGTTCCTACTGCTGAGCATACCCAGGGCGGAAGCAGTCCCTAGCTTTGCCCGCCAGACTGGGCTTTCCTGCAATGTGTGTCATAGCGATCCGCCCGAATTGACCGCCTTTGGCCGCAATTTCAAGCTGAAGGGATACGTGCTGACGGATATGAGCCCTACTGATAAAATCGGCAATAGCAAAAGTCTACTGCTCTCGAAATATATTCCCCTGTCGGCAATGATCCTGCTCTCTGACACCGCATACCAAGCGAACCAGCCGGGATCGCAGAATAATTCCGCCGGTTTTCCGCAACAGCTTAGCATTTTTTTCGCTGGGGGCTACGCTTCCCACTTCGGTGGGCTGGCGCAGATCACCTATGAACATGCAGCCGATCACTTCAGTATGGACAACACCGATCTCCGTTATGCCAACCAGGGAAAGCTCCTGGGCAAAGACTGGGAATACGGGATAACCATCAACAACAATCCATCGGTCGAAGACCTCTGGAACAGTACACCAGCATGGGGTTTCCCCTGGTTGTCCAGCGCGGGAGCGGTGACTCCAAGTGCCGCTCCGATCATCAACGGCGCCCTCGGACAGGATGTAGCCGGCGTCGGCGGTTACAGCATGTGGAACGACCACTTCTACACCGACGTCACGGTCTATCGTTCGGAGCATGCGGGGTCGGACCCGCCCGTAACCGGGACAGGGCAGCCTTACAACATCAGCGGAGTCGCGCCTTACTGGCGAGCAGCGTGGCAGCAAACCTGGGGTGACAACTACCTGGAAGTCGGAACCTACGGCATCTACGTGAATTCCTTTCCGGGCGCCATTTCCGGTCTGGAAGACCGCTATGTAGACCCCTCGTTCGACTTTCAATATGAGCGACCTTTCGGGGCTAATTTACTGGACGCTCATGGGAGCTACACGCACGAATCAACCAACTTGCTGGCGACCTATGCTGCCGGCGGGGCCACAACCAAGTCCAACCATCTCAATACCTTTAAGCTCGACAGCACTTATCACTGGACAAACAAGTACACCGCGACCGGCGCACTCTTCGCCACCACAGGCAATAGCGATCCGCTGCTCTACGCGCCCGCAGCCGTAACCGGCAGCAACAATGGAAGACCCACCAGCAGCGGTTATATTGCACAGTTTGCCTACTGGCCCGTACAGAACATCGACCTCAACATCAACTACACGGGATATTTCAAATTCAATGGGGCCAGCACCAATTACGACGGCGCGAACCGTAATGCTTCAGACAACAACACCGTTTACCTGGCCCTGTGG
>Ga0182024_10012897_pt1 | contig 16445 bp, 11 predicted proteins | sample P32metaG_FD_120480 | JGI IMG/M metagenome (GOLD analysis project Ga0182024, IMG submission 120480) | Permafrost microbial communities from Stordalen Mire, Sweden - P3-2 metaG (Illumina Assembly) | ecosystem: Environmental > Terrestrial > Soil > Wetlands > Permafrost | place: Sweden: Stordalen... | reverse complement strand
AGCAAGCGCTTCTACGGTGAAGCGCCCCGCGGCCAGGTGCTGGATATGACCGCGCTCACGGGCATCAGCAGCTATGAGCCCACCGAACTGGTGGTCACCGCCCGCGCCGGTACGCCTCTTGCGCACTTGGAGGCGACGCTGCAGAAACACGGGCAGTGTTTGCCGTTCGAACCGCCGCGTTTCGGCGCCGGCGGCACCGTCGGCGGAATGGTCGCGGCGGGTCTGGCGGGTCCGGCGCGCGCGTGCGTCGGTTCGGTGCGCGATCACGTACTGGGCGTGACGCTGCTCAATGGCAACGGCGACATGCTCAGCTTCGGCGGCCAGGTTGCAAAGAACGTGGCCGGCTACGACATATCGCGCTTGATCGTAGGTTCATTGGGAATACTCGGGGTCGTTTGCGAAGTCTCCATCAAGGTCTTGCCGGCCGCCGCCGCCGCGGCGACCCTGTATTTCGATTGCCGGCAGAGCGAAGCATTGCAAAGGCTGAATGCCTGGCGCGGCAAGCCGCTGCCGATCAATGCGTCGGTGTGGCATGAGGATCGATTGTACGTGCGCCTCTCGGGTGCGCGCGCCGCGATCGGCGAGGCCTGCCGAGACCTGCAGGGAGTTCGGCTCGAGACCGAGGCCTCGCAGCAGTGGTGGTCCAGCGTGCGCGACCAGCGCCATGAGTTCTTCTCCATTGGAGATGATGATCTGCTGCGCGGTGAATGCCTGTGGCGCGTTTCCGTTCCTGCCACGACTCCCGCGCTGGAATTGCCGGGGAGGCAGTTCATCGAGTGGCAGGGTGCGCAGCGATGGTGGCGCACGACGGCGAGTGCCGCGCAAGTACGTGCAACGGCGGCAGGCGCCGGCGGCCATGCGACGCTGATGCGCGCCGCGGACAAGAGCGCCGGCGTGTTCAGTCCGCTGAACGAGGTCTTGATGCGCATCCACCGCAACTTGAAGCGGGCGTTCGATCCGCAGCACATTTTCAATCCCGGCCGGCTCTACGCCGAGCTTTGAGCAATCGTGCAAACGCAGCTCAGTGAGGAATTCATCGACGCCGCTCCCGCGCGCGAGGCCGCCGCGCTGCTGCGCAAATGCGTGCATTGTGGTTTTTGCAATGCCACCTGTCCGACGTTTCAGCTGCTGGGCGATGAACTCGACGGCCCGCGAGGACGGATCTATTTGATCAAACAGGTGTTGGAGGGCGGCGATGTCACGCGCAGCACGCAGTTGCACCTGGACCGCTGCTTGACCTGCCTCAACTGCCAGACCACGTGTCCCAGCGGCGTCGAATACGGACGGTTGGTCGAGATTGGCCGTACCCTGGTGGACGAGCGCGTACGGCGTCCGCCGCTCGAACGTGCGGCGCGTTGGTTGCTGAAGGAGGGATTGACTTCGCCGCTGTTCGCGCCTGCTCTGCGGCTCGGACAGGCGCTGCGCGCGTTGTTGCCGCAGCTCATCAGGAGCAAGGTGCCGGCGCGCAGGCCCGCACCTGCGGCGGGGCCCCTGGGCCAGCATGCCGTCAAGGTGCTGGTGCTGCAGGGGTGCGTGCAGCCTGCCATGTTGCCGAACATCGACAGAGCCACCGCGCGGGTGCTCGATGCCGCCGGCATCGAGGTCATCTACGCGGAAGGGTCCGGCTGTTGCGGTGCCCTGCGTACGCATCTTGGCGATCACGAAGGCGGCCTCGAGGACATGCGTCGCAACGTCGATGCTTGGTACCCCCAGGTTGCGGCCGGCGACGTCCAGGCCATCGTCTCATCGGCGTCGGCGTGTGCGCTTGCGATCAAGGATTACGCACGGGCTTTGGCGCACGACCCCCATTACGTGGCCAAGGCGGCGCGCATCAGTGCCCTGGCGCGCGACCTGAGCGAATTGCTCCCGCAAATGAGCGCGTCTCTCAAGCCGAGAATCCGCGCCATGAATATGGGCGCGCTCGCATTCCATCCTCCGTGCACGCTGCAGCATGGCCAGAAGCTGCGCGGGATGGTGGAGTCACAATTGCGCGCGCTGGGGTTCGCCATCGGCATCGCCGAGGACAGTCATTTGTGCTGCGGTTCCGCCGGCACATACTCCATTCTGCAGCCGAAGATCGCGGCGCAGTTGCGCGACGAGAAGCTCCGGGCGTTGAGTGCGACCGAACCGAGCTGCATTCTTTCGGCCAACGTCGGCTGCATTCAGCATTTGCAGTCGGGCACGAACACACCGGTGAAGCATTGGATAGAATTGTTGGACGAGGTGCTGGTTTGACCGAGGTGGCGGCAAGAGCATGTGTTTGATTTTGGTTGCGTGGCGGGGACATCCGGATTACCCATGCGTCATCGCAGCGAATCGGGATGAGTTTCACGCGCGCCCGGCCGAGCCCGCCGACTGGTGGCGGGACCAGCCGCGCATCCTGGCAGGCCGCGATCTGTCCGCCGGGGGCACCTGGCTCGGCATCACTCGCGAAGGCCGCTTTGCCGCGCTCACTAATTTTCGCGGCGCAGCGCGCCGTGACGACGCGCCGAGCCGCGGCGCGCTGGTTGCCGATATTTTGCGGTCGCGCGATTCCACGTCGAGAATCCTCGAGCGTTTGCGCGAGGTGGGCGCGAACTATAACGGTTTCAACGTGATGTTCTCGGACGGCGAACGGCTCGCCGTTTACGAGAGCACGCGCGAGTCAGGCCGCGAACTCGCGCCGGGAATCTATGGCCTTTCCAACCATTTGTTGGATACTCCATGGCCCAAGGTGCAAAACGCCAAGTCGGCTCTATCCACCGCACTGAGGCTGCTGCCCGATACCAGCGCGGCGCTTGCCTTGCTGCGCGACGATCGCCCCGCACCCGATGAGCTGCTGCCGCGCACCGGCCTGACCCAGGAGTGGGAGCGCCTGGTGTCGAGCGCGTTCATCCGCGCCGACGATTATGGAACGCGTTGCTCGACCGTCATCAGCGTCGATCGCGGCGGCGGCGCCAGCTTCGAGGAGTGGACGTGGAACGCAGCAGGGGCGGAGGAGGGCAGGAAGAGTTACAGGTTCCAGGTCGGTTAGCGGCCGGCCATGAGGGCAGCCTCGACAGCGGTTGCCAACTTGGCGACGATTTCCTCCAACTCGATGTCGCGCGCGTTGTAGGGCGGCGCGAGAATGATGGTGTCGCCATCCGTCCCGTCGACGTTGCCTGAGCACGGATAACAGATGAGCCCGTCTTGGAAGGCGCGCCTGCCGATATCGAAGCTCAGGGCGCGCGCCCGCGGAAAAGGTGTTTTGTTGAGACGGTCGCGCACCAATTCCACGCCGACGAAATAGCCGCGGCCGCGCACATCTCCGGTCTCGTCGAAGCGCGACAGCGCGCCGCGCAGCGACGCTTGGAATTGCGCACCGGTTACCCGCACCCGTTCGATGAGGGCGTCGCGCTCGACGATGCGTTGCACGGCAAGACCGGCGGCGCATGCCGTGGTATGCCCGGAGAAGGTGTGGCCGGTCTGATATGCGCCGTGCGCCGCATGAATGGGCGCGGCAACGGCGGCGTTGACCAGAGTCGCGCCCAGCGGCACATAGCCTCCTGCCAGGCCTTTGGCGATGCACATGATGTCCGGTGCCACGCCGTCGAATTCCAACGCGCGCCAGCTGCCGCTGCGGCCCGCGCCGCACATGACTTCATCGGCGATCAGCAGCACATCATACTTGCGGCATACGCCCCGCACGGCGCGCGCGTAGCCCTCGGGAGCCGGCACGACGCCGCCGGCCGCGCCCACGATGGGCTCGAATATAAAGGCCGCAACGTGCTCTGGGCCCAGTGTTTGGATGGTCTGCTCGAGTTCGGCGGCAAGATGCGCCGTCAGTTCGCCGGGCGTCACGCCCTGCGGGGGCCGGTAGGCATTGGCCGCGGCAACGAATGCGACCTCGAGCAGGCTGCCTTCGAAGGCGTTGCGCCGTTCCCTGAAATCCGATACTGACAGCGCACCCAGCGTGTTGCCGTGCCAGGAGCGGCGCCGCGAGATGAAACGGCGCTTCTCCATCAAGCCACGCGCCGCGAAATGCTGCAGCGTGACTTTGAGCGCCGACTCGACCGCTTCGGAACCTCCGCCGCTGTACAAGATGTCCTTGAAATGGCCGCCGCAAAGCCCCAGCAGCATTCGCGTCAGTTCCTCGAGCGCACTGCTGGTGAAGGTGAATCGATAGCCGAACGCGACATCGCGCAGTTGCCGTTCGATGGCTGCATTCACTTCCGGGTGGCCGTGGCCCAGACTGAACACGGCCGGGCCGCCGGATCCATCGAGATAACGCTTGCCTTCGGCGTCGTAGACGTAGCTGCCCGAGCCGCGGACTATGCGTGGTAAGTTTTCGATTCCGAATCCGCTCACCTCGGTAATATAGCGCATGGACGTGCAGGACTCGCGGATCCCGGCGGCAACGAGCGCCATTCGGCACAGAGCGCTGGGCATCATGGCCACGGCGACGCTGTTGGCGCTGTTGTACTTCGCGCGCGACGTATTGGTCCCCATTACGCTGGCCTTCATCCTCAGTCTGCTGGTTGCGCCGCTGGTGCGCGGCCTGCGCCGCTTCGGACTCAATCAGACTTTCGCCGTGCTGGCGGCGGTGTTGGTGCTGGGGGCATCGTTCGGCGCCGTCGCCACGGTCATCGGCTCGCAGTTGGTGCGCATGGCGGGGAGTCTGCCGCAATACGAAAAGACGATTCGTCTCAAGTTGGAGACTTTGGACGGCGCTACGGTCGGTCGACTCAATTCTTTCACCGGGCAGGCAGGCCATCTGTTCAACCGGCGCCCTGAGCCTGCGCCGCTGGCGCTCGATGAATCGGAGCTGGCGAAGGCAAATACGCCCATCCCGGTGGAGTTGCACCAGCCGCCCGCCGATCCGCTGCAGGTCATCCAAAGAGTGCTGACTTCGGTGTGGGTCCCGGTCGAGACCGCCGGCATCGTGCTGGTGGTCCTGATATTCGTGTTGCTGGAACAGGAGGCGCTGCGCGACCGTTTCATCCGCATCGTCGGGGGCTCGGACATTCGCCTGACGACGCTGGCTATCAACGACGCCGGTGAGCGCCTGTCGCGCTTCTTCGTGCTGCAGTTCGCCGTGAACCTGGGCGTCGGGGTGATGGTGTGGGTCGGCCTGAGCCTCATCGGATTGCCGCATCCCTTGTTGTGGGCGGTGTTGGCCGCCGTGCTGCGCTTCGTGCCCTATGTAGGCATATGGATCGCCGCGGCCCTCGCGGCGTTGCTCGCGGCCGCGGTCGACCCGGGTTGGTCGTTGTCGTTCATCGTGTTGGGCTTGTTCGTGCTGATCGAACTGATTGCGGGACAGCTGGTGGAGCCGCAACTCTACGGACATACGACGGGCCTCTCACCGCTGTCGGTGGTGATCGCAGCCATATTCTGGAGCTGGCTATGGGGCCCCATAGGCTTGATCGTGTCCACGCCTTTGACGCTGTGCTTGTTGGTGGCGGGACGGCACATCAAGGCCCTCAGCCTGTTGGACGTGCTGCTCGGGGATACGCAGGCTCTGACCATGCCGCAGCGGTTCTATCAGCGCGCGCTGTCGGCGGATTCGGCGGAAATCATCGCCGGAGCCCGTCAGTTCCTCAAGCGCAACTCCTTCGCCAGCTACTGCGACCTGGTGCTGATGCCGGCGCTGCACCTGGCGACCTTGGATCTGCAGTCGGGCGCCATCAGCGAGGACCAGCAAATGAGGGTTCGCAGTGCGATGGTCGAAGTGATCGCTGCCATCGGCGGAGAATCGCGCAGAATGCCACGGCGCAATCCGCGCTCCTCGATCCTGGCCCAAACCAACGCCGGGCAGCAACTACGCCAGCAGCGCGAGCTGCAGAGCGGCCGCTGGCAGGGGCCGCTTACCGTGCCGCCGGGTTCGGTGATCCTGTGCATCGGACTGGGGTCCATGGCCGACGACCTGGCGACCGAACTGTTGGTGCGCATCCTGCGAAATCAGAAAATCGATGCGCGCCACATGTCCCTCGACGACCTGAGTGCAACGCCGCCGCCCAATGCCGTGGATTTGATCTCCATCGTCTATGTGGTGAGCGCCTTTCCCAGCGAGGAGCGCGGCCGCGGCGAGGCCACGGCTCAAGAAATGCGGCGCCGCGTTCCGCAGGCCTGCATCGTCGCCGTGTTCCTGCCCGGAATGCTGCTGCAGCCTGAGATCGGCAGCGAACTCGACGGGCAAAGCGTTCGGGGCGTCGACAAATCGGCCGGCTCACTGGGCCACGCCGTGCAAATCTGCCTGGAGATGCACCGCGGGAAGGCCGACCCATGAGATTCACCTCCCGGGCTAAGGCGATGTCATGTGGCTCTTGAATACTTCGGTCAGCGAGCGCCGGGCGCTGACCGCGTCATACCTGGGCTACGGCCTCGATGGTTTCGATCTGATGATGTACAGCTTCATCATCCCGACGCTCACCAACTTATGGCACATGAGCAATGCCGAGGCGGGGTACATCGCCACGGGCGCGCTCATCACCTCAGGCATCGGCGGCTGGGCCGCGGGCATTTTGGCAGATCGCTTCGGCCGTGCCCGCATCCTGCAGCTCACGGTGCTGTGGTTTGCGGTCTTCACCTTCTTGAGCGGCTTCACGCAATCGTTCGGGCAATTGTTCATCACGCGCGCGTTGCAAGGCTTCGGCTTCGGCGGCGAATGGGCGGTCGGATCGATATTGGTCTCGGAAATCGTCGATGCGCGGCATCGCGGCAAGGCCAACGGCGTGGTGCAGAGCAGCTGGTCCGTGGGCTGGGCGCTGGCGGCGCTGGCATTTTGGGGTGTGAGCGCCGTATTGCCGCCGGCGCTCGCTTGGAGGACGGTGTTTTGGATGGGGCTCGCGCCGGCGCTGCTCATCGTTTACATCCGCCGCAACGTGTCCGAGCCTGCGGTCTATCTGGCCATGCGCGCGCAGCGGCTTGCAAGGCCCGGCGCGGCGCGCGGGCGCGGCGGCTTCGCGGGAATTTTTCGCGGCCCATTGCTGCGCACGACCATGCTTGCGACGTTGCTGTCCACCGGCATGATGGGCGCTTACTATTCGCTGACCAATTGGCTGCCGACGTTCCTGCGTACCGAACGGCATCTGTCGGTCGGCGGCACGGCCAGTTATGTGCTGATGGTCATCCTCGGCTCGCTCGCTGGATACCTCACGTGTGCCTGGTGCACCGACATCATCGGCAGGCGGCGCAGCTTCATCATCTTTGCACTATGCGCTGCGGCCGTGGCATTGCTGTATACGCGCGTACCGATCAGCGGCGGGATGCTGCTGCTCGGCTTTCTTTTGGGCTTTTGCGCCCTGGGTATTTTCTCCGGCATGGGGGCTTTCATGGTCGAGTTGTATCCGAACGAGGTGCGCGGCTCCGGCACGGGTTTCGCCTACAGCATCGGCCGCGCGATCGGCGGATTGTGCCCGCTGTTGATCGGCCGACTCAGCACTCACATGCCGTTGGGCGATTGCATCGGCGGCTTTGCGGTTGCCGCGTATGGGCTGGTCATCGTGTCCGCCTTGGCATTGCCGGAAACCAAGGGCAAGCCGCTCGGCGGCATGGATCCCGGCGCGGATCCCAGCGCGGAAGCGGCGCGAAACTAGAGCGCGTTCCATGCATTCCATGAGTCGCTGGGAGTTCTGGATTGATCGCGGCGGTACCTTTACCGATGTCGTCGGGCGCGCGCCGGACGGTTCACTGCAGGCCCTGAAGCTGCTGTCGGAGAATCCCGGCCAGTATGCCGATGCTGCCGTTGAAGGAATACGCCGGCTGCTTAGGTTGGGTCCCGAAGATTCGATCAGTCCTGCCCAGGTGGCCTGCGTCAAGATGGGAACCACCGTCGCTACCAATGCGCTGTTGGAGCGCAAAGGTGAACCCACCGTGCTGGTGATCAGCCGCGGCTTCCGCGATGCCTTGCGCATCGCAAGCCAAGCCAGGCCGCGGCTTTTCGACCGCCACATCGTCCTGCCGGAATTGTTGTACGAGCGCGTCATCGAGGCGGATGAACGCATGAGCGCGCACGGCGGAGAGATCGAGGCCCTGGATGAGCGTTCGTTGTCGAACTCGCTGCAGCAGGCTTATGCGGACGGCTATCGGGCCTGCGCAATCGTCTTCATGCATGGCTACCGTTACTGGAGCCACGAAGCCGCCGCCGCGGCGCTCGCTCAAGGCATCGGGTATACGCAAGTTTCCGTGTCGCACCGCGTGAGCCCGTTGATGAAGCTGGTGCCGCGCGGCGATACGACGGTTGTAGATGCGTATTTGTCGCCGATCTTGCAGCGCTACTGCCGCCAGCTCGCGCAGTCATTGCATGGCGTACCGCTGCTGTTCATGCAAAGCTCCGGCGGCCTGACCAAGTCGGAACATTTTCACGGCAAGGACGCCATTCTTTCCGGTCCGGCGGGCGGCATCGTCGGTATGGCGCGCACCGCGCAGGCGGCGGGCCACGCCAAGGTCATCGGCTTCGACATGGGCGGCACATCCACCGACGTGAGTCATTTCGCCGGTGAATTCGAGCGTGTCTTCGACACCGAAGTCGCGGGCGTTCGGGTGCGCGCGCCCATGCTGAGCATCCACAGCATCGCCGCCGGCGGTGGTTCCATCATCCGCTTCGATGGCGCGCGGCTGCGCGTGGGGCCCGAGTCGGCCGGCGCCGCTCCTGGGCCCGCCTGTTATCGGCGCGGCGGACCACTCACGATTACCGACGCGAATGTGCTGCTGGGCAGGATCCAGCCGCGGTTTTTTCCGCAGGTGTTCGGCAGCGGCGGGGATCAGAGCCTGGACCCCGCGATCGTACAGCGGCAGTTCAACGAGCTTGCGGATGCCATGAGCCGGGCGACGGGCCGTGCGATGAGCGCGGAGGAGGCCGCCTCCGGCGCGCTGCGCATCGCTGTCGGCAGCATGTCGAACGCAGTGAAGCGTATCTCGGTCATGCGGGGGCACGACGTCAGCGGCTATACGCTGCAGTGCTTTGGCGGCGCCGGAGGTCAGCACGCCTGTCTGGTGGCGGACGCCTTGGGCATGAGCCGGGTATTCATTCATCCTCTGGCCGGAGTCCTGTCCGCCTACGGCATGGGCTTGGCCGACCAAGCCGCCCTGCGCGAGCAAGCACTCGAGCGCGAGTTGAACGCGCGGGGCCTCGACGCGGCGCGCGCACTGGCCGAGGAACTGCGCCGCGAAGCCGTGGCGGAGCTCGCGGCGCAAGGTTTGCGGCCGGACGAGTTGCGCAGCGAGCCGCGGTTGCATGTCCGCTATCAGGGCACCGACACGGCATTGGTCTGCGGACTGCCGGCCCCGGGTGAGGATTGCGTGGCTGCAGTGCGCAGCGATTTCGAGCGTCGATACCGGCAGCGCTTCGCCTTCGACAACCCGAATCAGGTGCTCATCATCGAAGCGGTTGCGGTCGAGTGCATTGCCGCGGGAGCGCCCGCGGCCAACATGCCTGACGCGCAACCGGCAACGGCCCACGTGCCGGAACCCGAGGGGCTCGTATCCGTGTATTGCTTCGAGGATGCGCAGGCATGCGGATGGCGCGAGGCGCGCCTGCATCGCGCCGAAGCGCTGCGCGCGGGCGCGGTGATCGATGGTCCGGCGGTGCTGGCCGGGCGCAATGCGACCACCGTCGTCGAATCCGGCTGGCAGGCCCGCGTCGGTGCGCAAGGCTGCGTCGAACTTCGGCGCGTGCATCCGCGGGCCGGCACGCGGGCCGCGGCGGCGCACGCCGATCCGGTCATGCTGGAGCTGTTCAACAACATCTTCATGAACATCGCCGAGCAGATGGGTTTGCGTCTGCAGAACACCGCTTTCTCGGTGAACATCAAGGAACGTTTGGATTTCAGCTGCGCGCTGTTCGACGCCGCCGGCGGGTTGATTGCCAACGCGCCGCACATGCCCGTGCATCTAGGGTCGATGAGCGAGTCAATTCGCACGGTGATCGCGCGCAACGCGGATATGCGCGCCGGCGATGTCTACGTGCTCAACGATCCCTTTCATGGCGGCACGCACCTGCCGGACATCACCCTGGTCACACCCGTTTATCTGGACGAGCAGGCCTCCCGGCCCGATTTCTTCGTGGCTTCGCGCGGACATCACGCGGACGTGGGCGGGATCACGCCGGGTTCGATGCCGCCGTTCTCGACGTGCATCGACGAGGAGGGCGTGCTGATCGACAATTTCAAAGTGATCGAAGCCGGGGAATTCAAGGAGGCGGCGTTGCGCGCCGTGCTCGGCGCCGGCGCCCATCCGGCGCGCAATATCGAGCAGAACGTCGCCGATCTGCGCGCACAAGCGGCGGCCAACGAGAAGGGTGTCGAGGAATTGAAGGCGTTGGTGCGAAATTACGGCCGCAGCACCGTAGCCGCGTACATGCAGCACGTGCAGGACAATGCGGAGGCGTCGGTGCGGCGCGTGATAGGCGTGCTCAAGGACGGCGAGTTCTCGCTGCCGCTCGACAACGGCGCGCTGATTCGCGTGGCGGTGCGCATCGATGCCGGCAGCCGCAGCGCAACCATCGATTTCACCGGCACGAGCGCGCAATTGCCCGACAATTTCAATGCGCCCCGCTCGATCACGACCGCCGCCGTCCTGTACACGTTTCGAACCTTGGTCGATGATGACATTCCGCTGAATGCCGGATGCCTTCGGCCTTTGCATATCGTAGTACCGGAGGGCTGCATGCTGAATCCCAAGGCGCCGGCGGCGGTGGTGGCCGGCAACGTGGAAACCTCGGCCTGCGTGACCAATGCACTGTACGGCGCGCTCAAGTCGATGGCGGCGAGTCAATGCACGATGAATAATCTCACCTTCGGCAACGAGCATTACCAGTACTACGAGACGATTGCGGGCGGTTCGGGCGCGGGTCCCGCATTCCACGGCACCAGCGTGGTGCAGACGCACATGACCAATTCCAGGCTGACGGACCCAGAAGTATTGGAATTCCGCTTTCCCGTGCGCCTGGACCGCTTCGAGATCCGTGAAGGATCGGGCGGGCGCGGGCGCTGGCACGGTGGCGAGGGCGGGGTGCGGCGCATTCGTTTTCTCGAACCCATGACGGCCTCGATATTGAGCAACGGCCGCAAGCATGGCGCCTTCGGCATGGCCGGGGGAGAGCCGGGCCGCGTGGGCGAGAATCACGTGGAAAGAGCCGACGGCCGCATCGAGGCGCTAGGGCACACCGGGCAGGTGAATGTATTGCCCGGCGATGTGATCGTGATCGCGACGCCGGGCGGCGGCGGTTACGGCAGCCGCCAGGAGCCTGTCTGAGTAAGTTTCGCGGCTCACGAAACTTACTCAGACAGGCTCCTAGAGCTTCAGGCAACTCTTGAAGCGTTGCTCGACACGTTGCGCGTACCACTCGGTGGTCAGGTGGCGTTTGATCTTCGGGCCTTGCAGCTTGATGGCCGGCAGCAACGCGCGCGGCATCGGCGTGCCGGCCGCCTGCTCCGCGAGTTCGAATACGCGCAAGTACAGAGTCGACTGTTCGAAGCTCTTGAACTTGCCCTGCTGCAGCCCGGCGCGGATCGCGGCGTTGCTCAGTGCGATGCGCGCTCCCAACGTGCGCACGGCAAGCTCGGTGGCGCCAGGTGTATTGGCATCCTCCACTCGCGGCAGCAGCGCACCGTCGCCGTCCAGAGGGATGCCGGAGGCCACGCTCACGGCGTGTTGAAAGGCCGCGTTGCGGCTCGCGTACTGACCGGCGTTGTAGTCGGCGAAGCGAAATATATAGCCGTCGTAGGGTGCGCGATAATCCAGCAAGTGGGCGATGCCGAAGTAGATGCTGCCGCGGCGCGTGAAGACCTCGTCCGGGATGCTGCGTTTGACGGGATAAGGGTAGGGTGCCGCAGCAGCGAACTCATTCGCGAAGACGACGTTGACCTGCATCGGCCCGCGCGTGCGGATCGGGTTTTTGTCGTCGAACAAGGTGCGTCCCATGGGAACGCTGGCGATGAAGTCTTCGTAAGTATCGCTCAGGTCTTTCTCGGTTTTGGCGCGATCGATGCGTTCGCTGTAGGTGCGGCCGTCTGAGCTTTTCAAGCCGAGCACACCGTGCACAATCATGAGGGGTACGTGCGCGTGCTCAGCGCGGCTGTCGATCTCGCGCCTGGCAATGGCGCCGAGCCCGGGTATCACCGGATCGACTTGAAAGCCTGACTCCTGTTCAATGACAGCCACCACCGCGCAAACGTTTTCGTGCGTGGGCTGAACGGTGAGCACCGTGAATCCCGCGTAGATATCGTTGAGCCAGCCGTTGCGATCGCTCAAGCCCCGCGGCAAAGACGCATCGATGATCGCCCGGGCATCGGTCGGAGAGAGCGTCGCCGTCGGCGGACCAGCGGCACAGCCGGCGATCGCCGCCGCCCCGGCCAGCAGCCAGATCCGTAATGCAGCACCGCCGTCCGCCATATAAAGCGCGACCGGTGCTAGCGGGGCTGCATCCTCACCGCGCCATCGAGCCGGATGGTCTCGCCGTTCAGCATGATGTTCTCGATGATGTGCGCGACCATGGCCGCATACTCCTCAGGCGCACCCAGACGCGGCGGGAACGGCGTCTGTTTGCCGAGCGAGTCCTGCACATCCTGCGGCAATGACTTCATCATCGGCGTCAAAAAGAGACCCGGCGCCACGGTCATGACGCGAATTCCCGACGATGCCAATTCTCGCGCCATGGGCAGCGTCAAACCGACGATGCCGCCTTTACTGGCCGAGTACGCAACCTGGCCGATCTGGCCGTCGAACGCGGCGACGGAAGCTGTCATGACAATGACCCCGCGTTCACCGCCCGCGTTCGGTGTGTTGCCCGACATGGCATAGGCCGCGGCTTTGGCAACGAGCACGGTGCCGACCAGATTGATCTCGATGACCTTGCGGAAAAAACTCGCGGCCATCGGTCCTTGCTTGCCCACCAGCCTGCCGGGATTCGCGACGCCGGCGCACATGACGGCGGCGTTGACGCCCCCCATTGAGGTTTTGGCCTGTGCGACCGCGGCATCGACCGCTGCTTCATCGCTGACATCGGTCTGCGCGAAAAAAGCTTTCGCGCCGAGCGAGGCAACCGCCGCTTTGCCCTGCGCTTCGCTGATGTCGAGAATGGTCGCCATGCCGCCGGCCTGCACGATGCGCGTGCATACGGCCAATCCAAGTCCCGATGCGCCGCCGCTGACGACGGCGCGAACTTCGTTTAATTGCATCGATTCTCTCCCTCTAAATTTGCCAATGGGTGCGCGCCGCCGGCCCAAGGATCGCGAAATATCGCGTCCACGGACGCTGCGGTGACTTCTTCGATTCGCTGCGGTCGCCAGCGCGGCGCGTTGTCCTTGTCGACGATCACGGCGCGCACGCCTTCCATGAAATCGCCCTGAACTAAGCATTGCCGCACCATCCCCAACTCCATGCGCAGACAATCGGCGAGACTCATGGAGCGGCCCAGATGCATCTGACGCAGCGTCACGGCCAACATGGTGGGTGAGCGCGCCAGCAGGAGCTTGCGCGTATCTTGCGCCCATTGCGCATACTCGGGGCGCGACTCGCGCTCGAGCGACGCCAACAACTCAGGGACGCTGGCCGCGGCAAAGTGTTGATCGATACTTGCGCGCAATTTCGCCAGCGCAGCCTCGCCGGCTTGCGCGGCGCCCGCCAGACCGGCCCCCGCTTGTGCCGCGAGACGGCCGAGCAGTTGCTCGAGATCCGACCGGTCGGCCTGGCTCCCTTGCGCGCTCCAGTGCATGGTGTCCAATTCGGATTGCAAATTGTCCATGGCCGCCGGCGGCAGGTAGTAGTCGGCAAGGCCGACGTACAAGGTATCGGCCGCGCGAAGCTGCGTACCGGTGAGCGCGAGGTATAAACCCAGCGCGCCAGGCAGACGCGAGAGGAAATAGGTGGCACCGACATCGGGGAAGAAGCCGATCCCGACCTCCGGCATGGCCATGCGGGTGCGGTCCCCAACCACGCGCAGGCGCGATCCCTGCGCGATCCCCATACCGCCTCCCATGACAATGCCGTTCATGAGCGCGATGTAGGGCTTCGGGTATCGATGCAGCTGGTAATCGAGCGGGTATTCCCGCGCGAAGAATTCATTGTGCAGCGTTCCCGCGCCGTGAAAGCTATCGTACAACGCGCGCACATCGCCGCCCGCGCAAAAGGCCTTCTCGCCGGCGCCCTTGAGCCGCACGCCGCGAATGCCGGGATCGAGGGCAAAGCGCTCGAGCTCGGCCTTGAGTTCCTCGACCATGCCGAGCGAGAGAGCATTGAGTGCCGCCGGACGGTTCAGCGTCACGCAGGCCAGCGAATTGCGAACCTCGCAAAGAATTTCCATGATCGCGGCGGGTGCTTCAGGCGCCGCGCCAGTTCGGCTTGCGCTTCTCCAAAAAGGCGTTGACGCCCTCGCGCTGGTCCTCGCCGTCGAACAGGTCGACGAATTTCTCGCGCTCGATGCAGAGCGCTGCTTGGCGCGGGGTGCCTTCACGCGCTTGATGGATCAATGCCTTGCTGAACGTGACCGCCTGCGGGCTCAACGTCGCCACTCGCTTGGCGATCTCGATCGCTATGCTAAGCCCCTGGCCGCGGGGCACCACTTGTTCCACCAAGCCGATGCGCAGCGCGGTCTCGGCATTGACGCGCTCGTTGGTCAGAATCATGCGTTTGGCCCAGCCTTCGCCGACCAGCCAGGGCAGGGTCTGCGTGCCGCAACCGGCCGGTAGCAATCCAACAGACGGTTCGGGCAGCGCCATTTGGGCGTGTTCCTCGCACACCCGCATGTCGCAGGCCAGAGCGCACTCGAGGCCGCCGCCCATGGCATAGCCGTTGATGGCGGCAATCATCACGGGGCGAGCCTGTTGCAACGCCTCGAAAGTGGTCCCGAAGAGCTGCGCGACCGCGCGCGCGCGCGCCTTGTCGCCGTCGGCAAACTGTTTGAGATCCGCACCGGCGCTGAAGAACTTTTCGCCGCCGCCGGTAATGACGACCGCCCGCACCCGCGCATCGGCGTTCAGTTTCCCGATGACGGTGCGCAGCTCATCGAGGCCCTCGCCGGTAAAGGTGTTCGCAGAGGGGTTGTTCAAAACGATTTGGGCCACCGAATCGGCGATCGTGCATTCGATCATTGCGCTGTCCTGTACATGTTGATGATGGCGGAGAAATCCTTGCCGCCGAATCCCTTGGCACTGAACATTTGATACAGCTGCTGGGCCGCCGCGCCCAGTACAACCGACTGTTTTGCCTGCCGGGCCGCATCGGCCGCCAGCCCCAGGTCCTTGAGCATGAGATCGGCGCCGAATCCGCCGGTGTAGCCGCGCGCGGCAGGCACGTTCTCCATGACACCAGGATAAGGATTGTAGGTGTCGGAGCTCCAGCAGCGCCCACTGGAGGTATTGATGATGCCGGCGAGCACCTTGGGGTCGATGCCAAGGGCTGCGCCAAGATTCATCGCCTCGGCCACGCCGATCATCGTGATGCCGAGCAACATGTTGTTGCAGATCTTCGCCACCTGTCCCGTTCCGGACGCTCCACAATGCACGATGTTCTTGCCCATGTTCTTGAGCACCGGTGCGATGCGGTCGAACACCTGCTGCGTGCCGCCCACCATGAAGGTCAAGGTGCCGGCCTCCGCGCCGCCGGTGCCGCCGGAGACCGGCGCGTCCGCCATCGAGTAGCCGCGCTCGAGGGCCTGGGCGGCGACCTCGCGGGCGGTGTGTGGATCGATGGTGCTGCAGTCGACCAGCGTCGAGTCTTTACCTGCACCCGCCAACACCCCATCGGCGCCTAGATAGACTGCTTTGACATGCGGTGAGGAGGGCAGCATGGTGATGACGATCTCGCCCCGCCCGGCGCAATCCTTGGGCGACTTCGCGGTCGAGGCGCCGGCAGCCGTCAGCGCCTCGACATTCGCCGTGGCGATATCGAACACGGACAGCGTGTGCCCAGCCTTGAGCAAATTGCGCGCCATAGGCGCGCCCATGTGACCCAAGCCGATGAAGGAGATCTTCATTTCAGACTGATCGTGGTGTTCACGCTGCTGGTCGTGCCATCCTCGAACCAACGAGTGGTGACGGTCTTCGTCTGCGTGTAGAACTGGATCACTTGCTTGCCATAAGGCCCAAGATCGCCGAGTTTCGAGCCGCGCGAACCGGTGAAGCTGAAGAACGGCACGGGCACGGGAATCGGCACGTTGATGCCGACCTGGCCCACGTCGATCTCATGCTGGAACTTGCGTGCGGCGGCGCCGCTTTGCGTGAAGATGCCGGTGCCGTTGCCGAAGGGATTCTGATTGACGAGCTCAATGGCCGCATCCAGCGAATCCACGCCGATGATCACCATCACCGGCCCGAAGATCTCCTGCGTGTAGATCTTCATCGAAGTTTTGACCCCCGAGAAAATGGTCGGGGCGATGTAGTTGCCCTGCTCAAAACCAGGGACCTTGATGTTGCGCCCATCGAGCTCGAGCTTGGCGCCTTCTTTGACGCCGTCTTCGATCAACCCAAGAATTCGATTCTTGGCGT
>Ga0182024_10012896_pt1 | contig 16445 bp, 15 predicted proteins | sample P32metaG_FD_120480 | JGI IMG/M metagenome (GOLD analysis project Ga0182024, IMG submission 120480) | Permafrost microbial communities from Stordalen Mire, Sweden - P3-2 metaG (Illumina Assembly) | ecosystem: Environmental > Terrestrial > Soil > Wetlands > Permafrost | place: Sweden: Stordalen... | reverse complement strand
GTACTAGTACTAATCGTACCGGTAGTAGTAGTAGTAGTACTTCAGACTTCTACTAGTAACCCACTGGCAACGCCTTGAGTTACTATCTAAATTTCTAAATTTTTGGGTCTAAAACTTCAGATAATACTAGTACAAGTACTAGTAGTAGTATTCGGTGAGTTCAAGTTCCAGTTTCGCCCAATGCATTTCAGCAACGTGAAGTACTATTTGGACATTAGAACTTACAATTTAGGGATGAAGTCCATTGGCCGTTCAGTTGGATCGGACCAACTGAAAATCGGGTTAAGTAGGACGGGGGCGATCCCGGAAGAGGGTAGATCCCGGAAGAAATCTTTATTAGCACTTTGTAACGCGCATTCATCCCACCATGACACGTCGCAAGAACCCCGACGCGGCAGTGAAAGAAGCCAAAATCCAAGCAGCAATTAAGGGAATCGAATCTGGTTTATATCAGTCAGCGTACCATGCTCATAAAGAGCTAAATATAACGTGCTCGGTTTTGTATGCGCGACTCAACGGAACAATGGCTCGGAACAAAGCCCACGAAGACCAGCAAAACTTAACGCATGCAGAAGAAAAAGAGTTGCTAGCATGGATTACTCAACTGACTCGTCGGAATTATGCCCCTCGCCATCGGATGGTATTAGAAATGGCAGAACATATCCGTAAACGACGGGTTCGTGGAGTTAATGACAGCGATATTGAACTCGTTCATTATGATGCAATCGGAGATCAATGGGTTTCGCGTTTTATGAGTCGTTATCCACAGCTTCAGACTATCATTCCACGCCTTATTGAAACAGCTAGAGTTAAAGACACGTCTGTGGAAGCTTTAACAAGATGGTTTGATTCATTTGCAGAAGCAAACCGTGAATACAACATTCTACAAGAAAACACATACAATATGGATGAAAGCGGGTTTTCTATTGGAACAATTGAAGCATCAAAAGTTATTATCAATCGTGAAATACGGGAATATTACCAGTCTCAACCTGGCCGTCAAGAGTGGGTTACTTCAGTTGAATGTATTTGTGCGGATGGTTCATTTGTTCCACCTCTTCTCATCTTCTGTGCAGAAAATTTCTCAACAAATTGGATTTCCAACAATGTTCATCCTGATTGGAGATTCAGCAGTAATTCGAAAGGATGGACAAGTAACGAACACGGTATCAAGTGGTTGCGAGAATGTTTTGAACCTACAACTCGAGAGAAAGCAAATGGTCAATGGCGCATGCTCATATCTGATGGACACGACAGTCACATTACTGGCGATTGGCTTGGTCACTGCCTGGATAATAAGATTCTTCCTGCTATTCTTCCTCCTCATTCATCCCATTTGACGCAGCCTCTAGATATTGGAGTTTTTGGGCCTTTAAAAAAGGTCATGTCAGCGAAAATCGCACCGCTTTTGATGACAGAAGTTCGACGAATTCACAAAGTCGAGTGGCTCTCAGCATTTATAAAAGCGCATGATGATGTATTCAACCGTATGAATATTACAAATTCTTTCGTTGGTGCTGGCTTGTTTCCTTTTCAACCTTCTAAAGTCCTAGGGCGTGTCGCTCCACTCTCTCCACCTTCACCGTCACCTTCTCCTAACCTTCCATCTCGACCAACTACACCTGTCACACCTTTCACAAACGCAGTTCTAACAAGTTCTCCTGCCGATATAAATGATGTACGGAAAGCAAATGCTGCATTGGTTGAGCTCTTGGCAACTGAAACCTCGCTTCCCTCACCAGCGCGGAATTATATTCATTGCCTGATACGGAGAAATGACCGCCAACACGCCAGAATTTCCATTTTAAATGAACGCATTGATGCGGCAACAATGGTACTAAGTGAGCGAAAGGAGCGACAAAGCGGAAAGCGGAAGAGCATTCAAGGCAAAAATATAATGACGGGGGAAGAGGTGCGCTTGGTAAAACAAGCGGAATTGGCCACACAACAAAGAAAGAAACAGCGCTCCGAGAATCCGACAAAGCGTGTTGCTAGTGCTGGGACTCCGTCGGGCGGCGGTAATGATGTAGGAATGTCGAATAGCAGTGTAGTGCCAGAATTTGTGGCAGGCGGCGTCATTATTAGCTTCGAAGATAGCGTGAATTGATTTTTTCTTCCGGGATCTACCCTCTTCCGGGATCGCCCCCGTCCTACTTACAGCCGCCCAAACGCCCCAAGTCAGCGGCGCATTGTGATCCTGACCAACCATTCAGGCACGTCGAGGATGACGGCGCGTCCTGGCCTGTTGTTCGACATACCTAGCAAACCGCTCACTGGCATGTAAGTCCGAGAAATGAGTAGAAAGAGCCTGAGTAGCTCTCACAATCGCTCTTCTCAGACCTACGACTCGCCGTTGCGACTCCGTAATACAGAACTATCATTACGGAATTACACGCCCCTCGGTAAGTTGTTCCAGCCACCGTTCTAATCGACGCAGAGGTCCAGGTCCTGAAAGACATCATCACCACTGCATACACTGAAGATGATGGAACATCGTTTCTCGCGATATTTAAAGCATACGATGTCGTGCTGAGGTTGCGAAACATCGATTCTGCGAAGGACCGAATATATTTCAAATTTCTCCTGAAGCTGGCGCGTGTGGAGGGAACGACCTGGATGGACAAGTTTGACCACCTACTAAGAGTAATTTTCCTTCATTGCTCAGAAAATTGAATAACTAGGAGCTGCAATCGGAGCACTCGCTAACGTTCGCGTCACGGTATAGCTCATCTCAGAATTTAGTCGGACCGCACAGGTCACATACATTCCGTGCCTCAAGCGACATCGGTGTAGATCGCGCCGCCCAGATATTCACGGTCGTCGAAAGACCTCAGTCGGCGATGCAGACCAAGCATTCTCAAAAGAGTTCGCAAGCCGGAAGCATTTCTATCGGGGTTGATCAAGACTTCTCAGTCTCGTTCGACGACGGTCCTCGCAACTATTCTATCCTGCGCCAGTTTTGGCATGCGTGGCGTGCCAAAGCCATCCGTGAAAGAGCACGTGGGATTGCTCAAATAGATCTCGCCGACAAACACTATCGGCGCGTCCTCCTTCCTTTGGTCTTCGAGACATGGAAACACAAATGGCGCTATTTCGCTGTCCTCCAGCGCCGGGTTGACCGTGATCGTAGCCGCGGTGTCTACTTAAGGTGCCTCAGCTGGTGGAAATATCGCACTAAGTCCGCGCAACAACAAAACCGCCGGATTCATGATAGAACTGTACTCCGACGGATGTTTAAAGCCTGGTTATACGAAGTCCGCACGAAGCACGAACAAATGAATTCCCTTACCCTGTCAAACGTGTTGGAAAAATGGAAAGCAAAGGCTTCTACAAATAGAGATCTCCAGTGTATAGCAGATGAATGGAGCCGACGGCATACTCTTCGGCAATACTGGAAAGAGTGGTTTTTCCGAACATGTGCAGTGAAAACTGTGCAGTATCATCACATCAAACTAAAACAGCGGGCACTGGCTCGCTGGGCGTTCAAGAATCGGCGATTGCGAGAGATGACTCGTCGCGCAAACTTGATTTGGAAAAGAAGGCTGATCTCAACATTTCTAGTAAAGTGGCGAGACTTGACGGAGACAGCTGTGGAAGGTGCAAAACTGGCGGATACACATCGAAAGAGAAATGTCCTGCTTGCCAGTATGAGAGTATGGCAGAGAAATCAGCAATTCTCGCTTCGAGTGGCACTATTCCGTGATCAAATTGACAACAAGCTGATTGAGTGTGCGTGGAAAAGATGGCGCTTCACTACGTATTACTTTTGGTTTTGTATCGTTGATAGGTAGGAAGATAACAGTCGATGCCGGCACACACGCGGACCGAAGATTGTTAAAATCATCTTTTAAAGCTTGGCATGATGACACATTGGCAACTCGACTCGAAAAAAGCATCGACCAAAGATGTCTACAGAAACATTTTACTCATTGGACAGTCCGACAAAGAGGTATTCTCCTCTCAAGGGTTCGAGACCAAAGGTTTTTGGAAGAGGCGTTTGAGATCTGGAAGGAGCGAATCGAGGGGATACAGACCGTTCTGGACAGTACGCTTGAAATCGCTGAGAGTGGTCGCAATCTCAGAATTTTGGGTCATTCATTTTCGGAGTGGCGGAAAAATCTGACTATGCGAAACAATGAAGTCGAGCTAGCTACGGTAAGTCCTCCCTGTAATTATTCCTAATATTCTAGCTTGTCCGGAGGAAAGCGCTTCTTTGCAAATCGTTTAAACTCTGGACCGTGACGCTTGAAAGCCATCGTCGTCTGACCAAGGAAGCCGATCACGCCCGCTACTATTTTCACGCTAGACGATCGTTGATGAGATGGCACACCAAACTTGGAGAAACCCGGAAACGTATTCGAGAGAATGCACTCAATAACTTTCTAAATACGAAGCGATTATTGTCAGTGGCCCGTTCCTTTTCACATTGGCGCCAGAGAACAAGGGCCTGCCTCCACTTCCATGAAGCCGCGGACGAGATTCTAAATGACAAGGAAAGTAGATTACTTGAGATTCTTTTCTTCCTGTGGAGAGAAAAGGGCATGGCCATGTCAAGGTCTGCGGTTCTTGCCGAAGCTCATCATCGAGCCCAGATTCTTCAGTACCCCCCCTGAGCTGGAAATCCTAAATTTTTGTAGAGGTTATTATCGAAAGTGGCGGGCATTATATTGTCGATTGAGTGACCTTTCAGATGCTGCTGAAGATTATGTCCAAAATCATACGGAGGTTAAAGCTGCTCAGTGTCTTCGTACCTGGCGGATGCGTATATTTCAGCTTCGAGGACCTGCTATGCAAGCTGACCTTTTCAATCAACGGTCCAAGCGGCTCAAACTACGTCTAATGTTCCGAATCTGGAGGGAAAAACTGAAATCCAAAGATCTATCAGACAATGAACTCTCAAATTCTGTCTCAAATGGCCTGCCCGATCGAGCCCACACCGCGCCGCTCACCCCAACAAGATCCACTCGACGATATTTGTGGAGAAATTTAAATAGTAGATGATTGATGGAGAACGTGATACCAGGGTTAAACATGTTATATGTACGATAAATGGGCATTGACGGGGCAAACAATATACCATGAACATAGTCTATTGTCATCCGTTATCATTAATATGCTATCTATACATGGAAGATTGAATATTTAGAAACTTTCGCACTGCCATCTGAGGACCCTCTATCGCACCCAGAAGCTCGTGATCCCTGTTTAGAATCCAAACTCGAATGAATCAAGGAGACTGGCTTCCTCTTTAACAGTTGATGGAACGTTTACATTGCCTCCTAGATTCATACTCTTTCGAAACTCGAGTGCTGAAATATCGTCAATAGTGCTTCTTCGGCGGGATGATAGGACAGGACGAGACGGGCGAGCCTCAAATTTGAAGTCCCAGTTCTTGACTAAGTCCAGGGCGAGCAAATCGCATCCAAGCCGGTCGTAAAGGGCCGCAATCCTGAGGATATAATCGAACTCTAACTTGGGAGAGATTTTCGCAGCTCCTCGCATTGTTTGCAAAGTCTTGTCTTTTAGTTGGCGGTAGAGAACGACGAGGGCGGGATCATCGATATGTATGTCCAATGACCTTGACATTGATGCTTCTATTAATTCATCCAGAGGTAACTATTCAAGATGTTAGTGTCGCTGTAAATTCCAATCTTACGATAAGAGCCTGCACAGACTTCCCCCTGTTCCCCAGCAGCCAGAATCCCCAGGATGCTAACCATCGATCTCCGACCTTCAAAGCTTGAGGCAGAATATGATCCGTGATTATCTCTGCAAGGATTGGACCATCGTCACCCTCATAAACACGAGCCACCGCGACCGCGAGCTGGAAGTCTTGCAGATTCCGCAAACATACATTGACAGCGTCTTTTAAACTGTCTGCCAAGAGAAAAAACGCTGCGGCGTATTCTTCGAGCGTCAGCTAATACCAACTATTTTCTGAGTACCATATCGTTGCTTCGCCAACAAGGCGTATGCATTCTTGCTCGCTGCCGTACGCCATCGACTCTCTCTGAAGTCGTGGGATAGCAACTTGATCATGGCTGCTTGTTCCTTGTGCCATCCTGCGCTGCGCCATAACCCCGAGAGCACGTTCTTTTTCCGGAGGGCGAGATAAAACAGTGAACAATCAACAGGGTTCCTTTCATTCGTCTGTGCATACTGATTGCGGGCAAGGGTCTCCATCATTGTTTTCTAATAAGTGAGCTCATACTGCTTGAAGAAGCTTACAAGGGCATCTGGGCTGCGGACCCATAGAGAGATTCCCGAATCTCGCGCATGTTCCCATTTCATTGGCTTTGCATAGGTTCGTGCGACCAGATCTAGTAAGATTTCCTACTCAGTCAATCAGAAATTAGGAACGTATACACCTGAGATTGACTGTGAAAGGCCCACAGCATGTCTCGTAGTGAAAGCTGTGAGTCGGTCCCTTTCCAATATGATCGGGAGAGGATGTGTTGTCGAAAGAAGAGATAATATCTCGATCCGTTTAAATCTAAAGATCGCTGATGTTTCTCGAACTACAAAATCAGTACTTGAATCGTAGGCGGCGTACCTCCTCCATACAGTACACAATAACAGCAAGTCGACTTTGCTCCGTGCTCGTGATGTAAGGGAGTGACAACTTCTCCAACACTGTTGCCAAACTGGTTTGCGTTGGACTCTCAAGGACCGAGGCTTTATCCCAAACCATAGGCTTGAAAGAGGGTGGTCCACCAATGGAACTGACACCGTTATCGAGCTACAAAATTCAGTATGCGTATGGAGAGGCGAGAAATAGTACTTCAGTATTACTCAAAAATTCTGATACAGGTGTGTCGAGAAATGTACTAATTTCAATTGCCTTGGACCTTTGATGTGTTTGGTTATTCGATACATGTTCAAGTTTCCTCAAGAGGCGCTTGACGAGTCCGAGTTTGCCTATATTAAGAGCCAGAATCTGCACGGTATTACCGGCAAGAATAGCCTGTTCCATGAATTGAGGATGGTAGACAGGCAACGGGCCATTTAACCGTCGACAAACCTGAAATATGTCATCGAGAGGGTAGTTATGAGCGTCCATGTGAAGGGTGCCGCGGATATCTAGGTCTTTTAAGCTTTTGTCGAATAGATACAACTGTGGCCCCGCTGCAACTGCAAGGGCTCCTTGATCGAGCCAAATCGAGTCCGAAATCCTGTAGTCACTAAGCCTGTGTCTCGGTTAATGATGGAACTAGTCAGATTGAACCTGTGCATGTCATAGGACATGAACGCGATCCACGTCGAGCCACTATTAAGGTAATCGTATCTCTGCTGACAAAATAGCACAACACGTCTTGGAAATCCAACAGCTAATATAGATTGAGTGTCCGGAGTACTCGTCCAATCTAGGTCGCGGATAATGTCTTCCGACGGGAAAGTATTTCGAAACTCTTCGTGGACACTAAAACGAGATACACGAGTGTCCCAAATTGTCAACTCGTTACCTGCTTGATTGACTTGTCGGATTAGCATTGAATATGTAAAACGTACCCATGGCGACTTTTCTTTCAGAAGTTCCGTGAACGAGAGATGCATTTGTTATGTGGGTCTGAACAGCTGATAAATTCAACCAAGCTATAGATCCCATTGCAGTTGAAAAATTAGTGGTCCAGGTCTGCAGGCGTCCGACACTCGAAACCGTGACCAGGACTTCTCGAGTATAGATATCCAGGGAGTCAGTATTGATCACCGCTCTCCAACCCATTGGATCGACTGCAGTTACCAGATGGATGTCATCATTAGACGGAAATGGACCTTCACGGACTTGACTGATTACCAACGTGCCTTCAGCATCGGCATCTTGTTGGGAGATGACAGAGAAATCAATACACCAAGCAAATGACTCTTTGGCGTCCGTGATAGCAAGGAATTTTCGTACATCGCCATCCTCTACCGCGCGCGGCAGTTGCAAAAAGCTCACTATCTTCCCTGTAGATTTGACTGGCAAGACATATATCTTTTTTGGGGGCTGAGAATGTGAGCACCACAACTCAATCACATCCTTATAGAGCGCAAGACAATATTGACCTTATCGCAGTCAGCGCAGGCACGTAATAGAAGCACCTGCAAGCAAAGTTAAACAAAAACAATCCTGTTTGAAAGGAAGCAGCGCGTTTTGTTTCAAAAACCCATTCGAATCCACACTCCAAGCGATAGAGATCCCAGAGGCGCCCTTCGAAAGAAGCCCACGTCCATCTACTGTCCGTCCGAGCTTTAGTTTATCCTCCGCATGTCCATTCCAGATCAGCTGACGACGAACTATGTCGAGAATGCGATCATCTAAGATGGCAAATATGTCGAGTACGGAAACGCGTATTTTTCCCTCTAAGGTATGTTCAAGAATCAAAAGATCTGACAAGATCAGATGTCATGCAAGAGGCACTCATACCAGCAAAACCGTGAGATCCAACGCAAAACGCCCAGAATCGCGAAAATCCAGAACAGGGGCTCATCCACTCTTGAGATAACTTTCGCCGACTTATTTTGGATGTGCTGACTGGCTTCCCATTCTTGCAATCCACTTGCTTGGCTCGTTAGTGACATCTGTGATGATTTCATGGAACGTACATCGATACACCAAATATCGAGCTCATTGCCGCGTTGATTTAGCACAAGGCATAACTCAGGGCCTCTTCTTGCAATATCCAAGATTTTTTGCTGTAAGTCCGCATCTCGGATTGGGCTCCCATTTGTGTGATTGAACACAGTCTCCAAAACTTTCGTGAATTCGCTACTATCGATCACGATACAGCATATCGGAGGCAGTGTCAATGAGGGATAAAGTCCAGTTGACGCGCCCAAACTAACTGATGCTCGTCTGTACATTATATGAGGCTCCCACGAATTTATTGGAGACCAAATAGTAAGAACTTCATCTGTAGTGATTGTGTATAGAACATTGTCTATATCCCTACATAGTCAGCCTTAGAGGGGGCAGAAATGGATCTGGTACTGTTCCAGATGTAGAGGTTGTTTCCACTGTAGATGAACTACAGCAGTTGGAAGAGAAAGGTAGATGAAGGAGAAATCTGGTAACGCTGGCGTCGGTATTCTGTGCCAAACCTTAACGACTCTATCGTACTAGACAGTTAATATAAATGGCCAGCATTGGACAAGGAACCTCGCCAAGGGAACTGAACAGAGAGCCATCAGGCGAGAATGCCAAGATACGAAGCGAATTTGCTAGTCTTGCATATTAAATGATAGGAGTGATCTTGGATGTACCCCATTTCCCACAGTTTTTCAGCGGAGCCAGCAGCCACGCGAAACAGAATGATATCTGTTTTGCCACTCAACAATTCTCCGTTATCGCCCCATGATACGCAAGTGGCTTCACAATCGATAGTATATTTTTTGGTCCACTAATTCTTTTACTAAAAGGGGAGGAAGAAGCAACTACCCGCGGAGTGTTGCTGTTAGGTTCGACTTGAAAAAGTTCGACATGTTGGAGGGTGACAGCGGCAATCTACCATACGTTAATAAAAGGTTTAGCAGGATGTACGTTCCCCGAACGCGGGTCTATGGCAACTCCAGACACTGAGTCCGCGCAGCGCACCGTTTGCACGAACTCACCCAAGTCCCGATATATTACGACTGCATCCTGAACAGCAAACACCTGGCACGCAGTGGTTAATACGGGATTCGGTTTGCACGTACCGTGAACCTTGAATTCCCGAAGCAGACAGAGGATACCGAGTGTAAGGATTCATTGGGTTGTCCAGGCTGCACTGTTGGCATCGCGGTGCGCCTCCCTTATGCCCGTCACGGTGCTTCCTCGGTCATATGTATCTTGCCAGGTGCGTTTACGTCGGAGGATCGGCGACACAGCTTATCGTATGTGGATCGACAACCTGTTGTTTTGATGTGATGTGATGTGATCAATCAAGGAAATGCGCTTACTGTAGCTTGGCATAAGCCAGCTGAACAATTTCGGTCGGCCCTGGGAATGCGTAATTACAGCGAGAAGAGGGCTATCTGTAGTTTATATCGCGATTTTTTTTCAAGTCGGAAGCGACACTTTCGCCGCATGGCTTCATGAACGTCAGGAATTATGTATTACTCATTAGATTGATGAACTATGTCCCTTTGAACTGAGAGCCGACGAGTCACGCCGGTGCGGTTCCTATCCTTTCATCTTCTTTAGCAAGCAAATCTCCCCCCAGGCACTTTTATCGAGCACAGGAATCGGAAGCCAAAAGGCCCTTCCAAATATTCCACTGTGGCGGGGATCTAGGAATGCTTGACATTTGACCTTCGACCATTCGCTGGACATCAATACATAGCGTGGCTCAAGCGAGCCAGCCTGTGTGTCACCAGCGTTATACCTAAGAGGATAATCGGAGTCAACTAGATAATCACAAGTATTGATTGCGACCTCTTCATGAGCGAATTTTATGACCAGGGCTTACCAGATGCGACAATTCTTCCTTGTTCTGGTTATTCATTCCTGAAGGCACCCTCCAGGTCCCACTTCTCCAATTTGTATCATTCCCTTCATAGAATTTGCCTGGTAGCAATCCGTCGAAAGCGCTTTTAACAAAGACAGCCTGGCTCCTCGTAGGAATGAAAAAGGACGAAGGAAATCGATACCAGTCTTTAGCTAAGCAGATTGTTGACGGCGGATCGATGTTTTCATAGATTACCATAGAGGCTTCGTAGGCTCGGACTATAGCGAGAATTCTGGCGAGGGATACGAGAGAGTAAAACAGAAAAGTTCCAAGCCGAATTGCGTTGATGGATCCTCGAATGACCGACGTTGGAAGGCGGCCAATAGATATGGTTCGGATAAGGATGGCGGAGGACTCGATTGCCTGTGATGCATTATAGCAAATCAGAGTGTAAATGACGTACATGAATCGCTCTTCTTTGTGCGGTTGGAAGCTAAAAATACTAAGCCAAAAGTAAATCGAGGCTAGCGGCAAATCATCTCGAACCACCATTGTCCACGATTTCTTCTCTTGGACAAGTGCTGCTAGAACCTAGAATTACAATTAGCGAATTCAGAACACCACCAAACCTTCAAAGGGAGAGAGACGTATGCTGCCAGAAGCGCCAGGTTGAAGTACAGCCCGAGATTGAGAAGGTAGTACCACCATGGCTCGGTTCCGAAGAGGTTAGGGCCTCCAGCGTCGCCTGAGAACACATTGTACATAATTATATTCAAAGGCACGATCTGGAAACGCCGATATGCAGCCGAATCCACAATAACCAGGAGGATCTACTGTTCAGAATTGCCAAGGATATACATACAAGAAAACCGAGAACCACCGACACAGCACCGACTAGAGCAATGCTGAGCCTGCGAATTAAGCCAAAATCCCATTTCGACTGGAGACTGTCATGGCAGAGCAGCACAACAGCTAGGGCAGCAGCAAAAGGCCAACTAAGGATAGCTACTGAACCCAGAGTTGAAAACATTAGGAGCGTTCTTCTTTTGGAAGGTGGCTGTAAGGAGAATGCATGCGCGAGTGTAACTCCATACATTGCAAAGCTGGACGGGAGATAGGCTACGCAATTGAGTTAAATACGACCACAAGGGCGGCGTACCTGTCGATGCAACGAACATTCCAGCACTGAAAAAGAGCAGGCACAACAAAGATTTTGCCATGGACACTGATTTATAAAGTTGCACATAGTGTACTAGGGTCGTTTCACAGACAGCCGAAATGATTCCAAGGCCAACACGTAGTCCGTAAAACTGCTGGGCCTTTGCATGAGCAATCGCTAAGGGGCGTTAGTACCTTGGTGAATTGCAGTAGTTGTAAGACTTTGACGACAGCGGCGTGGAGGGCAATATAAGCCCAACTGCGGATTGCATAAAGCGGAGAGTATTCCCAAGTTTGGAACCCGCTCGCATGCACGAGATAATGTGTCGGTTCCCAGTAATTGAAGACTGTGTCGGGTCAGTCTCATAACATCGCGAAGATACCCTCGTCACAGTCTCCGATGACCGAGTATCGTGCTGCCAGAAGACGAGGCACTAGTAGCACAGACAGCACAAACAATGGAGACAGGAAGCGCTCCCGATCGGGTTTGTGGTGTCCTCTGGACGCCATTGCCCATACTCTTGTTGCCCTGTGCCCTGGTTGTCGTGACTCGTGAGGAACCACGGCACGTGCAGGCAGTTCATCGATTTTGATCAAGCAGATCTGCACCTGAAAGATTTTTGCCTCTACCAAACGGCGCCCTCGACAGGCGTCTCATTTTACTGGGAGCCGCACCGAAGTACGCGAGGCGGTATGCAGATTCCGGGACTTAACCTGCTCCATGCAACTTCCTCTGTCGTTGTCCCAGCTGAATCGCCTGCACAACTCCAGGCACAGCCCGCGCTAACCAACACCTTTCCCACCGTCCCCCCAGTCCCCTCCGATGTTCCGGAAGTATACAAGACCATCTCCACATCTCTCGAGAGCAATCAGTTTGCTCCCCAAAACGAGCTGGCGGATTTTGGCGAAGAAGGCAAAGGACCAGTCCAGACTGACACTGTTTCTTCGACAGCCCTCCCGCCGTCTCCTGATCCGCTGGACTTGGCTCTGGCAGACCAGTCCTCAGACAGCTCTTTCGATCAAGACGCAGAAAGAGGAAGTGCCAGCGATGATAGGTACTTTCATCCTTTTCCGGCATTAATTGTAGCAATTCGTCCGAGAGCGAGGACGATGAACTCCAACACTTAATCAAAACTACCCCTCGTGGATCGTTGCAGGGTCTAGAGGACGAATATGACGATAATGAAGATGGTATGACCTCCAAGGACACAGGGAACGCAGGATTAAGGACTAAGAATGAGATTGTTGAAGAGCTTGGACCTGTGAGCTTGAGTGAGATTTCAGTGACAGGCGAGACAGTCATCGAATACCTCGGGGTAGTAGAAAAGATTATGGAATCGGTCGCCATCGTCAGGGCTCACACTGGCGGTGAGTATCGAATCCTTGATCAAGGAGGGGTCATAGTGACAGAGAGCCGGCATGTCGTAGGAACGGTGACTTTCCCTTGGGGGATTCACTAACTGGCTTAGATAGCAGACACCTTTGGACCCGTTAAACAGCCCCGCTATCTCGTACGACTTGCAGAATCTCTATTGTCAAGTCAGTATCCCGCTCATGACCAGCCACTCTACTATGTTCCAGAGTTCGCCTCGTTTGTGTTTACCCAAGCACTCCGGGGATTGAAAGGGAGCGATGCGAGTAACCTATATGATGAGGAAGTCAATGACGAGGTGTGTTTCTCACATTAAACTGCGTGGGACTAATAACTTTAGGAAAGAGAATTCTCAGATGACGAAGCCGAGGTTGCCCACAAGAGAAATCTCAAGCGGAAGAGAGGCCAGGACTCGAGCCGGAGAACAGCCAAGACCAACCACGAAAGTGGAACTCGTGTGAGTAACATACCAACTTTTGAGGGTCACACTTCTGGACTACATTACACCCCACTCTCTCGTCCAAACTTGTCTGCCAATGCAGATGAGAGCATCTCTCCCAATCCAGCTAGAGGATCAACAGAAACTCGTGCTTCCTCTATCGGTCAGAGGACTTTGAGTCAGAGAAATCAGCGACAGCCATCTCTGGGCCATTTGTACCGCTCGTCGAACGTATCGCATCCAGCCTTACAGAATCCCGGAACGAGCTATGGTCAACCGTTTCCTCACTCAAGACCGTACTATGAATATACGGAACAGACAATGCCGCATCGGGCATTGCCACCTCCTGAAGCCAGCGCGAACCACTTTCCGCCATTGCCTCCTGGAGCCTATGTAAATCCAGCGTTCTTTCAACCAAGTCAGTCGGCCACGCTCCCTCAGGATATCCAGCAGCAGATGGACATTTTATATAATCTGCGACATTATCCGACTTGATAAATGAGCTAGCGAGAGAATTAGGAAATTAAAGGCAGAAAGGCACAGTGCACGAATGCAGAGAATTAATCCGATCATTTGATGCTATTCAAGTATGTGGACTGTCTCTGTCGGATGAACGAGCAACTTCCCAGCTAACCAATACTCCAGAGCCATATACTAAACAAGCTACTGTACAAAGGAGAAAAATACTCCTACAACCCAAGACCCAAAGAAATTTACGAGCGTTCTCCTCGGAGACGACGAGCCAATTGCATATCCTTAGGCATGATTGTGACACGTTTGCCGTGGATGGCACAAAGATTGGTGTCTGGCAGTGAGCAATGCTACTATGAAAGAGTGTACCTTCGAACAAGGAGACGAGGTAGGCCTCGACGGCCTCCTGGAGAGCACCGATGGCAGAGGATTGGAATCGGAGATCGGTCTTGAAGTCCTGGGCAATTTCCCTGACGAGGCGTTGGAAAGGGAGCTTGCGGATCAAGAGCTCTGTGGATTTCTGGTAACGACGGATCTCACGGAGTGCGACTGTACCGGGGCGATAACGATGGGGCTTCTTGACACCTCCGGATCTGACGTTAGCACAGTCGCCGCGGAGACAAGTACGTGGGGGCGGATTTTCTGGCAGCCTTGGAGGCGAGTTGTTTGCGAGGGGCTTTGCCACCAGTCGACTTGCGGGCAGTTTGCTTTGTGCGGGCCATTGATGTGTGTTTGGGGCTGGATACGTCAAAGACGGGAAGTGTGTGGGTAGTGTGTGTGTGCTGGAGATAACTTGGAGAATGTGGCCGCTCCGATGTTTATACCGCCCTGTGTGCGCGGTTGATCAACAAAATAAACAACAAATAATTCGGGCCGTTAAATTGGCGGGGCGCAAACCGCGACGTTCCAACCGTCAAAAATGCGGCTTCGTTGTGAGCGTTAGGGTTCGCCGCGCGCAAATAAACAACATTTAATTATTAAAGTTGGTTGGCGAAATCACCGACGGGAATTGCAACGCAAAAACTGTTTGTTGGTTTGCTCCAATTTCAGTCTAAACCAGGATTTATTTGTTGATCGCGCTCCACACACGGCAACAGTATATTACTCTGCTGCTGGCCGTCCACATTCCGAATCACTCACACTCCCCACAAACACAAACACACACACACACACTTTCCCGTCTTACCCACTCACACACACATCAACATGTCTGGTCGCGGCAAAGGAGGCAAAGGTCTAGGAAAGGGCGGCGCCAAGCGTCATCGCAAGATCCTACGAGACAACATCCGTATGTTTCTGCTGTCTGTCATTGCTAACTTCTGCAGAGGGAATCACGAAGCCTGCTATCCGCCGTCTCGCGCGTCGAGGGGGTGTCAAGCGTATCTCCGGCCTCATCTACGAAGAGACCCGAGGTGTCCTCAAGGTCTTCCTTGAAGGTGTCATCCGCGACGCCGTCACCTACACGGAACACGCCAAGCGAAAGACCGTCACATCTCTCGATGTCGTTTATGCCCTCAAGCGTCAAGGACGCACCATCTACGGTTTCGGTGGTTAGATTCTGTTACATTACTCTGGGTTGAGGCGTTGCTTGGGTTTGCTTGGTTGTTTCGGAGAATCCCGCTCGTGGATATAGTCTGGAGAGTATAGTCGTCCTCCTTCCTACATTGTACAATACATCCGTTGCACCTATCAATATGCTGTGTCTGTGATTGCTTCTCGTCCGCCCTATGACTCGCTTTGTTGACATTCCGATAGTCGCGTATCATTCTGATCCTCATTCCGTACATAACTGTGGCGCACAGACCGAGGGCCAGCCAGTGTGGCAATGGATTCCTTCAAGTTGCTACGACCCATCTGTGGGCCTATTTGGGGCCAATTGACGAACGGAGGCAAAATACAAGGGACACACTGTTTTAATCGGGCTTCAGTCCACTCTGAGGACAGAATTCCGACAAGAGAGAACTTGAAGGAAGCACGCAAAGACCACACTTTAATTTGCAATAATGTATGCTGGCTTAATCTCGTCGCATGATCCCTGTCATGTCCATTCAACATGCCCTTAGTAGAATTGACTGGCATGTTCACCTAGAATACTATGTAGCTGCGATGTGCAAAATCAAAAGGGCAGGAAAATTTACGTCTGATTTTGGTTGGCCATGCGATTATGGGGGCAACCGGAAGTAATGGCTGAGCCTGCCAGGAGGGCGACTGGCGAGAAAGCGATTAGGGAGGACCAACTGTACTAGTAGTGGTACTAGTACTGGTGGTATCAATGCGTGTTGATGTTTCCTGAGTGTTGCGGACGGAGTCCTGAAATGTAAGACGGTGAAAGATGTCTCATTAATCTAGAGATCTACAAGCTAAATAAGAAGGAAAACCCTAACCCAGGTACCTCCAGAGGTCGACACATAACACTGAGCCGTCTAGTAATCTTCAAGTGAAGACCCTCGTGCACCAGTGTTCAAGTTGATTACTTGCCATCCTGAAATTATACTACTAGTACTACTACTAGTAGCGCTAGTAATAGCCTGAGTAGTGGACGGCTGGCTGGCAGTGCAACAACTCGGCAGATGGAATCTGATGGGAAGAAATTGCGATG
>Ga0182024_10012895_pt1 | contig 16446 bp, 16 predicted proteins | sample P32metaG_FD_120480 | JGI IMG/M metagenome (GOLD analysis project Ga0182024, IMG submission 120480) | Permafrost microbial communities from Stordalen Mire, Sweden - P3-2 metaG (Illumina Assembly) | ecosystem: Environmental > Terrestrial > Soil > Wetlands > Permafrost | place: Sweden: Stordalen... | reverse complement strand
TTGAATCGCGGGACTAATTGCAAAGCGTTTTCGCGCTGAATCATGAGCAGGTCGGTCGCGGAAATATCGAACTTGTTCATGGCCGTGGCGATTTTTTCAATCGTCCAGAATGGAATGTCGGACCCAAACAGAATGCGATCTTTGGGAATTACGTTGAACACGGCGGTCATGGCGGTTGGGCTGACCGCGACGCTGGCGATATCGTAGTAAAGTTTTTTTAGTTCATGCTCGAATCCGTTCGGAATCGTGGCATTGCGTTCTTCCGGAGTGAGCGCTCCACCGGAGAGGCGTGACAGCAGCATCAGGATCGTTCCGCCGCCATGTGAAAAAATAAATCGTATATTCGGGCAACGCATCAGCGTTCCGCTGTAGATGAGGTCCGTAATTGTGCGTGTCGTATCCGTGGGAAACTCGATGGACGTGATATTCACTCGAGGAATCGGATCGCCGCAACAGGTCACCGTCGGATGGACGAACACTACCGCCTTGCGCCGATTGAGTTCATCCATCACGGGCGCGTATTTCACATTGCCCAACAATTTTCCGTTTTCGTAGCTGGATAGCAAACCGATCCCGTCCAGCTTCAGCACATCGAAAATGTATTCGATTTCGCGAAGACTTCCTTCAACATCCGGCAGCGGAATCGCTCCCCACATGCCGAAGCGCCCCGGAAAATCTTTTCCGAGTTGCGCTCCGTATTCGTTTACGCTGCGCGCGTTTCTGCGGCCTTCTTCATTATTTCCAAACCACACGCCGGGGCTCGAAATGGAAGCGATCGCCGTGACCACGCCATTCTGATCCATCTGATCGAGCGAGTAGCGCGGTGTCCAGCTCGTGTACAGCGAACTGGGAACGGCCGGAGCGTCATCCACAATTCGCTTCAGGTTATTCGCCGTGTGCTTCGGCGGATAAATGTGGTGATGCGTGTCGATGATGCCCATCTTGCTGCTGACATCTTGCGCGAAAGAGAGCGGCGACAAGGCCAAACCCATTCCTGCCGCGGAAAGCATTTGGAGCGCCTTTCGGCGAGAGTACGATTGCTCTTCCGCGCGAGGGTCGAGAATTTCTTTCTTCATCGACAAAGTTTCTCGTTTCAATGGATTTTCCTTTCCATATCGCAAAACTTGGCCTGAGCGGGGCCGCGCAAATTTGGAAAATTATAGTGAAGCGTCAGGTGGACCGTACTTCCGGGGCGTTCCGATGTCAAGAATATTTGGCGTGGTTTAAGCATCTGCTTAATTTGCCTCACTCTACGATTCAATTTAACGGGAGAAAGAAAGAGGGATTCCTCGCTTCGCTCGGAATGACAGAACGATGAGTTTTTCGGAGACTCGTCAACCTGCTACAGCAAGTGATAGCGATGTCTAAGCTCTAGAGGGTTGGTCTGCGGAAGGATTAAATTCAGCAGGCTGAAGCCTGCGGCACTAAATTCCAAATCTCGACAAGCGTCCATTGAACTTTGTCATGCGCTCAATGGACGCTTGCATGAAATATTTCAGCCTGCCGCTTCCGCGGTTGATTTTCCCGGCGCTTCCACTTCGGCTGATTCGGCTCCGGACGACGGCTTTGCCGTAATTTCCAGGCCGCTCTTGTTCATGTCAAAGCGCTGCTTGCGGTCCAGGCCCTTGACGAACTCGCGCGTTGCCTTGGCAACGCCGCCCGGCAGGCTGGATGCATCCACATTCACAGTCGATGACACCGTTTCTTCCTTACGATCCTGAAAGCGAAATTGAACCTCAAATGATTTCATGATCCACTTCCCCCTTTTTTATATTTTAAAATTGTTCGGTCTCGGCCCTGCGAATCCCGTGTAACGGATGGAACTTGTTAGCACTTCAGACTTGCCTACGATGATGCTTGCGGCTGGAAGCTTTCTTTTTGGCAGATGTCTTTTTCGGCGCTCTCAACTGCGCCTTCAGCGAATCGTTTTCTTTGATCAGCGCATCGCGTGCCGCGGTCACTGTTTCGAGATTGTTCCCTAATTCGCCGTTCTGCTTTTGCAGGTCCGCAACTTGAGCCTTTAATTGTTCATTTTCTTGCAGGGTTTTCGTGTCCTTGCACGCGGACAGGGACAAACACAGCCCTATCGCCACAACAAGGCTCGCCAAGGTACTTTTGCGCGTCATGCGCCATCCTTCCATCGCTAGAATTTGTACAACAACCGGAGTTAAGACAGCGGGTGAGGTGGGAAAACTCCGCCGACAACACAAATAGCGTACTGGAGATTTCCGGCGGGCGCAAGCTGCATCGCAATTTATTAGATTTATAATTCCTGTTCGACTCTTAGAGTGACAGGAAATCCCTGACACTTTTCGTCAAAAAACATTTATAGCATCCGCAAAAATCCTACATAACGAATGAAACGTAGATCAGTTGTTCGTACCGCTCGATCCACAAAACCACGGAATCGCCCGGCGTGAGTTTCGCCAAACCGTCGCGCAAATCGGTTAAGCCCGTGACCGTCGTGCCGTTCAATCCGTGGATCACGTCTCCCGTTTGCAATGGAACCTCCCCTGATCCGGCTCCCAAAGTTTTCGCGGCGACAATCACGCCGCTGGGAATCCTCAATTCGGGCAGCGAGTGTGCCAAGTCCACATTCAGTTCTACTCCGATGATGCCCAGATGGGACACGAGATTTTTTACCGGATCGGCGGTGTCCACCAGACTGTCTACTTTATGAGGCCGCTCGCCTAGAGAAACATCGAGGTCCATGCGGGCCGAACCGCGAAGCACTTCCACCTTCACATGGTCGCCGGTTCCGTGCATGTAAAGGCTCTGGCCAAACAAAGGCAAGTTCCCTGTGCGCATATCATCTACACGCACGATGATGTCTTGCACTCTTAACCCCGCCTGGTCCGCAGGTCCGCCGGGCGTTACGTCTGAAACGATTACCCCGAAATCACGCGGAAGATGCAGCCCAGCCGAAAGTTCCGGCGTAATGGTCTGAAGAATGGCCCCTATTTCAGGCTGGTGAATATGTCCGTATTTCACTAATTGCGGATACGCATAGGCCAGGACGCCGGCCGGAATCGCAAATCCCAAGCCTTGATTCCCGCCCGAGCTGGACAAAATGAACGTATTAATTCCGACGAGGTCGCCGTCCGCATTGACCAGCGGGCCGCCGCTGTTGCCGGGATTGATTGGGGTATCCGTTTGCACGTACACAAGAGGACTATCCGGATCGGGCTGCCGCGCGACGGCGCTCACAACTCCCATGGTCACACTGTTGCGCAGACCCTCAGGACTACCAAATGCGAAAACCATTTCGCCTTGCCTTGCCTGCACAGAACTGCGGATGGATAGTGCGGGCAATGTATGCGCCTCAATCTTGATTACGGCCAGATCGAGCTGGTTCGCAATGCCCACAACGCGCGCATCAAAAACACGCTCGCGGCCATTTTGCGCATTATCCGAAGCCTTATCCGAAATCGAGGGAGGCGGCACAATAACTTCGATCTTCTGCGCACCTTTTACGACGTGAGCATTGGTCACAATATAGCCGTTCGGGTCCACGATCACCCCCGAACCTATCGATCGCTGCTTGCCCACAATAACGCTTGTTTGCCCTGGGGCCACATCTTCGCTGGAGGCGTATCCCGAAACTTGAATTTGAACGATGCTCGGCGAAACTCGCTGCACCAGCGCTTCCACGGATTCATTCAGTTGATGCAAGGCATCGGCAACGGGGGGGGCGGCTTGCTTGCTTTGCCCGTATAGGCTTGATGCGAAAAACATGCATCCTATAATCGGAACGGAAAGGATAGACGTCCAATTCCTGCTTCTGAACTGTTTGAATTGATAAGGAAATGAGGTTTTCATGGCTCTACGGATTAGACGCTTTTCCCGCCTTCCAGGATGCGTGTATTTTCAGGTACCAATCGCTTGAAATTTTAATGCCATTGGCGCGTAGAATAAAGGAAGAGAGTACATTACATGAAGAGACAAAAACTGTTCCCTATTGCACTGATGGCCCTTTTCTATTTAGCGGTTGCCGGGGATGCGGCCAGATTGCATGCGCAACAAGGGACAACGCCCACCCAGAAACAAAAAACAGGCGACAACTCGGGGCAGCAGGAAATGCCTGGAATGGACGATGGCATGCCCGGCATGGACATGGGCCACGACATGCCGGGCATGAAAATGGGCCAGGGTGCGGACGATCAGCAAACCGAGCATGGGGCCATGAACGCGATGAGCCACATGCACCATCACCAGATGGGGCCGCACATGTATATGACCAAGCTGCAGAAAGCGACGCCACAGGATTGGGCCAAAGCCGATGAAATCGTAAAGGAACTGCGCGAGTCCATCGAAAAGTATAAGGACTATCACGTGGCGCTGTCGGACGGGTTCCGCATCTTCATGCCGAATCTTCCGCAGGCTGAATATCACTTTACGAATTACTACAACGGATACCTGGAATCCTTTAGCTTCGATCCCACGCGGCCCACTTCCCTTCTATATAAGAAAACGAAAACCGGGTACGACCTGATCGGCGCGATGTACACGATGCCCAAACGCGTGACGGAAGAGCAGTTGAACGAACGCGTCCCGCTCGGCATAGCGCAGTGGCACCTGCACACGAATCTCTGCATGCCTCCCAAAGAGCAGCGCGGGCATGCCGACCTCGCCAAATTCGGATTGCAGGGTTCCATCCTGACCAAAGATGCCTGCACAGAGGCCGGCGGCGTTTTCTATCCCGTAATTTTTGGGTGGATGGTGCACGTGTACCCGTTTGAGGATTCACGTGAAAAAATTTGGGGCCAGTAGTTAAACCCTCAAAACTTCGGCTCAACCTGACCGTGAGCGCCGCCCGAGGCACGCAAAACCGCAAATCATTCATCCTGCACTCATCTTGTTGTCACCAAATTTTTACAATGTGTGCGTATAATAGTGCGACGGGAGACCTACGTGACTTCGGACCCATTGCCAGCGGTCGATCCATCGTCCTCCATTCGCGCGGAAATCATTGAAGAAACATCCGAAAAACTTCCGCCTTCCAAAAAATACCCCGGCGCGCTGATCGTCGTGGAAGGCATCGACGGTTCGGGGAAAAGCACGCAACTGTATTTGTTAAAACGGTGGCTGGAGATCAGCGGCTACCGGCTGCATTTCACGGAATGGAATTCTTCTCCCCTCGTAAAGTCTGCAACGCGACGCGGAAAACAGCGCAGGCTTTTGACGCCCACGACGTTCTCGCTGCTGCATGCGGCGGATTTCGCCGATCGCTGCGAGCGCCAAATCATGCCGCTGCTTCATAGCGGATACCTTGTGCTTGCGGACCGCTACATCTACACGGCATTTGCGCGTGACGTGGCGCGGCACTGCTCGCCCCGCTGGCTGCGCAATCTTTACCGGTTTGCGCCGGTTCCGGACATCACGTTTTATTTCCGCGCCCCGCTCGACGTGGCCGTGAAGAGAATTATGAGCGGCAGGCCAAAGCTGAAATATTACGAAGCCGGCATGGACCTGAACCTCTCGCTGGACCGCGCGGAAAGTTTCCGAATATTTCAGGGCCGCATCCTGGCCCAGTATGACGAAATGGTGGAATCCGATAAATTCGTGGTGATGGACGGGACGCTGCCAGTTAATTCGCTGCAAAAGCACATGCGCCAGATGGTCAAAGCGCGCATGGATTTATCGCGATTTGCGCCAAAGAAATCCACGCGGAGGCCTTTGTGAAAACCGCGAAAACCAGCAAGAAAAAAGACAGTGCGAAGAAAGGCCTTGCTCCTTCCGGCGCCACGCCGCGAAATTACGGCCTTTCACTCCCCGGTCTAAATGATGAGGAGTTCGGCGGCTCGCTGATCGTTCTCGAAGGCATGGACGGATCGGGCCGCTCGACTCAAATTGCGCTGCTGACGGAATGGCTCGAGTCGGAAGGCTTTGCCGTCGAAACGATGGGACTCCGCAGATCGGGCCTTGTGGCGAAAGATATAGACGCGCTGCTGGCCGAGAATACGATCACGCGCATGACGCTCACGCTCATGTACGCCACCGATTTTTATGACCAGCTCGAACATCGCATCATTCCGGCGCTGCGGTCCGATTTTGTTGTTCTGGCGGACCGCTACTTTTACACTCTCATCGCACGCGCGGGAGCTCGCGGCATTCAACGCGACTACCTGAATGGACTTTACGAAATGGCGCTTCGTCCCGACCTGACATTTTGGCTGAATGTGCGCCCGGAAATCGCGTTCGAGCGTGAATTTCGCAAATCGCACACCATCAGCTATTGGGAATCCGGACGGGATCTCTCGCTTTCGGATGATTTGTTTCAGTCCTTCATTCTGTACCAGGCAAAAATAAAAAAAGAATTTGAATCCCTCTCGGAACGCCACGGGTTCCTTTCGCTGGACGGCGAGGCGAGCGTCATATCCGTGAACAACGAATTGCGCAAACGAATTGCCGCGCACCTCGGCATTGCGCGCACGCATTACCGGCCATCTTCCGCACTGGCCTCCCTGTGGCGCTGAGACTTCGGAAACCCTTACATCTCGCGGCGATCGACGCCGGGTCCAACGCGTTTCGCTTGATGGTCGCGCGCATTCACTCCGCGGACGATTGGGAAATTGTGGACTCGGTCCGCGCGCCGGTGCGCCTGGGCCATTCCGTTTTTACTTCCGGGCAATTCGACCGCAAGACTTTGCGCGAAGCAACCGACGCCTTCCGCGAATTCCGAAAAATTATGGACGCGCGCGATGTCACCGCCTACCGCGCCGTGACAACGAGCGCCGCGCGCGAGGCAAGGAATCGCCACGTATTAATTGAGCGAATTCGCCATCAGGCCAAAATTGATCTGGAAGTTATTTCCGGCGAAGAAGAGGCTCGCCTGGTTCGGATTGCGGTGCTCCGTGCGCTTCGAGCGCTGGATCCGCCTCGCTATATTCTGGACCTCGGAGGCGGCAGCCTGGAGGTAAATGTTCTGCGGCGCGGCGTGCTGCAGGAAATTATCGGAATGCCGCTCGGAACCGTGCGCCTGATGGAAACGTTTCACGCGCAGGGAGCGATCGACGAAACGACGGGCGAGGATATTCGCCGCCATGTTATATCCGTTCTGCGAAAGTCTCTGCGCGGCCGTCCCAAACTTCCGGGAGCGTGTACGGTTGCCTGCGGAGGAAATGCGGAAACGCTTGCGGCGCTCAATGCGGGCCCGAGAATGGGCGGATTCTCGACCCTGGATTCCCGATTGCTGCAAGAACGGTTGGATAGGATTCTGAAGTTCAGCGTGGAAGAGCGAATGAAAGCGTTTTCCGTGCGGCGCGATCGCGCAGAGGTAATGGGAGTAGCCGCGATTATTTTGGCCACTGTTGCATCGTGGTTGCGCGTTTGGCAAATGATTACGCCGCGCGTGGGGGTACGCGAAGGGCTGCTCTACGAACTTGCTTCCGTCGAAATGGCGATTCCCGCAAACACGGAAGAGGAACGCAACCATTCCGAAGCCATGATCTCCGGCGTCATGTCCTACGCGCACAAAGTTCGTTGCGACTTGAAGCATTCGGAGCAGGTTCGCAGCCTGGCCCTTCAGCTCTTCGACCGGTTCTGGCCCTATCATCAGCTGGATTCCGGCGCCCGTGCCATTCTCGCATCGGCCGCGTTGCTTCATGATTGCGGCGTGCTCATTAATCGCAAAGGCCACCATCGCCACGGCGAATATCTGATTCATAATGCGAAAATTCCGGGGCTTCTCGGCTGGCAGAAAAACATGACGGCTGCCCTTGTGCGCTATCACAATAAAAAATCCGAACCTACCGCGAAACATCCCGTGTTTGCCTCTCTCAGCCGGGAACAAAGAAGGAGAGCGCGCCTTCTTGCAGGAATGTTGCGCCTTGCGGAATGCCTCGAAAGCGATCACCGGCAGGTTATTTCCAAACTTACGGTGGAAGGTGGGCCGCGCGATGTTCGCGTTCATGTAGAGATGCGAGATTCTTCGCGGCTGAATTTGTCCGGGATTCAGAGAAAAGCGCGGCTGCTCGAACGGGAGCTTAAATTGCATCTGTCATTTCAGCGGGTTATGGTTGTTGAGAAAAAGGGGGTTGCCTAATGATGCATTTATATTTGATTCGCCACGGCATCGCCGTGGATCGCGAAGATCCCAACTGTCCGCCGGACACGGAGCGTCCATTGACTCCCAAGGGAATGAAACGCAGCCACGCCGCGGCGCTGGGCCTGCGTGCTCTGGACATTAAGCCGGATGCCGTGCTGACGAGCCCTTGGCTTAGAGCCGCTCAAACGGCGGAAATTTTTTGCGAAACGATTGGATATCCCAACAAGAAAATTATTTTCACGGACGCTTTAAAAGGCACAAGCGCGCCGCCGGATCTGCTGCGTGAATTACAATCGCTAAAAGGCAAAGTCGTTTTTTGCTTCGGACATGAGCCGCATCTGCATCAGGTAATTGGCTATGTACTGCATACCCACGCAAAAATCACGGAGCTTAAAAAAGCGGGCATAGCCGTTCTGGATTTGGAGCGCTTCGCCCCGCCACAGGGGAGATTGCTGGCGCTTTATCCTCCGAGTACCCTGCGCCTCCTGGCGAAATGATTCGTTCCAGTAGCACAGGCTTCCTGTGGGGTTTGGGCATAGCAAGGACTAAATTCCACAGGCTGATGCCTGTGCTACAAAATTCAACGAATCTCTTTCCACCGAAAACAGGTATGAAGGTGATCGTTCACCATGCCCGTGGCCTGCATAAAGGCATAACAAATCGTAGAACCCACAAAGCGAAACCCAAGTTTTTTGAGCGACTTGCTCATGGCGTCCGATTCCTCGGTCTGTGCGGGAACGTCTTGGGGAACCAGCCGCTTCGAGCGCAAAGTTTTTCCGCCAGTGAATTGCCAGATATAGAAGTCGAAGCTGCCAAATTGGTTTTGTACATCGAGGAAGGCTTGCGCATTCGAAATGGTAGATGAAATTTTAAGGCGGTTTCGAATAATTCCCGCATCGCCCAGCAAGGCGCGGACTTTGCCTGCGTCATAAAACGCTATCTTGGAAGCGTTAAATCCATCGAAGACTTCCCGGTACCGTTCGCGTTTTCGAAGAACCGTTTCCCAACTAAGCCCAGCCTGAGCACCCTCGAGAATCAAAAATTCGAACAGCAGCCGATCGTCGTGCATGGGCACACCCCACTCCACATCGTGGTAGTGCGCCAAAATACCGCTGCGCGCCCAATGACACGTCGGCCGAGGCGGTTCTTCCGCCCCGGCTCTGATTCGATCTGGCATGGTGAATTAAACGATGTGGCGCTGGACTGCTTTTTCGATCTGGTCTTTAGGAACCGCACCGACGACTTGTTCGGCGACTTGCCCGCCCTTGAAAATCAAGAGGGTCGGAATGCCGCGAATGTTGAACTGGCCGGCCGAATTCGTGTTTTCGTCCACGTTCAATTTCACAACTTTAATTTTTCCGGCATACGCAGTGGCCACTTCGGCCACGGTCGGCGCCAGCATCAAGCAAGGCCTGCACCATTCTGCCCAGAAATCGACCATCACTGGCTGCGTCTTGCTCGCCTCAATGACTTCCGTTTGAAACGTGCTATCCGTTACGCTATTTACATTATCTGCCATGAGAACCCTTTCCTATAGGAAGTACCGGCGACATTTTAGCCGATTTTGCCCTTATCACATTGGATGAACGTAAGCCTTTTTGGATTCCATCTTTCCAGGCTGCCTCATACAGCTTTACATACTCCTTCGCGGAGGCCTGCCATGAGAAATCCCGGACCATGCCGTTCAATTGAATTCGACGCCAGACCAACGGTTCATTCCGATAAACGGAAATAGCCCGGCGGACGCACTCCAACAATGCACTACCATCATACGCCTGAAACTTAAATCCTGTGCCACGCCCCGTCGCGGGATCGAACTGTTCAATCGTATCATCCAATCCGCCCGTCGCCCGGACCACAGGAACCGTTCCGTACTTCAAACTATAAATCTGATTCAACCCACAGGGTTCGTAGCGCGAAGGCATAAGAAACAAGTCCGCGCCGGCCTCAATCTTATGCGCGATGATGTTGTCGTATGCAACTTTTACGCTGAACTTGGATGGAAACGCTTTCGCCAACTCACGGAATAGCTTTTCATATTTCGGCTCTCCAGCTCCCAGCGCTGTAATAACCAAATCCTCCGCAAGCAATTCGGGCGCAATTTGTTCGATGAGATCGAAACCTTTTTGCCCTGCAAATCGCGAGACGATCCCGACGACCGGTTTGTTCACCGCTTCCTGCGGCAGACCAAATGCTCCGAGCAGTGCTTTTTTGCACGCGAGCTTTCCGGAAAAATCTTTCGCCGAATAGCGCGAAGCGATGACCTTGTCGCGTTCCGGGCTCCACGCAGAGTAATCGACGCCATTCAAAATTCCCGTCAAGCGGTCCGAGCGATTTCGCACAACGCCGTCGAGCCCCTGCCCGTACTGCACGGTCTTTATTTCTTCGGCGTACTTCGGGCTGACGGTCGTCAAGTAATCGGAATAAATCAGGCCGCCTTTCAAGAAATTGACCTGCCCGAAAAATTCCATCCCATCGATTGTAAATAAACTCTCGGGCAATCCAATTGTCTTCATCGCCTCATGAGGGAAAGCGCCGTGATAGCCCAAATTATGAATGGTGAAAACGACGGGCAAATCCGCAACGGCACGGTCGTCCGCATAACGGGTCCGCAAGAAAACAGGGACGAGCGCGGATTGCCAGTCATGGCAATGGATGACGTCTGGCATCCACACGTGCTTGCAGAATTCGATGGCCGCTCCGCAAAATTCCGCAAAGCGCTCCGCATTATCCGGATAATCTTTTCCCGCCACGCCGTACAGTTGCTCGCGATCGAAATATTCCGGATCGTCCACAAAATAAAAATAGACGCCGTGAATCGTTCCGCCTTCCATGATGGCCGGAAAGCGCAGTGCGTCGCCCATCGGAACCGTAAGGCTGGATTCACTGATGCCTACAGCTTTCGTCTTGCGGTAACGCGGAAGCAGCACGGTGACTTCATGGCCGAGCGCGACCAAAGATTTAGGCAAGGCCTCGACTACATCCGCGAGGCCGCCCGTCTTTGAAAATGGAAGTCCCTCCGAGGCCACAAAAAGTATTTTCATAGCGTATCCAAGGCTTCCAACCTACTGAAAGCATTCCCGTGCGTCAAGGACGCGCAGCACAAAATTCAAAGGAGATTTGACCGCTCCAAGAGTTGGCTAACCCCCGAATTTTCCTAACGACACCGGTAGCCAGAGTAGGAAGATAAATTTTAAATTTGCATCCGTCGCACGCCTGAATATGTTTTCGTTGTAGACTGGAACGGAGGCTACCAGCGAGCTATGGTGGTGCTGTGCCGATACGAAATCCCGCCCGGCAATTCCCATCCGAAAGAGGTGAAACATGTCCGCCGTAAAAGCAATCCCCGACAAATATCACAATATTACGCCGTACCTCTATGTGAAAGGCGCACCTGCCGCAATCGACTTCTACAAAAATGTTTTTGGGGCAACGGAAATTGTTTCGATGCTTGGGCCGAACGGCAAGATTATGCATGCCGAGCTACTATTTGGCCAGTCGATCGTGATGCTGGCGGATGAAGATCCGTCGAGGGGCATGATGGGCCCACATACGGTCGGAGGCTATTCGGTAGGACTTCATTTGTATATCGAAAATGTGGACGCTGTGGTGCAGAAGGCTTTGGAGAACGGAGCCAGAGAACTTCATCCGGTAAAAAATCAATTTTATGGGGACCGGTCGGGATCATTGCTCGATCCATTTGGACATATGTGGACGGTCGCGACACATGTAGAGGACGTTTCCCCTGATGAAATGAGAAAGCGCATGACGGCGGCGATGAGCCAGGCGGCAGGGTCCTAGCCTGACCTTCTCACCTCAGGTACGGAACCGCGCCGCCCCAGCGCTCAAACGGTGCGTCATAGCAAGGTGACTCAGCCGGTATGGCTTCAAAATCTCAACGCACAGTTGGCACGAATTCCGCTGGGGCAAACCTGGGAACGCCAATCGGGAGATTGGCGTTCCCAGGAAACATACAATTCCGTGAGAGATGCGGGCTAGAGGCTCCGAAAGACTCACCATTTTTATCAAGCAAATCACCTCGCGGGCAGTTCGGCTCCATTTTTCTGACATAACGATCATCCGTGCTGTGCATCGCCTCCCTACTTGCTACACTCTTGTGCCATGTCACCAGAGAGGCTTGGACAGCATTTTCTTGCCGATACAACTTGGCAGGAACGCATTGCGGACGAAGTTCAAATAGATAATGGGATGTGGGTGGAAATCGGCGCAGGCCACGGCGAAATGACCACAAGGCTTGCGCAGCGTGCGAGCAAACTTTACGCCATTGAACTGGACCCGCCGCTTGCACGACGCTTGCGCGAAACAACCGCGTCTTTCAAAAATGTAGAAATCGTCCACAGCGACGTCATGGCCGTGGATTTTGAAAAATTGACTGGCGGCGAGCGATTTTCCGTCTACGGAAATCTGCCCTATTACATCACCTCGCCCATTTTGCATCGCCTGTTCGAGCACGCCGATCGTATTGCAGCCATTCATATCGTAATCCAGTATGAGGTTGCGGTCAGGATTGTGGCGCAACCCGGACGCCGCGACTACGGATATCTGTCCGTCGCATCGCAGTGGTATGGAAAACCGGAGATTGCGTTTCGCATTCCTCCCGGAGCATTTAACCCACCTCCGAAAGTAGAATCCGCTCTGGTCAGTTTCCGCATGCCCGGAGCGAGAACTGACAATATCGTTTCGGATGAACATGCGTTTCTGGAATTCGTAAAAGAATGTTTTGCGCAAAAAAGAAAAACATTGCGGAACAATTTGCGAGGGAGATTAAGAACCAGAACAGAAGAAATTATTACGGCAGCGGGCTTACCCTCGGATGTACGCGCGGAACAACTGACAATCGCTCAATTCGCAGCCCTATTCAAATTGGCCAAATAAAACCTGAATAAACGGATCGAGTTTTCTCCGCCTTTCTCCTCTTTTCTCCGTGTCCTCTGTGTTAAATCTTTTCAAGCCTATGAAATCTATTTCCCCGGTTCCTGCAGCACGCCAAGCAGCCGGTCCGGATAATCCGTAATAATTCCATCCACGCCAGTCGCAATCAGGTGCCGCATCCGCTCGACTTCATTAATCGTCCACGCAACCACCTGCAATCCGGCGCGGTGAGCCTTATCGATCACCGCGGGCGTGATAAGGTCTCCGCGAGCCACAAGCTGCCGCGCGCCAGCCCGAACCGTGCGCTCCACCAAATCCCCCGAAGGATGCTCGCACAAGAACCCGGTCATCATCGTGGAGTCCAGCCGGTGAATGGTGTCGAGCGCAGCGGGATCGAACGAAAGAATCACGACCCGTGCACTCGCATTGTAATCCCGTAAAGTGGCAACCACGACGTGCTCAATTCCCCAGGCCTGGCCTGATTTAATTTCGAGATAAAAGATAATGTCATTCTCTTTTGCAAAATCAAGAATTTCCTCAAGCGTGGGGACTATCTCTCCCGCATAGGACATTGCTCCGCGAGCGCCGAACCATGCGCCTGCATCGAGAGCGCGGATTCGACCGAGCGGTAACAGATGGACCTCGCCCGTGCCGGTGGTGGTCCGATCGAACGTGAAGTCATGAATAGCAATCACACGCGCGTCTCGCGAAAGCTGTAAATCGGTTTCGATAAAGCGCGCGCCTAATTCCACGGCTCGCCGAAACGCCGCCATTGTATTTTCGGGAGCGTGCCCGGAAGCGCCACGATGCGCAATGGTCCAGATGGATTTACTTTGCATTTCCTCTTTGCGATTGCCAGAAAACGAAGTCTTAAATCGCGTTTTCAATCGTAACAGAAGGATTCGCATAGGCTCATAACGATCCAAATGATTTGTGCTCAGGATTCTTTTTGAGGTAATTGCGCATCTAACAAAGCGTGGAGAAAAGTTAGAGTGCCGGCCAAAAAGCCGCGGAAAGGAGGGCTTCCATGGGAAACCGTGAAAGTCTTCTAAGGTATTTATTTGCAATTGTTTTGGTTGGGAGCTTGTGCATTGTGTGGAGCGCGCCTGGAGCGATCGCTGGAAGCACAAACAGCCATAAGGTTTTATCGCTGAGTGACCAGGTTCACCATGAACTGGCCATGCTTCCCTGGTACGGCGTATTCGATAATCTCGAATACGATGTAAATGGCACCGAAGTCATCCTGAAGGGTCAGTTGACCAGCGAACACGCAATCACAAAGGATGACGCAGAAAAATTTGTTGGCGCCATTCCTGGCGTGACCAATGTGGTCAACAACATCGAAGTTCTTCCTCCGTCCAGGTTTGACGATCAAATCCGTCGCGCGGAATATCGCACTGTCTTCTCAAGGGCGGATTTGGGCCGTTACACCATGGGAGCGATTCCGCAAGTTCATATCATCGTGAAAAATGGCCACGTCTCTCTCGACGGCGTGGTAATGAATCAGATGGATAAGAATATTGCGGGGATCGTCGCCAATTCAGTTCCGGGCGTATTTTCAGTAGAAAATAACTTGCGGATTGGATGAGCGGGCTTTATGTGAGGTGTAATGAAATGGGCCCGGATAATTCCGGGCCCATTTTATTGTTTACTCAAAAGCTTTTAGCGGTCCCCCGGCTCACTCTCAATTTTAAAATCCGATTCCATTTTCAACACGGTGTAAGGATTCCACGTTGACAGCGTGTAGAAAATTTTCAGCGTATTGCCCTGCACTTCGGTGAAGCGTTCGATCATCTCAGGTGCGAATCCGCCGCCTCGCGTGTTGTAAGGATTATTTCCCGTAACCGGATTCTGCGATCCGATGGTCGGTCCAGCGGGACCTGCGGATGCCGGATACGTAATCGGGCCTGCCGGCAGTGCCGATGGGCAGTTATTGTCTTTGGCTGCGCCCGCATAATAAAAAATATAATTGCCGGAAGCGCCCTCGCTGCAATCGTTCAAAATATATTGGGGAATGCTCCACGGCCCCCAGGGTGTTCGGGAGTAGCTGAAATAAACACCCGTAGTTGCCGGATCCTTATGTCCGCCGTTGAAGGTCATCAACCAGAGGCCAAGTTCCTGCGAATAGATGACCGAAAGATTGCCAATGGTCGGATTGGCGGGGTTTACGTCGGTCATTACAGGGGCAGCACTGGAATCGTCCTTTGTGCCCCACGTCGGCGCGCCAAATTTGTCAAAGCCAGTAAAATATCGCGTGCCCACACCGTTTTCGAAACCGCTTTTGGGAACCATGGACAGATAAATATTACTGGCGTCATATTGGCCTACGCCAAAGATCACCACCATCGGTTGCCCATAAAATCGTTGCCCGCCTTCGCCATCACCCGGAAATTCGCGGAGCGAGGTGTAAACGAAATGCCCGCCAGCAGGAACGCTCGATATCGTCCGTCCAGCGGAAAATGTTCCCGCTTTTTCGTCGAATTTTGATAGGACCGAATAATTCCGGCTGTAATCGCCGGTTGCGGCGTTCGATCCGGTACTGGCGATGATGTACATTTGGCCATTAAGACTGATTCCTGAATTCGGAATATCGTCAGCGCCCATGGGAAGAGCCGTCCCACAAGTTCCATCCGGATAACACTGTGAGGTCGCATACGTGGGTTGCACGAGCAGAGCATGAGTTTGATCGCTGCTCAGAAAATAATTCAGCAGTAAGCCATCTTCCGCGCGGCGCGTTGTGCTCCACGCCATTGTGTCTCCCGCCTGGTACTGAAATATGTCCTGGATATTGGTCCAAGTGGGATAGTAGGCGACACCATCACCGCCGCCAATCGTGGCGCCGAACGTATCCCCAAACAAAAAAATGAGTTTGCCGTTGTGCTCGAAGGAGTAGCCAAGTCCCTGCCCCAAAACATCCGCACGGGTTGCGGTCTGGCTCACCGTTGGCTTGCAGGTTGGAGAGGGATTGTCGATCGTCGCGTCCCACACCACCCAATCGCAGTCAGCCGTAATCTGCTCGATCTTTCGCGTGGAGCCTTGCTGAAATGTCAGCGAAAAATTTCGACCTGGGTCTGAGTTTTGGCCGAGCAACGGGGCCGATTGCGTTCCCGAAAATGCAATGAGGGTGGCCACGATAAGCCATTTGAATCGCACGATTTTTCTCCTATCGATTGAAATTTCTACCATGCCCTTTTCAACACTTCGGCGCATAAATAGTTGCGCGCGATGCAATGATTTAATCCGCGCGCTGAAGAAAGGAAGGTAATGTACATCTGTTGGTAATCGGGGGCAATCGCCGAGAAGAGCTATACGTACTAGTATCGAATTCTCAAAGGGAGAATCAGCTATTTTTTCGACCGGTCTTTCAGCAAACCCTTCAACTCGGACATAAATTCCTTCACGTCCTTAAAATCCAGATAAACGGAAGCGAATCGAACGTAGGCAACCTTGTCCAGCTTCTTGATGCGGCTCATCAGCACCTCGCCGACTTCGCTGGTTTTCCGTTC
>Ga0182024_10012894_pt1 | contig 16446 bp, 18 predicted proteins | sample P32metaG_FD_120480 | JGI IMG/M metagenome (GOLD analysis project Ga0182024, IMG submission 120480) | Permafrost microbial communities from Stordalen Mire, Sweden - P3-2 metaG (Illumina Assembly) | ecosystem: Environmental > Terrestrial > Soil > Wetlands > Permafrost | place: Sweden: Stordalen... | reverse complement strand
CGCGCAAACCTGTCCAGTCGCGAGCGGCAGTGGCACAGCCTCGGCCAACGTCACATCAGTCGCCGTATCATGCACCCCCAACCCAGCCTCTGCCACCATCGGCGGCGCCGTCTCCGGCACTGTGGGTCTAACCGTCACGCCGGGCACGCTTCCCGGGTCACGTTGGGGTGCTACCGCGTGGACCGATCGCAACGGAAATCTTGGACTCTTCGGTGGATGGGGTCAGGATTCGACCGGAACAAACGGTAACGGGTTCCTGAACGACTTATGGGTCTACACGCCAAGCGCCGTCGCCGGACAGCCAGGCACTTGGGTCTGGGTCAAGGGCTCCAACACAGGTAACCCGAACGGCGCCTATGGCAGTCTAATGCGCCCCTACGCTCCCTACGTGATCTGGACTTCCGGCGGCCGCAGAGGTACGGCGCACTGGGGACTTAAACGGCGAACTCTGGCTCTTCGGTGGGCAGGGCTACGATTCCACAAGTACAAACGGGAACGGCTAACTGAACGACCTGTGGCGATACCAGCCTTTTCGGTGATTTAGAGGTCGGCGTCGTCGCGACAAACCGAGCCGGGGCGAACCCGCTCGCTATAGTTATCGAAAACTGGCTGGAATTTCATGTGCGCTGTGGCGAATGCAGCTGAGTCTCGCCCCACCTGGCCGGCGCCGGAGCGAAAGGAGTCCCTCATGGGCAGGTTTAGTATCTTGGCCGCATTGGTACTACTGAGTGCGATGAGTGTAATGGCGCAAGGAATTCAAGGTGTGCATCCTGATTCGACCCCCCTGCAGGTCGGCGTCGGCTTCACATTCGTCAGCTTTCACGAAGCGCCGAGCATAACCGCAAACAATGCCGGCTTCAACGCGTCCCTTGTCTACTATCGTGACTGGCTTGGCGTCGAGGCCCAACTATCGGATGCTTTCGGCTCGCAGAGCGGAAAAACCTCGCAAATCCTGTTCACGGGCGGTGGAGTTCGCCTTCGCTGGCCGAACGCTCGTTCGATTCAGCCTTGGGTTCATGCCGTGGTGGGGTATTCGCATTTGTCGCCGCAGGTTTCCTTCGGAGGCGACTCGGCGGTGGGCTACAAAGTCGGAGGGGGACTCGACTTCCATCCGCATCACAGTCGAATCGGATATCGAGTTTCCGCCGATATGTTCGGCAGCAATTTCTTCAAGACCTATCAATTGAGCCCCGAAATCTCGGTAGGAATCGTTCTCGCCCTCGGCCGAGAATAAAGTTTGCAGTAACCGCGCTGGTCATGCGTGCCAAAACCTCACTTGGTTTGGCAGCTGGGCGCTTTAGAACCCACCGTGACTTTGAATTCATGCCTGCTCCGGTTTCCCGATTCACATCACGCCATCTCAATTATCGGCTATTATCGGCTATAAAAACACTCCAGGTTCTGGCGCTTTTCATCAACGGCACCAATGCCTTTGATCAACGACGTACCGGTGGCAACAACGCTGGGAACAGAGACCAGGACAACAACACATCCATACGCTGGCACTCCTTCACAAGCCGGACATCCCATAGCGTCCACAGCGCGTGCGGCCGCGCGCTAGAAGTGAAACCCTAGCTCGACCGTTTCGGTACGAGGGGTGATGTAATGCGTGCCGCTGAACGTCGACAGGAATGTTGTATAGCGCGACTTTGTTCGTCAGGCTAATGATGCAGCGTTCTCCGCGGAACAGGTTATCCATGCCCAGGGTGGCCAGGTAGTCGGCGAACATGTTGGCGCTGGGGTAATAGTGATAGCGGTCTTGGCGCACAAATGTATTGAGGCTGAAGAGCATTCTGTCGTTGAAAAAGTGCGTCCGGCTCGGCGCGATGTTGAACGTATCGATTAGACTGCGCTGATCCTGCGGGCCAACCAACTGTCCCTAAGCGTCGGTTACACCCTAGCTCACGAAACCGTGATCCCCACCATCGCAATTTAAAATTGATAGACTCCTTGACGAAACTCTCGGGCCAAGACAGAATGCTCCCGCGCCGGAAAATTCGTCCTCTGATCGGAAGGGCATCGTCGGAAGGGAATTCAGATGGCAGGAACGATCGTCAATCTGGTCCTTCTGGGTTTTCTTTTTCTTGTTGCCTTTTTGTGTGTCGTTGCGCCCCTGGCAGTCTTGGCGTTCATGTTTTGGAACTGGCACAAAGAGCTCAGTGAAATTGGTCGTCTGAAGCAAGCGAGATCGACGCAAGTCAGGTAAGTTGACCGGATCAGTCATGCGAAGATCGAGAGTAGTCGACGTTTCCGCAGGTTATAGGTCGTTTAGATTTGGATTAGCAGTACACTGTCCTGCCCGGCAGGATGTCCAAAGCGGTGCACCAAAGCGGCACGGAGTGTATTCGTGGTCCGCATCTTTTTGGCATTACTTGAAAAGACTTTCCATAGTGCAGCCTCGATTCGGTACAGTGCTGGTTATATCGCCGGTTGAATCAGTAATTCCTTTTCGGCCAAGGGAATGCCTATATTAGTTACCCAGTCTAGAAAGAAAGGGAATTTGAGCAGGAATCGCAGAACCGGACCCAGACGCAGCACCTACTATCTTCGAGAGATTGCTTCAACGTCTTACCTCATCCTCATCGTAACTGTCGCTCTCGCGTCAGTGGGTGGGCTCCGTTCGAATCGACATCCAATTCCTGCACGATCAGGTTCGCGTCCAACATCGCTCGAGCTTTCATCCGGCTCGGAAAGTATCGCCATTCCCACTTCGGATTCTCTCCCAGCGCAGCGTCGTCTCTACGCGTATTCAGTCATTCCCGGCGGTGTTGAAAGCACCGAGGAATTGCTGGCTGCGGCTCGCAACGATTCTGTCGTGGCGGCTCACTACGCGGATTTCAATATGGAAAGAGCGCGAGTCATCACTCTCGAACGCGACCGCGCCGTCTATGTTTCGTATCGCATGGGTAGCGAGGTATTTTGGACCAATCGGAAAATCTCGCTTCATGAGGGTGAGACGCTCATTACCGACGGCACTCACGAAGCGCGAGCGCGTTGCGGAAATCGCGTTTCGGAGGTTCCTCAGTCTCCAGTCCTGCCTGAAAAGCAGCCCGCGCTCGATGCTTTTGAACGCTTTCCGCCCGCTGGGCAACTCGACACCTCGAACCTCCCGATCGGTGGCTCGCTGGTTCCTCCATCTTCATTTTCACCGCCGACCCCGGCCGAGATTCCGCGCGAGGGATTGGGATTTGCCGTACCGTTCATGCCATTTATCCCAGGCCCCGGCTTCGGATCAGTGCCAACATCGCTCTTCACAACGGTCCCAGGTTCGCCATCAGGTCCCGGTGGACCTCCCATCGCGACTCCCGAACCTTCCACGCTGCTTTTGTTGGGAATGGGTCTTTCAGGCCTGGGGTTCGCGCGGCAGCTCCGTAAGCGACCATAAACCGACAATTGCTGTCGAGAATTGCGCGGGGAAGCGCCTTGCAATGGATACAGTTCGAAGTATATAAATGTTTTTAATTTGAAGTAATTTCTAGCGGGGCGATACCCATTTTTGCGTAGCGGTAAGCCCTTCCTGCGCAGCCTCTAAAATTCGAACCGTGGACGCAACTCCATTCCGTTCGAAGCGTTCCGCAATCGCCTTCCCAATTTCATCGTAGCGGTCCGTCGCAAGCGCAACCATGCTCGGGCCGGCTCCGCTCAACGCGACGCCAAGCAGCCCCGTCATCCGCGGCATCGCCAGCACGTCGGAAAGGCCTGGAATCAGCGATTGCCGAGCCGATTGATGCAGCCGGTCTTCCATCGCATCCCATAGAAGATCAAACCGCCGCTCTTCGATCGCCGCCACAAAAAGCGCCGTTCGCTGCAAATTATGCACGGCATCGCTCCGCGAGACTGTTTGCGGCAGCACGCCCCGCGATTTTTTCGTCTCGAGTGTGATCGATGGCGTCACAATGATCAGCCGGATCATCTTCGGCCAGCGCTTTCTAACCGCTACAACGCTTCCGTCGTTGCGCGTAAATGTCACCACGAATCCGCCCATCAGGGCCGCGCCCACATTGTCGGCGTGCCCCTCCATCTCCGTCGCGTAACGGAGCACCGTCTCCTTCGGAATAGATTTCCCATTCACCGCATAGCCGAGTGCCACGCCCGCCACGGCCGCCGCCGCGCTGCTTCCAAGGCCGCCGGCTACGGGAATTTCGTTCTGCACTGCGAGACGTATCGTCGGAGGGCTGAATCCCTCGCGTTCCGCTGTCAGTCGAATGGCACGCAGTATCAGATTTTGGTCGGGTGATTTGGGCAAGGCAGATGTTCCGCGCACACCGTGGCTTCGCGCGCGGCTGCTGGTCCCGGGCTTCGAAAGCACCGTCGCACGGACGCTCAGATAGAGTTCGAGAGCGAGCCCCAGGCAATCGAAACCTGCTCCCAGGTTCGCGCTCGACGCGGGTACCCGCACTTCAAATACATTTTCTCGCGGAGCGCTCATGAATCTGGGTAAGTTCCCGCAGGAAGGTATGGCCGGAGCGGTCGCGTCGAAAATGCCTGCACCGCCGGCTCCTTAACTTCGCCGTTCCAATGTCTTCAGTACCGCTGCTTTGTTTGCCGCCACGCGTTGCGGAATATTTCTAAACGCTCCCACGATAGGCTGCGGCCCGTTGGGCGAATCGATGGAAAGCGTTCCCCGATGATAATGGCTCACGTAATCCGGGTCTTTCAGCACGTGTCCGGTGAGCACCGCAACTACTTCTTCCTGCGGATCGATGTGTCCCGCGGCGACAAACTTTTTAATGCCGGCGACGGTCGTAGCCGAGGCAGGTTCGCATCCGATTCCGTCGCGCCCGATTATCGCCTTCGCATCGGCAATTTCCCGCTCGGTCACCGTGATGATGTGTCCCTGCGTACGTAGAACAGCCCGCAAGCTTTTTCTCCACGATACCGGCGCGCCAATCTTGATTGCCGTCGCGAGCGTATGAGGGTTTTCAACCGTCTTCATCACGTCGGGAAGGTATGCATCAGCCCCGGACTGCTTCGGCGCCAATCCCGCGAACATCCGCGCCAGCGGCGCAGCGCCCTCGGCCTGAATTACATTGAGCTTCGGTATCCGGTCGATCAGCCCGAGCTTCAGCATCTCCTCGAAACCTTTGCCGAACGCGGTGCTGTTGCCCATGTTGCCGCCAGGAACCACGACATGGTCCGGCACTTGCCAGTTGCACTGGCGCATTAGCTCGAAGGCCACCGTCTTCTGCCCCTCGATCCGAAATGGGTTGATCGAGTTGGCCACGTAGATCGATGGATCCTCGCCCAATTCCTGCACCAACCGCATGCAGTCGTCGAAATTTCCGTCCAGCTCTAGCACGACTGCGCCATAATCCATGCTCTGCGCGAGCTTTGCCGCGCTGATCTGTCCATACGGCACCAGAATCGCAGCTTGCAGGTCGGCCCGGGCGGCATAGGCTGCCAGGCTCGCAGCTGTATTGCCGGTGCTTGCACAGACTGCAGTTCGCGCGCCTAGCACCACGGCTTGCGTTACTGCCGCCGTCATCCCTGTGTCCTTGAAGGAGCCGGTGGGGTTGCATCCCTGATGCTTCAGCCGTAGGCCAACCAGGCCACAATACTCTGCGCAGCGCTGCGCATCGTAGAGAGGTGTATTCCCTTCAAAGAGCGTCACAAACGGTGCGCCGTCCTCAAAGGGAAGCAGTTCCCGGAACCGCCAAACCCCGCTGACATCGCGGGCGTCGCGCGAGCCCGCCCGAACTTCCCACAACTTGCGGAGCCCGGCCGCCTCGTGGGGAGCAGGAAGCTGCAGATCGATTTCGAGGGGGCCGCCGCACCGCGGGCACACATAGATGCGCTCGCGAATGCCATACGTGATGCCACATCCTGGAAGAATGCAGCGCTGCACGGCCCTCTCGGTTGATTTCTCGGTCACTGGCACTGTCTGCTCCGCCATTTCAGGAAACCGTTACTCGCCGGTCGTGCGTCGCCGCCGAACCCAAGCCGAATTCGCGATGGGTGGCCACCAGCGCCGCCTTCATATCCTGCTCGGCAACGACAAACGAGATATTCGATTCCGACGAGCCCTGCGCGATCGCGATGATATTTACGTTCTCCTGCCCGAGTGCGATAAACACGCGCCCTGCAACTCCCGGCGTTCCGCGCATGTTCTCTCCAACCACCGCCACGATCGCAATATGGGCGTCGACGGTGATGTGCTCCACTTTTTCATGCCTCACGTCTTGCGCGAATTCTTTCCGCAAGGCATCCACCGTGCGCCTCGCATCGGCCGAAGAAACGATAAAGCAAATATCGTTCTGGGAGGACGACTGCGAAATCAATAGCACGTTCGCATGCACTTCCGCCGTGGTCGAAAATGTCCGCCCCACCACGTCCGGCACGCCTACGATTCCGGGCCCGCCAAGGCTGATGAGGGTCACGTCCTTGATCGCAGTAAGCGCTTTTACGCCCCCACCGTTGGTGCGGCCTTTGGGCGTAATCTTTGTGCCGTTTTTCTCCGGCGAAAAGCTATTTCGGATCCAGACCGGAATCCCTTGCTTCACAACGGCGCGAAGCGTCTTCGGATGGAGCACCTTTGCGCCGAAATAAGCAAGTTCGGTCGCCTCGCGATAGGAAATTTCCGGGATCGTTCGCGCCTCGGCCACCAGGCGAGGATCGGCTGTCAGCACGCCATCCACATCAGTCCAGATGATGATTTCCTCGGCATCCATCGCCGCTCCCAGAATCGTCGCCGAGTAATCCGAGCCGCCGCGGCCGAGCGTCGTCAACACGCCGTCTTCGGTCGCACCGATGAATCCAGTGACCACGGGAACGACTCCATCTTGCAACATAGGTTGTAGCAGCGCAGTGCATCGTTGTCGCGTCCGGTCCATAACCGGGTCCGCGCCGCCATGATAAGGATCGGTCACAATCAACTCAGTCGCCTCGACAGATTCGCTGCGAACCCCAAGCTCTTCCATAGCGCCTGCCACCATGGGAGCCGATAGCCGCTCGCCAAGGCTTGAAACGGCGTCGAGGGTGCGCGGCGTGAGTTCGCGCAGGAGCGCGGTGCCTTTGCACAGGCGTTCGCCCTCGACGAAAATCGCCTCCATTCGCGCCGCAATCTGCGCGCGGCGCTCCTTCGATTGAATGAGCGCCGCAAGTGCCGCGTCGTGTTGCTGACGCAGCGCTTCAAACAAAGCCGCCGCTGGCTCGCGATCGCCGCGCTCAGACTCGGTGGCCGCCTCGATCAACCAGTTTGTAACGCCGCTCATCGCGGAAACCACGACAACAACGGGCCCTTCGCTCGAGGCATCCTTCACAATCTGCGCCACGCGCGCGATGCACGACGCATCGCCCACGGACGTACCACCAAATTTCATGACTCGCACAGGTTTGCTCATTTTCCGAGTTTTAATCGAAGTTCCCGGTTTCCGTGCACAGGTCGGCGATGCAACTTGAAGCAGCTCAGTGAAGTTTAACTGGCGTTCAGGGAATGGCAGCGCCTTGAAAACTATACACTAACCTCGAAGGTTTCCAGTCGCGAGTTGCCCAATTAGCACCCTTTTCGTTAACGCGATTCTCACCGGGCTGCGGTCGCTTGCCCCTCCGGATAGTCGGCGCTCAAGGAAGTGTCCTTCCAGCCATCCAAATCGGCTTGCAACTGCTTCACCTTTGCGCGAGCGGTATCAAGCGCCATGCGGCCCAGCACCAAGCGCAGCGGCGGCTTTTCAGACTCCACAGTTTTGATGATTGCCTCGCACGCCCTGACCGGATCGCCCGCCTGCTTCCCGCTTCCACCGGTAATGGCTTCCCGGCGAGCGCCAGCGGTTCCTGCGTAATCGGCGATAGGTTTTGCGGGCGTCTTAATCGAGCGGCCGGCCCAGTCGGTGCGAAAAGGTCCCGGCTCGACGATGATCGCTTTAATCCCGAAGGGTGCCACTTCCTTCGCAAGCGCTTCGGTGAGCCCTTCCACGGCGAACTTTGTGGCGTTGTAGAAGCCTACGCCGGGGAAGCCCACCAAGCCTCCAATCGACGAAATATTGACAATGGCCCCCCGGTGTCGCTTTCGCATTCCTGGCAGTACGGCCTGTGTAAGTCGGGCGAGTCCAAAGAAATTCGCTTCGAACATAGCGCGCACTTCTTCGTCCTCGCCTTCTTCAACAGCCGACAAGTAGCCGTATCCGGCGTTGTTCACGAGAACGTCTATGCCGCCAAAAGCCGTTTCCGCTTTCTTTACGGCTTCCGCAACGTCTGAGGCATTCGTGACGTCGAGCTGGAGAGCCAGCGCCTGCCCATCGCGCCCGGCGGCAAGATCCTGAATCTGTTGCGGATTGCGCGCGGTTACGACCGCGCGATAGCCGCGATCGAGCAGCATCTTCGCGAGCTCGCGACCAAATCCGGTAGAGCAACCGGTGATGAACCACACTGCGGAATTCTTTTGGGCCATGATTACGTCTCCTATTGTTCAAGCCTGGCCGAACGCATAAAAGTGTACCGCATAACCGCGTTTTTTCGCCGGCTTTGGCGTCGCACGCGCCCCCATGGCGGGCGGGGGCTTCTGTTCGTTTCTCATTTGCACTGGTACGCTTACCCGGTATGAGCACGTCCTACAATCGCATCGCCGGGCAAAGCGTCGAACGGCTTGCCGCCCTGAGCGACGGCATTTTCGCCGTGGCAATGACGCTGCTCGTTCTCGATCTTCACGCGCCGGTGCGCGAAGTTATTCACTCCGAGCACGATCTCTGGCGCGTTTTGGCAGGACTCGCACCGTAACTCGTTATGTTTCGTGATGAGCTTTATGACGCTGGGCATTTTCTGGATGGGGCAGCAGACACAACTCAAACATCTCGAGCGGCCGCACCGGATCCTGGCTTGGATTCACATCGTCTTTTTATTCTTCGTTTCAATCACGCCGTTCTCGACGATGCTGGTCGCCGAATTCACGGCGCACCGAACCGCGCTGGTTGTCTACTGGCTGAACATTTTGTTTCTGGGACTTTCGCTTTATTCAGCTGGAATTGCGCAACGGATTTGAAACTCGTGAAAGCCGATCTGCCCCCGGAGGTGCCGCCGGCGATCAAGCGCCGGATCGTGATCGCGCAATCGCTTTACGCTTTGGGGGCCTTGCTCTGCATTTTCAGTACGTACCTGAGCATCGCGGCCATTGTGCTCTTGCAATTGAATTACGCAATCGCACCCCGGTTCTGGCGGCAATTCCCCCGCGACTCGCTGCGATGACTCAACACCGAGCCCGGTATCTCGCTTTCCATTACTTACCGCGTTCATCCATCCATTCATACATCCGCCGCACGCCTCGGACGTCCGCTCCTGGGCCCTGAATCTGTGGAAAAGCGGCTGCGTGCGATGTGAGATCCACTTTCTGCGCGGCCTCATCGGCAGCGAGCCCTTTCTTTCGAAGTGCGGCGACTTGCGTAATCAAATCCTGCAAGTAGCTTTGATAAGCCGTAATGAGGGACTTGTCATGAAATGGCACGCCGTGTCCCGGTAATACCGTATGGAAGTCGAGTTCCTTCAGAACGTCGAGGGTCTTGATCCATTCGTCGAACACCCCATTGCCCATATAGGCGAGGCGCGATTCCATCAGATCTCCGGTGCACACGATCTTCTCTTTTGGAAGAAACACGATCGTGTCGCCGTCGGTATGCCCCTTCCCAAGGAACAAAAGCTGGATCTCGCGATCGCCGCGATAGAGCGTCAGTTTTGAGGAAAACGTCATCGTCGGCGGCGTGGGATTCACTTCCTTGATCTGCTCGATCTCGTCTTGCGTAGCCTTGATCTGCTGCTCGAGATCGGCCCGCTTTGCCGGATCCTTTTCTGCCGAGGCCTGCTTCTTCATCGCTTCAATCTGTGCGGGGAGGGAACCGACGCTGGTCTTGAAGGGCTCGGTATGCAGTACGTCGTGATTCGCGAGCATGTCGCGCACATAATCGGTCGCGATAATTTCCACGTCCGGGCCGTAGACGGAATTGCCGTCTGTGTGGTCGTAATGGAAATGCGTGTTGACCACCCAGCGCACCGGCTTGTCCGTGATCATCTTGATTTCAGCGAGCATTTCGCGCGCGGCGGCCGGCGTCGTGTTGGCGTCGACAAGCACGACGTCGCGATCGTTCACGATCACCGTGTTGTTGCCGCCTGTCATCATCGAACCTGTCGCCGTTGCGTAGTACACGCCCTCGGCAATTTTGTCGAAGCGGTAAGCCTTACCCTGGAAAGCCGGGGTGCCCGGCATCTGTGCTCTCGCGACCATCCCGGCGCTAGCTGCGAGCGCCACAAACGCGACAAAGAAGTTGACTGACCGCCATATCGTTTTCATATTCTCTCCAGACCCACAAGTCTTCGACCCGCTGACGAGCAGACTCGCCCACCGCTGCGAAGCCTTATACACCAAGGGCGCAACGACGTCCAAGAGAACGCCGAGCTTCACTTGGAGCAGCGCCGGAAGCGCATTGGCGCCGTGGAAAATCTGAAGGAAACTTGCCCTGAAACAATGCACAATGGTCAGCCGATGCAAACGATCGCGCTCTTCATCCCATGCTTTGTCGATCAGCTGAACCCCGCGGTGGGAATCGATATGGCGCGAGTGCTGCGCCGCATCGGCTACGCGGTCCGTTTTCCCGAAGCGCAAACCTGCTGCGGCCAGCCAGCCTTCAATAGCGGCTACTGGCACGAGGCGCGGCCCGTCGCGGAGCGTTTCGTCAGAGTTTTCCGGGATGCGGACGCAATCGTGTGCCCCTCAGGCTCGTGCACCACAATGGTCCGTAATTTCTACCCCGAACTGCTTGCTGGAACGCCCATTCTTGCCGAGGCCAAAAGCGTAGCGGCGCGTGTCTATGAATGTTGCGAGTTTCTGATCAAGATCGCCAAGGTCACCGATGTCGGCGCGAGCTTCCCCCATCGTGTCACCTACCACGACGCCTGCCACGCGCTCCGTGAGCTGCATCTAAAGCAAGAGCCGCGCGAATTGCTGCGCCACGTTCGCGGCCTGGAAGTGGTCGAAATGCCCTATTGCGAAGAATGCTGCGGGTTCGGCGGTACGTTTGCGACGAAGTTCCCGATGATTTCTTCGGCGATGGGCGAAACGAAGTCCATAAACGTTGAAGCATCCGGCGCCGAATATGTCACCTCAACCGACTCAAGCTGCCTGATGCACATCGACGGGATCCTGCGGCTGCGGAAGTCTTCGGCCCGCACCATTCACGTCGCAAGCATCCTCGCGCAGACCGCGCTGCCTTCCGAAAATGCGTCCATCTCGACAGTAGCCGAGCGGACGCGATGAGCACTCCCGCGCAGGAATTCCTTCGCAGCGCCGCGATCAAATCCGCCGATCTCGAGCACCGACGCACCATTCGCGCGGGTATCGATCATTACGAGGCCGCCGTCGATCGCGCCGGCGCGCGCTTCCTCGACTGGGAAGCGGCGCGGCAACGCCTCCACGAAATCAAGTGGGAAGCCGTCAACCATCTCGACCGCTACTTGCTCGAATTTGAGATGCGCGTGAAAGAGCGCGGCGGCCATGTCTATTGGGCGGAAACCGCCGAAGACGCACGCCAATACATCGCGGATCTTGCGGCGCAGCGCGGCGTCCGCACCGTGGTGAAATCGAAGTCGATGGTTACCGAGGAAATCGATCTGACGCACACGCTCGAAAAAAAGGGCGTCACCGTTTTCGAGACCGACCTCGGCGAACTGATCGTGCAACTGCGCAATGAGCCGCCCTATCACCTGATGACGCCCGCGATGCACCTCACCCGCGCTGAAATCGCCAAACTTTTTGGCGAAAAGTTCGGCGGCGTGGAAAGTGACGACCCGCAGCATCTCGTCGCGGTGGCCCGGCGGGCGCTGAGGAAGGCATTTTTCTCGGCTGAAATGGGAGTTACCGGCGCAAATTTCCTCGTGGCGGACACGGGCATGATTGCCCTCACGACGAACGAAGGAAATGGCCGTCTCGGCTCGAGCCTTCCGCGCATCCACGTGGCCGTAGCCGGGATCGAGAAAGTGATCCCGCGCATGGAAGACCTCGCCCTGATTTGGCCCACGCTTGCGCGCTCGGCCGTCGGCCAATCCATCGCCTGCTACAACACGCTCATCGGCGGCCCTCGCACCGCGAGCGAGCCCGACGGTCCCGAGGAGTTTCATCTGGTGCTGCTCGATAACGGACGCAGCGAATTGCTGGCCGATTCTGAGCAGCGCGATGTGCTGCATTGCATCCGCTGCGGCGCGTGCCTCAACGTGTGCCCGGTGTTCCGCAAGGTCGGCGGCCACTCGTACGGCACGGTGTACGGCGGCCCGATCGGCAGCGTGCTCATGCCGCATCTTGGAGGGCTCAGCAAGTATCAGCATTTGTCGTTCGCGTCTTCGCTGTGCGGAGCGTGCACCAAAGCGTGCCCGGTCAAGATCGATCTGCATCACCATTTGCTGCACAATCGCCGCAACGCCGTTCAATCGACCGAGCGGCCCGCAAGTGAACGCCTCGCATTCCGGCTCTGGAGTTGGGCGATGATGGGTGAGCGGCGATTCGCACTCCTCGGGAGCGCAGCGCGCGTTTTGCTGCGCGGAGTTCAAGCACTGGGACTTGCACGAACGCCGCTCGATCCGATGCGGCCTTGGACTGAGGTTCACGCCGCGCCGGCCATTCCCAAAAAATCTTTCCGCGCGCTTTGGAGAGAACAGCATGGAGCCAGCTGAAAATTCCGGGCGCGAGCGCATCCTGGCGCGTATCCGCAGCGCGCTGCGTGAAACCGCGCCGAAGCACGCCGCGGCTACTTCGTCAGGGCCCGTGTTTGCTCCAATTTCCGACCCGCTCGATCGTTTTCAGAAGGAGTGCGCGCTCAATAATACCGAGTGCGTGATCGCTTCGGACCTCCGGGCCAGCGCATCCGCCATTGCACAGGTGCTCGCATCTATTCCGCCGGGAGAAATCTTCCTGCAGGACGCACCCAGTTTGCGGCGAATGGCGCCGCTCTGGCAGGAAGGCCGGAGCATCCGCTGGTCGAGTGAAGGAGGGCCGGCGGAATCGTCTCAAGCGACGATTACCTGCGCGGAAACGCTCGTTGCCCAGACGGGCTCGGTTTTCGTCTCCGCTTCCTGCGGAGGACGCGGAGCCTCGGTGGTGGCTCCGGTCCATATTGTTGTGGCGACCATGGATCAGTTGGTGGTCGATCTCGACGGGGCCTTTGCTCGCCTGCGCGACCTTGGATCGCCCGCCAAGAATTCCATGCTCTGCCTTATCACCGGATCGAGCCGCACGGCCGACATCGAAAAGATCATCGTTATGGGCGCGCACGGACCTCGGCGGCTCGTGGTCGTCCTCGCATGGCAGCCAGACGAGTCCGCTCGCTCATAGGTTGGATTCACTGCGGGCGAGAGTAACCCTGATAACGACCTATAACTGATCATCAGGCAATCGCGCTCTGCTGCTTGTCGGCGGGGACTAGCAGTTTCGGTTCGCTCACTTCGACACGTCCTCCGGCGTATGTGAAGCGTTCCACCGTAGTGCCGGTCAGCCCCTGCTTGCTGAGAGCTTTCAAATCAAGATGTGCTTCCGCTTCCTCGAGGTCTTCGGGCCTGGCATACAGAGCGGGACTCCTCGGCAGAAAAACGGGACAGCAATCGTGAAAAGGTTCCGAAGAAATATCGTACGTGCCGATTTTGCGAGCCGTCGCCAGGATGTCCGTTTTGTCGGTGCCGATAAGCGGACGAAACACAGGCATTCGCGCCGCTGCCTCGACCGCGACCAAATTCCGCAGCGTCTGAGAAGCCACCTGGCCGAGGCTGTCTCCCGTAACGAGCGCAAGCGCGTGGTCGCGTCCTGCGAGCACTTGTCCAATGCGAAGCATCAACCGTCGGTAGAGCAGTACGCGATAGCTTTCCGGTGCGTAGCGCACAATCTCCCGCTGGATCGACTCAAATGGAACGAGGTAGAGCTTCGCGCGAAACTGGTAACGCACAAGCTGGGCCGCGAGTGCTCTCGCGACGTGGAGTGAGGATTCTCCCGCGGGCGCGCCGGTCCCGTAGAAGTGGACAAAACTCAGATGTGCGCCCCGTTTCATCATGTGGTAAGCGGCAACTGCGGAATCGTATCCACCCGATAGCAAACATGTCATGCGGCCTGCCGTATTAGCCGGGAGGCCTCCGGGCCCGGGAAGTTTCCGCGCGTAGACGAGCAAAGGCCCAGGCGTAATTTCGATGTGACAAGTCAATTCGGGTTCGTTGAGCCGGACACGCGCCTCGCGGCCCTGCTTGCCGAGCTGGTCCAAAAGGTAGCGGCCAACCGTCGCTTCGGTTTCCATTGTGCCGTGCGGAAAGATTTTGTCGCTGCGCTTGACGCGCACGGCAAACGTCGAAAAACGCAGCGGTTCGATCTCCGCCCATGCGGCTCGGCAAAGAGCCTCTATGTTGCGCTCGACGGGCTGCGCCACAGCATAGTAGGCAACGCCGAGCACGCGCTCGACGCGCTCGATGGCTTCTTCGAGCGGGGCTTCGGCGCGAAGGCGCACCAGGAATCGGTCGCCAGGTTGCTCGATTCTCTCAACAGGGAGTCCTTGGAGCGCTTGGCGCAGCCCGGTGAAAAGCTTTCCAAGGAAGAATCGGCGGTTGCGGCCCTTCAGCCACAGCTCATGGTAATGAACGACAATGACCGGAGCGCTCATACAATTTTGTTTTCGCCTAAATCGCTGCGTAACGTGCCATGAGTATAGCAGTTGCTCGCACTGTCCTGCACCCGCCCGCGCCAAGCTCGCAGGTAAAAGGAGATCAAGGACGTGGAGCCTTAACAGGATGCCTTTACGTTGTGCGTAAGTTGCGATAACTCAATCGATACACACATGAATCGCGTGCGACTTTATCCCGCGCCGGGGGTTAGAATTTGCCACGCTCTCAGGATTTACAGGGGGCGGCAAAGTTCTATGCTACCCAAACGGCCGGTGCTGCATCCAACCCACTGACGGGGAAAGCGAGGTCAACATGTGGAATCGGCGGGACTGGGACGATTTCTTCGACATTGTCAAGAAACGTTGGCATTCGCATCGGCCTCCGCGTCCTGTGCACATCTCTCGCCGCAATCGGCTGACCCCGGCCGAAGGCTACAGCTTGGCGGAACTCGATGATGCCGGACTGAGCATCGAACAAGCAGAACATCTCGGCATCCCTGTGGATGCCGGCCGTGTCGGCTCCTACGGTCCCAATGCCTCCGCGCTGAGGGATTATATTCGTGCTACCCGGTCGCGCCTCTAAGGCCCGGGCCGTTTCTTTCTTGTGAGTGAGACGCATCAGTGATCACACCCCGCAGATAGGGAATTGGCAGTATGGACAGCTGTTGTAATTTTCACTTAATGTACGAATATGTCTGAGAATGATCATGACTCGAATTTTATCGCCCTCTTGCTAGGTGCAAGTGTCGGTTTGGGTCTCGCCTTCCTGTTTACTCCGCGCTCGGGTGAAGAAACCCGCCAATTGATTGCCGAGAAAGCCAAGGAAGGTATGGAGTGTGCCGCCGAAGCGGTCGAAGAATTGAAAATGCAGGTAGGCGATGGCCTTGCCAACGCGGGAGAAGCGGCTCAGCAACTGAAGGATTGCGTCGGAGAAACCGTTGCCAGTTTGAGGGAAAAGGTGCAAGAGGCCGTGCGTGCCGGACAGGACGCATATCAGGAAGAGCTTGCAGGGCGTGACGCGGAGCTCGGATCCTCCCTCGGAGCGAGAAGCGCTTCGTAGCTTTCCGCATTCCTCTTTATAATTCCCCCAATTAAAGATAGCCGATCACACAGCTAGCCCCCCACCCACAGGGCCGAAGCCCGTCTAGATAGAAGTTGCTGGAATACCGCAAAAAACTCGTGGCACTTCGAGTAGCACCCAGAACCTAACACTCTTACTTAGAGCAGGTTACGGAAAATCTGGATTGGTACTGCGCGTGCTAAACCATATAACTATGAGCGACGAGATAAATGCGAAAGTAAGTTGTAGCTCAATCGAAACTGCCGCAGGGAGGGTTCGTCCGGGGCAGTCTCGATTATCTCCTCGTAAGTAACATGGTCGCTCCATCATACAAACCAGCTTCTTTTTTGATTTGTTAAGAACGAGGGGACCAACTCCGTGAAGACCGCCATCGTCGAAGATGTTCAAGCCACTTCAGAGACTCAGGTGCCTGATCCGAGGTGGAGCGAGAGGCTAAAAGCGCTCCGCCAGCACACACCTTTGCTCTTCCGTATGGTGTGGGAATCGGCGCCTAAGGTCGTCGTAGGTAGTCTTAGCGCTCGGCTGCTTGCTTCCCTGCTCCCGCTGGCCATGTTGGCTGTGACTGGTACCATCGTCGAGAACATCCATACCTATACTTCTCATCAAGGGGCGTTGCCTCATTACTTCTGGTGGTTGGTCGCGATTGAATTTGCCCTTGCGGGCATCTCCACGATTCTTGTTCGCGTGTTGGATTTCTTTGACACGATTTTGGCGGACAAGTTTACACGCCACATCAGCACGCGGATCGTAGAGCAT
>Ga0182024_10012893_pt1 | contig 16449 bp, 13 predicted proteins | sample P32metaG_FD_120480 | JGI IMG/M metagenome (GOLD analysis project Ga0182024, IMG submission 120480) | Permafrost microbial communities from Stordalen Mire, Sweden - P3-2 metaG (Illumina Assembly) | ecosystem: Environmental > Terrestrial > Soil > Wetlands > Permafrost | place: Sweden: Stordalen... | reverse complement strand
GGGCGGCCTCAGTTGCCTGCGGGGACCGCCTCCACGGTCACAGTCCCTCCCGTCGCCAGGGCCGACTCGGCGGCGATGGCAACGGCGAGCGTGCGAGCTGCGTCCGCGGGCCGGCAGACGACGAGCTCCGGCTTTCCCGCCCGGACAGCCCCGAGAAACCGCTCGATGGACACCTCGTACGGGTTGGCACCGGACCCGCCCGCCACCGGCTCGCCGCGGCTCGTGCCGGTCAATGTGAAAGTCGGGTCGAGCTCGACCCGGAGAGCAGCCCCATCGGCGATCAGCTGCAGCCAGTAGGAGCCGGGCAGGTCGTCGCTCGTCCAGGCCACGATGATCGTGGCCAGTCCCCCGCCGGCGAGGTGCAGCAGCAAAGTGACGCCGTCGTCGATGTCGCCCGCGCCGGCTGGTCGCGGTGACAGCCGGACCGAGGTGGCGGCTGCCTGGACGCTGACGACCTCGCCGGCGACGGCCCGCACGAGGTCGATGTGGTGGCTGCCGCGCTCGAGCAGGTTCCCGCCTCCCTGGGCACGGTCGAGAAACCACGGCCGGGACGCCGTCCCCCCGATGCTCTCCCCGATGACGCAACCGACCGGACGGCCGTTGAGCACCCGGCGCGCCTCGTCGAGAGCGTCGACGGCATGCCACTGGTAGCCGACGGCGCACACCACGCCAGTCTCGGCAGCCGCCGAGACGATGGTGGCGGCGGATGTAAGGTCGCGGGCGATGGGTTTCTCGAGGTACAGGGGCACACCCTGGCGGAGGGCCGCAATCGCCGGCTCGGCATGTGTCGCCGGGGGCGTGCAGACGAAGACGGCGTCGACCGGTGCCTCAGCGAGGAGCTCCCGCCAGTCGGAGTAGACCTCTCCGCCGGTCTTCGCCGCCACTTCGGACGCCAGCCGGCGGTCGAGGTCGCACACCGCCACTACCGCGGCGTCGTCACGGCGGCTCACCATCTCCGCGTGCTGGCGGCCGATCCAGCCGGTGCCGATCACGCCCACTTTCAGATGGCGGCGGTCGGGTTCAGATGTCACGAGCTTCTCCTCGTATGCGAAGGGCCTTGTCGCCGGTCGGCGACGTCAGCGGGCGGCGGCGGCCGAGCTGTCGCCCTGCCAGCTCTCGTGGTTCTCGAGCCACCAGCGGGCGATGTCAAGGCGGCGCATCAGGCGGACGTCGGACCGGCCGAGCACGTACTCGAGGAAGTCCCGCAGGGCGCTCGTCCGGCCGGCTTGCCCGGTCCAGCGCTCGTGAATCCCGATTGTCATCATCTTCGGCGTCTCCCCCCGCGCCGTCTCCTCGCACAGGTAGTCGACGCCGGCCCGGAGCAGCTCGAAGAAGTGCCGTGGGGTGCCGTACGTCGGGTTCAGCAGATAGCGGACATCGTTGTAGACCTTCGAGTACGGGACGACGAGGAAGGGGGCGCCCCCGACGTCTGCGAACCAGGGCAGCTCGTCGTTGCAGGAATCGGAGTCGTAGAGGAAGCCACCCTCTTCGACGAGCAGCGCCCGCGTCCGCGTGCTCGGGAAGGACCGGACGTACCAGCCGAGCGGCCGCTCACCGGTCAGCCGCTCGATCGTGGCGATGCCACGATGAAGGTCGTCTCGCTCCTCCTCCTCGCTCATTTCCGAGTTCTCGACCCAGCGCCAGCCGTGCCCGATCAGGTCGTGGCCGGCCTCGCCGATCCATTCCGCCAGTTGCGGGTTCCGCTCGAGGGCGCGGGCGCAGGCTCCGATCGTCACCGGGACCTCGTAGCGGTCGAAGAGCCGGGCCAGACGCCAGATGCCGGCGCGGCTGCCGAACTCGAAGTGTGCTTCGGTGCCGAGGTCCCGCACCTCCGGGCCTACTTGGTAGGAGTACTCGCCCCAGGTGTCGTTGCGGCCGTCGCCGTCGTAGATGGAGTACTCGGCGCCGGCTTCGTAGTTGATGACGATGTTCACCACGAGGCTTGCCCCATCCGGCCAGCGCACCGGTGGTGGGTACCGGCCGTAGCCGACGAAGTCGCGTGCTGGCCCGGCTCGCTCCCGGTGGGCCTCGTCCTCTGCGCCGTGCCCGGTCGCCATCGAATACTTCCTCCTGACATGGTGGCATCGACACTCTCCGACGCCTCTGCCCCGACACGGTATAGCCTCGCCGGCCGATGACCATCGAGTCCGTCACCGGCGGCACCGTGGTCGGCCCGGCCGGGCTGGAGCGGGCCGATGTCCTCATCGGCGACGACGGGAGGGTCGCGGCCGTCGTTCCACCGGGCGGACCGGCCGCCGGCGACCACGTCGTGGACGCGTCCGGTTGCTACGTGCTGCCGGGCGGCGTCGACCCTCACTGCCACGCCATGTCCGCCGTCGCCGACGCCGCCCGGGCCGCCGCCGTCGGGGGCACGACGACCGTCCTGTCGTTCACCAACCCCGACCAGGGAGAGAACGCCCTGTCATGCCTGCAGCGACGTGTCGGGGCCATCGAGGAGGCTCGGCCTGCGGTGGACATCGGCCTTCATGCCATGGCCGGCGATCCCGAGCAACTGTCGAGGGGCGACATCGCCGCCCTTCGACAGGCAGGGGCCTCGGCTATCAAGGTCTTCCTCGCCTACCGCGAGCTCGGGATCATGTGCACGACGGAGCGCCTCTACCAGCTGATGACGTGGGCACGGGAGCTGGGCGTGATCGTCCAGGTCCACTGTGAGAGCGGCCCGCTCATCGAGTGCCTGCATTCCGCCGGACTCGGCGCCGGCACGGACGGGCTCCGGCTCTTCTACGAGTCACGGCCACCCGAGGTCGAGGAGGAGGCTGTCGCCCGGACGATCGCTGTCGCCGCCCTCACCGGCGCCACCGCCTACCTCGTCCATCTCTCCTCGGCGGGGGCGGTCGCCCAGGTCCGGCTGGCCCGGCAGAAGAGCCGCGCCCGGGTACTGGCGGAGGTCTGCCTGCACCACCTGGTGCTCGACGAAAGCCTCTACGGCCGCCCCGACGCCGAGCGGTTCCTCGTCGTCCCGCCCCTCCGCTCGCCTAGCGACGCCCAGGCACTCTGGCGCGCCGTCAGCGAGGGGACCGTCGACGCCGTCGGCTCGGATCACGCCCAGCTCCGCTCGCTGGCTCCGGCAGAGCCTCCAGGGACCGGGGAGGGTTACCGCTACGGCCTCGCCGGCGTGGGCGCCCGTCTCCCGGTGATGCTGGCCGACGGCCTCGCCCGCGGCCTCGCCCTCACCCGGCTTGTCGAGCTGCTCTCGACCGCCCCGGCGCGCACTTTCGGCCACTACCCGAGAAAGGGGGTCGTCGCCGCCGGCTCGGACGCCGACCTCGTCGTCTTCGACCCGGCCGGCGAAACGACGATCACCCCGGAGCGCTTCGACGACGGCACGGGGGACAGCGTCTACTCCGGCCGGACCGTACAGGGCCGGCTACGGGCCGTCCTGCTACGGGGACACCTCATCGCCGCCGACGGTGCGCTCGTAGACGAGGGAGAGGCCGGGCACGGGCTCTACCTGCCGGCGCCGGAGTGAGCTCTTCAGCCTTCCGGCGTCGCCACCACCCATTGGCTGCGGCCCTTGGCCCGGGCGGCCTCCTGGGCGCCGTCAGCGTGCCGGCGGAGCTCGTCGACCGGTGTGCCGGAGGGGAAGCCGAGGGCCATACCGATGCTGACGCCGACGTCGGCCGTGACACCCTGACCGATCGAGAGGGGCCTTGAGAGCTGTTCGATGAGCCGCTCGGCGATCATCACCATCTGGTCCCTCGTGGGAGCCCCATTGCACACGACGGCGAATTCGGCGCCGGCGAGGTGGACGAGCTCGTCGGTCGGACGCATCACCGACGACAGCCGCCGCGCCGTCACGCGGAGCACGGCATCGCCGGCGAGCCGGCCGAGGTCGTCGTTCACCTTTTGGAAACCGGCCAGGTCGAAGTAGAGCATCGCCGGCTGCTCGCCGGCCTGCACGTGCCCCTCGAGCGACTCGGACAAGCTCCGCTCGTTCCCGAGCCCGGTCAGCGGGTCCTGCAGATCGGGCTCGCGCAGCCCTTCCTGGACCAAGCGCTGCGCCCTCACCACGGTGGCCAAGGCAACCGCTCTCTCGACGGCCACGCGGGCCGGCGGCGACAACTCGGACTCACCTCGCTGCCAGACGACGAGGCAGGCCGGCGGCAGCCCTTCGGCGCTCGGGCGGACGGCGAAGCACGAGACGGCGCCGAAACCGGCCGCCGTCGCCGCCTGGGCCAGGGGCTCGGAAAGCTCGGACAGGCCATCGCTCTTGCTGTGGCTGGCGCCTGCCAACACCTCGTCCCACGGGCCCGCAAGGGGCGGCCCGGGCACTTGTTCGAGATCAGGATTACGGACTGTGCCCCGGTCGTCGTCTCCGGGCACGAGGAAATAGGCCTCGGCGCCGACGGGTGGGGACCTCAGGGCCAGAGCGAGCGCGGCGTAGGCCTGCTCGACGGGAACCTCGCGATCGAACAGAAGGGCGAGCGCCCGGTCGAACCGCCCGTAGGCGCTCTCCGGCAGCAGAAGCAGGACAACGCCGCTCACGCTGGCATCGCCGGTTCGATTGACGGCCCACACCTCGGTGGCGATGTCGCCACCCTCCCCACCTCTGTATGACAGCCGCAACGGGCCGGCCATCTCTCCGTCACCGCCGGCGGCGGCGGCAAGGATCAGCTGCTCGAGGTGCTCGCGCTCGGGCGCCGCCATGTTGGCGGCCACTTCCGTGCCGAGGAGCTCGGCATAGCTCCCGCCTCCGAGACGATCGAGCTGGCCGGCGGCGTAGCGGATGAGACCGCTGCCATCGGTGACGAGGATGGCAGCAGGGAGCGACTCTAGGAGTGCGTCCAAGTAAGAAGACGGCGGCGGCGGGGCAGCCTCTAGGTCGTTCTCACCCGTCCCCGCAGACACCGTCGGGCCTGACGTCATTGAGAGGGAGGTTACCTGGATTCCCTACGCACGCCGGGACGGTGGCCCCCGACCGGGCAGGCCATGAAGCGCTGCCCGGCCGGCGACCCTCTGAAACGCATCAGGCCTGGCGAACCGCCTCGATCTCGAATTCGAGGATGACGTTGCGACCGACCACGAGGCCGCCGGTCTCGAGGGCCGCGCCCCACGTGAGGCCGAAGTCGTACCGGTCGAGCTCCGCCTTGGCGGCGAACCCGATCCGCTGACCGCCGTAAGGGTCTACGACTACGCCTTCATACGAGGTGTCGAGGGTGATCTCCTTCGACACCGACTTGATGGCGAGAAGGCCCGTGATCGCGAAGCGGTCCTCCTTCACGTGCTCGATCTTCGTGCTCTTGAAGGTGATCTCCGGGTGGGTCTCGGCCTCGAAGAAGTCGGGCGAGCGAAGGTGGTTGTCACGCGCGTCCTCGCGGGTGTCGATGCTCGCCACCTTGATCGTGACCTCCACGCTCGACTGGAGGAGATCGTCTGCGATCACGATCGTGCCGTCGTAGTCCCCGAAGCGGCCGCGTACCTTGCTCACCATCATGTGACGGGCGAGAAACCCGACATGGGTGTGCATCGGATCCAGCTTGAACACGCCCGGGGTGGGGAACGTCATGCCCTGCCACTCCCTCGTGAGAGCCGGGGGGGCAGTTGCCTCAGTGGTGTCGGTGTCACTCATGTCTCGTTGCTCCTTTATTCGGTTGACGTGGATGCTGGAGGGAAACCCGGTGCCGCCGTGCGCGCACATCCTGTCGGGAGGCACGTCACTTACTTGTCTAGGCAACAACGCTACTGCAACATTATTTCCTGTGCAAGTACTTTCTGGCTAACATGGGAGGTATGGCGAAGATGACTGCAGACCAGGTGAGCCCCGACGGCTCCGGCCAATGGCGGGAGCCGGCGGAGGAGCCCGGCTCCTGTGGATCGGGTGCGGACCAGGCTGAGACGGATCCGGTCACCTTGGTCGGTCTCGTCTTCGAGACCTCCATCGGGCTGCGCCGCCTGCTCGGGCCGGGGCTGGAGCGGGACTACCGATTGCCTCCGCAGAGCTTCGAGGTGCTCATCCGGCTGGCCCGCTCGCCGGGGCGGCGCCTCAGGATGAGCGATCTGGCAGCCCAGACCGCGCTTACGCCGAGCGGTCTCACCCGCGCCGTCGACCGGCTGGTCGAAGCCGGCCTGGTCGGCCGTCATGCGTGCCCGGAGGACCGGAGGGGCGCCTTCGCAGCCCTCAGCACGGAGGGCACCGAGAAGATGGAGATGGCCCTCGGGTGTCACCGCCGGCAGCTGAACGAGCTGCTCGATGGCATCCTCGAGGACCACGAACGGGTTCAGCTGATACTGCTCCTGCGGCGCCTGCGGGATCACGTCAACCCCGGCGCAGCCAGGGTGGGCCAGGCCTGAGGCGCGGGTCGGGCGGGCCGCGGGGCCGGGAGAAGTGAGGCTCAGGCGCCTATGTTCTCGAGCAACGTCAGCATGTCCTCGGCGTGCTCCTCCTCGACGGCGAGGATCTCCTCGATCATCCGTCGGGTGGTGGGGTCGCCGTCGCCGAGCCATCGCGTGATCTCCTGATATGAGGCGATCGCCACGCGCTCCGCCACCAGATCCTCTTTGATCATGCCGATGAGGCTGTCGCCCTCGACGTATTCGGCGTGGCTGCGGGAGCTCAGCGTGGCCGGGTTGAAGTCCGGAGCGCCCTGCAGCTGGGTGATCCTCTGGGCCACCATGTCGGCGTGGCCCTGCTCCTCGTTGGCGTGCTGGAGGAACTCCTCGGCAACCGGGCCTGAATTGAGTCCCTGCGCCATGTAGTAATGCCGTTTGTACCTGAGCACGCAGACGAGCTCGGTGGCGAGCACTTCGTTCAACACCGAAATCACCCGGTCTCGGTCAGCCCCGTAGGCCTCTGTGATCGGACCCCTCTCGATCTGCGCCCGTGCCCGCTTCCTAAGCGTTTGCACATCGGTGAGAAAGTCGCTCATGAGCGGGACGCTAACGGCGCCTCTACCACCTCCCGGTAGCGTGATGCCGGACGGCGGCCGGGGTGAAAGTTCGCCTCGGCGACTACGGGAGGGCTGATGGCTTCAGGTAGTTCTCGCATGGACAGCTTCGGGGCTGAGGGGATGCTCGAGGTGGGGGACGAGGGTTTCTCGATCCATCGTCTCGATGCCCTCGCCCCCTTCTGCGACCTCGACAAGGTCCCCTTCTCGATCAAGCTCCTCCTCGAGAACATGCTCCGTCACGAGGACGGCCTGCACGTGTCGGCGGGCGACATCGAGGCGCTGGCGAGAAGCGCCGGCCGCGCCGGCCAAGCCGCGAGTGAGCTCGAGATCGCCTTCTCGCCGGCGCGGATCCTCCTGCAGGACTTCACCGGAGTTCCCTGTGTCGTCGACCTGGCCGCCATCAGGGACGCCGTCGAGGCGCTCGGGGGGAAGCCGGACCGGGTTAATCCCCAGGTGCCTGTCGACCTCGTCATCGACCACTCCGTCGTGGCGGATGTCTACGCCAGGCCTGACGCACTGCAGATCAACACCGGCATCGAGTACCAGAGGAACGCCGAGCGTTACCGCTTCCTTCGCTGGGGGCAGCAGGCGTTCTCGAACTTCCGCGTCGTCCCGCCGGGCACCGGGATCTGCCACCAGGTCAACCTCGAGTACCTGAGCAGGGTCGTCTTCACCGACCTCGACGGGCGCGCCTACCCGGACAGCCTCGTCGGCACCGACTCCCATACTCCGATGGTCAACGGCCTCGGCGTGCTCGCTTGGGGAGTCGGCGGAATCGAGGCCGAAGCGGCCATGCTCGGTCAGCCGATCTCCATGCTTGTCCCGCCCGTGGTCGGGCTCCGCCTCCACGGCGAGCTCCGGGAAGGAACGACAGCCACCGATCTCGTGCTCACCATCGCCGAGCTGCTCCGCCGGCACGGCGTCGTCGGCAAGTTCGTCGAGTGCTACGGCCCGGGCGTGGCCGGCGTGCCGCTCGAGAACCGGGCGACGATCGGGAACATGTCGCCCGAGTACGGCTCGACGGTGACGATCTTCCCCATCGACGCCGAGACGCTCCGCTACCTCGAGCTGACGGGGAGACCACCGGAGCTGCTCCGCTTGGTCGAGTCGTACGCCAAGGCTCAGGGGCTCTGGCACGAGCCGCACGCCGACCCGGCCTACGCCGAGCGGGTCGAGCTCGATCTCGGCACGGTCGAGCCGAGCCTGGCCGGGCCGGCGCGGCCACAGGATCGGGTGAGCCTGCGGGAGTTGAAGCGGCGCTTTGCGGAGGCCCTGCCTCAAGCAATGCCGCCCCATGCCGCATCGGAGGCAGATGTCCCGGTCCAGCTCGCCAACGGGACCGGCTTCAGCTTGCGCCACGGCCACGTCGTCATCGCCGCCATCACCTCCTGCACGAACACGTCCAACCCCCAGGTGATGCTGGCCGCCGGCCTGCTCGCCAGAAACGCCGTCGAGCGTGGCCTCTCCACCCGGCCGTGGGTGAAGACGTCCCTCGCGCCCGGCTCCCGGGTGGTGATCGACTACTACGAGCGGGCCGGCCTGACGCCGGCGTTGGACAAGCTCGGCTTCGAGCTGGTCGGCTTCGGCTGCACGACGTGCATCGGCAACTCCGGGCCGTTGCAGCCGGAGATCTCGGACGCCATCAACGACAACGGGCTGGCGTGCGTGGCCGTGCTGTCGGGCAACCGGAACTTCGAGGGGCGGATCCATCCCGACGTCCGGATGAACTACCTGGCGTCGCCTCCACTCGTCGTGGCGTACGCCCTCGCCGGCACGATGGGCATCGACCTCACGACCGAGCCCCTCGGGACCGGCGGCGATGGGGAGCCTGTCTTCCTCCGTGACATCTGGCCCAGCCTGCAGGACGTGGTCGAGGTGGCCGCGGTGTCGGTCGGGGCGGACATGTTCCGGCGGGACTACGAGGACGTGTTCTCGGGTGACGAGACATGGCGGGGCCTCGAGATCCCTACCGGCGAGCGTTACGAGTGGGGCGACGTCTCCACCTACGTTCGCAAGCCGCCGTACTTCGACGCCATGGACCCGGAACCGGGACCGGTGAGCGATGTGGAGGGTGCCCGAGTGCTGGCGGTCCTGGGCGACAGCGTGACGACCGACCACATCTCGCCGGCCGGCGCTATCCGGCGGAACAGCCCGGCCGGCGAATGGCTGATCGAGCACGGCGTGGAGCAGAAGGACTTCAACTCCTACGGCGCCCGGCGGGGCAACCACGAGGTGATGGTCCGCGGGATCTTCGCCAACCCTCGGATCCGCAACGGGCTCGTGTCGGAAGAAGGCGGCGTAACGGCGCATCTGCCCGACGGCGAGGAGATGACCATCTTCGCCGCCGCCGAGCGCTACCGGGAAGAGGGCGTCCCGCTCGTCGTCATCGCCGGGCAGGAGTACGGATCGGGCTCGTCGCGTGACTGGGCGGCCAAGGGACCGATGCTGCTCGGCGTGCGGGCGGTGATCGCCGAGAGCTTCGAGCGCATCCACCGCTCGAACCTGATCGGGATGGGCATCCTCCCTCTGCAATTCGCCCCGGGTGAGAACGCCTCGGCGCTCGGCCTGACCGGCCGGGAGACCTTCGACATCACGGGCGTGTCGGGGGCCGGATCAGGCGACCTCGTCGGTCGCGAGCTGTCGGTCACGGCCGGCGAGACCCGCTTCACGGTCAAGCTCCGCATCGACACTCCGAGCGAGGCGGAGTACTACCGCCACGGCGGGATCCTCCACTACGTGGTGCGACAGCTGGTGGCTCCCTGAGCTCGGAGCGAGGCGAACGTCTCGCTCGAAGCCAAGGGGGGGCGGCACTCCTGTCATGCGTTGATGCCGCCTCGCTCACCCGTCGGCCGAGGTGTGTGCCCAGATCAACGCGACGGCGCGCTTCACGTTGATCTCGGCACACACCTTGAGTGTGACCCCAGGTCGCCGGCGGGTCACGGGCGCCTTGACCGTCATCTACGGTCGCCGGCGGGTCACGGGCGCCTTGAAGCCGGGTCGCCGACCGTCTCGAGGTACTCCGGCGCCGAGCTGAGCCCAAGCTGCTGCTCGAGGGCGTAGGCGATGCGAATGAGCGTCGCCTCGGACCAGGCCGGTCCCCAGATGGTCAGGCCGACCGGCAGTCCGTGCAGCTGGCCGAAGGGAACCGTGATCGACGGGTAGCCGGCGACGGCCGCCTCCGACCAGGACGACCCGGCGGCGTGGTCGCCGACGATCTGGTCGATGAGCCACGCCGGCGGCATCGACGGGGCGACGAGGGCATCGAGTCGGTGGCGGGCCAATAGGGCGTCGGAGCCGTCGGCGCGCGTCCGCTGCCGGTTGCGCTCGAGGGCGGCGAGGTAGCCGGCGTCGTCGAGGCCGCCGGCGTCGGCCGACTGCTGCAGATAGTTCTGCGGGAACACCTGCAGGAGCTCCTCCGGGCACCCCTCGTTGAAGGAGATGACATCCTCGAGGCCGGTGGGCAGTCCGGAGATGTCGCCACCACGTCCCTTCGCCCGCCGGGCCAGGTAGGCGGCGACGCCGGCCTTGAACTCATGGCAGAGGACTGTCAGCTCATCTTCCTCTGAGATCGGGGGGAGCCCGGTCACCGGGTCGATCACCTCAGCGCCGGCGTCGGCGAAGGCGCCGAGGATGCCGTCGGCAAGCCTGTCCGTGGCGGCGTGGTACCCGGTGTACCCGGCGTCCCGGACCACCCCGAGGCGGATTCCCTCGAGACCGGGCTGCAGGGCGCCGAGGTAGTCGGCTGAGCCGTGGGGGCGCCCGGCCGTGGCCGGGTCCTCCGGGTCCGCCGCCCCGAAGGCGAGCACGCTCAAGAGAACGGCGACATCTGTGACCGAGCGGGCCATGGGGCCGGCCGTGTCCTGGCTGGAGGAGATGGGCACGATGCCGGTGCGGCTGAGGAGTCCCACGGTCGGCTTCAGCCCCACGATGCCGCAGGCGGCCGCCGGACAGTTGATCGAGCCGTCGGTCTCCGTCCCGAGAGCCAGCGGTGCGAGGCGGGCCGCCACGGCTGCCCCGGAGCCCGACGACGAACCGCCTGGGTTGCGGTCGAGGGCGAAGGGGTTTCTCGTCTGTCCGCCGGCGGCGCTCCAGCCGCTCGACGCCGGGCTCCCCCTGAAGTGCGCCCACTCGGACAGGTTTGCCTTGCCGAGGATCACCGCGCCGGCCTCCCGGAGGAGCCGCACGATGGGGGCATCGGTGGCCGGTGGGTCGCGGTCGAGGGCAAGCGAGCCCGCCGTCGTGCCGAGGGATCCGGCGGTATCGATGTTGTCCTTCACGAGCACCGGGATGCCGTGGAGCGGCCCGAGAGCGGCAGCAGGGCCGCCTGTCCGTCCGGCACGTTCCCTGTCGCGGGCGGCCGCCTGCTCGACGGCATCGTCGGCGACCCTGAGGACGCTGCGGATAGCCGGCCCCGCCTGATCGACGGCCTCGATCCGCTCGAGCAATCGCGTTGTCACCTCGGCTGACGAGAGAGAGCCTTCGTCCATCAGCCGGCGCAGCTCGCCGGCCCCGAGACGGGATATCTCGGTGCTCGTCTCGTGCGGGTCTCTTCTTTGTTCCGTGGGGTGGTTGTCAGGTGTCACCTAGGGTCCTTGCTTTGCGGTCGCGAGATTGGCATTGTCACTCTGGATGGCACTGAGCACAAGGGAACGCGATCTGCTCGATCTCGAGCGGGACTGGTGGCTCGTCGCCCCGACGAAGAAGCGGGCGATCTGCGACCGGCTCGGATGCTCCCCCGCCTCGTACTACGCCTCGCTGCGCCGCCTCACAGGATCCGAGGACGCATTCGCCTACGACCCGCTCGTTGTGCAGCGCCTTCGGAAGCGGCTCGACCAGCAACGCCGGGCGCGTCTCGGGGGCAAGGACGCCGATCACCGGCCGAAGTGAGCGACGCGGCCGTTGACGACATCGCCGGAGCGGTGGCCTGGCTCGGCGCCGAGCCCGATCGCACCGCTCTGTTCACCGATTACGACGGCACCCTCTCTCCCATCGTGGCACGGCCCGGGGACGCTCGCCCTTTGCCCGGCGCCAGCGAGGCGCTGAAGCAGCTCGCCTCCCGCCTCGCCGTCGTCGGCGTCGTCTCAGGCCGCCCCATCGAGTTCCTCGTGGACCGGCTGGGCCTCGACGCTCTCGCCCGAGAGACGAGCGCGCCCCCTGAGGCGCGACCTGTGCTGCACGCCTTTGGGCTGCACGGCCTCGAGCATTGGGTGGGCGACGGGACGATCGAGATCGAGCCGGCGGTGCTGGCGTGGCGACGGGCGGTGGCGGCCGCTCGAGGGGGCGCCCGGCTGGCCGCACTGCCGGGGGTGGAAGTCGAGGACAAGGTCTACGGCGTGACCATCCACTGGAGAAACGCCCCGGATCCGGCCGCCATCGAGCCCGCCGCGTCCGCTCTTGCCGGGGAGCTCGCCGAGGCCAACGGCCTTCTCGTGCGGCCGGGGAAGGCGAGCGTCGAGCTCGTCCCGCCCGTCGGGGTCGACAAGGGCATAGTGGTTCGGCGGTGGGGAGCAGGTGGGAGGGTGCGCCGGATCGGGTACCTCGGTGACGACACGAGCGACCTGCCGGCCTTCGACGCTCTCGACTCCCTCACAGCCGAGTCCGACCGGAGGGCGCTGAAGGTGGCGGTCACAGGCCGAGGTGCCCCTCCGGCACTGCTCGAGAGCGCCGACCTCATCCTCGCCTCCCCGGCAGAAGCCGTCGAATTGATCAGCCGGCTGGTGCAGTTTCTCGACGCGGCCGGGGGCTGAGGCAGGGCCGCAGGCCTTAGGCGCTTTAGGCGCTTCAGGCCTTAGGCGCCTCAGGCCTCCGGACGGGGGCGTTCGGCCGCGAAGCGGCCTCGAGCACCTTCCCCAGCCACTCGGCGGGAGAGTTCACCGCCGCCCGCCGACGGAGGAGAGACGCCCGCTCGGCCCTCTCGCTGTGTTCGAGCGACAGAGCCGCGTAAAGCTTGGCGGCGGTGTCCACCACGTCGAAGGGCTGGATGCCGAAGACTAGATCTCCCAGCTCGTCGAAGGCGCCCGCCTCTCTCGAGAGCACGACCGCCCCGTCCCGCTCGTTGAGCAGCGGGCCTTCTTTCGCCACGAGGTTCATGCCGTCGCGGATGGGGTTGACGAGCAGCACGTCGTAAAGGCGCAGGGCCGCCACCGTGCTCGGGAAGTCGTCGCTGACGTCCAGTTCCACCGGCTTCCTGCCGCCGCAACGGTCGGTCCAGCGATCGTTCACCAGTGCCGCCAGCTGCTCGATCTCGCTCCGGTAGGCGAGGTACTCCGGCAGACCCTCCCGGCTGGCGTAGGAGCGCACGACGTGGACCACCCGCCCGCGGAGCTCGGCGTGCTCCTCCAGGAGGGCGTCGAAGGCGCGCAGGCCGCGCAGGATGTTCTTCGACAGCTCGACCCGGTCGTTGCGGAGCAGGAGCATCCGGTCGCCCACCAACGACTCCAGCTCAGCCAGCCTGTCCCCGCACTCTTTCGTCGCCGCCGCTTCGGCGAGCCGGGCCTCGTCGGCTCCGAGCGGGGTGTGAAATGTCCGGGGCGGCGCGATCCCCCCGCCCGCGGCGCAGCAACGGCGGAAGCGGTCCTCCCACCGGGCGCTGTGGAAACCACAGGCGCCGAAGCCGGCCATGGACTCGACGAGCTCACGGGCCACCGCCGCAGGCAGCATCGCCAGCTCCTCCGGCGTCGCGAAGGGCGTGTGGCTGAAGTGGACGGTCCTCAGGTCGGGACGCTCCCGCGCCAGCCATCCGCCGACGAGGACGAGGTGGTAGTCGTTCACGAGGACGACGGCACCTTCTGCGGCCACCTCGGCGGTGGCGGCGGCGAACGACTCGTTGTACTCCCGGAACCGTTGCCAGGCCTCGAACCAGACCCGGTCGAAGACCGGCCGGCGGGAGGCGTCGAACAATCCGTGCAGCACGAACCACAAGGTGGCATTGGCCACGACGTCGTAGGCCGCGCCGAACACCTCGGGCTCGAGGGGGACCAGGTGCAGGGAGAGACCCGCCTGACCGGTCTCGAGGTCGCCGCCGCCCTCCTTCGCCTCGGCAGCTCCCCGCCGGTCGGCCTCGCTCAGTGCAGCAGCCACCCAGGTGGTTCCTTCGTGGCCGCTCAGGGCGGCTGCCAGGCTTGGCGCCAGGCCACCGCCGCCGGGACGGGGCGACAGGCTGCCGTCATCTTCCTCCACGAGGCTGAAGGGACCGCGGTTCGAGACCACGACGAGGCCGGCCTTCGCCGGGGAGGGGGTGGTGGTTCTGCTGCTCACTGGCCTCCCGGGTCCGCGGCCGCAGGCAACGTGGCGGCCAGCTGCCCGGCTTCGAGGTCGAGCGCGGCCGCAGGAAACGAAGCGAACCCGTTGCCGACACCGCAGCGGCTGAGGGCGGCCATCATGACGTCGCGCGCCTGCGAGGCGAGCTCGTGCAGGGGCCGGTTGCGGTGGACCCGCTCGTCGAGGTCCACCTCGGCTATGGCGCCTTGGCCGTAGTGCCGCCACACGTCGATCAGAAGGCCCATCTCGACCCCGTACGCCGGCGCCAGCTCGAGCTGCTCGAGGAGATCGGCGCGCAGAGCCGTCTCTCCGGCGAGGGGCTGGCTGATCCAGGCCAACTCCGGGAAGAGGAGGGCGAGAAGCGGCTTGGCGACGAGCTCGGTCACCCGTCCCCCGCCGGCGGTGGCGGCGGTGGCACCCAGCGGCCGCGCGTAGCAGCCCTTCACCATCACGGTCTCCGGCCGGAGAAGCATCGGCCCGAGAAGTCCGATCACGAAATGGGCGCCAAAGTTGACCACGTCCCCGTCGAGGTAGACGACGATGTCGCCCCGGCCCCGCGCCAGGCGCATCGCCTCCCCCTTGCCGAGACCGGGGCCCCTGACCACGACTGCGCCGGCCCGCAGCGCCGCTTCGCCGGTGTTGTCCATAGAGCCGTCGTCGACGACGAGCACTTCGTCCACGAGCGGTGGCGGACGCACCCAGCGGTGCCCGGCGTTCCGCCCGCCGGACGGCTCTGCCAGTCGGGCCGTGATGGTCGAGACGATCGAGGCGATCGTCGCCTCCTCGTCCCGGGCCGGGATGCAGACCACCACCCGCCGTGCCCCTTTTGCGGCCAGCAGGCTCTCCAGCGTGAAGTCGCCGTGGTGATACGAAGGCAGAGGCGCGGCGCAATCGAGGAGGTCGGCCATGGCGACCGCCACGTTACGGCTCGCCCCTCGACACCGCGCCGCCTGACGGCCCGCTGGCACGCTCCCTGCGAAAGCTCCTACACTGGCGCCATCATCCAGAGCGGCTGAGGGACGGGCCCGTCGACGCCGCGGCAACCAGTTTCGACCCGGACGTCGATGTCCGGCCGGACCCGGTGCCAATGCCCGATCGATGAGGAGGAGCATGAGCTTCGTAATCGGTCTTACCTGCCGGGAGTGCGGTCACACCTACCCAGCCGAGGCGCTGCACGCCTGTGAGCTCTGCTTCGGGCCGCTCGAGGTGTCCTACGACGACGACGCGCTCCGCCAGGAGGTCTCACACGCGTCGATCGCCGCCGGGCCGCCGAACATCTGGCGCTATGCCAGCCTGCTGCCGGCTGACGCGCCCGGTGCCGTCAGCCTCGGCGCCGGCTTCACGCCGCTCGTGAGGGCGGACCGGCTCGCTGCGGAGCTCGGCCTCGGCGAGCTCTACGTGAAGGACGACACAAGAAACCCGACCGGTTCCTTCAAAGACCGCGTCGTCTCCGTCGCCCTCACCAAGGCCCGGGAGCTCGGCTTCAAGGTGGCGGCGTGCGCCTCCACCGGCAACCTCGCCAACTCCGTGGCAGCCCACGCCGCCCGTGGCGGCATGGAGTCGGTAGTGTTCATCCCCACCGATCTCGAAGCGGTGAAGGTGCTGACGACAGCGGTGTTCGGCGGCCGGCTGATCACAGTCGAGGGCAACTACGACGACGTGAACCGCCTCTGCGCCGAGCTGGCGAGCGAGCACGACGACTGGGCCTTCGTCAATGTCAATGTGCGGCCCTACTACTCGGAAGGCTCGAAGACGCTCGCCTTCGAAGTCGCCGAGCAGCTCGGCTGGGAGCTGCCGGATCATGTCGTGGTTCCGATCGCGTCCGGAAGCCAGCTCACCAAGATCGACAAGGGCTTCCGGCAGCTCACCCAGCTCGGACTGGTCGAGCCGCCAGACAGCGGTGAGGTCCGTGTCTCCGGCGCCCAAGCCGAGGGCTGCTCGCCGGTCGCGGCAGCGTTTGCTTCCGGGGCTGAGCACGTGCGGCCGGTGCGGCCGGACACGATCGCCAGGTCGCTCGCCATAGGCAACCCGGCCGACGGCTGGTACGCCCTCGAAGTCGTCCGCAGGACAGGCGGATCCATCGCGGCGGTCTCCGATGCCGAGATCATCGACGGCATCCAATTGCTCGCCCGCACCGAAGGGATCTTCGGCGAGACGGCCGGCGGCGTCACGATTGCAACCCTCGCCAAGTTGGCACGGGAGGGCGTCGTGAGGGACAACGAGCGTGTCGTCGCCTACGTGACTGGCAACGGGTTGAAGACCGTCGAGGCGCTGGCGGACT
>Ga0182024_10012892_pt1 | contig 16450 bp, 12 predicted proteins | sample P32metaG_FD_120480 | JGI IMG/M metagenome (GOLD analysis project Ga0182024, IMG submission 120480) | Permafrost microbial communities from Stordalen Mire, Sweden - P3-2 metaG (Illumina Assembly) | ecosystem: Environmental > Terrestrial > Soil > Wetlands > Permafrost | place: Sweden: Stordalen... | reverse complement strand
CGGCGTCAGCAGCGTTGCGGTGCGCACCAGGCCGGCGGCCGCACTGCGGTGCAGCCGGCCCCACTCGAGGATGCGCTGCACACAGGCCTGGCCGAATTGCTCGCGGCCAGCCGTTTTTGGAGGTGGACGCCAAAAATACGCATCAGCCAGCAAATGGTCGAGCAGGGCGGGTTGCGCCTCCCCGCGCGCAGCTATGTGCGCGTCGCGATCGTACTGCTGCCGGTTGTGGGTAAAGTGGCGCACCAAACCGTCCACGACCATGTTACCCGGGCCGGTATCGAACGCGAATACATCCTGAGGCCGGGCGCGGCGAGGAATCACAGTAAGATTCGAAATGCCGCCGATGTTGAGGGCGGCGCGCGCATGGCGATCGTCGCGATAAAGAAGGTAGTCCACAAAAGGGACCAAGGGTGCGCCCTGGCCGCCGCAGGCCATGTCCGCGGGTCGAAAGTCGCCGACAGTGGTGATGCCGGTGAGCGCGGCAATAACCGCGGGCTCGCCAATCTGTAATGTGGAAGCCACGGGCGCTCCGGCGAAGGGCGTCGCGACACCCTGATGATAAACCGTCTGGCCGTGCGATCCCACGAGGCTGATGTGGCGAGGGCTCACGCGGAATTGTTTGCACGCTTGAAGCACCGCGGAGGCGAACACCTGACCAAGACGGAAATTGAGCTGGCTAATCTCCGCAGTTGCTGCCGGGGCGCCTTCCGCGATACGGAGCACCGCGGCGCGCAGGGGGGCCGGGAATGGTACGGTCGTGAAATGCTCGAGCCGTGCATGCGCGTTCGCAACGCTGGCGGCCCGTGTACGCGGGCGGGGGCGGCTGACAGTGCCGCCGGTGGCGCGGAGGCGCACCAGCGCGACGTCGATGCCGTCGGCCGAAGTACCCGACATCACGCCCAGCACGAGGTGCGAGCGGGAATTGTTTTGTTTGAAGCGAAGATCACGGCGGCCTTCGCGGCGTTCGCGCTGTGGTGGTGGTGACGGTCGCGGATGCTGCGGCTGCGGCCGTGACGGTGACTGCGGTCGGGACCGTGGCTGTGACGGCGGCTGTGACGCGGGCGTCATGAGATTTGCTTTTTCAGCTGGGCAAGCAGGTTCAGTGCCTCGACGGGCCGCAATTGATCGAGGTCGGTGGCACGCAAGGATTCGATCACTTCGCGCTCGATGGTGGTGAAGGGCACAGGTGGAAAGGGCAGGAGCTCCGCAAAAAGCAGCGGTTGCTCGCTCGAGCGATTGGGGGGCACGACGGCGGGGGTCAGCTTTTCGCTCAATTGATGCTCACTCTGCTCGTGGCGATGCAAGACTTCGCGGGCGCGCTCGATCACCGAACGCGGCAGGCCCGCGAGGCGGGCAACTTCGATGCCGTAACTCTTATCGGCGCTGCCCTCTTCCACGCGGCGGAGGAACACGATCTCATTGGGCGTTTCTTCGACGGAGACGTGAATGTTTTTGACGCCGGGAAGCAGTTCGGCGAGCTCGGTCAGCTCGTGGTAATGGGTCGCGAAAAGCGTACGCGCGCGGGTCGAGCTTTGCAGGTGCTCGACGACGGCCCAGGCGATCGAGAGGCCATCATAGGTCGACGTACCGCGGCCAACCTCATCGAGCAGGACGAGGCTGCGGGGAGTGGCGAGATTCAGGATGGCGGCTACCTCGCTCATTTCGACCAGGAACGTCGAGCGGCCGCGCGCGAGATTATCCGTCGCCCCGATGCGCGTGAAAATGCGGTCGGTGAGCGGCAGACGCGCTTGTTCTGCCGGCACAAAAGAACCAATCTGCGCGAGCAGTACGATCAGAGCGGCCTGTCGAAGATAGGTGGACTTGCCGCCCATGTTCGGGCCAGTGATCAGCAGGATCTGATGAGTCGTATCGTTCAGGTAGAGGGCATTGGGGACAAAGCGCTCGGCTTGCAGCTCGAGAAGTTGCTCAATCACCGGATGGCGTCCACCGATGATGAAGAGCTCGCCGGTATCGGAAAATTCCGGGCGCGTGTAATTGCGTTTGGCCGCAAGGCGCGCCAGATTGGCGAGCACGTCGATTTGTGCCAGGGCGGCCGCGGTCCGGCGCAGGCGCGGCGATTGCTGCGCAATCCAGGTGCGCAGTTCGGCGAATAAGCGGCGCTCGATTTCGGCGATGCGCTCGTCGGCATCCAGAACTTTGCTTTCGTACTCCTTTAATTCGGGCATGGTGAAGCGCTCGGCGTTGACCAGGGTTTGCTTGCGCTCGAAATCGGCAGGCACCAGGTGCAGGTTGCTCTTGGATACTTCGAGATAAAAGCCAAAAACCTGATTGTAGCGGATCTTGAGCGAGGCGATACCGCTGCGCTTGCGCTCGCGTTCTTCCATCGCCGCAATGGTCTGCCGGCTGTGCTGGCCGAGGTCGCGCAGCTGGTCGAGCTCGGTATGACAGCCGCGTCGGATAATGCCCGCGTCGGAGGCGAGCGCGGGTGGATCTTCCGCGAGCGTTTCCTGCAGCCGCTGGTGGATGTCGGCCAATTCGTCTGTTTCGTCACGCAGCGCGGCGAGCCGGTGCGCCGCACAATTTGCGAGGAACCGGCGAAGCAGCGGGATATGCGCAAGCGAATGGCGCAAGGCGGCGAGGTCGCGCGGCGTAGCCACGCCCAAGGTTGCGCGGCTGGCGAGCCGTTCGAGATCCTGTATGCCGCGCAGGTTCTGGCGAATCTCCTCGCGCAGCACGGTGTGTGATTTCAGCTCCGCCACACCATCGAGGCGCGCGCCGATTTCGCCGGCGTCAATCTCGGGCCGCAGAACCCACGCGTGCAGCAGGCGGGCACCCATGGAGGTGATCGTCTGGTCGATGGCGCCGAGCAGCGAGGTCAGCGTCGGCTGGCTGGCGGTGCCGCGGGGGGCGTCTTCGGCGTAGAGTGGGGCGACCAGTTCGAGATTGCGGACCGTGACGGGGTCGAGCACCAGCGCATCCTGCTGCTCGTAGTAGCGAATGGCATCGAGATGCAGGAGTGCCGAAGCGCTTTCGTCCTCGTTTTTTGCGGATGTTTCGCGCAAATAATGCAGCAGCGCGCCAGCCGCGCACACCGCCTGGCCGTGCCCGGCGAGGCCGAAGCCTTCTAGGCCCTTCACGCCGAATTGCTGCGCAAGGATACGCTCGCCGTAATCGGTTCGAAAAATCCAATCCTCGAGGCGCGTCTCCACGCCGTCGCGAGTGGCGGGGAGGGCGCCATCGGCGCGTGGTGCGGCGGAGCGGGGGAATAAGCCATTCTGGCGCGGCAACAAAATTTCGCGCGGGCGCAGAAGCTGCAACTCGTCACGCAGCCGGTCTTCCGCAGCGGCGCCAGCGAATTCCGTGGCACAAAACTCACCGGTGGAAACATCGGCGTAGGCCAGGCCGATAGGCACGCTGCTCGCGCTCCGCGCAACAGCCGCCAGGAAATTATTTTCCCGCGGGTTGAGGACGTGCAGATCGGTGGCGGTTCCCGGGGTAATCACCCGAACCACTTCGCGCCTGACGAGCTTTTTGCCGGGACCGGGCTGCTCCATCTGTTCGCAGACGGCGATTTTGTACCCTGCGCGCAGGAGGCGGGCAATGTACGTTTCGGCCGCGTGAAAGGGCACGCCGCACATGGGGATGGGCTCGCCGCGCTCGCGGTTACGCGAGGTCAGCGTGATTTGCAACTCGCGGGAGGCGACAATAGCATCCTCGTGGAACAGTTCGTAGAAGTCACCGAGGCGGAAGAGCACCAAGGCGTGAGGATATTGCGTTTTGATCGCCTGGTATTGCCGCATCAGCGGTGTGGTAGCTTCGAGCATGTAGGACTCGCGGCATTATACCGCCGCCATGAAGGGCCATGGGCTTTCCGGACGAAGCCGGGCCCGAAGCGGGGGTTGAAAACTGCGAATATTTCCCAAGAAGCCTAAAAAAGAAGTGGAAGTGAAGCTGCGGGTCGCCGACCGCAAAGCATTGCTGCGGCGGCTGGCTACGCTCGAGGCGCGTGCCGTGCGCCCGCGGATGCATGAAATGAATACTCTTTACGATACGGCTGACGGCACCCTGGCGCGGCGTGGGCAGGTGCTGCGCATCCGCGTGGAGCGCCGGGTCAACGGCGGTCGCCACGCGGGGCATCGTAAGGCAGCGAGCGGGCGGGCGCTCCGTAAGGGTGAAGAGGTGGTGACGGTGACCTATAAAGGACCAATCGAAAGCGGGGCAACAGAGGATTTGAATAGGGAAGCTTCCATCCTAGCGATGCACGCCCTTGGTGCCCGGGCCGAGAGCAGTTCTTTGGCCTTGGACCAGAAGCCATATCAGAAGCAACACCAGAACAGATACCAAAACAGATACCAAAACAAATATAAGATACGCGACGAACGGGAAGTACGTGTAGGCGATGCGCGGGCCAGCGCGGAAATCCTGGAAGCATTTGGCCTGGCACCGCAGTTCAAGTACGAAAAATATCGCACCACCTATCGCCTGCCCAGAAGCGCCGGCATGGTCGAGGTGGATCTTGACGAGACGCCCATCGGCAATTTTCTAGAACTCGAAGGCAGCCGCAAAGCGATCGATCGCGCCGCCAAGTGGCTTGGATTCGGACCTGCCGACTACATCGTGGAGAGCTACGTGGCGCTCTATAGAGGACAGCTTGCCGCGAGCGAGCCAGAGAGTTCCCAGAATGAAACAGGAGGATGGTTGCCTCTGCCAGATATGCTGTTTCGTCCGGCAGGTTCCAAACAACGCTCGAAACGGAGGCGAACGAGGAATGGCTGACGAATACCATCGCTAACGGATCTAGTTGCGAGGACCCAATCGAAGGCGCGACCAGCCCAAACACATTCCTGCGGTGTCGTTCACGAAATTTTCACTGCCTTTGCACAGTCTTTTCTTGACAAAGTTTGCAACACCCTTTAACTAATTCAATTAGGGATATTTTGGTCGCAATGAGCGATTTGGCGGAACAAGGGCCATTACGGAACAGCTTGCTCGCGGTTCAGAAGAGCCTTCGCAAAGAGATTACGCGGCGCGATGGGGCCCAGTTTTCGGCTGGTTGTGCGTCGAGTGGCCATCAGCCGATTGTGCGGGGTGTAAAGACCGACTAGGGAAGCACATCTGTTTTTGCTGACCCGTGATCGGGTTGTGCACCCGGCCACGGGTTTTTTTTTGCCGTGCGCGGCAGGGCGGTCACTAGGGTCCCTATCGCCGCAGAACGGGGAGTTACCATGCTGCACGCTACAGAAGTGCTGAGAGGCGAGGCTTACGACGTCAAGGGGCACTTTGTGGGCCGGGTGACGGAGCTGTTCATCGAGCCTGCCGACCAGCCAAACCGCGTGGCGCGCTATCTGCTCGGACGAGGCAAATATCTGCCCTTGCTGGCGAGGTACGACCAGGTTTCGTTCGTCGCTCCAGGCGTCATCAAGCTGAAGGTAGAAGAAAAAGATCTCGAGCACTTCCATCCCAATGAGGCCTGGCTGGGTGTGCGCAAGGACTTGCTCGACCAGCAGATCATCGATATCGGCGGTCGCAAGGTGGTGCGGGTGAACGACGTTGATCTTGCCGAGCATCGCTCGGACGGGACGGTGGAATTGCGGGTGACCGACGTCGACGTAGGCCTCACCGGGGCCACGCGGCGATTGCTGCAAGGGCTCGCTTCGCCATCGTTAATCCGCCGTATCCAGGAAAAACTTCCGGCGCGCATCATTCGCTGGGAATTCGTGAATTTGATCGAGCCCGATCCGTTGCGGCGCGTGAAGCTGCGCATCACGCACGACAAGCTCGAGAGCATGCACCCCGCCGACCTGGCGGACATTATGGAGGACCTTTCGCCCACCGAGCGGCAAGCGATCATTGCCTCACTCGACGAGCAAACGGCGGCCCAGGCGCTCGCGGAGCTCGATTCGCGCTTGACTTCGCAGATCGTCGAAAAACTCGAACCAGGGAAGGCGGCGGACATTATCGAGGAGATGGAGCCGGACAACGCGGCCGATGTGCTGGCCGAACTGTCTCCCGAAGTCTCCCAGGACGTGCTGGGCGAAATGCCGGGAGACGAAGCGCGGGAAGTTCAGGCGCTCCTGAAATTCGACGAGAGTTCCGCCGGCGGCATGATGACCACCGATTTCGTGTACGTTGGGGAAACGGCGACGCGCGCGGAAGTAGTGGAATGGATTCGGCGGCAGGAGGTGAAGATCGAGCAACTCGATACCGTTTTCCTGATCGACAGCAACGCCAAACTATCGGGCACCGTAACGGTCGGGCGTTTGCTGCTTGCTCCGCCGGAACAAGAAATGGTGGCTCTGAAATCCGAGCCGCTGGTTTCGGTGACCGCCGATGCGGACGAGAAAGAAGTTTTCGAGCTGTTCGATAAATATAATTTGCGCGGCTTGGGCGTGGTGGATTCCGAAGGCCACCCGATGGGCGCGATTACCGCGGACGATGTGGTGACGCGGCTTTGCGCGCATTTGTAGATTGTGTGATCGGGGCGGTGAGCATGGTGTGCCGCTCAGTTCCCGGTCACGTTTTTAGCGAGGTGTTTTAGCGAGGTGTTTGTGGGCGTGTGGACCGGCGCGTTTGCCGGCGTCTGCGCGGGATGTTGAGCCTTCCCGGCGGGGTGGTGTCCGTGATCTAAGCGGTCCATAGGCGCGGAAGAATAGGTGTGGAAGGAACATTATCGCGGGCTTCCGCACAGTCGGTTTTTGATCGGGCTTTTTCCCAGCTTTTTGGCCTTTTTTCGAGAAGGCGCGGAGCACCGCAATTGCGTGGCGAATGAACTTCACTTCGATTAACGACTACGTCGAGCAGTGGCGCGTTCGCAGTGTGCATGTCCGGCGGAGCGGCCGGCGGACGTGGCGGCGCGTGGCGTTGCTGCTGGCGGTTCTGGGGCCGGGGCTGATCACCTCGAATGTGGACAATGACGCTGGCGGCATCTCAACGTACTCGCTGGCCGGCGCGCAATTCGGCTACATGCTGCTGTGGTCACTGATCCCCATGACCATCGCGCTTTACGTTACCGAGGAGATGTGCGCGCGGATGGCGGTGGTCACCGGGAAGGGACTTTCCGATCTGATCCGCGAGGAATTTGGATTCCGGCCAACTTTTTTCGTGATGGTCACGGGATTCCTGGTGGATTTAGGCAATGTGGTCGCCGAGTTCGCGGGTGTGGCGTCGGCCATGGAGATTTTTGGCGTCACGCGGTACATCGCCGTGCCGGTCGCGGGACTGCTCGTATGGGTGCTGGTGCTGCGGGGCACGTACCGGCAGGTGGAAAAGGTTTTCCTGGCGCTCTGCACGTTTTATCTCACGTATTTATTTTCGGCCATTTTGGCGAAGCCGGACTGGCTCGATGCCGCGAGACACACGGTGATTCCCACGGTGCAATTCAACGCCAGCTACCTGTTGATGGTGACCGCGCTCGTGGGCACGACGATTGCGCCGTGGCAATTTTTTTACCTGCAGGCAGGCTTCGTCGAGAAGCGCATCGGGCCTCGACAATATTCACAGGCACGCGCGGATGTGCTGGCGGGCAGCATTACCTGCATGGTGATCGTGTTTTTTATTATCGTGTGCACGGCAGCGACGCTGTACACTTCGGGCCATCGCACGATTGCCGACGCGGCCGACGCGGCTCGCGCCCTGCAGCCCTTGGCCGGGAAATGGGCCGCGATGCTGTTCGCCTTCGGGCTGCTGAATGCGTCGTTGTTTGCCGCGTCGATTCTGCCGCTCTCCACCGCCCACGTGATCTGCGAAGGGCTGGGGTTCGAAGCGGGGATCGATCACAAGTTCAAGGACGCTCCCATTTTTTATTGGCTGTATACGATCCTCATTGTCGTGGGCGGCGGCCTGATTCTGATTCCACACGCGCCGCTTTGGCGCATTCTCGTGCTCTCGCAGGTCGCCAACGGCGTCTGGCTGCCGATCGTGCTGATTTTCATGATCTTGCTGATCAACCGGCGCGACTTGATGGGCGATCAGGTAAACGGGCGTACCTTCAATATCGTCGCCTGGATCACGAGCATCACCATGATCGCGCTCACGCTGGTGCTGATTTATTTCGGATTGTTCCATCCTTCCGCAGCCACCGGAGCGGGATTGTAAGTGCGAGCGGTTTGCGCGTGGCAGTATTCAACCCGGCAACCGCACCGTTGCGCACCCTGGGATGCTGTGTTAGCTTTGCGGTGTAAAGAGCCCCTCTGAGGCGACCGGCTGCGTTTCACAAGGTTCATAACCGGGCTCCGCTGGGATTGTGAATGAGGGTTCTTGTAAGTTTCTGCGCAGGTTCCTGCAAAGGTCGCTTGAGATTCCACACGTGAAGCCGCCCGAACTGCTTGCACCCGAAAATCGCGAAGAAGCGCGCCTGCTCGACGGGCTGGACGCGCACCGCCTGCCGCAACACATCGCCATCATCATGGACGGCAATGGGCGCTGGGCGCAAAAGCGCCATCTTCCGCGAATCGCCGGCCACCGCGCCGGCGTCCAATCGGCACGCGCGGTGATTGAAACGTGCGCGCGGCTGCACATCCCGGCGCTGACGCTCTACGCGTTTTCTCTGGAAAATTGGCGGCGCCCCAAGGCTGAAATCGATTTCTTGATGCGCCTGCTGCGGCAGTACCTCCGCACAGAACTGCCGGTGATGCACCGCAACAACATCCGGCTGCAAATCATCGGGCGGCCCGACCAGCTTCCGCTGGGCGTGCAGGAGGATGTGGAAAAGGGTATGGCGCTGACCGCGGCGAATACCGGGATGTCACTGGCGGTGGCGCTGAACTACGGCGGCCGGGCGGAGCTGGTGGATGCGTTCAACGCGATTTTCGATCGGGTGCGCGAAAGTAGCAACGGACACTTGGCCACGTTTCGTGTGGACGAGCAGATGATCGAGGAGCACCTCTATACCGCTGGTTTGCCCGACCCCGATCTATTAATCCGCACGAGCGGCGAGATGCGAGTGAGCAATTTCTTGCTGTGGCAGATCGCCTATGCGGAGATTTACGTAACGGAAACTCTATGGCCCGACTTCAGCCGAGCCGAACTCTACGCCGCGCTGGTGGAATATCAAAGGCGGGAGCGGCGCTACGGCGGACTCACCACGGGCGACCGGCGACTGCAATCGGCCCGATGACGCGCATCAGGACGAAGCGCATTAAGATGAAGCGTTTCACGTCGAAGCGCGTCGCGCAACGCGCGTGAGGTTCGCTCGCGACACTTCGCGCCTGGCCGTGCCATGCTCCCGAGAATCCTGATACTCTCAATCATCTTGCCGGCGTGCGAAACATTCGCGAAAGCACTGCGTCGCTTGGACGCACAAGCGCGCGCCACGGGAAGTTCTGTCGTGCGCCGCCAATTGCCGGTCTGCAAACCCGTTTTGAACGTCCTATGACGTGGCCTGCCTTGTCGACGACGGTCATCCGGATAGCGACAGCGCTGATATTAATACCTATTGTGGTAGCGGCGGCCTGGTGGGGTTCGACCGGCCTCATCGCCGGATTTGCGGGGCTGGTGACACTGCTGGCACTGCTGGAATTTTTCTCGCTGGGAGAACACGTCGGCCTTCACGGATATCGCATCTGGACGAGTATTTGTGCGCTGGCCATTATTTTCCAGCAATGGGCGGCTACCGAGGTGCAATCGCGGAACCTGGGCGGCAATGCGCGGTTGACCATTGGATCGGCGCGCGCAGAACTGCCGCTCGAGCTGGTTCTCTTCGTGTTTGTGCTGGGTGCCGCGGCGATCGCGTTCCTGGCACGCACGCCGCTCACACAGACGATCGGCGACCTCAGCATCAGCGCGGCCGGGCTGCTTTTCATCGCGCTGCCGTTCAGCGCGCTGGTACGGCTGCATGGCATACCCGTGCTAGGACCTCGACTGCTGCTGTTCACGCTGGTGCTGGTCTGGGCGGGAGATATGCTCGCCTATTTCGTGGGGCGCTGGTTCGGTCAAACGCGCATGGCGCCGGAGATAAGTCCGCATAAAACGTGGGAAGGCGCGGCGGCGAACCTGCTGGCTTCACTCGCAGTGGGCGTCCTGTTTGCATACTGGCTGCACCTGGACGCGCGCGACACGGTACTGATGGCAGGGCTGGCCAATGCAGCCGGCCAAACAGGCGATCTGCTCGAGTCGGCCTATAAACGCAGCGCGGGCGTTAAGGATTCGGGCACACTATTGCCAGGACATGGCGGAATGCTGGATCGTATCGACGCTTTGATTCTGGCAGCGCCGGTGGTCTGGTACTATTTCGAGCTGGTGCTGGGGTCGCGGACCTGAGAGGTTTACAAGTACCAATGGGAGCGGCTCCGGTTACAGTTTAGTTATCAATTCGGACTATGAAGAATATTGCAATCCTCGGTTCCACCGGCTCGATCGGTCGCCAGACGCTCGACGTCGTCGAGTCATTCCCGGAACGCTTTCGCGTGGTCGCGCTGGCGGCGGGCCGAAACCTGGATGAGCTCGCCGGCCAAATTGCGCGACATCGACCGGAGATTGTCTCGGTCGCCGATGCTGCGCTGGCTGCGGAGCTTCGCAATCGCCTGCTATCCGCGCAAACGCCCGGTGCGCAAACGCCCGGTGCGCAAATGCCCGGTGCACAACGGGGTGCCGCGCCTGAAGCATCGCCAGGGCTGCCCGAAATTGAGTGGGGCACTACCGGAATGTTGAGTGTTGCGACGCATCCACAGGCGGACATCGTGGTTTCCGCCGCGGTGGGCGTCGTCGGCCTGGAAGCGACGTATGCCGCGGTAAAAAGCGGTAAGCAGGTGGCGCTTTCGAATAAAGAAGTTCTGGTGGCGGCGGGTGAACTAGTGATGGCGGCGGCCAAGGCCAGCGGCGTGGCATTGCTGCCGGTGGATAGCGAACACAACGCCATTCACCAATGCCTGCGCGCCGGGACTCACGACGAGGTTCGCCGGCTGATTCTGACCGCGTCGGGAGGCCCATTTCGCAAGACTCCGCTGGCGCAAATCGCTACGGCGACACCCGAACAGGCGCTCGCGCATCCGAACTGGCAGATGGGCCGCAGAATCACGATTGATTCCGCGACGTTGATGAACAAGGGTTTTGAGGTGATCGAGGCGCGCTGGCTTTTTGACATGCGGCCGGACCAGATCGATGTCGTCATTCACCCGCAGTCCACCATTCATTCGCTGGTCGAATATGTGGATGGTTCCGTCCTGGCACAATTAGGCCCCGCGGATATGCGCATGCCCATTCAATATGCGTTAACCTATCCGGAGCGTGCGGCATCGAAAGAAGTACGACTGGATTGGAGCGGGCTGGGCCGCCTGGATTTTGAAACGGTATCGACGCGAAGGTTTCCCTGTATGCGCCTGGCTCGAGAAGCGTTGCTGCAAGGCGGCGCGCAGCCTTGCGCGCTGAATGCCGCGGATGAAGTTGCCGTGGCGGCATTCCTGGAGCGCAAGCTGCCGTTTACAGGTATCGCGGAGGTGATCGAAGGGGTGTTGGAGCGAATGCCACGCGCCACGCTGGGAGGCATGGATGACGTCCTCGCCGCGGATCGCGAGGCGCGCCGGCTGGCAGAGGAAGAAATCACGCGAACTGCCGAGCGGCGCGCAATGCCGCCACCCATCCAAAGCACGAAACAGATCGTAAATATATAGGGTAAATATGTAGGAAGATGGTTTCGCGGCAGCGCCCCTTGCCGGGGCCCGCGGACTCTTTCACTCCACGACAGCGAAGTGGCGGGCAGCCAGAAGAGACAGTTGAAGAAAAAGAATCGATTTGTGAGAGGGATATTGACGTGTTGACTGGAGTCGTAGCGGTAGCCATTGGCCTGGGTGTCATGGTTCTGGTTCATGAGTGGGGGCATTTTGTTGTTGCTCGATTATTCGGTGTGCGTGTCGAAGTGTTCTCCATCGGTTTCGGCCCGCGCATCTGGGGCGTGCGCCGCGGACCTACCGATTACCGGCTGAGTCTGTTGCCGCTGGGCGGATACGTGCGCATGGCCGGCGACAATCCGGCCGAAGAACGGCGCGGGGATCCCGACGAATTTCTCTCGAAACCCCGCTGGCAGCGTGTACTCATCGCGCTCGCCGGACCGACAACGAATTTCCTGATGGCGGTGGTTCTCACAGCGGTGCTTTTCATGGTTGGCGGCGAGCAGCCTTCCTATGCCGACAAACAGATCGTGGTCGCCGGTGTGATGAAGGATTCAGCCGCGCAAAAGGCGGGGATCGAAGCCGGAGATCGGATTGCGGAGTTTGACGGCGTCAAGAATCCCACTTGGGACCGCGTGGCACTCGAATTGGCGCTTTCCGCTCCCGGTCATATGGAACCGGTGGTGGTCGAGCGCAATGGCCAATTGGTATCGCTCAGCGTGCCGAGCGAGCCGCAACCATTTTCGGCGTTGGGATATCCGCCCGAACCCGTCATCATCGGCATGGTCAGCCCGGGCATGCCCGCCACGAAAGCGGGCTTATCTCCTGGGGACACGATGGTGAGCGTCAACGGCGAGAAACTGGAGAGTCCTTACCAGCTATCCGAACTCATTCAGCGCAGCGAAGGTCACCCACTCGCGCTCGAAATTCTTCGAGGGGGCAGCGTTCAGAAAACGGAGATTACACCGATCTGGGGCGATCCCGGTGACGGAATGCCGCGTTGGGAGATCGGGATAACGTACCGGTTCGCTACTTCGTCCAGGCGGTATTCGCTGCCGGGGGCATTTGTTAAGGCCGGCGAGTTTCACGTCATCCTCGCGACCAAGCTAATTTACGTAGTGGGTCAACTATTTACCGGCAAAGTCTCGTTGAAGCAGGTGCAGGGGCCGCTGGGCATCGTGCAGGCGTCGAGCGCGGCGGCCAAGCGCGGCTTCGGCGATCTGATCAGTTTGATGGCGCTGGTAAGTCTGAATCTGGGCATCCTGAACTTACTGCCGATCCCGATCCTGGACGGCGGACACATCCTGATGCTGGGCATCGAAGGCTTATTGCGACACGATCTTAGTCTTAAGATTAAGGAGCGCGTCGTCACCGTGGGCATGGTCTTCCTGCTGCTGGTATTCCTGATCGTCATGTACAATGACGTCCTGAGGCTTTTGCCCGGTCACCACTAGTCTTCAATCCGTATTTTGTCCGTCTTGCGTGTCCGTCTTGCGACCAATGCGAGCCACCGCTCACCCACCCCGGGTTTCCGCGGGTGAACGTCTAAACGCCCACAGCGAGCCGGGACGGTTGCGCCTGGCGCTCGAAGGGCGGGGTGTAAGGCTAACCAGGCAGCGCCGCATTCTGCTCGAGGTTATGGATCAGGCCGAGCAGCACCTCTCAGCCGACTCGATTTTGGAACGGGCACAAAAGATCGATCCTCGCGTACACCGCGTCACCGTCTACCGCACCCTCGAGATGCTCAAGCGCCATGGATTGCTCGATGAACTCGATCTGCTGCATATCCACGGCCACCGGCATTTTTACGAAAGCCACGGACCCCGCGACCACATCCATGTAGCCTGCCTGCGTTGCGGCAAAGTACGCGAAGTCGAAAGCGAACTGTTTGAGCAGTTGAAGGGTCAGATTGAACGCGACACGGGAATACACATCACCGTCACGCGCACGGAAATCGGCGGGTACTGCGAAGCCTGCCGTCCTCACTAGCTTTCTGTAAGCGCCACTTAATACTTGAATTCCCAGAACAATTTCCTGGCCAGAGCCTCACGCCTGCGTTGGGGAGGTTGGCAGCGCGTCGAGCCGCGTAAAAAATTCGCGGGCATGCTCGATGTCTGCGGCAATTTGACGAAGCAATTGTTCGGCATCGGCGAATTTTTGTTCGTCGCGCAGGCGTTCCCAGAAGCGCACCTCGAGGCTTCCTTCCGTCAACTTGTCATTGAAGTGGCCTAAGTGACTTTCGATACTGAGGTGCGTGCCTTCGAAAGTCGGACGGAAGCCGACGTTGGTTACACCGCGGTAGAGCTGACCACGCACGCGAGACTCGGTGGCGTAAACACCGGTCTTCGGCAAAAGCTCCTGATCCGGTTTGAGATTCAGCGTGGGAACAACAATGGTGCTCCCGCGTCCCGTGCCGCGCTCAATGATTCCGGTCAGAGCGAAGGGTCTTCCCAGCAGGCGCGCGGCTCGAGTGACGTCTCCCTCGGCCACCGTACGGCGTACAGCGCTACTCGAAACAACCTGGCCGTCAATATTTACCGGGGGGACAATCTCGACTGCAAAGCCGAGGCGGCCGCCAATCTCCTGGAGTAACGAAACATCGCCCGCCTGCCGGTGCCCGAAGCGAAAGTTTTGCCCCACGAGTATCGTGTTCGCGTGCAGTTGGTCCCACAGAATTCCGCCGGCAAATTCCTCCGGCGAAAGTTGGGCGAGAGCCTGGTCAAAGCGTAGTACCAGCGCTGCATCGAGTCCCACGGACTCGAAGTTTGCCAGCTTTTGCGGCAGCGTCTCCACCAGAGGAGGCGCGTGGCCCGGCCGCAGCACCTTCAAAGGGTGCGGCTCAAATGTTACGACTGCGGCCAGTGAACGCGTTTGGCGAGCGCGCTCGACGACACTGCGAAGAATCTTCTGATGGCCCAGGTGCATGCCGTCGAAGTTGCCGACTGACAGCACCGCTTGGCGTGCCCGGCGCTCGCCAAACGCCGATCTTACCGGTGTGCCAAATTTTTCCGCCCACTCTTCGAGGCGGAGCAATACCGCGAATTCACTCACACGCGCACCTCGAAAGTTAAACCGTCATACGCCAGTTGTACCTGCGGAAACCCCTCTCGCGCCAGGCGCTCATTGGTTTCCTGATGCGGCAGGTCGTGGGCGATGTGCGTGAACCAGGCACGGCGCGGTTGGAGCTCCGCTACGAGCGCGAGCGCCTGGGTGACGGTTTGGTGCGCCGGGTGCGGTATGTCGCGAAGCGCCCCGAGCACCAGGTCGTCCACACCGCGAAGCAACTCTTTCGATTCCCGAGGCACACTGCTGAAATCCGTCAAGTAGGCCATTCCTCCGACCCGATAGCCAAGAACCGCCATCTCGCCGTGCTCCGCCGGCACCGGAGTCCACGGAACGCCCAGTAACTCGAATGGGCCGTCGATCACGTGGGTGCTGACCAGCGGAATGGGACTGAGTGTAGGCTTGCCGTCGAACACATAGGCGAATGTGCGCCGTAGAATCTCGAGAGTTTTAGCGGAGGCATACACCGGCATAGCCGCACCCTGACGCATGTTGAAGGGCCGTATATCGTCGAATCCCAGGATGTGATCGGCGTGGGAGTGCGTGAACACGACAGCATCGAGCCGATCGAGCTTCACCCGCAAACCTTGAAAACGGAAATCGGGCGTGGTGTCGATTACCGCGTGATGACCGTCGCGCGAAAGCAGCACCGAGGGCCGCGTCCGATTGTCGTGCGGATCCCCAGAACTGCAGACGCGGCAGTGGCAGCCCAGGCTCGGAACACCCATCGATGTTCCAGAGCCAAGGACGGTCAGCTGCAGGGATGCTCCTTGCGCGGGCAGGGAAGCAGGCACGTCAGGACACGCAATCCGCCGAACTTGCAGTGGAGGTCGTGTATTGGTTCGCTGTCATGCAATCCAAAACGCAATCCAGACCGGGGAATTTCGCCGAAAAATGCGAAGTTCCTGAAGTGCCTAAGGATGCGCTTTCGCTTTTTCCTTCATCGCTTTAGCTGCCGCCTTGGTCATTTCCATGTACGAAAGCTTCAAACTTCCCAATACATCGACCAGCAGCCGTTCGTCTTCGGTGGCGAGGTTTCCGCGCGTGGCCTCGCGCAAAGCATCCAGCATATCGACCAGCTCGCGCGCACCTTCCATGTCCAGCATGGCTTCACCCGTGCGCGGATCCGGGTATGCACCCAGCAGCATGGCGGCATTTTGCGCGACAAAATTAATCAGCATCTGCAAGCCGCGCGAAGGCTTCGGCTCATTCGCTGAATCGGCTGGTGTGGCATCTGCCGCTGTGGTCCCCGCTGACCCGCCACGCGCCGGGCCCGCGTCCGACGGCGACGAAATTAGCGGGGAGCCCGGAGCATTCGATTGCTTCGCGGGTGGCGCCGTGCCGGCTGCGGAGGACGGCCTGACGGGTTCGGCGTCCTGCTTATGGCGCTCGTCACGCACCGCCTCGTCGCGAATCTGACCGTCGGCGCTAAATAGGCGCCGGTCGATTACTTTAAATGATTCTTCCTGTGGCTGGCCCTGCTTTGGATCTTGCTTTGGGTCTTGCTTTGCGTCTTGCGTTGGGTCGGGCAAAATGCGTCTCCGTATCAAACCGCATAGAAATAGCAGCGATCATGGAGTTTAGCATTCGCCGCCGCACCGCGACAATAGAGCGCCGCGAACGCAGGATTGTCAATTCGCGGCGTGTACCGTAAGGTAGGTCTCCTGCGGGAGGAATCCGCTACCGTGAGCATCGCCAAATCTTCTAAACAAAAACGAAGTCCTCGAGAAAAGTCGAAGCGGGTGGCAGCATCTGCAACTTCTATCAGCAATGTCGCAAGTGGCAGATTGCCAGGAGCCGCGGCAGCTCATCGCAGCAACTCG
>Ga0182024_10012891_pt1 | contig 16450 bp, 13 predicted proteins | sample P32metaG_FD_120480 | JGI IMG/M metagenome (GOLD analysis project Ga0182024, IMG submission 120480) | Permafrost microbial communities from Stordalen Mire, Sweden - P3-2 metaG (Illumina Assembly) | ecosystem: Environmental > Terrestrial > Soil > Wetlands > Permafrost | place: Sweden: Stordalen... | reverse complement strand
TGCCATCGTGGTCAACTTCCGTTCGTGGTCGACGGGATGCGCTGAGCCCACCAATTGTTCTGTCGCCGTTGCTGATACGGTGCTCCGACAAGGCCAGGGCATGCACGGCAGCTTTAGTCGTGGTGACACCCTTAACTTCACCGCAGCTATTGGTCCGGATTTCAAGTCGGGTCATATCGATGCATTGCCTGTCAGCAATGCCGACGTCGGTATGACGGCCGCAAAGATCCTGGGACTAACGCAAAAAGCCAACGGTTACCTGATCGGTCGCGTCATGACCGAAGCGATGCCAGATGGTCCCACGCCGCAATCCTTCTCGGAAACAGTGGAATCGCCACCGGCGGCTAACGGCCTGCGTACCGTGTTAAATTTTCAGCGTGTACGAACACAGCGCTATTTTGACGTCGCGGGCTTCCCGGGACGAACGCTCGGGCTTGAGGCCGAACCTGGCAACCAACCGCAATCCAAACCCTGACCCGCACCAGACGAGAACGGCGGTAGCTCGGGGTGGACCACGCCGAGGCCGTCTTAGCGGCTGAGCGCCGGAGCGGCCCGACGCGATTCCCAAACCCACTTCAGGTGCCGAACCTAATCTGATCCTCTCGCGGCAGAGCACGATAGGCTGTCGTGTCCGTCGGGCGGCTGATGATGTCATCAGATTCGAATATCTTCTTGAAGCCGGACATCATCTTTCGAAGTATCCCATCGTCCTTCTGTGGTTGTTCCGAATCTGCCAAATCATCGCCATGCACAGACATGTGGAATCCTCCGTCCGTCGGTATCGTGATGCGGCGCAACAAAACGCTTTGGCGTTCGAACAATCTCCTATTTTCAAACAACCATTATCTCAAAAATCAGAGGAAGAAAATCGATCGTCTCGAAGGGATGTCCATCCGGGTCTCAATCTTAGAAACCGGAAGCTTCTCGGCGGCGGTGGGAGGCGGGCGAGCCCTTACGCGCGATCAGCCGCAAAGGTGGCGGAGCTCGAATTTCATTTGAAGGCGTGCCCCCGAAGAACGCACCTGCGTTACGTAAGGGACTTTCTCTAACTGTTTCGGGAATACCTTGGAAGGCCTCTTTTCAATGGCTTAGGAGAGAGTCGAAAGAGGCGGTGTTTGACTTGTCGAACATTGTGCGGAGGCGCGTCCAGATTTCTGAACAAATCGCGCTCTCTCATGAATCGAGCATCCATGCCGGGGAAGATTTCTTCTCTCGGTCACGTCCGGATGGTGCGGCAATCGCCTTGGTGGCTGACCGCGTCGAGCCGACACGAAAACCTTTCCTAACTCGACTCTTTGGTGCTATTTTCTTATTTGCGTTGTATCGAATTTTGCTGAGCTTGAGAGCAACTATGCGCCTCCAATCTCTCATCGGTAGCGCAATGCTTGTGCTGCTCCTCGGGCTTGGTGTCTGGGTTGCCCTTCAATACGTTCCGGTGCACTGGCATTAGGACGTGCAATGGTGAAGGAAGCTAAAATTTTTTCAGGGACAGGCCAACAGGGTTGACCGAATGGCGCGCGCAGTCTCAGACATCCAGGTATCCGAAGGGTTTTTGAATATGGCTGAGGCATATCGCAGTCGGGCGGACGCGCTGAAGGCTAGGCGAAAATCGGGCAAATAGCGGCGCCATAGCCACCGGTTATGCTGGGAGGCCATCATGCAGTTAAGGACAACGCGAATACTGTCACTGTCCCTATCATTCGGCGCAATCGTACTTGGCTCCTCCGCAGTTGCGCAAACCACGCCGGCTCCGCGGGCAATTACCCGAACAGTGATCGCTGCAACCAAACTGTCGAGCGTGACGGACGTGCCACTCTATTTCAAAGCCATGAGCGTCACTCTCCCGTCGGGCGAGAAGAGCAGCGCCTCTGCGGCCAACAGCATCGTCTACCAGATTTCAGGATCGACCGAAGTCATGCTCGATGGCGAGACCAAAATGCTCAACGCCGGAGAGGGGCTGTTCATAGCCGGCGGTAAGACTGCGGTGCTAAAGGCGGGTAGTGGAGGGCCATCGAGCTTCCTCCACTTTTTCCTTGCCCCTGGCGCGGACCTAGATAGGCCTGCCGAGTCCGCACCTGCCGCCGTGAAAGAATTGTATCGCACAACTGCACCAATCCCCGACCTAAAGCCAGGTGAATATGATTTCAATCTGACACGAGTCACATTCCCGGCGCAACGCCTTCCAACCTGCCGCACCATCGGTCAGGAGCGGCCCTGTACTACATAATCTCTGGTACAGGAGCCAACACAGTCGACGGCAGGACGGCGGAAAGGGCCCCGGGTTCCTTGATCTATGAGCCGAATGCCGTTGTGCATCAGTGGGGGAATCCGGGCAGTGAGCCGCTGACATTCTTGGCCTTCAACATCAATCCGGAAGGTGTGGCAGCCGTGCTTCCAGGCACATCACCCAAGAAAGAATAGGGATAACGGAAGGTCCTGATATGGCGCTCACCCGAACTGAATTCGAACCCAAACTTCAATCGAATGGTCATCTTGCTTTTTTCTTGCACTATTAGAATCGGACATTGGCCGGCCGTCGTTCACTCCGCTCGATCTATAAATACGCTCGCCGTGACAAAGTGAATGTGCGGCCAGCGCATGATTCGCGGTCCCGCTTGTGCTCGCAAAGATGACCCTTACATTTTAAGGCAAAAGAAGTGCCTGCCTTTTAAGACTTTATGTGCATCCACAGCATCGTAGAGGCGAGCTGGACCACGGACGCGCGCTTTCGGGAGACAGCCCAAGCCATCGAGACTGCGCGTTGCAAAAGGCATCTTGCGGTATGGAAGCTGCAGCCCTGTACACGTTCGCTCGCTCGGCAGGAGTGCGGATGCTTTGCCTCGCCCATGTCACCAATACCATGGGGCAGACTGGGGATGATTTCGAGAAGGGCGAAGCAGACGAAGCCTTGGCCGCGCTCGCGGCGATAGTTGCTAGTGTGCAGGGCTCGCAGTAGCGCTCTTTGATGTTAGGCCGACCGGCCGCTTGTGGCGCAAGGCGGACATTCAACAAATGGTCGTGGTCGGCTATCTGCATTCGACTGTCTCGACCAACCGACCAGCCCCTGACTGGCGGCCTCAAGCCCATGCTCGGGAGCACGAATCCCCGTGCTGACCCTTGTCGGGCTTTCGATTTCACGACATGCAATGTCTGCAAACTTATCGGCTGACTTCAGCCGGCTCAGCGCGCCGGCAGCTTCATCATGCCGTATTGGTCTGGCTGATGGGCGGTACAAGGTCGCGATGGCGCGCCGCCTTCATCGTCAGCAGGATGGTGGCCAAAGCGGCGATTACCGCCGGGCCGCAGGCGCACAGAAAAATCTGCTTCGGCGGCAAGCCGAACGCCAATAGTGCACCGCCGAGCGCCGGACCGGCGATACCGCCAAGCCGCCCGATCCCGAGCGCCCAACCCACGCCGGTCGAGCGGATGCGCGCGGGATATGTTCCGGCCGCCATGGCATTGGCGCCGACTTGGCTTCCGATCATCGCCGCTCCGGCGCCGAGAATAGGGATCGCGATGTAGGGGGTCGGCAGATTATAGAGACCGATAATGAGGACGAAGACCACTCCCGATGCGAAGCTGCAAGCGAGCACTCTTGGGGCGCCGAACTTGTCAATCATGGGGCCGAGTAGAAGTACGCTCAGAATCCCACCGAGCGAGAACATGCTGGCATAGAACACGGCTGTTTCCGGCGTCAGGCCGGAGAGCGTGAGGACCGTGGTCATCCAGTAACCGAAAAGATACATGTTGAGAAGATTGGCGAAGAAGGTGATCCAGAGCAGGATCGTCGATATCGCAAGCCCTCCCACGAAAAGCTGCGCGACGGGATTGCCCTTGGCGACGTCCACCATCTTCGAGGCCGCCACATGCAGCGGGATATTGAGGCGGCGCAGGATGTCGTGTGTCGCCGGCGCATCGGTGCGGTGGGCGATCAGGAAGCGCGGCGACTCCGGTAGGAATATCACCAGCAACGGAATCAGCAGCAGCGGCGGAATGCCGCCCGCAAGGAAGATGCTCTGCCAGCCGAAGATCGGGAGGATCTGTGCTACCAGTTGGCCGCCGAGAAACCCGCCGAGCATGTTGCCGGAGAACATCAGCATGATCAGGGTGCCGCGCCGCTGGATCGGGCTGTAGTCGGAAGTTAGCGCGACCGTCACCGGCATGGCGACGCCGATGCCAAGCCCGGTCATGAACCGCATCACCGTGATCGAGGGGATCGACCAGGCGAAGGCGCTCGCCACCGAGAAGATGCCGATGAAGGCGACACTGATGATGAGCAGCGGCTTGCGCCCGAAGCGGTCGCCCAATGACGACAGCAGCGCGCCGAACAGGATGCCGACGCTCGACATCACGAACGCGGTGGTGAACAGCGGCGGCGCGACGCCCCAGGCCTTCGACAGCGAAGGCGCCGCCATTCCGATGGTCCCGAGATCAAAGCCGTCGAACGCCTGCACCAGCGCACAGAGCAGCACGACGCGCAACTGCAAAGCACCGAACGGCTGAGTTTCAAGCGCCTCCTCGACAGGCGATCTCGCTTCGATGCTCATGGTGTCCTCCCCTGATGTTTGCCGCGATGTCGTTACCGGAAGGCCGACACTCTTTTTGTGGTTGAAATGTAGAACCGGCCGTTACGTGACGGCTTCCTCCGCCAGCGGGACCCGGCGGACCTCATGGGCCTGCAGGGCTGGTAACACTTCGTGCGCAAATCGGCGGATCTGCTCCATGAACATCTCATGTGGCAGCGCGCCGCGGTTCAGGCTGATCTGGACCTGGTTGGCGCCCGCCGCTTCGGCGGCGCCGATGATCCGCTCGGTGACTTCCTTGGCCGTGCCGAGCGGCATGTTTTCCGCCTGCCGTTCGAAATCTGCCATCGTCATGTTGCGATAATCCTCGCGCAGGCCCGCCGCCGCCTTCATGTTCTCAGGACGGACATAGTCGTTCGAGGTCTGCGAGACATAGCCGGCGTCGCGCTGCTTGGCGGTTTCCGTAAAATTGCCGTGGCTGAACAGCGTGCGGTTGAAATAAAGGTGATAGGGGGCAAATTCGCGGACCGCCTCGGCTTTGCTGTCGGCGACATAGGCCGACAGCGCGATCGAGAGATGGTGCGGCGTAATCTTGTGGCCGTTGGCGGCGAGACATTTTGCGAAGAAGCGGATGATGTCTTCCTGCAGGCCGCCGCGGGCGAGACCCGGGGTGATGACGGCATTCTTCTTTGCCGCGAATTCGATCGATTCCTTGCTGCCGACGATTGGAATCCAGATTTCGGGGCCGGGCTGCTGCACCGGCCGCGGCCAGAGTGCGACGTCCTTGTAGGACCAGAATTGGCCGGAGTAGGAGAAGATTTCCTCCGACCAGGCGCGGGTGACGATCTCAAAAGCCTCCTCGTAACGCGCGCGGGACTCCTTCAGCGGGACGTTATGCACCTGGTATTCGCGCGGAATGCCGCGTGCAAAACCCGAGATCAGGCGGCCGTTCGACAGGCAGTCGAGCATCGCGAGCTCTTCGGCGAGCCGCAGCGGTTCGTGCAGCGGCAACAAATTGCCGTAGATCAGGAGTTTTAGGCGCTTCGTCCGTTGGGCGGCGGCCGCCGCCATCAGGTTGGGCGAATTCATCAGGCCGTAAGGTGAGCAGTGATGTTCGTTGAAGCCGACACCGTCGTAACCCAGTCGATCCATCTCCTCCCAGGCATCGAGATGCTCGGCATAGGTGCGAACGGCGACGTCGGCTTTGAAGTAACGGTTCGAGAGCGGGTAGGGCAGCTCGCTGTTGACCTTGAGATGGTCGAGTTGTTCGCCGTAAGCGAGTAGATCGAAGATGAAGATTTTCATGTTTTCCCTTGGGAGAGTCAGCCACCCTCCACGTGGAGGATTTCTTCGTCAGGTCGCGACTTGATTTATGGCCTAGCCGAGTTCAAAAAGAAAACTCCATGTGTGTGGAATGCCGTGCAGAACTGACATCTCTGAAGTTCGATTCCGCGATTTCAAACTACGCTTCCGCCCTACGCCGGGGCCGAAGCTATCATTGCTTTTACGCGGAAACTTTGCTGTCAGCGCTGGGACTTGCTTCGGGAAGAAGGAATTGCTGACGAAGTTCTGCGCTGGATGTCAAATGGCTGCGCTGCAAGTAAAGCAGTTGACGAGCGTGATCGCGCCAGCATGATCGGATGGAGTTCATTCGTTCCTCGACCCCACATCTCTTCATCATCGCAGGATGGGCGAGGGGGATAGTTTAAGCGTTGACACTTGGCCGCGTTCGATCGAAGCCATTACGCGGTCACAGCAGATATCGATCTTCAGTCGACCGCCGCGTGCGTTATATTGGTGAATACCAGTCCGCTCGCGTTCAGGTCAGGCGTTGATCAGGGTTTGCGACGGAGCCTCGCGAAAACGATCCTTGTAGTCGCGCGAGAACTGGCTGAGGTTGGTGTAGCCCGCTGCAAGTGCAGCCTCTGTGACGCTGTTTGGCCCTTTCCAGCGTCCTTTGGCGAGAGTATTGCGCGCGAGATCGAGGCGCACCGCCTTCAGGTAACCCATCGGCGTCGTCGATCGAAAACGCTTAAAGCCTTGATAGATTGATCGAGCACTAACGCCGCCGATCGTCACGAGGTCGTCTGCACTAATTTGGCTTCGCGCGTGTTCTCTTATGTAATTCTCGACGCGACGCACATAGTAGGGCGCCGCCGAGGAGAGCGATCCGGCCGCGAAGGCCCACTTGTAGTTGTTGGGGACGGCGTTCAACAACAGCAGTGAGAGCGTCCGCTCGGCAAGCCGACCCACGTGTCCGTCGAAACAGGGGTGTGCCTCGCTGAGATCCCGGCAGACCGTGACGATAAAGTTCCACAGGGTTGATACCTGCTCAAGGTCAAGGACCTTTAGGACACCGAAGCTGAGCGGATCGCCTATGCTGATGCCAGTCTCGTTGGCGACGAGTTGTTCCAGCCGGCTTCTGCTAAGTCTGATGATAAGCAACTGGGTCGGTCCGCGCCAGCGTTTGTGCGATCGCTCGACTGTCTCAAGCAAAACCATTTGCGATGGCGCGGCATTCGCCGTCGCGGAGCCCTGCTGAAATTGCGCACTGCCCCGCATGAGGATCTGCATCAGGATGAGGTCCGGATCGTGCGTCATCTCGATGTCGTAACCAGACTCGCTGTCGACCCTGACCAGACTGAACAGCGTGCCGCCGAGCTGTGCCGAGCTGATGTCGTACTGTCGGAATTCGCGAGCACTTCGGAGTGAGAAATCGAAGAGCCCTCGTGTGGTTCTTTCGACATATTTTCGCGCGATTTGGTAGTCTGCAGTGGTGAATTGCGGTCCATTCGCCAACAGAATCTGGTCCAGCGTGAAAGCGGCCATGCGAGCGGCAGCTGGCGCCGCTGCCGAATTCGTCGACAGATCCATGCGACTTCCCCGAGGTTCCTTGCGCTTCTGTGAGCGCTCTTGTTGGTTTCTTATAGCCGATTACGCTCAAGCCGTCGAGAATTCCCGAAAACCCCACCGGGGCCCCGATCATCGCGCAGGCCGCTGGCCGCCGCGGCATGGTTCAGACGGGGCTTGGCCGCGGCGCTATGCCTCTGGGTAGCCTATCACGGCTTTGGAGCGTCGCTACGTCGACAACGCGACGTGGATTGCTGGTTCCTTCCGCACCGCTATATCTCTCAACGTATGCGATGGTGCTTGCGGCGGTCGAGGCGCTCGACTACGCGCCTATGGGCGAAAAGGAGTCTAGATGCCCCGCGGCGTATTCGCATGCTACGCGGGCGCTGCTGCCTAGCTAGGCGGGGCTAAATCGGTTCCGTTCGGCTTCCCAAACGAGTCTGCGAAGTTGAAGTTAAACTTGCCGGGAGGATTGAGGCGACGCCTGAGTCTCATCAACTCCCTGGTACGGTATATGAAATCAGAGCGGCCATAACCACTCGCGACCCGCATTCGGTGCGGCCTGCACGCAAACACTGCGCTGGGCGCAAAGCGGTTGATTCTCCACCGTGTTTGTCTTGGCTGAAATCACTACAGCGCATGGATGACCATGACCGTTAGGAAGATCATTATCGTCGGCGCGGGAATCGGAGGCCTGGCCGCAGCATTGGCATTGCAACGGCGTGGATTCAGGGTCGTTGTGTACGAAAGGGCACAAGAGATACGGGAGATCGGCGCCGGCTTGATCGTAACATCGAACGCGCGTCGCGCACTGCACAACCTCGGCGTAGACAAAGCGCTGGAGGCGGCTTCCAGTTGCGCGCCCGTACACCATCTGTGCAACTACGCTACAGGCGCGATCGAAAGGGCAGTCCGGAACGAGCAGATATTGCGAGAATACGGTATGGCAACGTTGCAAGTTCATCGCGCGGACTTGCACGGCCTGTTGATGGAAGCCGTTCGGGCCAACGATCCCGGCTGCCTCCGTTCCGGTCATGAGTTCCTCGGGCTCAAACAGGACGAGGCCGGCGTATCAGTCAAATTCGCAAACGGAGCATCCGATTCAGCCGACGTGCTGATTGGCGCCGACGGCAATGCGTCGGCAGTGAGGACATTTCTGTTTCCGGGAGAGGCCACGAAGTTCAACGGCCAGGTGGCTTTCCGTGCCCTCATTCCCGACGAATTGGTTCCGGCGAGCATTCGGCAGCTGCAGATGGCAATGAATCCGGCACCCAAGCGCTATCTCCTCCATTATCCGCTGCGCGGCGGACGCATCATGAATTTGATCGGCTGCGGCCAATCGGACTCGTGGGAAGCGGAAGGGTGGTCGATCCCCGCGACAAACGAGGAGTTCGCCAATGCCTATTCCGACTTCGCCCCTGAGTTGCTCGCGCTGATCCGTAACATTCCGCCAGGCGCATTGTTCAAATGGGGCTTGCGAGATCGCGAACCTCTCAAGACTTGGACTGTGGGGCGCGTCACCATGCTGGGCGACGCCGCTCATCCAATGACTCCATTCCTCGGCCAGGGAGCCTGCATGGCAGTCGAGGACGCACTTCTGTTGGGCCGCGCATTCGCTGCATCGGAAGCCGTCCACGAGGCATTGCAGCGCTACGAAACTGCGCGCAAGACCCGCGGCACCAACGTGCAGCTTTGGTCACGCGAGGAGGGTCTCGCTCTTCAAGACCCAAACAGAACACGGCGATCGGCGCTCGATCGCGGTCTGCTTGCCTATGACCCCGTAGAGGTGCCCGTATGACCTCCCGTCTTTCAGGCAGTGTTTTTCCAAGCGATGAAGTGCCACGGCGGGCAAAAACGCGGGCTTGGCGTGCGTAAGGGGCCACATGACGGCTGTTGATGTGTTGGATGTGTTGTATCATTGTTCCTGACCGGATCTCGTACGATCAGTCTTGCATCCGCAAAGGTACGATAAGCGTAGAGGAAATTGCATGCCGGCACGCACTGGCGAACAATTCTTGCGCGGGCTAGTAGATGGCCGCGAGATCTGGGTCGGCAGCGACAAGATTGGCTCGCCGATCGACCATCCCTCGCTAAGCGGGGCCGCCCAGGCACTGGCCGATGTGTTTGATCTGCAGCACCGGCATGCCGATGCCTGCTTGATGCCCGACCCCGAGACCGGGGAGCCGATCAATGTCAGTCATATGATTCCGCATTCGCGGGAGGATTTGCAGCGCCGCCATCGCGCTCTTGAAACCATCTCGGAGTATTCCGTCGGATTAATGGGGCGCACGCCGGACTATATGAACGTAACGTTTGCCGGCTTTGCCGGGCGCGCGGACGAATGGGCAGCGCATGAAAACGCGGCGGGCGCTGAAAATCTTGTCCGCTACCAGAAGAAACTCAGGCGTGAAGATCTGTCGCTGACCCACACCATCATTCACTCGACGATTGATTCGGCAAAAGGAAAGCTTCCCGTCGGCTTTGATCCTGTCCAGCTTCACAAGGTTGGAGAGACCGAACATGGGATCGTGGTGCGGGGCTCGCGCGTGCTGGCGACGCTCGCTCCGTTTGCCGACGAACTCGCGGTCTACCCCGGCGGCCCCATGCCGGACGCCGCAGATGTGCACGCGCTGTCTTTCTGCATACCCATGAATACGCCCGGCCTGACGTTTATTTGCCGCGACAGCGCCGCGGTCAGCTCAGGCAAGTTCGAGCATCCGTTTTCCAGTCGCTTCGACGAACAGGATGCGTTTGTTATCTTCGATAACGTCGAGGTGCCGCGTAAGCGTGTATTCATCGATGGCAATCTCAACGTCTACAATAGTGTGATGAGGACGACCTGGTGGCCGAATATCATGCAGCAGACGATGATCCGGGCACAAACCAAGTTGGAATTTTCTTGGGGGCTGGCCAGCAGCATGGCCGAGGCCATCAATGCCGTTCAGCCGCAAGCTCAGCAGCAACTCGGTGAAATCGCCATGTTCACGGAGTTCGCCCGCGCGACGATTTTCGCAGCAGAGCAGGCCGCGCTCGAATATGGAAACGGCATGTGGGCCTGCGACGCGCGACCGCTTGGTGCGCTGCGCGCGGCTCTACCAACCTGGTTTCCCCGCGTGAACGAAATCATTCGCCAGATCGGGTCGCATAACCTGTTGACGACGCCGTCACGCGCCGCGCTGGCCGATCCCAAACTGCGACCGCTGATCGACCTTTATCTCGCCGGCGTTGGAGTCGATGCCGAGCGGCGCAGCCGCCTCTTTCGTCTGGCCTGGGATTTTGCAGGTACGGCCCTGGCAAGTCGCAATGAGCAGTACGAACGCTTCTATCTGGGCTCGGTCGGACGAAATTTGACGTCCCTGCAAACGTTCGGCGACCGGACGCGCGCCAAACGCCTGGTCGATCGCTTCCTGAACGAAGAGCTCGAGCCGTTGGTGCAAGACAGGGATTTGAAGAGACCTCTGATGGAGGCGGCCCAGCAGGACGCCAACGTTGTTGGTCGAAGCGACCGAAAGCAAGCATCTCAATCAGGAGGAAACCGATGACCGATAAACCGATCGCGCCGCGCGGAATCAATCATCTTGTACTTAACGTGAGGGATATTGAAGAAGCCCATCGCTTCTGGACCGAGGTGATAGGGTTCCAGCAGGTCGGCGAGCTCAAGGAAGCACCCAACCGTCCAAATCCACCAAAGATGAGGTTCTACAGCGGGGAAAGCGAACACGGGGTGCACCATCACGAACTCGCTCTGGTGGAAAACCCAAACCTTCCACCGCCGCCGGCAAATTGGGAGATGTTTGGAATGCCCTCGGCCATCAACCACATTGCCATTACCTATCCGAGCCGGGACGCATGGCTGCGCCAGCTAAATTATTTGCAGGCAAAAGGCATCAAGTTCGATCGACGAGTCGAACATGGCATGACCCATAGTCTTTATATCCACGATCCCAATGGTTACGGCGTCGAACTGCTCTACGACCTGCCGCGCGAGGTGTGGGAAGGGGATTTGGACGCGGCTTTGAACTATGCGGAGCTGTTGCCGACCGATGGGGCCGACGCCCTGGTCGACCGCATCGAGGTACCGGTCTTTGGTGCCGCGTCTGCGGCCCGTAAGTGAGGAAGCCATGCCAAAACGGCAGAGTATCAACGGCAGCAAGCCGCGCCACGAGAATCCGATTCCTAACGCAAGCCGGATCGGAAATCTCGTCATGTCGAGTGTGATTGTAGGCACCAATCCGGGTACGCGCGAGCTGCCGCCTAGCCTCGAGACACAGGTCGCCAACGTCTTCGCCCATATTCGACACGATATCGAAGCTGCTGGAGGCAGCGTCGATGACCTTATCAAGGTGACGTTCTGGGTTCACGATCCGGCGTCCCAGCGGGTGGCGCTCAATACAGAATGGGTCAAACTGTTCCCTGACCCGGAGTCACGGCCCGCGCGACATACGCTTACGCTGCCATCGGGAAGCCGAGCGCTGGTTCAAGCAGATTTCGTTGCGGTGCTAGGCTCGGCGGATTCGTGATGCTGAATTCAGAAGCCATCGACATACTTGCTCGCGCGTATCAAGCGGCCGAGAAGGCTAGCCAACGGACGCGCGCCGGCAGTGTACTCCATCCGGGTTTTTCGATTGAAGACGCATACGCGGTTCAGCGCCGCTGCATCGAAATCAAGGTCGCGGCAGGCAACTCTGTAAGGGGGCGCAAGATCGGACTCACCTCTCGCGCGATGCAGCGCGCCACCAGCATGACCGAGCCCGACTACGGGACACTCATGGCTGACATGTTCTACGAAAGTGGGGCGGCGATTCCGATCGCCCGATTCGTCCAGCCACGGATCGAGTGTGAGCTTGGCTTTGTTATCGGCAGGCGGCTCAAGGGTCCGAACTGCACCCTGTTCGACGTGTTGAGTGCAACTGACTATGTCGTCCCCTGCCTCGAGATTGTCGACAGCCGGACCCACCGGATCGACCCGGAAACGAAACGGCAAAGCGGCGTGCTGGATAGCATCGCCGACAATGCGGCTGCCGGCGCGCTGATTGTCGGCGGCCTGCCGGCGCGGCCGCTGGACGTCGATCTGCGCTGGGTGGCTGCACTCTGCCATCGCAATGGCACGATCGAGGAATCGGGTGTTGCCGCCGCTGTGCTCAATCACCCGGCCAACGGAGTTGCATGGCTTGCCAACAAGCTTTCCAACTTCGATGTCGGGCTTGAGCCCGGCGAGTTTGTTTTGGCCGGCTCTTTTACCGGAATGGTCGAGGCTCGCGCCGGAGACACGTTCCACGTTGATTATCATTCTCTCGGATCGACCACCTGCCATTTCACTTGACGCGTTAGGGCACGCGCGTCCATGCATCAAGGCTGAACATACAGGGCGGCATGTCTCAACAATCACAAAGCAGCGACGCTTCGACCATCAAATTCGGTATCGGCCAACCCGTTCGTCGCTTCGAAGACAATAGGCTGGTGACCGGCCGAGGTCGGTATCAGGACGACATTACCCTGCCGCGACAGACCTATTCAGTGTTTCTACGGTCGCCGCACGCAAGCGCGCGCATCCAGTCCATTGATACGGGAGCGGCTCTCGCCGCGCCGGGCGTGCTCGCTGTGTACACGGGACAGGACTACGCCGCTGACGGTTTGGCCATGCCCAAGGCGATGATGCCGCGCAAAAAGGCCGATGGCTCACCGATGTTCGCACCGCAGCGACCGGCACTGGTGATCGATCGCGTTCGGTACGTGGGCGACCCGGTAGCGATGGTGATCGCCGAAACGTTGATGCAGGCGAAGGATGCTGCCGAGTTGATTTCAGTCGACTATGAACCCTTACCGTCTGTGACGTCCACGGCCGAGGCGGCAAGTACGGACGCGCCGCGCGTATGGGACGAGAACCCCGACAATATCTCCCACACCGTGCAGCACGGCAATAAGGCTGCGACCGATGCCGCCTTCGCCCGGGCCACGCACGTGGTACGGCGGCGTTACGTCATCACCCGGGTTCACGCTCAGTATATGGAGCCACGCGGGGCGATCGGTTCGTACGACGCCTACGAAGATCGCTATACGCTTTATGCCGACGTCAACTATCCTCATCGCGTTCGCAACATGCTCGCCACGTCGGTTTTCAAGGTGCCGGAGAGCCGCGTGCGGGTAGTATGCAACGACGTAGGAGGCGGCTTCGGCGCAAAGGGCTGGCAGTATGTCGAGCACCGTCTGACTTTGTGGGCGGCACGAAAGCTGGATCGACCGGTCAAGTGGCGCTGCGAGCGATCCGAAGTCATCCTCGCCGACGAGCACGGCCGGGACAATATCGGCGAAATAGAGCTTGCGCTCGACGGCAACGGAAAGTTTCTGGCCGTGAGGCTGCATATGCTGGCCAATCTCGGGGCCTATGTCGGCTCCGATCGTCAACTCCTGTCGCCCTTTGGCCAGATCGTCACGCTCACCGGCGTGTACGACATTCCGGCCGCACATGTGACCATCGATGCCGTGCTGTCGAACACCAGTCCAACCGCGCCTTACCGAGGAGCGGGAAGGCCGGAAGCCTGTTATCTGATGGAGCGCATTCTCGAGGTCGCGTCTCGCGAGCTTGGGATCGATCCGGTCGAGCTACGACAGCGCAACCTCATCCAGTCGGCGGCTCTGCCATATCGCACGCCTCTCGGCCCTGTCTACGACTGCGGCGATTTCGCCAGAAATATGCAACTGGCGATCCAGCATTCCGACTATGAGGGATACGAGGCGCGGCGCGCCGTGTCCGAAGCCGCGGGTAAATTGCGAGGTATCGCGCTCGTCAATGCAATCGAGCAGGCGGCGGGCCCAGTCCCCGAATTTGCCGAGGTTCGCTTCCAACCGGGCGGCAGCGCCATGCTGCTCATGGGCACGAAGTCTCACGGCCAGGGGCACGAAACGTCGTTCAAGCAAATCCTGCACGAGAAGCTTGGCATCGATCCCGCGGAAGTTCAGTTCATCGATGGCGACACCGATCGCGTGGCCTTCGGCATGGGCTCCAACGGTTCACGGTCAATGGTTGTTGGCGGCTCGGCGCTTGCCCTCGCAGCCGACAAAGTCATCGAGAAGGGCAAGCTGATTGCAGCGCACCTGATGGAGGTCGGCGCCGCCGACGTCAGCTTCGCCGACTGCAAATTCAGCGTTGCAGGCACCGATCGGTCACTGACGCTGAAACAGGTCGCCATGGCATCATTCCAGCCGGCGCGGTTGCCAAAGGGACTGGCGCCCGGGCTGATCGAGAGCGCGACCTACGCACCGGAGAAGCCTACCTACCCAAACGGATCTCACGTCTGCGAAGTCGAAGTCGACCCCCAAACCGGCGCGGTCCAACTGCTCGCCTATCTCGTTGTCGACGACGTCGGGACGATTATCAACCCGCTCACCCTTGCGGGCCAGATTCATGGTGGTGTTGCGCAGGGTGTCGGTCAGATCCTGATGGAGCAAGTCGTGTATGAGCCGGGCTCGGGCCAGTTGCTGACGGCGAGCTTCATGGACTATGCGATGCCGCGTGCCGACACGATGTGCAACATCGGCATAAAGAGCAATCCGGTGCCGACAAGCACCAATCTGCTGGGCGCAAAGGGCGCGGGCGAGGCCGGTGTCGTCGGCGCACTGCCGGCCGCGATGATTGCCATTCTGAATGCACTTGCACCGCTGGGTGTGCGCGAGCTGGACATGCCGGCGACCAGCGACCGCATCTGGCATGCAATCCAGGCGGATGGTGTCGAAGTCCGGACGTAACGAATGGGTGATGGTCGGCGCTTCGCGAACGACCTGGCTGTTTGGCTTTTTTAGGCAGTGGGAGGAATTTATGGGGCTGCTCGATTCGACACGGGACATATTGCTCAAGGTTGCCACATCGACGATCACCGGTGCGCTGCATCGACGCGGCCTCAGCAACATGTTCATGCAGGATGTCAACCCGTTGCGCCAGACTCAAGCGCGAATGGTGGGCATCGCCTACACAATGCGGTTCATCCCGTTCCGGCAGGACAAGGCGGGGCCGAACGCCCCCGCTCGTGGTCAGATACAGGTTCAAGCGATGGAGGAGTGTCCGCCCGGGCACGTGTTGGTCGTCGATTCGCGGGGAGATCCGCGCGCTGCTTCTGCCGGTGATCTCTATATCGGCAGACTGAAGGCGCGGGGCTGCGCCGGAATAGTCACCGACGGCGGCCTCCGCGATTCGGAAGGAATATTGAAGGTTGGGCTACCGGCCTATTTGCGGCGACCAAGCTCACCGCCCAGTCCCATTGTGCATCAGGCCTTCGATCTCAACCTGCCGATCGGCTGCGGCGGCGTTGCCGTTTACCCGGGCGACGTCGTCGTCGGCGACTGCGACGGCGTCGTCATCATTCCCGCCGATATCGTCGACGTGGTCGCCGCAGAGGTTTTGGCCACGACCTTATATGACGAGTTCGCCGAAGAGGAGGTTGCGCGCGGCCGGCCCCTTACTGGTCTGTTTCCGAGCGTAGGAGAAGACGCCAAGCGAGATTTTGACGCATGGAAGCTCAAACGTGAGGCAGGTCGTCCGTAAAACGGTGTCGCAGCGGGCCATCCGGGATTCAAGCGAATTCTCGCAAGCCTTGTTTCGTGCGCTTGCCATGCGCCGACTCAATCGCAAACCTGAGTACGTGCTTGTTGGACGCGACATCGATGGTCGTGGCCCTATGACCCTCTGCGTCGGGAGACGTGCAACATAGTCCAAGGTGAGCGGCCGCTGTTGGCGCAAAGCGGCCGATTGTGATCTGGGTCGAACAGGCGTCCAAATGTTTGCCGCGGCTTTCGATGCAACACATTTGCAACACGACGGGCTTAAGCTATTGATATTGTTGAGCTGGAAAAGGTTTCCTAAACCGTAGGTCATGATCGAGTCACGCGGTGATCACCAAGTAATTAGCCGACACGATTCCGAGCTTCCGGCGCTTGCGGCAAGACTTCGAATTGTTCTGCAAGGTCCGAGCGGCGGGTTTCGCGCAAAGTGGACGGTCGCCAAAATAGCGACGTCGCCTAAGTGCTGCCAATTGCGGACATCTCGCAAGCTCGCAGGGAAATTAAACAGGAGGGTTCTTTCC
>Ga0182024_10012890_pt1 | contig 16451 bp, 10 predicted proteins | sample P32metaG_FD_120480 | JGI IMG/M metagenome (GOLD analysis project Ga0182024, IMG submission 120480) | Permafrost microbial communities from Stordalen Mire, Sweden - P3-2 metaG (Illumina Assembly) | ecosystem: Environmental > Terrestrial > Soil > Wetlands > Permafrost | place: Sweden: Stordalen... | reverse complement strand
TCGCGGTCGGCGGCGCGGGGGGGGGTTGCACGTCCCAGGAGGGCAGCAGTTCGTCCGCGGCGGCGTCTTCAGTCGGGTTCACGGGATGCTCCATGCCATTCGCGCGGGCCGGCGTCGGCCGGTCAGCGGAGACGATTGCCACAGTGAATACAGCAGCGACTGCCCATGCGGTTGTTCTTGCCGCAGTGGTGGCAGGGCGGCGTCGGGTCGGTCAGCGGCTCGGCGCACTTGCCGCAGTACGGCTCGCGCACCTTGTTGGTGTGCTGACACTTCGGACAGGCCACCTCGCGCGTCACCTTATGCTTTTCGAGGTCGGCCTTGATCTCGCGGGCCGAGAAATAGCGCTCGTTAATGTCTTCGGCCAGGTTGATCTTGATGAGGTCGAAGAACCAGCGGTGCGCCGCCGGCAGCGACCCGTTGGGGTCGGCCAGCTGCGTCTCGATCTCCTTGGCGGTGTAGAAGCCCTCGGGGGCCTTGCCGGTCGCCAGGTGGTACATCGTGCCGGCCAGGGCGAACAGGTCGCTGCGCGGCTCCGGCCGGCCGATGATCTGCTCCGGCGGCGCGTAGCCCTCGGTGTACACCTTGGTCTTGGCGGCCATCTTCTCCTTGGCGGTGCGGCCGAGGTCGCGGGCCGTGCCGAAGTCGATCATTTTGATCGTCTTCATATCCTCCAAGAGCATGATGTTGTCGGGCTTGAGGTCGCGGTGGACCAGCGGCGGCGACTGCGTGTGCATGTGCGTGAGCACGTCGCAGATGTTCTTGGTCCAGACGATGACTTCGTCGATGGTGAACGGCTTGTTGTCGCGGGCCTCCATGATCTTGAGGAGGTCTTTGCCGCGGATGAACTCCAGCACGAGATGGGCGGACTGGCCCTGTTCGATCAGATCGTAGACGCGCGGCACGATGGGGATGACGTCCAGCGAACGCAGGATCTCGGCCTCACGGCGGAAGAAGTTGAGCCGGATGGCGAACTCCTGCGGGTCGGCGCAGATCATGTCCTTGACGGCCACGGGCCGGTCGCCGTGCTTGGTGTCCTTGGCGAGGTAGACGGCGCCGAAACCGCCCATGGCGAGGAGCTTTTCGATACGGTAACGGCCGTGGATCATGGTGCCGGGCGCGGTCGGCAGCGGCGTGCTGCAGCGCTGGCAGTTGCGCTCGCCGGGCGGGTTGGCGACGCCGCAGGCCGGGTTCGGACAGATGTTCGGCGCCGGTCCTTCGGCCTCGGCGCCGGCCCCGCCTTCGGGTTGGAGCAGGTAACCGCAGTCCATGCAGGAGATGGCGCCGGGCAGCAGCGCGCTGCCGCAGGCGGGGCAGTTGGCCGGCGTCGTGGACGCGGCGGCGCCCGACGGCTTGGCCCCCGCCGCGGGGACCGGCGGCAGGTTGATGGCGCCGAGCGACACGCTGCCGGCGGAGGGCGGCCTTCCCGCGCCGACGGCGGCCCCGGCCCCGACCGCCACGGGCTTCGGCGCGGCCGCGGGGACCGTCACCGGCTTCTTGCACGACGGACAGAGATATTGCTTGCCGGCCGAGTTGTCGGCGACTTGCATCGCCGTGGTGCAGTTCGGGCAGCGAATCACTTGCGGCATGGTCGGTCCCGTCTGGTTGCGGGGCGAGCGGGGGGCGTAAGCCCCCTGATTCTTCACACTGTCACCGACAGGATGCTCAATCAGGGGGCTAACGCCCCCCGCTCGCCCACGTTTCCTATCTCTTGGCCCGCTCCCCGAAGCGCAGCACGCTGTTGCCGAGCCGGATCACGTCGCCGTCGCGCAGCGGCGTGGACTTCCGAACCGGCTTGTCGTTGAGGAACGTCCCGCCGGCCGTCTCCACGTCGGCCAGCACGTACTGGTTGTTCTTCCGCTCGATGCGGGCGTGCAGCCGTTCGATGGAGTTGTCGCCGAACAGGCCGAGGTCGCACGACTCCGCCCGGCCGATGGTCGTCTCGTCCTTGGTCAGCATGATCTCGCGGCCGGCGCGGAAACCCGCTTCCACCTTCAGCCAAGCCTCCTTGAGCACCACCTGGGCCAGGCCGATCAGGAGGCCGATGCACAGGCCCAGGATGACGAGGCCGATGGTCAAGCCGGCGTTCGGCAGGTAGGTCGTCAGGTGGACGAAGGCGAGCAGGCCGAAGAACAGGCCGCCGATGAAGCCGCCGAGAAACCCGCCGTAAACGCCGTTCAGCATCTTCTTCAACGCCGTGCGAATGTCCTGCCCGCCCGTCACCGCCCGCAGGAGGTCGAAAACGCCGATGGACGCGCCGATGGCGACGCCCACCAGAATCCAACCGATCAGCAGCAGGTACTCGCCGACCCCGGGGATCTGGTGCAGCCCCTCGCCGATCAGGCCGCCGAACATGCCGCCGGCGAAGCCGACGCCCATGCACACGCCGACCCGCAGGAAGCGCTGGAAGCCCACGGCGTTGAGCTTCGCGTCCAGGGCGCCGACCGCGGCCGCCACCAGCAGGCCCAAAAAGCCGGCGATCAGCGGCGTCTTCAGGAAGGGGCTGTCGATCCGCACCACCCCGACGGCCCACAACAGCACCCAGGCCACGAACGCAGCCCAGCCGCCGCATAGGGCACAGTAGTAGATGAACAGCTTGAACGACATGCGCCGGTTCTCGACCTTTTCCTATCTCTTACCAGCCCGGAGCGCGAGCGACGGGTTTAGACGAAATCCCGCGCTCGCGCTCCGGGCTGGTGCTCACCCGAATATACTCGTACTCTTAACGACCACGTCATGCGGCTTGGTCTTCGAGCCGCATGACGCCGCCTCGATCTGGTAGACGCCGGCCCCGCCGGCGTGGACCTTCCAGAACACCGACACGCGCTTGCCGCCCTCCTCCACCGTCTTCTTGGCGTCTTCGCCGGCCGCCAACGTCAACCCCGTCTTGGGAAGGACCAACTCCACCTCGTCGCCCTTGTTGGCGTTGTAGACGTAAGCCGTGACGTAAAAGTCCGTCTCCGGCGGTACGCTGTCGGGCGTGCTGAGGGCCAGGGCGTTGTTGCCGCCTCCCGTGCCGATGTCGAGTTGGCCCAGGCCGTAGGTGAAGGCCATGTCGCGCGCGGCCTTCGGCTCCATGTCCTCGTAGGGCCAGTAGAGGAACACGCACGAATCCCGCGGCTTGTCCTGGATCGACTGCAACGGCTCCGGCGGACTCCAGCGCGTGTGGTCGCCGGTGGGCGGGAAGTGGCAGATTTTCACGTCCTGCAACTCTTCCGGGTTCACGCCCGGCAGCCGGATGTTCTTCAACCCCAGACGGGCGACCGTGCCGGGGTTCTTGGGGTCTTCGGGGTTCTCGACCGCTTCGAGATACGGCGGAATCTTGCCGGAGGCGAAGTCGTAGCTGGTGTCGATGAAGCCCTTGACGCCGGGCGCCGTGAACGGCACGCCGTCATTGGCCCCAATGAAGGTGTCCAGCATGAAGCGGACGCCGACCTTCTGCGGCACGTCGCCGTAGTTTTCGACGTGATACCAGACGAGACAGGTGTCCAAATACCCCGATTGGCTGGGCACGATCTCGACGTGCTGCTTGACCCGCACCTTCTGCCGGGTGAAGTCCATCGTCGTGACGTAGCCGTGGCGGTTGTTCGGCAAGCGCGTCAGCATTTTGCCGACGAAACGATCGTCGGGAGTCTTTTCGCCGAAGAAATACTCGAAATCGGTGATCTTGACGATGGTGTTGTTGGTGAGTCCCTGTTCGTCGTAGGTCAGCTGCTTGAACTTGTCCTTGTAATCCGGCCGCGGGTCTTTGACGCCGATCATCTGCAGGCCGAACCGGGCGTTGTCGCTGAACTGGAGGCCCAATTTCGGATTGCGGTCTTTGACGTTGTACGTCCAGAGGTCCGGATTCTGCCCCTGTAGGTCGTGGTCGTTGTCCACGCCCCCGCCGGCCGTGGCGCCGCGTCCCATTAGCAGATCGCAGATCACCACGATCAGCAGGGCCAGCGCCAGCAGGCCCGCCGGGATCAGGTGCATCATGAGCGGCGTGGACGGCCCCTTCCGGTAGCGCGACCGCGAGGGGGAGGCTGGGGCGAGTTGGACCTGCGGCGCCGACGCGGGCCGGACGGGCGCGGCGGCGACGGCCTCCACCAACTCCACGGGTTCAGGCGCCGCGGCCGCTTCCGGCTCGTCGAAGGCGAAGGCCCCGCCGTCGCCGCCGGCCCCGCCCCCAACGTCGAGCGTGACGGGGACCACGAAGCGCTGGTTGCCGTTAGATTGCACGATGACGCTGGCGACGAGCTGCTGGCCCGGCTTGTTCGGCACGGCCGGGACCGAAATGGGCACGGCGGCGGTGCGGCCGTTGATCTTGGCGCGGCCGACCTCCAGCCACGGCTGGTTGCTGGTCCCGTGGGCGTAAATCGGCTTTTTCTCCTCCGTCTTGACTTCTATAACGTAGCGCAGCGGCTCGCCGGGGTTGCCCGTCAGCGCGATCGACTTGACGCTGATGGCGACCTTAGGGGCCGGCGTCAGGCCCAGCGCCTCGAAAAACTGCTGCACGGCAGCCAGGCCGGATGCGGCCGGCCCTTGCACCGGATAGGTCCAGCCGTTGGACTTGTACCACGCCGCCACGTCGCCGCGCTCGAACAGGGTCGCGGCCTCTTTCGGGTTGGCCTTGGCCTTCTCGGCCACCTGCCGCGGACTCTTGGCGCCGCCGAGCACGCCGGCCGGGAACGGCTTGACCGGCGCCTCGGCCCGCACGGTGACAGTGGCCGTGCCGCCGTTGGAGTCGATCGAAAGGTGGGCTTCGAGCGGCTTGTTGCCGGCCCGCAACTTGTCGCCGACGACGCGCACCGGCAGCGTGAGGTCGTGGCCGAACTGGAAGTGTTTTTCCGTCGCGCCGGGGGCGTCGCCGAAGGTGAGCCAGAGGCCGTCGGAACAGGTGACGGAGCCGAACAGGAGCCGCATCCCCTGATTTTCGAGGCGGAGTTCAAACTGGCGGCCCTCGTCGCCGGGGCGGACGACGCCGAGGTTGATTTCCTGCGTCTCCACGACGAGCTTGGGCGCCTCCAGCACGTCGGCGGGGAGCTTGGTCAGGAACTGGTCGAGGCCGCGGTCATGGTCGGGGAACTTGACCGCCTCCTTGGCCGCCATGACCAGATCGATCCGGCCCAGGCCGCCGAGGAAGGTTTCGAGGTAGCCCTGTTGCAGCAGATCGCGCGCCCCGGACCAATCTTCCTGACAGGCCAGGGCCAGCTCGTTAAAGGTGCGGCAGGTCTTGCCCGAGGGGAACACGAACGGGCTGGCGAACGACTGGGCGCCGACCGCGACGGGGCCGCCGTTGCGGGAGTGGCCGCCCAGAACGAGGCCGTCGTAGTAACAGTAAACGGCGTCGGCCGGGTTGGCGCGGGAACACTTGCTGCACGTCTGAACCATGTCTTCATCCTACCGGATGCGCGGCCCCGGTCATTGGCGGCCCGGCGGGCGCCCGTGCGTGATCGAGTGGGACGGGAATCCTTTGATTATGACAGCGCGGGGGCCGTTGTTCAAGCGCGTCCCGGCGAGCGGGCAGGAGAATTGCAAAGTCCGTTTGGCACGCCATAAGTCGTTTAGTGATCGTGGCCTCCCGACCATCGCTCAAGGACTTACGGCGACGGCAGGCGACTTTGCAATTCTCCTGGGCGAGCGGGGGGCGTAAGCCTCCTGATTTCGCATCCTGTCGGCGAATGTGCGACGAATCAGGGGGCTTACGCCCCCCGCTCGCCGGGACGCCGCCTCAGACAACCACCTTGAGCTGGACATTACCGATCTGGATCACGTCGTTGACGTTCAGCGGCTTTTTCGTGCCGGGGTAGATGCGCGCCCGGTTGACGAAGGTGCCGTTGGAGCTGTTGAGGTCTTCGATGGACAGTTGGCCTTCCTCGAAGTGGATGCAGGCGTGCTGCCGCGAACTCCACACGCGATCCGGCGGCTCCTGGTCTTCGAGATCGACGTCCACCGGCTTCTCGTCGGCGCGGCCGACGAAATTCGGCCCCTCGAAGAGGGGGTATTCGGACTTCGGCTTCTGGCCGCGCTGGACGATCAGTTTGGGCTGGGCGCCCGGCGGCAGGCCGGCCCCGGCGGGCGCGGCCGGCGCGGCGGCCGGGGGCGGCGGCGCGACCGGAGCGGGCGGGGCCGCGGGCGCGGCGGCGACCGGCGGCGGCGGCGGGGGCGGCGGCGCGACGGGTGCGGCCTCCACGGGGGCCGCCTCCAGCGCGACCGGCTCGGCCGGCAGCGGTTCGGCGGCCAGGGGGACCGCCTCGTAGGGCTGGGCCTCCATCGGCACGGCCTCGTAAGGCTGGGCCTCCATCGGCATCGCTTCCATCGGCAAGGCCTCGACGGGCATCGCCTCCATCGGCATGGCCTCGACGGGAATGGCCTCGGCCATCATCGGCTCGGCCTCGACGGCCACCGCCACGCCGGCCAGGTCGGACTTGCACTGTTCGCAGAACAGCGCCCCGTCTTCGTTGTTGTAATGGCAAAACGGACACTGCACCATGATGAAAACCTCAAGTGGTCTGGGGCGAGCGGCGCGGCGTCAGCCCGCCGGTTTAGGATAACGCCACGGGACCGATGCCGCACCGGCGGGCTGACGCCGCGCCGCTCGCCGAACGCTGTTGTCGTTGATCGCGCCTCAGGACGCCGGCGCCTCGTCGGCGGCGCGGGCGGCGTCGTCCACGGCCAGCTGCGTCTTCTTGGAGACGCGGCCGCCGACGTTTAGTTCCTGCAAAACCTGCTTGGCCAGCATCGTTTTCTTGGCGGCCCGCGGCCCCATGACCTCGGCCTTCTTCTCGATGCTCTGGGCCACCCGCTTCACTTCTTCGGTGTTGTTCGACGTGATGGCCTGTTGCAGGTTCTTGTTCAGCTCGAAGATCTGCACCTCGTCGATGTGCTTGGCCACCTCGGCGTTGATGTAGCCGTGGCCCGCCGAGGTGTACGTCATTTCCAGCGGCACTTGGCCGGTGGTCTCGCGCTTGCCGCTGCCGGTGTCGTAGGTGACCTCGATGTCGGTGATGCTGAACTTGCCGTCGGGCCGCTTCGGCAGGCTCAGGTCGATGATGTAGCGCGTCGGCTTGTCGCGCTCCAGGGTGCCGAGCTTGGCCACCAAGTGGCGCTCCTCCGGCTCGGACAGCGTCAGCTCCTTGATCTCCGGCACGACCATGCGGACGCGCTTGACCTTCACGTCCTTCTTGACGCGCAGGTGCATCTCCACGTCGAGGAAGCCGGCCGCGGCCAGGGCGGCGAACTCCTGGGCGAAGACGCGCTCGGCGGCGCTCTTGTCGTTGACGTCGATGTAGCCCCAGTCGCCCTCGGCCAGCTTGGCGAGGTCCTTGATGAGGCTCTGGTTCCATTCGGTGCCGACGCCGATGATGTTGAAGCGGATCTTCTTTGTGGCCGCTTCCTTGGCCAGCTGGCGGCAGGCCTGTTCGCCGGAGGTCTCGCCGTCGGTCAGCACGATCAGCTGCGACAGCTTGCCGCCGCCGAGGGTCTTTTCGACTTCGCCCATGCCGGCGCGAATGCCCTCGTCCATGGCGGTGCCGCCCGGATCGACGTCGAACATGTCCACCTTCTGGATCACGTCCTCGATCTTGGCCTTCTCCGAGATGGGCGTGGAGGGCAGGATGACCTGGCAGTTGTGGGCGAAGGCGACGATGGCGAGGGTGTCGCTGGGATTCAGCTTCTGGATGGCGGAGATGGCGGCCTGCTGGATGCGGCGGAGGCGGCTTTCGCCGGTGCCGTCTTCCTCGTACATGGAGCCGCTGACGTCCAGGACGAGGGCGAGGTTGAGGGCCAGGGGGCCTGTGCCGCCGCCGGCCGGGATGAGCTTGACCAGCGCGTAGCTGGCGGCGGATTCGCCCGCCACCGCGATGCTGCTGCGGTGCATCATCCGCTCGATGTGGATCTTCGCTTGCGATGTCGGTGTCATGGTGGTGCGGCGCCTGCACGCCGTGGGTCGGGGAATCGGTTCCGGGAAGTCCGCCGCCGTGGACCGGATGGGAAGCTCAGCCAGGGCGGAGGCGGAATGCGGCCGGCCGGGCCGCGAAAACAGTCCTGTTCTATCGCGCCGGAGGGCGGCGTGCAACGGGGCGCGCGACGAATTTCGCGGATTTTCGCCCCCAAAACGCGCTGCACGGCCGAGACCTGCTCTCCCTCATTCGGTGCAGGCTTCATCTATGCCGCAACGAACGGCCGATGTACAGAAGAAAATAGGAAAAAAATCGCGTTCCGTTTCGATGCGGCCCTTCCTCACCGTTACGGCCGCGTCTTTTGAAGGAGTTTTCGGAGGGACAAGGAAGTCTTAGGATCCGACGTTGGGAGCGGCGCCCTGACGACGGGAATATTAAGGCGAGGGGCGTGAAGCCCACCTGATTTAGCACGTGGTCGCCGACCGAATAAAGAATCAGGTGGGCTTCACGCGCCCCGCTCGCCTAGCTTTCGACAGAGCGAACCGGCTACGCAGGGGGTTCCCGCATGGCCGCGAAGCCCTACGACCCGACGCTCAAGGCGCTGGTGGAGACGGAGCCGGAGTCGTGGCCGGCCCTGCTCGGCCGGCCGACGGGGCCGACGGAGGTGATCGACGCCGACGTGGCCACGGTCAGCGGCGCCGCCGACAAGGTGCTGCGCGTGGCCGCCGAGCCGCCCTACCTGCTGCACCTGGAGTTCGTCTCCGGCCACGACGCGGCCGCCCTGCCGCGGAAGCTGCTCATCCGCAACGGCCTGCTGGAGGACCGCCACGACCTCGGCGTTCGCAGCGCCGCGGTGCTGCTGCGGCCCGAAGCCGATTCACCGCAGCTGACCGGCGTGTACCAGCGCGGCTTTCCCGGCGAGGAGGCGTACCTGACGTTTCGCTATCAGGTGGTGCGCGTCTGGCGGCTTCCGCCGGAGCCGCTGTTGACGGGCGGACTGGCGTTGTTGCCGCTGGCGCCGATTAGCGCCGTGACAGAGGCTGAACTGCCAGGCATAATACAACGGATGGGGCGGCGGCTGAGCGGCCGTCGCGCGCGGCGGCAGGCGGAGGTCGTTTGGGCAGCGGCGTACCTGCTGCTAGGGCTGCGCTATTCGCCGGCCTTAGCAGCGAGTCTGTTCCGAGGAGTGGTGTCCATGAAAGAATCATCGACGTATCAGGCGGTCCTAGAGGAAGGGAGGGCCGAGGGGAGGGCCGAGGGGAGGGCCGAGGGGGAATTACATGGGGCGGCGGCCTTAAAAAGAGTGCTTCGCCTATTCGGCGACGCCGCCTACGGGCCGCCGGACTCTCGCACGGCCGCGGCAATCGAGCGGCTCGAAGACCTGCCGCGGCTGGAAGAAATGCTCCGGCGCGTGAGGACGTCGGGCAGCTGGCGGGAGCTATTGGGGCCGCTGGCGTCCGGCCGTCGGGGCGGCCAGCGGCAAAAGCCGCCTACCGAAGGCTGAAAAGCGCCGCCCATTCCGCCAGCCCGCACGCCCGCAGCAGCCACACCAATGGCGCGGCCGCCGTTCCCAGGAGTCGGCCCCCGCGCGCCCCGATGGCGCCCAGCAGTAGGCCGAGGCCGGCGCCGAGCAGCGTCCAGCAGCCCAGCGCGAGCACCAGCCACAGCGCCGTCGCCAGCCACGGCGACAACGATGCCGCCGACGGGCCGGCCGCCGGACTCAGCACGCCCAGCAGCATTCGCGGCAGGCCGTCGAGCAGCACCGTCACGCAACCGAGCGTGGCGGCCCCCGCAACGCCGGCCGCCGCCCCCGCCACGCCGCCGCAGGCCACGTCGCTCCAACGGCCGCCGGAACGCCACACCAGCAACATCCCGGCCGCGCCGCCGACCCACCAAGTCACCAACAGGAACTGTCGCAGGAAACCGGGGTCGATCACCGACGGCTTATCGCCGGCCGCCTCCGTCATCGGCCCCATCCGCCAGAAGTCCCAGCCCGCCGTCGGGACCGCCGAAGCGGGGCCGCCCAGCGCGCGGACGACCACACGGGCGTAAAGGTCGGCCGGCAGGAACAGGACCAGCCGCAGCAGCAACGCCAGCACGGCGCCGACGACCGCCGCCTGGATCAGACGCGGGACGTAGCCGCCGGCCGGATGGTGTGCGGCCGACGGGGTCGGATCAGTGAAGTCGAAGGGCACGGCCGGGGCGGACGGCGGCGGTAACCCCGGCGTGAAGACGGCCTCCAGCGTGGATGGGGCCGCGCGGCGGTCCTTGGCGAACGGCGCCGCCACGACGGGCATCGTCGGCGGCGCGGGGCGTGTCGGCGGCCGGTGGCCGTGCGGCCGACGGACCTCGACGCGGACGCGCACCTGGAAGCGCTGGCCGGCGTTGGCGCTGATCTGGAGGACGGCGTCCTGCGCCGGCCCGTCGCCGACCAGGGCGGAATCGACTTCAAAAGAGATCGTCGATTGCTGCGGCCCGCTGACGTTCGGCGTCGTCACGCGCAGCCAGGGCTTGTCGCCGGACGCCTGGGCGTAGACCCACTTCTTGGCCGGCGTGCGCAGCGTCACCTGGCCGCGCGCGACTTCCGGCGCCTCGCATTGCAGCCGAAATTCGTTCTGCGACAGCTCCAGCGGCGGCGGCTTCGATAGCCCCATGCACTCGAAGAACTGCTGCACCGCGGCCACGCCGCGCGCCGGCGTACCGGGTACGGGGTAGCTCCAGCCGTTGGCCGTGAACCAACGGGCCACCTCGCCGCTCTCCAGTAGCGGCCCCGCCGGTTTCGGGTTGGCGCGCATCCGTTCGGCCAGATCGCGCGGGGCGGACGCCCCCTGGAACGGCGGCTTCGGGAATGGCACGGCCGTCAGGTCGAGCCGCACCGGCGCCTCGGCGACGCCGCCGTTGGTGACGACGGTCAGTTTGGCGCTGTAGGTCCGGCCGGCCGGCAGGCCGCGCGTCTCGACGCGCAGGCCCACCTCCTGATCGCGGGTCGCCTTGACCGCCAGCTCGCGCCCGCCGTCCACGCCGACGATTTTCAGCCAGTCGTCGCCTTCCGACACGCGCACCTTGCCCTGAAGGAGACCCTTGCCCTGGTTGGCGATGGTGATGTGGACCTGTCGTTGCTCGCCGGCGCGCATGGCGCCGAGCATGAGGCGGCGCGGGTTGAGGTCGAGGCGCGGCCCCGTGCCGTGGACGCGCTGGCCGGGCAGGCTGCTGATGAAGTTTTCCAGCGCGATGTCTGGGTCGGCCTGGGCCTGCGCTTCCTTCGCCGCCCGCACGAGGTCCATGCGGCCGAGACGGGCGAGGTAGATGGCGAAGTCGCCCTTGCGGAGCATGTCGCGGGCGTCTTCCCATTCGGCCTGACAGCCTTCCACCAGCTCGTCCCAGGTGCGGCACTGGCGGCCGGCAGGAAAGACGAATTCCTGCGGCAGCCGCGACGGCGACGGCGCGGCCGCCCCGGCGGACTGGTTCAGCACCACGCCGTCGAACCAGCAGAAGACGGCGCCGGCGGGATTGGCCCGATGACAACGCGGACAGGCAAGGTGCGGCATAAAGGCTCCGTTTAGCCGCGACCCGAAGGGGAGCGCTGCGGATGAGCGCTCCCCTTCGGGTCGCGGCTAAACTTCACGGCGCCGGCCCCCGGCCCGCGGCCGCTTGGCCGGGCGGCCCGCATCTGGAAACGGAGGAGGACGTTGCCCAGCTGGATGCGGTCGCCGTCTTGCAGGGGCCGACGGCCGGCCACCGGCTCGTCGTTGACGCGCGTCCATTCCGCCGGCGCCTGGTTGTTTACCAAGACGTAGACGTTGTCCACGCGGACGATGTGGGCGTGGCGCTTTTCGACCTTCATGTCGCGGAACAGGGCGATGTCGGCGTGCTCGTCGCGGCCGAGGAGGTTGTCGTTTTTTTCCAGCGGGTATTCGCGCCCCTCCTGCCAGCCGCGCATCACCTTGACCGAGGCCGGCTGGAAGACGCCCTGCACCAGGGCCGACAGCGAACCGATGCACGCCCCCAGGATGACCAGGCCGACGGCCCCCCACAGCGAGGCGCCGGCCCCGAGGTCGCGCGTCATCAGATAAAGGCCGCCGAAGAAGGCGCCGCCGATGAAGCCGCCCAGCGTGCCGCCGGCCGTGCCGTAACTGAGCTTGCCCAGCGACCGGGCGGCCACGCCTTCGCTGACGCCGACCGCCGCCCCCAGACACATCCAGCCGAGGCCGCGGGCGAACATGGCCCCGAGAAACGCCAGGATGGTTCCCGCCTTGAAAACGCTGACAAGTCCGAAATTGACCCATTCGCCGAGGGCCATGCCGACGGCGCCGCCCAACGCCCCGAGGACCACGCCGTAGGACGCCAGCCGGACGAAGCGCAACAGCGAACGGTCGCGGTAGGCCTCGACGCTGACGACGAAGTAGCCGATGGCGCCGCCGACCACGGCCCCGCCGAGGAAGAGGTTGAGCCAGAAGGCCGACGTATTCGGGTCGGCGGCGGCGGGGTTGGCGAAGACGCCGAATAACATCCAGCCGAGCAGGCCGCCCAGGGCGCCGAAGACGGCGTTGAAATAAATCCGGGTCAGAAGGGCCATGCGCTGCCATCCGGGGGATGCGACGGGACAAGAGTCCTGTTATGGTTTGTAATACGCGGACGGGGGATTGCAAAGGGCAAATGCGGAGGCGTTTGGGGCGAGCGGCCGGCGTGGATGAAGAGGGACGGCGGACTCGGCGGCCCGTCCGCCTACAATGACGCCCGCGTCGAAGTCCACGCACCAAACGCGCCGGCCCGACGCCGGCGCAGGGGGAGGAAATTACGGTCATGGTACATCTGCTGTTGTCGTTCGGGTTGGCGGCCGCGCTGGGTTTCGCCCCGTCGCCGGCGGGGGAGAAGCCGGCGACGATCGACGTGTGGCCCGGCAAGCCGCCCGGCGACAAGGTTGACGTCGGCGAGGAAAAGGTCACGGAAATTAAGTCGGGCGCCTCGCCTGTAATGCTGATTACGAACGTCTCCCGCCCGACGCTCACGATCTTCAAGCCGGCCAAGGACCTGGACACCGGCGCGGCCGTCATCATCGCCCCGGGCGGCGGCTACAACGTCCTGGCCTGGGACCTGGAGGGCGAGGAGGTGGCGCGATGGCTCACGTCCGTCGGCGTGACCGGGATCGTCCTGAAGTATCGGGTGCCGCGTCGGCCCGGCTCGCCGTCCGGCGCCCCGCCGCAGGCGGAGATGGACGCGCAGCGGGCGGTCAGTCTGGTGCGGAGCAAGGCGAAGGAACTGGGGATCGACCCGAAACGGATCGGGATGCTCGGCTTTTCGGCCGGCGGCCACCTGACGGCCTGGACCTGCACGAACTTCGACAAGCGCTCCTACGAGCCGGCCGACGACGCGGACAAGGAGAGCTGTCGGCCCGATTTCGCCGTGCTGATCTATCCCGCGTACCTGGCGGAGAAGGACGGCGACGGGCTTTCGCCGGAAATCCGCGCGACGAAGGAGACGCCGCCGACGTTCATCGCCGTGGCCGGCGACGACAAGGTGAGCGCCGAGGGGAGCGTGCGGATGTATCTGGCGCTGAGGAAAGCGGGCGTCCCGGCGGAACTGCACGAGTATGCGTCGGGCGGCCACGGCTTCGGCCTGCGGCCCAGCGACAAGCCGTGTTCGACGTGGCCGAGGCTCTGCGCCGAGTGGATGAAGGCGCGCGGGCTGCTCAAGGCGAACGCCGCGCCGTGAGCGGAAACGACCATCGGAGCCGCGACCGGCGAGTGAACCGCCGTTTCCGCTACAATGCCCTTATGGAGATCACCCCCGCCGTCCAGGTCCCCGACGGGGAATTGAAGTTCACCTTCGCCCGCTCCGGCGGCCCCGGCGGCCAGAACGTCAACAAGGTGGCGAGTAAAGCGATCCTGCATTGGGACCTCGCCGCCAACACGTCCCTTCCGTCGGACGTGCGCGAACGGCTGCGCGCCCGCCAACGCCGGCGGATCACCACCGAGGGCGAGTTGGTCATTCAGGGGCAGCGCTTCCGGGACCAGGCGAAAAACATCGAGGACTGCCGGGCACGGCTCCGGGAAATGATCCTCGAAGTGCTGTCGCGTCCCAAAGCCCGCAGGCCGACGAAACCGTCGCGCGGGTCGAAGGAGCGGCGGATCGCCGCCAAGCGCCAACAGGCCCAACGGAAGATCGGCCGGAGGAAACCGGCGCCGGAAGAATGACCCCGGGGGAACGAGCCGTGCGGCGGCGGTTGGCGGCGAACTCCGCCAAATAATTTATCTCTCGGCTCGTCGCACCGAACCACACGCCGGAGATTCGGGAGGGCTTATTTTCACCTGTCGGGTCCAGGACGTTCGACTTCGGCCCCGGCAGCACGGGTCCGAGGTCGCGCCAGGGGACGACCACCTCGGTCCATTCCGTGCTTTTCAGCGGAAAGGCGAAGTCGTAACGCACCGCGTAATCGTCGTCGTAGATGAGTTCCAGGCCGCCGAAGTGGTCCGAACCGTCGCCCTTGAGCCAGAAGGAGAGGGCCGCCGCCCGGTCCCAGGCGGCCGAACCGTGGAGGTTGCTGGTACAGAAAGCGCCCGGCGATCCCTGCTCGAAGGAGAAACGCACCGCCTTGCCGACCTTGCCATCGACCAGCTCCACCTGGGCCTTTTCCTTGGGGGCATGAAAATGGAGATCGTCCATGGAGTCGATCAGGGCTTCGTCGGCGGCGCGGGCCGCGCCGAACGCGGAGAGCAGAACGAGGGCGGTGAACGGGGACCGCGGCATGGAGAGTTCCTCGGGGCGCCGATTCAAGTGGGCGGAAAAGAATCTCACGCAAAGACGCAAAGGCGCAGAGACTCTCTTCGCGCCTTTGCGTCTTTGCGTGAGATCTTCTTTATCTTATTCGGCGGCGAAGGTGTTGAGGAAGTCCTCGAACTCCTTCTGTTGCCGGTGGGCCGTCTCCTGCATCTTCTTGACGTCGGATTGGTACTTCTCGATTTGCGTCTCCTGTTGGTCGAACTTGTCCAGGTAACGCTTGTAGGCCGTCGCTGTCGGAGGCATCTCCTTGAGGTTGGCGCGCAGACGCGCCTGGTCGTCGGTGATCGTCTTGAGTTGTAGCTCCTGCTCGGCGATCTCGCGCTGCGTCTTCCGAACCGCCTCGCGCAGGTCCAGGGCCTGTTGAAGCCCCTTCTTCATCGCGGCGCTGGCGACGGGGGCGCTCTGGAAGCGGCGGATGGCGTCGTCGTCGAGGTCCGTCAGGTGATACAGGACCTCGCCGTCGTGCTCCTCGGCGACGGTCTGCACCTTCGTCTTGCCGGCGGGGACAGCTACCTCAAAGCGGTAGACGTCGCTGGCCGTCTCGGCAGGCTTGTCGGCGCCCATGAGGTGGAAGTCGTTGCGCACGGGGTGCTCGATCAGCACCAGGCGGTCGGCGTCGTTGCGGTTCACAACAGTGTAGGTCTTTGTCTCGCGGACTTTGGTGGCCGTATAGAGGAGGCCGTTGTTATACCGGATCACCGTGAACCGGCCGTTGTCGGAGGAGGGCACGGCGTTCACTTCCGTGCCCAAGTCAACCGCGTAGGAAAGCAGGCGTTCCTCGTTGGGTTCCATGTCGAGGATGCGGGCGTCTCCGGCATAGTTGGACCCCTCGAAGACGGTGATGGGGCCTTGCATCAGGTGCAGGCCGGAGGTGTTCTTGAACTTCAGCCCCAAGAGGGGGAACTTGGCCTGGGTCCGCTCGTTGTAGATGCTGACGCGCGTACCCTGCACGTCCTTGTTGACGATGGGCAGCAGCGCCGACTTCTGGCGCGGCAGCGTCACCGGCTTGTCGATGGCGTACTGGAAGGAGTCGCCCAGCTTGGTCGCCGTGGCCATCGTCGAGACGCCGGAGCTAGCGAGGTTCATCTTCCTGCCCAATTCTTCTTCCAGTTTGACGACGCGATCCTGATCCTTCCCCGCGTCGGCGAACTCAATACTGGCTTCCTGTTGCACCACTAGCCCGTTGGCCGGCCGAGCGGCCGGCGGAGGCGGGGCCTTTGTCGCCCCGGCCGTTTCGCCAGCCGCCCTTTTCAGGTCGTCGTTGTAGGTGACGGGCCGCAGAGAGGCGAACAGTTCGGGCACCACCGTCGGCCGCGGCACATAGAGCGGCGTATACAGATCCATCTGGAAGCTGATGGGCCGCCCGCTAACCAGGGCCATGCGCACGTCCTTCCAGTCCTCGTCGGTGGCGTTCTCGACCACCGCCCAGCCCTGCAGGAACGGCTTGTCCTCCTTCTCCTTGCCCAGCACCAGCCGGTAGCTGGTCTTCCAGATCGGGTTCTCGATGACGTAGCCGACGCGCACCTCGCGCTTGCCCTCGCCCACGAAGTTGAGGCTGACGGCCTTCTTCTGCGTGTCGTGCGACAAGGTCAGCGTCTCCAGCGCCTTCCTGACCTCGTTGTCCATGACCGGGTTGAGGAAGCGCACTCGCTGCACGTCGGCGAGCTTTACGCTCCTCATGCCGTCGGCGCACCACAGGTTCAGCTGCTCGACGTTGACCACCGCCTTGTCCACGCCCTCCTGCTTCTGCTCGACGCCCATGACGGCGCCGGTCATCGTGCCGGGCTGGGC
>Ga0182024_10012889_pt1 | contig 16451 bp, 16 predicted proteins | sample P32metaG_FD_120480 | JGI IMG/M metagenome (GOLD analysis project Ga0182024, IMG submission 120480) | Permafrost microbial communities from Stordalen Mire, Sweden - P3-2 metaG (Illumina Assembly) | ecosystem: Environmental > Terrestrial > Soil > Wetlands > Permafrost | place: Sweden: Stordalen... | reverse complement strand
GCGGGCGATCATCGCATCGCCATGGCGTTCGCGGTGGCGGCTCTGGCGGCCGATGGGCCGTCGACGATCCAGGGCGCGGAAGCAGCCGGAGTTTCGTTTCCCGAGTTCTTCGCTATACTACGACAGATCAGCGGTTAACCTTATGTCCACTAAGCCGTCCGTGGATAGCGAGCGCACCCACGATCTGCGCTTGCCCGGCCTGGTCCACGATTTGAACAACGTGTTCCAGACACTGGTGGAAGCGGCGGAGCTGCTGCCGACGGACCCCGAGACCGCATTCCTTTCGGCGGCGATCCTGCGCAGCGTCGAGCGCGGCAAGAACCTGACGGCGAGTATCGAATCGGTGGAAGGCGAAAGCGCTACGTTCGAAAACATTCTGGAAGGCGCGATTTCGTTCGTCGAAGATTCGCTGATCGTCAGGCGCGGGCCGAAGATCCGGTTCAGGCGATCGGTGGAGCGCGGGATCGAGCTGCGGCGCAATTGGGCGTGGGAGCGGGTGTTGATCAATCTATTCTCAAACGCGGTGCTGGCGATGCCGGAGGGCGGCGTCATCCATGTGTCGGCGCGGCATGTGCCGGCCGGCCACGTGTCGGCTCGACGACTTGCCGGGGCGGTCGAGATCGTGGTGCGGGACGAGGGTCCCGGGATCGCGCCGGAAATCCTGGCGGGTATTTTCAAGCCGCACGTGTCGACGCGCGGGTCGGGATTGGGGCTGCATATCGTCGAGACGATCGTGAAGCAGGACGGCGGCGAGGTGAGGGCCTCGAATCGCGCGGAGGGGCGCGGGGCGGAGTTCACCATCACCATCCCCGGTCACGCGGAGAAGCGGACGGAATCGGCCCTGACGGCGCGCGGGTAGGTTTTCAGCAATCTGCCGGCTCGGCGGGAAAATATTGTAACGCCAGGCAAAAGCGCGTATCTACGAATTGAGGAGTATCTTTATGAATGCTACTGGCGAAGCGCTCTTAAATCATCCGCATCCGTGTGGGCATATCGTTTTTCCGTATACCAACGAAGCTCAGTTTATCGAGGCGGTGTGCCTGTTCACCAGCGCGGGCCTGCGGAAGGGTGATTCGGCGGTGTTGGTGCTGGAGCAACACCATTGCGGGCCGATTCGACGGCAGCTTCAAGAGAACGGATTCGACATGGCTGACCTGGAATCCCGGGGACAGCTTATCTGTGAGGCCGCGGAGGCTCTCATGGCCACATTTATTTTCGATGGAATCATCGACGAGTACGTGTTTAAGAGCGGCATTGCGGGCCTGATCAAAAAAGCGAAGGACGCCAGCTCCACGGGTCAGGTTCGTGTGTTTGGAGAAATGGTGAATTTGCTCTGGCTCGAAAACACAGACGCGACGCACCGTCTTGAGGAGTTGTGGAACGACGTGATCAAACTCCACTCGGTGTCCCTGTTGTGCGCATACGCTCTAGGTGGGAGCCGGCCCGATATGCTCCCTGCATCGCTAGTGGCGTGTCACTCCGGTGCTTTGGTTTAAAGAGGCGCGGCGTTGGTTTGAGAGAATGGCTAGCTTCCCCCGGTAATTTGCGCTGTAATTAGTCAGCGTGCTATGACGTCTCACTGATATGAGAGGCCCGATTCTGGCAATGGGAATGGCCTGCCTTGCCGCCGCACAAGTCACCTCTCAAATCCCCTCACAAGATACCCGTGCGAAGGCGGACGCCGAGGCAATTATCCGCAAATCGCTGGAGCGCGATTTCTATAATTTCAACTCCGTCAAGGATTACACCTACGTCGAGCGCGAAGAGGATCGCGAGTACGACGGCAACCGAAAGCTCAAGAAGACCGAATCGTCCACCAATGAGGTTCTGATCCTGGCGGGGCGCCCCTACGAAAAGGAGGTCGCCAAGAACGATAAGCCGCTTTCCGAACATGAGGCTCGCAAGGCACAGGAAAAAATGGACAAGGAGTTGGTCAAACGGGAGCATATGTCCGCGTCCGACCGCGCTAAAGTCGAGAAAGAGCGCGAAGAGGAGCGCGCGTATTTGCGCGAGATTCCCGACGCGTTCCGCTTCCGCCTGGCGGGCGAGGAAAGCGTCAGCGGGCAGCCGGCGTGGGTAATCGAGGCGGAGCCGAAGCCGGGTTATAAGCCGAAGGATTCGAAGGCGAACGTCCTGGCCAAGGTGCGCGGCAGGTTTTGGATCACCCAGCACGACAATCGCTGGGTGAAGATTGAGGCCGAGGCGATCGAGCCGTTGTCTTTTGGCCTGGGGCTGTTCCGGATCGCGGCGGGAGGGGCGTTCAGGTTCGAACAGAAACGCGTGAACGATGAGGTCTGGCTGCCGACGCATATCCTGATTCGCGGCGATGCGCGGCTGGCCTATTTGAAGAAGGTGCGCGCCGAAATCGAGATAACCTATCGGGATTATAAGAAGTTCCAGACGGATTCGAAGATCGTGGCGACCGAAGAGAAGTAGGGAGAAGGAGGTCGAGATGAATGTCCACACGGCACGTTAAAGAGGGTGCTGAAAAACGCTCCCTTACGGTCGCGGTTCTGTAAGAAAAGACGGTGAACTAAAGTTCACCGCTGCACGCTAAAGCGTGCGCCACACCGGGTCGTTTAGTACCTAAGGCTAAGAAGGACTAAGGTTTAATTCCGCCTCTGCCGATTAAACGCGGGTGTTGGCGCACATTCCGGAGATTCCAAAGCCCGAACGGATGCCCAAGATCGAACGGCGAGCGGAGTGCATCGCCGATCCGGTAGAGCGGCTGCGGTACCTGCGTCGCGTGACGGCGCCGGAGCGAAATCTGCTACCGCCCGGCCGATGGCGCCATGCCGCGTGGCTCACGCTGGCGGCAATGCTGGTGCTGGCGCCCGGTCCCCGGACGAAGAGCGCGGCGGGGACTTTCGAGCGGGAACGCGGGCTGCTCGCGGCGTGGTCGTACAGTCCGACGAACGTCGCGGCGTCCACTTTAGACTCAGCGACGGTAAGCCGGTCCGCGACTCCCGCGACTCCCTCATCAGGCGGTGAGGCATCGACCTTAATTCCACATGTCTGGCAGGTGGAGCGTTCCCGAACCAGCGAGCTCTACAGCAACGGCCTGCGGGTGGATCTGACGTTTCAAATTTCCAATCGTCCGCGCGCGGAGTATCCGATTTTCAGCCTAATCGAGGGTAGCCCCGCCGTCACGGGACGGGGCTGGGCGGGACAGGTGTCGAAAACCGGATCGACACCGGTGGGCATCGTATATCACACCACCGAAAGCCTGATCGCGCCGTTCGAGGAGGATCAGAACCGGCGGCTGAAGCAGCTGGGGCGCAACCTGATCGACGTGATCCGGGGGGAACGCGCGTATCATTATCTGATCGACCGCTTTGGGCGCGTATTTGCGGCGGTGGCGGAGACGGATGCGGCGAATCATGCTGGGAAATCGGTGTGGGCCGATGCGCAAGGCCTCTACGTGAATCTGAACGATAGCTTCCTGGGAGTCGCGTTTGAGGCGCAGACCGGGGCGGCGGAAGCAGTGACGCCGGCTCAGATTGTGGCGGCGAAAGCGCTCACGGAGATGCTGCGGTCGCGCTACGGAATCGCGGCGGGCAATTGTGTCACGCACGCGCAGGTGTCGGTGAATCCGGGGAACATGCGGATCGCGTCGCACACGGATTGGGCCAGGGATTTTCCCTTTGCGGCGCTGGGGCTACCCGATAATTACGCGGTCCCACTGGCGAGCAGGTATGCGTTCGGATTCGATTACGATTCGACGTTCCTTCGCGTGGCGGGCCGGCCCTGGAGCGGCCTCGATGCCGCCGATCAACTTATCGCGAAGCGGGCGGTTGCCGAGGGCGTTTCGGCGGCGCGGTATCGGGCGATGCTGCGGCGCAGGTACAAGGACATTTCGTCCGAACTGGCGAAGACTGGACTCGGTGCATCCGGACCTGGGATTACTGGACTTGGGAAGACCGGCCCCAGTACGACCGCGATGGGGAAAGAGGCAGTGGCTGAGGAGGTAGCAAAATGAGTCAGAACTCGAATTCGCAAGGGGCGTTCGGCCTGGACGTCGGGACCAGCAGGATCGTCGTGGCGCGGGGGGTTGAGAAAGGCCACGGAGAAAAAGGTCAGGGCGTTGAAACTGGCGGCATCCGAAGCGGGGCCAACCTCCATGACAGCCACGATATCGAATATGAATCGCAGTTGAACGCGTTCGTGAGCATTCCGTATTCGAAGATCACCGAAGGCGTATTGCAGCGCGAACGAATCCCGCACACATCCACCTCAGTGGCGAGCGAGATCATTGTGCACGGCAATGAAAGCGAGAAGTTTGCGGGCCTGTTGAATGCCGAAATCCGGCGGCCGATGTCGCAGGGCGTGCTGGATCCGAAAGAACCGGAGAGCTTGAGGATGCTGCGCGAGATCCTGTTGTCGATGTTGGGCCCGGGACAGGGTGAGGGCCGAAAGGATCATGGGAAAGTTTGCTTCACCGTGCCGGCCGCGCCGCTCGGCGCCGAGGGAAGCCTCACCTATCACGAAGCCACGGTGCGGCAGATTCTCACCGAGATGGGCTATCAGCCGACACCCATCAACGAAGGGCTGGCGGTGATCTACGGGGATCTGGAAAGCTCGAATTACACCGGCATCGGGATCAGTTGCGGCGGCGGATTGTGCAATGTGTGCCTGGCGTATCTGTCCGTGCCGGTGCTGAGTTTCAGCATTCCCAAAGCGGGCGATTTCATCGATTCGAATGCGGCGGCCGTTACCGGCGAGCGGGCCAATCACATTCGTTTGACCAAAGAAGATTCCTTTCATTTCAACGGGTTCTTCGCGGACAAGATCCAGCAGGTGCTGGCGGTGTATTACGACGACATGATCCGGTCCCTGGTGACCGCGCTCAACGAAGCGTTCGCTCGAACCAAGAGCGTGCCGCAGTTCCACCGGCCGATTCCGATGGTCCTGAGCGGCGGCACGGCGCTTCCGCCGGGGTTCCGCGACCGCTTCGAAAAGCTGCTATGGGAACAGGATTTTCCCATCAGCTTGTCGGAAATCCGGGTAGCGCGGAATCCGCTGCATGCGACTGCCAAGGGCGCGCTGGTGTATGCGCTGAGCGATCTGTAGCCCACTTTTCCGTTCTTGTGCGCGGCTCACCGTGCGCCACAGGGCGCAGGGTTCATATTCCAGATACAAGGCCGCGAAGGGCATCACGGAGTTCGGGGAACTGGAACGTAAATCCCGCGCGCAGCGCGGCCTCCGGGATCACGCGCTGGCTCGCATACAGGATTTCGGCCATCTGACCGAAAAGCATTCGCAGCGCGAATAGAGGCACGGGAAATATCGCGGGCCGGTGCAGCGCGCGCGCAAGTTCCCGGGTGAACACGGCGTTGGTTACGGGATTCGGAGAAACGGCATTTACCGGGCCGTCCACGGATTCATTGGCAATGGCGAACGCGATCAATCGCGCGACGTCGTCAATATGGACCCACGACATCCACTGTTTCCCGTCGCCAATTCGACCCCCGATGCCGAGCTTGAACGGCGGCAACATCTTCTTCAGCGCGCCGCCGTCGGGGGCGAGAATCACACCGAATCGCAGTATTACGACGCGCGTTCCGTGCTTTGCTGCCCGTCGCGCTTCGCGCTCCCATTCAGTTGCGACCTCGCCCAGGAAATCCTGCGCGGGCGACGCTGATTCCGCGAGCGTCTCTTCGCCCCGCGATCCGTAATATCCGATCGCCGACGCGCTGATCAACACCGCGGGAGGCTTATGCAATTGAGCCAGGGCTTCCACGACGTGTCGCGTGCCGTCCACGCGGCTGGATCGAATCCGCTGCTTCGCTGCCGCGGTCCAGCGCTGCGCGACCGGCTCACCCGCCAGATGCACTACTGCGTCGCAGGCTTCAAGATCTTCCGGCTTGATTGCACTGCGCGTAGATATCTCTCGAACTTGGTGACCTTCGCCGCGCAGCACATTGGAAGCGTGACGGCCGACCAGGCCGGACGCGCCGGTGATCGCGATTCTCATGACTGCGCCGCCTCCTGCATTAGGCATGCTCGATGTGACCCATTCTCAGGATGACATGCGAAGATGGTTTTGCATGCGTTTCGTGAACCGCGCCAAGCTTCTGTGGAGCTATCTGCTGAAGCGCGAACGTGTGCCCGCGCTGCCAGTCGAATACATCGTCGAGACCACGGCGAAGTGCAATCTTTACTGTCCCATGTGCCCGCGCGAAACGCACAAACAGCCCAAGGAAGACATGGCCGCTGAGATTTTCGAGCGGCTGGTGCAGGGCGCGGCATCGACGGGCGAGCACATGATGCTGATCGGCCTGGGCGAGCCGTTCATGGACCGCAGCATATTCGACCGCATCGAATACTGTGAGCGGCACGGCGTCTCCACGCTGCTTTCGACCAACGGAACTTTTCTCGACGAGAAGGCCTCAGAGAAACTGCTGGCGACGCCGCTGGCGCATATCACTTTGAGTTTTGACGGCGCGTCGAAAGAGACCTTCGAGCACTATCGCAAGGGCGCGCGATTCGAAAAAGTGCGCGACAATTTTGTCCGCTTCGCGCGCATGAAGCATGAGCGCGATTCGAAAATGCAGGTGGTGGTGCAGATGGTGAAAATGCCCGGCAACGCGCATGAGGTGGACGAATTCTGCCGGTTCTGGAGCGCGATCGAGGGCGTCGATCAGGTCCGCATCAAAGAGGACGAGACCAATCTGGTTCAGCCGGAGGGCCGCCATGGACGCGGCGGCGAAGCGGGGAAAAGCGACTCTCGGCCCTGTCACTATTTATGGCGCGGCGCGCTGTACGTGAAACAGGACGGCCGCGTGTTTCCGTGCTGCCAGAGCTATATGCTTGATGGTGAACCTGTTGGCAACCTGCGGAAAAACGGGCTTGATGCGATTTTCAATTCGGACGAAATGCGCCGCCTGCGAAGGCTCCACGCCGAGGGACGCGCCGGCGAGATCGACATGTGCGCGCGCTGCTGCACGGTGGTTCCACATCCGTTGCTGGTGGCCGGCAGTCTGGTTCTGCACGGGAAATGGGTGCGCCGCGCGATGCCGTTGGTCGAACGCCTGATTTACACCGCGAGACTTCCGAAGCGGTGGCTGGCGCCAGCGCATGAACCGCCGCGGTCCGAGGACGCGAAGCCCGATCTGGTTCAGATCCGGCCGCGGGAGTAATTTGGAAGAGGCATTTTTATAACCGCTCCCTTTGATCGCGGCTCGGAAGGGTTGAACCGGCGTAGAATAGAAGCGCGAACTCTTAACCCATGCCCCGCCTTCTCAGTGACCGGGCCGAAAAAACCGACCAGGTGGTTCTGCTTTCGTCGTCGCTTGAGGACCCCACCAAATCTCCACCGGGCCTGTATCGCGTCGGCCTCGCGGCCATCTGCATTTCGATTTTCGTCTTCTTCCTTTTTCTGGTGTTCGCGTACTACTGGCGCTCCTCGCATCCTCCGTACTGGGACCCGATCCCGCTGCCGCGAACGCTGTGGATCAGCACGGCTCTGATTCTGGCATCCAGCATCACGCTCGAAATCGGGCGCCGTCTTTTTCGAAAGGGCGAGTGGCGGGTGGCGTCGCGATTATTGCTGGCCACGGCGTCGTTAGGCGTCGCATTTCTGGCGGCGCAAGTGACTGCGTGGAGGCAACTGGTGGCGGGCGGCGCGTACCTGGCGCAGAATCCGCACAGCTCGTTTTTTTATCTGTTCACGGGGCTGCACGCCGCGCACTTGATAGGCGGATTGGTGGTGCTGTTCGTCATCCTGCTGGGCCGGTCCAAACGCCGCGAAATGGTCGACGTGGGCACCTACTATTGGCATTTTCTGGGGCTTTTGTGGGTGGCGTTGTTCATCGTTCTGCGCACGCGGTAATGCTATCCTGAGCGCATAAACCTATGAGAGAAGCCGTTGTTGTCGCCAGCTCGCGGACTGGCCTTGCGAAATCTTTCCGCGGATCTTTCAACATGACGCGTCCGGACGATTTCGCGGCGCACTGTATTAAGGATGTGCTGCGAAAAACGCCCAAGCTGGATCCCGCGGAAATCGAAGACGTGGTGCTCGGGTGCGCGCAGCCGCATGGACCGCAGGGCGATAACGTCGCGCGCGTCGCCGCGATGCTGGCGGGATTGCCGGTGACCGTCGCCGCGACCACCATCAATCGATTTTGTTCGTCGGGCTTGCAGGCGATCGCCGTGGCCGCGCACGAAATCATCAATGAAGGCGCGGAAGCCGCGATCGGCGGGGGCACGGAAAGCATTTCGCTTACGCAGCGCAATCGTGAGCCGAATCCGTGGCTCGCCGAACACAAACCCGGTTTGTACATGGTGATGGGCGACACGGCGGAAGTGGTCGCGAAACGCTACGGCGTGAGCCGGTTGGCGCAGGACGAATATTCGCTCGAAAGCCAGAAGCGGACGGCGCGCGCGCAGCAGGAAGGCTTCTTCACGGGCGAGATCGCGCCGATGAAGGTCACTATGGCCGTGCTCGACAAAAAGACTGGCGAGAAAATCGGAACCAAGGAAGTGTGCTGCGATCGCGACGAGTGCAATCGTCCCGACACGACGCTCGAAGGGTTGCTGGCATTGAAGCCGCACTTCGATCAGACCAGCGGACAGGGATCGGTGACAGCGGGCAACGCGTCGCAGCTTTCCGATGGCGCATCGGCAACGCTGCTGATGTCGCGCGAACGCGCGGATAAACTCGGGATCCCGTACAAACTGGTATTTCGCGGATTCGCGGTGGCGGGATGCGAGCCGGATGAGATGGGAATCGGGCCGGTGTTCGCGGTGCCGAAATTGCTCAAACGCCACGGTCTCAAGATGGGCGATATCGATTTGTGGGAACTGAACGAAGCCTTTGCGGTGCAGGTGGTGTATTGCGCCGACCGGCTCGGCATCCCGCGGGAGATCCTCAACGTGAACGGCGGCTCGGTCGCGATCGGGCATCCGTTCGGGATGACCGGTTCGCGCATGGTGGGGACCATCGCGAATGAGATGGAGCGGCGTCATGCTCAAAATAAACCCGCTCGCTACGGCGTGGTGACCATGTGCATTGGCGGCGGACAAGGCGCGGCGGGATTGTTCGAGCGGGCCTCATGATGATTAAACAGGATGGATAAAAGATTGCTCGTCCTGGTGTTCCCGGTCGGTGTTCTCGTCGCCATGCTCGGAGTGTTCATCTATAGCAAGTTAAATCCGGTGACCGTGGCCGAGTGGGCCGATGAGAACGATCCGGTACTGGCGAAGCTCCTCGCATTGAACCCTGGAATGAAGGCCGTGCCGACCGACGACGATTTGCCATTTTACTGGATCAGAAGTCCAGTGACGGCGAATAAGGTGATGGTTCCCTGGTCCGAGGCGCAAAACGCGAAGGTTGAGATTTCGGAGTGTGACCTGTCCGCGATTCCAGTGAGTCATCTCTATCCGCATCGTACGGAAACAGAGTGCGTGGAGATTGACAATGACACGCATCATCTGCACGCCTTGTATTTCCGGACGCGGGACGACGAGAGAGCGGTTGTCGATTTCTACAACCTTATGCTTGAGCCGGACCGCCGCATACCAATGGGTCGGATTCCCGATAGCTGGAAGGAAGCCGAGAGACGCGAGGACAAAACTCACAAGTTGATTTTTTCTTATCGGCTCTTCCGGCGGGCCGATATGACCGCGTTCGTCGGCTACCAGGAAGAAAAAAAGCAGCCGCCTCGACCCGATGCCCATTGATCCTTCGACGCAGATCGCTGCGACCGCCCGTGTGCATCCCGACGCGGTGATCGGGCCGCGCGCCGTGATCGGCGAATTCGCGATCGTCGAACAGGACGTCGTGATCGGCGCGGAGACGCGTCTCGAGCCCTACGTTTTCATCAAGCGATGGACCACGCTGGGCGAGCGCAACGAGATTTCCGCGGGCACCGTGCTGGGGACCGATCCGCTCGACAAGAATTTCAAGGGCGAGCGCAGTTACCTACGGATCGGCAACGGCAACAAGATTCGCGAACACTTCACCATTTCGCGCGGCACGGCGCCGGAATCCGAGACGGTGATCGGCGATGAGAACTTCATCATGACGTCAGGGCATGTGGCGCACGATTGCAGGATTGGGAACCAGACGGTGATCGCGAGTTGCGCGCTGGTGGCGGGCTACGCGGAAGTGGGGGACCAGGCGTTTATTTCGGGCGGCGTGGTGATTCACCAATATTCCAAGATCGGCCGCCTGGCGATGATCGGCGGGAATACGCGCGTCAACAGCGATGTTCCGCCGTACTTTATGTATTCCGATTTCAACGTGGCCCCGAAGGGGTTGAATATCGTGGGGCTGCGGCGGGCGGGGTTCAAGGCGGCGGATGTCGCGGCGCTGAAGACGGCGTATAAGATTCTGTACAAGTCCGGATTGAAGTTGGAGGACGCGCTGGAGCAGATCGAGCGCGAGGTTCCGACCGAGCACACGCGGCATCTGGTCGAATTTATCCGATCGTCGAAGCGGGGGATTTGCAGGGAGTAGCATCGCTGCTTCACGCCGCGCGACGCGGCTTGTAGGGTTTGACTTTGATCTGGTCCTGATGCTGGCGAGCTTGCGCCAGATCGTAAGCTGCTTGTACCCGCAGCCACTGATCGGCGTTTGACCATCCAGCCTTTTCCAACCGGATCGCCATCTCGGGCGATATTCCAGCTTGGCCGTTGATGACTCGCGATAAGGTATGACGGGCGACGCCCAGGATCTTAGCGCCCTCGGTCACGCTCAGGTTCAGAGAGTCGAGACACGCGTCCTTGATGGAGTGGCCGGGATGCGGCGGGTTTTTCATGCACAATGATACCGTACCTTGTATCGGTACAGGTGTCAATGCGCACAGAACATAAAAAAGGGCGGCCCTCCGACGGCCGCCCTGTCACAAGGGAATTCCCGCCGAGATTTTCTCGACGGTGTTTTCACTCCGCAGAAACTAAAACACGCACTCCCTTACGGTCGTGCCTCAATGGCGGTACGCGCGCCCTTACGGGCGCGCCTCATGAGATACGTCCCGCCTCATGAAACTACTTTTCGACGATGTCCGATTTCATCGGCCCGAGGACGCCCAGGAGTTCGCCCTTCTCTTTTTCGCCCACTTTGAACTTGTCGAGCGCGCCCACCAGGTCCTCCACTAGCGCCGTGAAATCCGCGCCGGAAATGCCCATGCCCGCGTGAGCCGCCTTCATGCTTTTGCCCATGTACTTGCAGGGACCGCCGCCCGCCTGGCAGATCTGATCCACCAGATTTTTCTTGAATTTAGCGAGCTTCTTGGGGTCCTTGACGTCGGCGGCGAAAAAGCGATTGATGCGCGCGTCGCCGGCGACGCGGCCGACGAATTCATCCACCACAGCCGTGATGGATTTCTTTCCACCTAATCGTTCATACAGCGTCTTGTCTTTGCCGAATGCGACCGGCGCCGGTACCGTTAGCGCGGCGGCGAGCGCACTGTAAGTGATCAGCTTCTTCAAAGAAATTTTCATAGTTGTCCTCTTTGGTCCTCTTGTTGCCTACTTGCCCTCTGAATGATTGTATACGGATCGGGGCCGAAATCGGATTTAGGCTGAAATAAGAATGTTTCGCCCGCGTGCATTTTCCGGCGCGCCCCGGCCTGCCGGATTGCATCGCAATGGGAAAGCGGGGTTTGCCGCGATCGCTTCGAGTTCAGTAAACCCGTGAATCCAGTGGCCCCAGCGCCCCAGTGAGGATCGGCCGTGCCTGATTTAATTCTCGGCCGGCGTCCGGTCCACGTGGTCGATGACCACCACGCTCATCGGATACTTCTGCTCGGCAAGCTTCAAGCCCAGAAACTTGTCGACCGCCTCAAACACGGTGAGATCGCCGGTCGGGTCGGCCGCGGCCGCGCCCGCGGAGGGCGCGGCGTCGCCGCTCCGGGTCGAATTGAAGCGCCCGATCGGCGCCCAGGTAAGCGCGAAATCGTACGAGCCTTTCAGCCCGGTCAAATCTACAACGGAATGGGCGCCGAGGTATCCACCCGCCACCTGCCGCACTCGCGTGACGAACTGCGCCATGGTCGTATTGGTACACGTATACGTGCGGCCGGCGTCACCGATGCTCAGCTTGCATTCCGAACGATCCCGGCCCGACGACTCTTTCAGTTTCGCTGCGCGTTTCCCTGGCGTCAGGGCGAAAACGGTTACCGGTTGATCCTCCCGGTGAACCGCCAGTTTGAAACGCTCCTCCAACAACTTCTGGAGCATCACGATCAGCGCGTCGAGCGGCACGCCCGGTTGGGTTTTCGCGGCGATGTCGAAACGGTCCGTGTCCATCCATTTCGGCGCGCCGACCAGTCTCTCGTCGTCGATATCGTAGGCGGTTGTAATCAGGTCCTTCAGCGTTAAGCCTTGCAGGTCGATCCGGCCGCTCTGAAGAACCCTTTCGGCGCCAGGCTGTGTAAGTTTGCTTACGCGGACTGAGGCGACTTCGAACTCGGTGGGCGGTGGCGGCAATACGCGTGTGCTCCCCGGCGGGTTATCGGTCGGCTTTTGATTTACGCTGTCGACAACAATCACGGGCGTGGGCTGCGGCTGCGCCTCAATCTTGAGTCCTAGTTGTTTATCGACCGCGTCGAACAAGGAGACGCCCGAATTCTTTGTCAACAGTCCTCTTCCGGTCCAGCTCAACGTGAAATCGTACGCGTCTTTGAGCCCGGTTCGATCGATCAGCGGACCATTGAAATATCCGCCGGCCATGATTCGCAGCCTCCCCGTGAACTGATCCATGGGCATGTTCTGGCACGTAGCTGTGACCATCTCCTGGCCGCCGCCTGTCGTGCAATCAGGCGCGCCCTTGCCGGACGATTTCTTCAATTTCGGCCCGCGATCTCCGACCGTGAGAAGAAACGCAGGCAGTGGCCGTTCCTCCCTGCGAATCGTCAGCTTGAAGCGATCCAGGAGCAACGCCTGAAGCATCAATTGGATCTGGTCCTCGGAGGCCGCCGGCGGAGCTTTCGCCGAAATATCGAATCGATCCGTGTTCAGCCACCCCGGACCACCGATCACCTCATTCTCATGAACGCGATAGGCAGCCTCTATGAGATCGAGCATGGTCCCGCCACGTAACTCCACGCTGCCGCCGTTGCGGAAAAGGTTGAATTCCGTCTCGGTGGGCTTGCTCGCGTGAACGTCGGCTAGTTCGAATTTCGGGGGCGGTGTGGTGTCCTGGGCGAATGCCGCGCCGGCCGGAATCGCCATAGAGAGGAGTGCGGCCAAGCATACATCTGTTAATGCTTGCTTCATATTTGGTCCTCGAATCCTAGACGTACCGAAGCTGGCTTTGGTACGCGAGAAAAAACCGGAGCTTTCCTGAACGCTAGAATAGGATTGCATGAGTAAGACCCTTACGGCCACGAAGCCTTACACGACCATGAGTGGCCTGCCGCTGGAAGCGGTATACGGACCGGAGGCGCTCGACGGCGTCGATATGGCGCGCGAGGCGCCGGCACCGGGACAATTTCCGTACACGCGCGGTATTCACGAATCGATGTACCGGGGCAAGCTGTGGACTATGCGTCAGTTCGCGGGTTTCGCTACCGCAGAGGAAACCAACGCGCGGTATCACTATCTGCTGCAACAGGGACAGGCGGGGCTTTCGGTCGCTTTCGATTTGCCGACGCTGATGGGTTTCGATTCGGATCATCCGACGTCGCGCGGCGAAGTGGGCAAGTGCGGCGTGGCGATTTCATCGCTGGCGGATATGGAGACGCTGTTCCGCGGCATTCCGCTGGGCGACGTGACGGTGTCGATGACCATCAACTCGCCGGCGTCCATCATCTGGGCGATGTACTTGGCCGTCGCGGAGCAGCAGGGCGTTTCGTGGTCGCGGATTTCGGGCACCTTGCAGAACGACATTCTCAAGGAATATATCGCCCAGAAGGAATATATTTATCCGCCGCGTCCGTCCATGCGGCTGGTGACGGATTCGATCGAGTTCGCGGCGAAGCACGTGCCGCGCTTCAATCCAATTTCGATTTCGGGGTATCACATTCGGGAGGCTGGATCGACGGCGGTGCAGGAGCTGGCGTTCACTTTGCGCGACGGTATCGAATATGTCGATTGGGCCATCGAACGCGGCCTGGATGTGGACCTGTTCGCGCCGCGGCTGAGTTTCTTCTTCAACTCACACAACGATTTTTTCGAAGAGATCGCGAAGTATCGCGCGGCTCGAAAGATCTGGGCGTACGTGATGCGAGATCGGTACGGCGCAAAGGATGAACGAAGCTGGAAGCTTCGATGCCACGCGCAAACCGCGGGGTGTTCGCTCACCTGGCAGCAGCCGCAAAACAATATTGTGCGGACGGCGATTCAGGCGCTGGCGGCGGTGCTGGGCGGGTGCCAGTCACTTCACACGAATTCGCTCGACGAAGCCTACGCATTGCCGAGCGAACATGCGGTGACCATCGCGCTGCGGACGCAGCAGGTGATCGCCTATGAAAGCGGCGTAGTGAACGTTCCCGATCCGCTGGGCGGAAGCTATTTCATCGAGAAGCTGACGCTTGATCTCGAGAAGGGCGCGAACGATTACATTCGCCACATCGACGAGATGGGCGGAATGATTCCGGCGATCGAGCGGGGTTATCCGCAGACCGAGATTGCCAACGCCAGTTTCGAATTTCAGAAATCGGTGGAGCGGCAGGAGAGCGTGGTGGTCGGCGTGAACAAGTTCACGGAGAAGGAAGACCATCCGATCGAGCTGCTTCAGATCGATGAAACGGCGGAGCGGCGTCAGGTGGCGAGGCTCGCCGAAGTGAAGCGCACGCGCAATACGGGCGAGGTGGCGAAGACGCTGAACGCGTTGCGGCGCGCGGCGGAGAGCGCCGAAAACACCATGCCCTTCATTCTGGATGCGGTGCGGGCGTATGCCACGGTCGGCGAGATTGCGGGCGCGATGGGCGAGGTTTTCGGGAGTTATACGGAAACCAGCGTGCTTTAGGAGCCGGTTGCCCGGCAGAGCATCAGGCTCGTTTGCGGCGCCCGTATAGCCATGCCAAGAATCCGAGCCCTGCGGCGAGGGTCCCTACGGTCGCGGGTTCGGGGACGCCCGAGGCGCCGTCGATCTGGAACGCCTCCGAAGGGCTGGTGGTCCCGTCTTGGTCGGCCGTGGACGGACCGTTGTTTTGGTCCCAGTAGACGTCCCCCGAGTCCGCCGAGATGGCGTTGAAGAGTTCCAGGAAATAAGTGCCCGCCGCGAGGGTCAGGCTGGGGACCGAAAAGCTGGCGGAGTAGATGGTGTAATCGCTAAATACGGTCCCGAAGAAGCTCGTGGACAAACTTACCCCAGATGCGCTTCCCTCCACCGTCCCACCCCCATCCGGCGAGGTGGAGACGACCCAACTTAGTTCTTCCGGAATGTCCGGGCTGTCGGGAGAGCCGCTGGAATCTACCCAAAGACCGATGCCGGATACTTGCATCACTGTAGAAATGGACGAAATCACGAAGGAGTCAGTGACCTCAATACTCTGGTTGATAGGATGGGCCGCGATGGTTCCGTTGATCGCACCGTTGTTATACAAGATAGTGGACCAGCCGGGGACCGTCAGCAGGCTCAGCAATGCCGCTTGCCGGAGCAAACGCATCACCTGTCTGAGCAGAGGCATCAGTGTTTCTCCTCCGGGTCGTCCTCCGGCCCAGGGGTTAATCCGGCTTCCAAACAGGCGGCCGGTCTGCTCCATTTCACGCGTGCCTCCGAGTACTTCGAATAAACATGGTGAACTGAGTCTGGCAGGGGCCCAGGCGTTTGTCAATCCTGCGGAGTTATTTTGCGGTCATCTTGCTGGGGCTATCTGGCAATGCGCTGCGCGACGACGGCAACGGCCGTAAGCGCCGACAGAATCCCCAGGAATTGCAGCAGCCCGGTTTGATCCGGCTCGCTGGGGGCGTCTTTCGTGAACAGGCGAAACACGAAGGCGAGGCCGATCAGAAACAGCATCGGCTCAGAGGTCGCGAGCCAGAGGATCGCGACCGCGGACAGAATCAGGATGCGCTGCTGGCGCGTGAGCGAGGCGATTCCGCGCGAGCCGTCGAGTTGCCAGACCGGAATCAGGTTGAATAAATTGATCACGGCGCCGAAGTGGGCGATGGCGGCGCAGGTCTTGTTGCCGGTCGCGTAGGCGACCAGGAGCGCGAATAACGCCGCGCCGAAACCGTAGATGGGCCCGGCGAGTCCCACGCGCGAATCCTGAATCCTCGAGATGGAATGGCCGCGCATGCTGATGAATGCCCCGAATCCGGGAATAAACATCGGCGCGCTCGCCGGAATTCCGTAGTTGCGCAGCATCAGCACGTGGCCCATTTCGTGAACGTAGATCGACAATACGATGCCTATGGCGAAGGGCCATCCGAAGAGAGCCCAGTAGACGCCGACGAAGGCGAGCATCGACAGCACCGTGCCGACCTTGGTGAGGCCGAGCAGGAGAAGTTTTCCTTTGCTCAACAGGAGCAGCAGCGCGGGACCGATGCCGGCCGCGCCT
>Ga0182024_10012888_pt1 | contig 16452 bp, 17 predicted proteins | sample P32metaG_FD_120480 | JGI IMG/M metagenome (GOLD analysis project Ga0182024, IMG submission 120480) | Permafrost microbial communities from Stordalen Mire, Sweden - P3-2 metaG (Illumina Assembly) | ecosystem: Environmental > Terrestrial > Soil > Wetlands > Permafrost | place: Sweden: Stordalen... | reverse complement strand
GAAGTGATCGACGGCCACCAGAGCGTCGTCGTCCAGCAGGCCTCGAATCGCCTGCACGTGCAGAAAGGAATCCTGGCCTGGATTTTGCGCTAGGCCGCCATTGAAAAATGGGACTGGCTCCGAGCCGCGTTGAGCAAACCCCGGGAGAAAAGGTCGCCGCGAGGTGCCTGTCCCAATTTTTCAACACGCTCTGCGCCGCGCGCCAGGAATAGAAAAAAATGCCTCGCCACGATCAACGCGCCGACAACCAGCTTCGACCGCTGGAAATCCGCCGCGGCTTCACTCGCCCCGCCCCTGGCAGCGTCCTCATTCAGGCCGGCCGCACGACGGTCCTTTGCACCGCCAGCATCGACTCCCAGGTTCCCCCCTGGCTGGTCGGCAAGGGGCAAGGCTGGGTCACCGCCGAATACGGAATGCTCCCCGGCAGCACCCGCCCACGCAAACGTCGCGACGTCGGCAAAGTCGACGGCCGAACGACCGAAATCCAACGCTTGATCGGCCGCAGTCTGCGGGCTGTCGTCAATCTCGAAGCGCTCGGCGAGCGAACCCTCACGCTCGACTGCGACGTGCTCGAAGCCGACGGCGGCACCCGCACCGCCAGCATCACCGGCGCGATGGTCGCCCTGGTCGACGCCCTGCGGGCAACGCCCGATCTGGCCGGCTCGATCGGTTCGATCTTGCGCGACAGCGTGGCCGCCGTCAGCGTTGGCATCGTCGATGGCCGGCCGGTGTTGGATCTCGACTACATCGAAGACGTCGACGCCAGCGTCGACATGAACGTCGTGCTGACCGGCCGCGGCCAGTTTGTCGAAGTGCAAGGATCGGGCGAAGAAGCCACGTTCAGCCAGGAAGAACTCGACGCCTTGGTCCGCCTGGCCCGCGTCGGCATCGATCAGCTCCGCGGTCGCCAGCGCGATGCGCTGGGAGCCGATTGGCCGTTCGAGAAGTGATTCCGATTCGACCGCCGGCCTTTCGGCCGGCGCGCAGCGTGCAAAAGTGCAAGGAAGAGAGTGATCGCATGGCGGGCCGCTATTGGATGGTGTGTGGTGCGCTGCTGGCCGCCGTGGGCGTCGGCCTGGGTGCGATCGGGGCGCACGTGCTCAAAGAGCGGCTCACGGCCGACCAGCTCGTTACGTATGAAACCGGCGTCCGCTACCACCTTTTTCATGCGCTGGCGCTGATTGTCATCGGGCTGGTCATCGAGCACTACACGAGCAGTCTGCTGCAGGCATCGGCCGTGGCAATGCTTTTGGGCATCTTCCTGTTTTCAGGCGGAATCTATGCCTGGCTGGCGACCGCCATCAAGCCATTCGTCCATATCGTGCCGATCGGCGGACTGGCACTGATCGTCGGCTGGCTGCTGTTGGCCGCCGGCTTGCTGGCCGCGGGCAAGCATCTGCCTGAGTAGGGCGTGTTCCACCCTGGTCGCGCGGCCATTAATACACCAACCCGACGCGCGAGCGAGGGAGGCAGGACGAAGAACCCTCGCTGGCGCGTCGGGCTATTGTGGGGGACCGCAACACCACAAGCAGAAGTGCCCCCCGCACGAGCGCTTGGGACATAACGGAGGGCGCTTAAGATATTCCCCGTGCTCTGAAAGAGCAGGAAGACGCGTCGGTTTGCGATGCCTCGGCGAGGACCATGGGTTTATTTGGAGGCCGTTGTTATGGAAAGTAACGGGCGGAGCCGATTGGCGGACTCTGTTATCGACCTCGGCCCGGATGAGGTCCGGAAGCTTTGTTGCGTGCACTGCGGTGCCACTCTGGTGATTGGATTTCACCCGGGCATAAAGGCAGCGTTAAACATAACCTGCACAAAATGCTACCGCGGGATCAATCTCGATGGGATCGCGCGCAAACCGCGCTGGGCGGGGGACGGTGCCACCACGATTCGCACCCAATGTTGACCACCGTGCAGCGGTATAACACCCTGTCGGCGCAAAACAAAGCGTGCGGCCGCCCCCACCGGCAGCCGCACGCTCTTCACACGACCGCCAACTCTTCCAGTTCCTTCGCCAGTCGCTTGCGGGCGACGTGCAGCCGGCGCTTGATCGTGCCGACCGGCGCCGCGAACTGGTCGCTCATCTCGATGAGCGAATGGCCATCGATGTAAAACGCCTTCAGCGTCGCCCGATCGGTCCGCTTCAGCCGGCGCAAACCAGCCCGAACCTGCGACCGTTCCTCGCGGGCCAACACATCCGCCAGCGGCGTCTGGCGATCGATGCAGCTTGCCGCCAGGCTGGCCGGCTCGGTCGACACTCCCGGCGTCTTCCGCACGGCGCGGTTGATCGCCATGCGGTTGGTCATCGAGCGCAGCCATCCACCGAAGCATTCCGGCTGCCGCAATTGCGACAGCTTTTGCATGGCCTTGACGAATACTTCCTGCGCGACCTCCTGCGCCTCGCTGTGGTTGTTCAGCCGGCGATAGGCCGTGGCGTAGACGGCCCGCTCGTAGCGCTGGGCCAGCCGGCCAAAGGCTTCGCGGTCTCCCTGCTGAGCAGCCACGACCAGGCTGCTCACCGACTCCTCGGTTGCTTCTTCCAGTGCGTTCATATCGATTCTCCCATCCAACTGGGCTATAGGCCTGAGTGTGTGGGTCGCAAAAAAAACGGGCGACCCAAACCAAAACAACGTGGGAACGCTGGCCGCCCAAGGTTTTTGCCAGATCGTGGCTGAAGTGAAATAAAAACACTTCGACCGCTGGCTTCAGCCTCGGGTCCCCGGTGCGCGACTCTCAGTGCTTCGCCTCTGGTGCTCGTTGTGAGCGGCCAGATGCTTAGCAGTCCGCACTGCGGGGCATCGGCGTGCCGGTGGCAATGGCCACTGGCAAGCGGCACACCGCTACCGGCACCAGCCCGACTACCGGCATCCCATACCATGCCGATCCCGGCAGGCGATAGGATTTCGATTTCGTCGGTTGCATGGTGACAGCCATCGCGATGGCATCCGCCGCCAGGTCCAAAAGATGCGCGGCAGAGAGCCACGTATTTCGAACCTCGGCGACCAGTGCTGACCGCAAGCCGTGCCACAATTGGCTGAGCCCCCGTCGTCCGTCATGGCGCCGACTGTGCAGTCGATCGGCATGCTCCAGACCCAGATGCTGCGCAGCGCTAAACGGACGTTCGCAACCCGTCGCGACGGCAAGACAGCCTTGGCGTTGACCAATGGCAATTTGCTTCGTGATTTGGGCGTTGAACGTACGCATGGGAAACCCCTGGCGCTGCGCGCTGTTGGGAGAAAGAAAGATCTACCACTCACTACGTGCCGTGGCCGGCGAAAGGTTCGCCAGCCTGGCAACTCCGAACGTATCAACTTACTTTGTCATCCGGGCCGGGGCGAGTCAATCCCGGCCACTTACCCAGAGAACCCGTTACCCAGACAACTTTGTCACGCAAAAAACCGTCTGCAAAGCGGAAAACGGCAAATCACCCCCCCGCTCGACCATTTGAGACACTTGGCAAATCCGAAAGGTTCGCGTTCGAGCGACAGATTTTTTTCTGCTCCCTTGCGCCCCGCGTTTCGGATGGTCCACCAGCATTATCGGTCAAATCCCGACCGTTTCGCGATGCGGCGCCGAACCAGGACAGTTCGCCCACCTGCTAGCTGGCCTTGGCGAGCGGTTGAACAATCGGACCCGCTCCGAAACTCGCCAGCCGATGTGCCGGTGATCTGTATTGAGAGTCTAATCTGGATGCTTCACAGCGCGTTCAGCAAGGTGTCACGCGGGTCTGGCGTTTCTCTATTAGAAATCGACGAGACAGTGGTCTGGCGATTGGCAGCGGCCGAATGGCTTGGCTGCGGAAATCGATCGAATCACCGTGACCTCGTTCCACGGACCTTCGATCTTAGGATGTTCCGTCCTTCGGGCCCCTCGTTGCGGAACACGTTAGACCTGTCAGAGATCGTTATTTTGTTCCCGATCGGTAATAAATCGGTGGATTTCGACCGATATTCCGCCAAAATGAGCCGATAATCATGATTTTGTTCCCGATCGGGAAATTGTCATTGAATTAACGCCGAAAGGGATGTACGATTCACCATCTGTGTCGATTTTGTTCCCGATCGGGAATATTTGAGGACCGATGGATAATGAATTCAGAGAACAATGTCGGCGGGTTCGTCCGCACCCGGCGCAAAGTTGGCGGTCTTAGCCAGCGCGAACTCGGCGAATTAGCCAGGGTCGGCACGCGCTTCATCTCCGAGTTGGAGCGCGGAAAGCCGTCGCTGCGAGTCAGCTTGGTGAACCAGGTTTTGGCCGTCTTTGGCAAGGCGTTGGGAATTGTGGACGCGCCAAAAAAGGATGAACTGCAATGAAACGTCGGCACGCGATTGTTCGCCTGGATGGCGAGCCCGTCGGAACGCTCTCGGAGGATGCGCGTCAGGTGACGTTCAGATACTCCGACGAATGGTTGGGCCGTAGCGGCGCAGCCGCCGTATCGCTGACATTGCCGTTACGCGCCGAGCCCTACGTGACCGACGGTCTTCATCCCTTCTTTGAGAATCTCCTCCCGGAAGGGTGGCTGCTGGAGATTGCCACGAAGAAACTCAAGATCGGCAAGGACGACGCGTTCGGCCTTCTGATCGCAACGTGCGCGGATTGTATCGGGGCGGTTGAAATCCTGCCGGCCAAGGAGCACCAATCGTGACTCGCGCATGCAGAATCTGCCTCCAGGACATTAAAGATGATGATTATCATCCGCGCTGCTTGCGCTCTCTCTTCGGCTCAGCCAAGGTCCCGCATCTCGACATAGAAATTAGCAAGCTGCATACTGCCGCGCTGGCTATGGTGGGCCACACTTCGCTTTCGGGCATCCAAAAGAAAATCTCGGTCAATCTGGCCGCCGACCGCGAGACCCTGCAGGTTGCGGCTGAAGGAGGACGCTACATACTCAAGCCACAGACGGGGACATATCCCGCTCTGCCTGAGAACGAGCACGTGACGACGCGCCTGGCGCAACTCGTCGAGATTGAGGTCGGACGGTTCGGCCTTGTGTCACTCAAGGATAGCTCATTCGCCTACGTGGTTCGTCGCTTTGACCGACTTCCGGATGGACGTAAACTCAGACAGGAGGACTTTTGCCAGTTGGCGGAGAAGTCGCCAAAAGATAAGTACGATGGCTCGGCAGAGCTTTGCGTTCGGCTGCTGCGGAAGTATGCCAGCGAGCCCCTGATCGAGATTCTTAAGCTCTTTCGGTTATTGGTTTTCGCGTGGTGGAGCGGGAACGGGGACATGCATTTGAAGAACTTTTCGGTGCTGACGGATGAACAAGGTCTCATCCGCCTTACGCCAGCGTACGATCTTGTATGCACTCAGCTTGTGATCCCGAATGACCATCTCGCCATTCCCGTGGTGGGAAAGGAAGACAACCTTAACCGCAAGGCATGGCTTGAGTTCGCGGATTACTGCCAGTTAGGGGAACGAGTGGCCAATCGAATTCTTGATAAGCAAATCTCCGTTCACGGCGAAGCAACGGGATTGATCGATCGAAGTTTCCTGCCAGGCGATCAAAAGAAACACTACACGCAACTTATCGAGGAGAGAACTGCGACACTCGCGCGCTGAAAACAAGAGCGCTCTGTTTGCAGCGATGCGGACGTTCCGGACCCGCGCTGAGCCGGCGACAGCCCGATCAGAACCGAGCCATCACGGCCTCTCGCCCCAGCTCTTCGGATAACGAGGGGCACGATTCTCGTGGCCAACGGCTTTGGCGATTCCCGACCGCTCTTCACCATTCCATGAATCGATCGTCAGCGGACCTGCCCTTTCACGCGGATTTGCTTGAGCAGCGACTCGAGCTCGGCGACTTTGTCCGCTCGCTCGCCATAGAGATTACGCCGTTGGCCAAGGTCCTGGCTCAAATCGTACAGCTCGCCAGCGTATTCATTCTTCTTGTAGCCATTCTCTTCGTCGAACCAGGCGGGCGGCTGATTCACACCGCCCGTCTTGGCGGCGACCAACAACCACTCCTCATGCCGCACGGCGTAGCTGCCGTTGACCCCGTTGTGGACGATGCTTCGACGTGGGCTAGCGGCCCCTTCCGTCCACACCGGCAACAAGTTGTAGCTGTCCGGTGCGGATTCTGCCGGCAGCGTTGCGCCGACCGCGGCGGCCAGCGTGGCCACGACGTCGACCTGGCTGATGAGCTCGCCATTGACCGTCTCGGGCTTTACGCGACCCGGCCAGCGCACGATCATTGGCACGCGATGCCCCCCTTCCCACAGATCACGCTTCACGCCGCGAAGTGGACCGGCGCTGCGGTGATCGAATTTGCGGATGCGGTTATAAGCCATCGCCTCCGGCCCATTGTCGGACGAAAAAATGACCAGCGTATTCTCGGCCAGGCCGTTATCGACCAGCGCTTGGAGAATTCGCCCCACATTGTCGTCGGTTTGCGCGACCCAGTCGCCATAACCGCCGGCCTGCGAGCGGCCGCGAAATTCTTGCACCGGCACGATCGGCGTGTGGGGCGAGTTGAGCGGCACATACAAAAAGAATGGCCCCGCTTTGCCTTTCTGCTCGCCGATCCAATCGACGGTCTTTTGGGTCAGACGCGGTACGACGGTGTAAAAATCCCAGTCCTTGGGCATCGGCCCCGCCCAGGTGTCCCAACCCGCTTCGGCCGTTGGGCCCTTCGGCGAAACCGGCACCGTCGGCCGCGGCCCGACGATGCGATCGTTCTCAAACCACGTGTAGGGCGGAAAATTTGGCACGTCGTTGCCAAAGTAGTAGTCGAACCCGCGAGCCGTCGGTCCGCCCGGAATCGGTTTCGACCAATCGAACGCGTCGGCGGAATAACCGGTTTTTTGATCCGGCCGCTCCACGCCCCGATTCTTGATCGCTTCCCAGTCCCAGCCCAGGTGCCACTTGCCGATGCAGGCAGTGCGATAGCCTTGAGTCTTGAGCATCCCGGGCAGCGTGACATCGGCCGGCTCGAACACCGGCGGCCCAAACGGCCGTACGATGTCCTGAAGCCGCCGCCAATGGTAGCAGCCCGTCAGAAGCGCATAACGGCTGGGTGAGCAGAGAGCGGCCGAACTGTGCGCGTCGGTGAATCGCATCCCCTCACGCGCCAAGCGGTCGAGATGCGGCGTGGGGATTTTCGATTCCGGATTCTGAACCGCCAGGTCGCCATAGCCCATGTCGTCGGCGTAAATGATGACGATGTTCGGCTTGGCGGCCGGTTCCGCAGCCACGGGAGTCGGTGCGACGAGCGACAAAACAGCGACGACCAAAGCAAATCCGACAGGGATCGACGTAAAACCGTTTCGCTCGTTCAGCGAGGGCATTGCAAATTCTCCAAAAAGGTCCGCCAGGAGCCGTTTGACTTGTCGTTCGCAGCCGAGGCCACACCCGCCCAATCGCCGCGATCCGATTTATAGCATCTGGCGCGACACGTCACTGTAATCGCGAAATCGCGATCCCGATCGCTAAACTCCGGCCACCACGGCCTCGCGCTCCAATTCCTCGACGTTTTCGGCCAAACGCGACTCGGCATACTCGTCGAGATAGAGCCCATCGACGATTGGCCGGCGTGCCGTTCGACCGGAATCGGGTATAATGAGTCCTTGCGGTCACCAAATGTTTCCGATCACGTTCCATAGAAATGGAGGCGGCCATCATGTCGTCTCAATCGCTTCTCCAAGTTGCGGTAGCTTCGATTTTGTTCGGTTCCTGCGTTGCCTCGGCCCAAGCTCAACGCGGCGGTGCCTACCCGATGAACACTGAGGACCGCATCAACGCGATCACCAGCGACGGTGGCAATGACGGCTATGGCGATAATGGACGGTCGATCACCGCGGCCGGCGCGTATCCAATGAATACGATGGACCGTATCAACGCAACCCGCCGCTCATATTCCACGCCGAAGTCCAATGCGCTGTCCAATGCGCTGAAGAGCGATTCGACCAAGACCTCCGACATCGCGGGCACGCCGAGCTTGAAAGACCGGCCCGACGCTTGGCGCTATCGCTGGCACAGAAACCAGTGGTGGTATTACGGCGCGAACAACCAATGGTCGTACTGGACAGGAAACCATTGGAACGCCTATCAAACCGCCTCGGCCGCCGAGCACGATGCGACGGGCCACGCCCACTAAGTGGGACGATCGACGGCGCGATGACCCGTTGCGCGTCGTTGCAAAGACTCAAATCCGGAGCCGGCGGCGATCACTTGCCTCGGCCGCCGGCGCGCCGGACCTCGCGGTGCACAAACTCTACAAACTGGCGGCTGGCCGGCGATAGCTGCTCGCCGCGCCGGGTGAGAATTCCCGAGTCGATGCTTCGAATCGAATTCCCCAGCGAGCGGACTCCCACCTTGCGCCCCCGCGTGACCGCTCCACCGGCCGGCAGCGGCACGATCGAGACTCCCAGCCCGGCTTCGACCATCCGCACGATGAGCTCGGTATTGGTCGTTTCCATTTCGACACGCGGCACGACCCCGGCCCGCAACAACGCGTCGGCCACATGCTGCCAACCGGCCGAACCGCGCTCCAGCAGAATGAGTGGCTCGTCGGCCAGATCGGCCAGTGTCAAGCGACGCCTTCCCAGCAGCGGATGTCCGCGCGGCGCAATGAAACTCCAGTTCAGTGAGAACAGGTGCAAATAGTCGAGCTCGCGCGCGGGCTCATACGGTGCGGCCACCCCCAAGGCAATCGCCGGGTCGCCGAGCAGCGCCTCTTGAATGGCTTGTTCGGTCAGCGCCGTCAAGCGGATGCGAATATGCGGAAACGCCCGATGGAACCGGCGGACCGCATCGATCAGCACATACAGGATCAGATATTGACTGGCGACGATGTGCACCTGGGCGGGCTGGGCCGACTCGTCGAAGATTTCGCATAGCTCGCGCGCCCTCCGCAGCAGATCGACCGCATGGGGCAGGAATCGTTGTCCCTGCTCGGTCAGCGGCGGACTGCGGCGCGGCCCGCGGCTCTTGCGATAAAGCTGCACTCCCAACCGCTGTTCCAGCGCCAACAAGCGGTTGCGCAGTCCTTGCTCGCTGATCACCAACCGCTCGGCCGCCGCTCGCAGGCTCCCCAGTCGGGCCAACTCGACCAGTGCCGACAGTTGATCGGTCGAAAGGGACGGAGTTTCTGTCGACATCGCGATGAAGCCCAAAAAAGGTCAGATCCTGCCGACACGCCACCGGCCAGGCGCTAACGTAATCGCCGGCCGCCACGCCCAGCCACCCCATCAGCGTAAATCGGTCCTCAACGCAAAACAACTAAAAAGAGTGGTAAGTCTATATAAAACAATTTTGACCGTCATTCAATGTGGGACAAACTACGTGTGTCCTTTGCACTCGTCGCAAAGGTTACCAGGCCGTTACGCACCGCGCGCGCAACGCCGTTTAAAATCGTCCGAGGTGGCATGAGCATGTGCCGAGCAGACCGCTGGCGTCGTCCTCTTCTTTTCGTAAAGGGCTGTAGCCATGAACCGTCAAACCATCTTCCGAGTCTTTCACGTTTGCCTGCCGGCGATTCTCGCACTTGGCTGTTCGAACAGCCTGGCCGCCGAAGGCAATCCGCTCGTGGTCCACGAGTGGGGAACCTTCACCGTGCTTCAGGATGATGACGGCTCGGCCATCGGCGGTCTCAATGTCGATGACGAGCCGCTGCCAGGTTTCGTCCATCGTGTGCCTGCCGGCCTGTTGAGCAACACGACCGGGCTGACGCCGCTTTTCGCCAAGGGGATTCCACAGCGCAATCCCGATGTCACCGTGCGGCTCGAAACGCCCGTCCTCTATTTCTATCCGCCGGCCGGCCAGACCGCTCCGCTCCAGCTCGATGTCCATGTCGACTTGCGCGGCGGTTGGCTGACCGAATTCTTTCCCGACGCCCAGGCCACCGCCCCCGGGCTGGGCAAGCAGAGAATCAAGGCCGGCAGCTTGACCGCGAACACGCTCGGCTCACTCGATTGGCGCGGCGTAAAAGTCGGCACGGCAGGCAGTGGCCCCGAAACCACCGACCACGTCTGGACCGCACCGCGCCAGGTCGCCGCCGCCACGCTGACCGCCGACTCGGGCGAAAGCGAAAAATACCTCTTCTATCGCGGCGTCGGGCATTTCGATGCCCCCTTGCGGGTCACCAGCGACACGGCGGTCGACGCGATCGATCTGCACGGCAATTTTGCCGACACGCTCCCTTCTGGCGATTCGGTCACTCTCGGACCGCTGTGGCTGGTTCACGTGCGGCCCGATGGTCAAGCCGCGCTGCGCACGCTGCCGGCGATCGATGTTCGCGCAGGTGACAACCGCTGGCTCGCGCGGGCCCCGCGCAATTTCGCCGAGGCCGATTTTTCATTCGATGCGATCGACCGCTTGAGCGCGTCGATGCACACGGCCTTGATTGCCGCCGGTCTCTACCAGGACGAAGCCAGCGCCATGTTGGCCACCTGGCGGCAGGCTTACTTCAACAGCCCGGGCCTGAGGTTGTTCTTTGTCGTTCCGCGCGCGTGGGCCGACGCCCGTTTGCCGCTGGCGATTTCCAAGCCTTGTCACGTCGAGCGCGTGATGGTGGCCCGGATCGAGTTGGTCAGCCCCGAACAGCGTGCGTTGCTGGCGGCGCTGCGCACGGCGGAATCGTCGAGCGCCGAGTGGCTGACCCAAGCGAGCCTGTCGCCGAAATTCTCACAGTTCTTAGCGGGTCGAGCCGACTCCGGCGAACTTGGAGTGGCGGTTCCAGCCGATTTTCAAAACTATCTCGACTTGGGTCGCTTTCGCAGTGCGCTGGTCGAGCGCGAATCGCGCCTGCGACCCAGCCCCTCGCTCTCCGCCTTCCTGCGCGCCTATCGGCTCGCATCGCCGCGACCAAGCGAGGAAAAACCTCAGGCATCCACGGTGGCCCGGCCGCGATAGTCGCTGACGCGTGCGGCTTTGAACCCGCCCTCACGAGGCGCCATTCGGACCTGTCCCCGTTTCCTTGTCTTGCGGACGTCGCTTATGAAGCCTCCAAATTGCTAACGCAGCGATCTCTCTTGATATTTCGTCCCGTCGCCCCCCGCGTAACCAACTCACCGCAACTCGTGAAGCGCCCGCAAGGTCCGTCGTAAATGTCGCAAGCACATCCTCTGCCCCTTCTTGCAGTATCAACTCCCATCTCCGGCTCCCACCGCGGTGGATCACGAGGACCGCCCGCGCATCGGTCATTGCACCGAAAAGTCCGCCCGGACAAGTAAACGACGAATAACCGGCGTTTACGAGCGCTGTCATAAAAGCTTCATCATGCAGCGCATAACTCGTCGGGTCACCCGGGCTCCACCAATTGCACTGCGGATCTAAGAGTGGACTCATGTCGATATTGCTCCTACCGAGAGAACAGGAGGGATCGCTTGCCGCGGATAATCACAACCCTCGCGGTCCAGCCCTCCTCGAGTTGAGCTGCGATTTGACTTCCGAGTCAGAGCTCCAAGACAGCCAGGATCGGTGATCGGCCCTTCAGCGGGCCGTCCGCATGCGTCCTCGAAAGCTCAATGGATCCTACGTCGCATTGTTCAATGCGTTGCTCACTTCGTTCCTCAACCGCGCCTCATCGAACTCGTAGTCATCCCTGTCTGGATCCGAGTTGTACAAATCAGCAAAGCAAAATATCGAAGAGAGGACACCGCTCACGCCGGCAGGGTCGCCCTGAAGCCTTCCATCGTCCCTCTCTTGCTTCCATTGCCTGATGAACTCGTCCGAGAAGTCAGCGGCCGAGACTTTGTTGTCGCTGAATCTTCTCGCGAGTCCGAGGAGTTGCTCGCTCATCTTAAGACCCCGTCCTTTACGAACTTTTGGAATTGTGGAGTTCCGGGCGCCAGCTTCCAGCCGCTCACGTAGACACCGTTCTTGTCCAATACTACGACCAGATTTGTGAGTGGATTGAAATACACCTTAGAATCGGAGACATAGAGGTATGTTCCCTTTTCAATTGTCGCGGCGTCGTTCAAATGACTTGCTACCGCCTCTCCATACGCGGCGAGCGTCGTTGGATTTCGCTTTTGGGTCGTAATCCCAAAATCAGCCGCATGTTTCCATTTCTTTTCCAATTGTGAAGTCGGGATATTTGAAGAGACGGCTACGCCCGCTGCTGCATTCGGTTCCGGCAATCCCTGCGGCTCCGGCGCCTGCGTGCCGGGTGCCTGCGGTTTCGTCGGCAAGCTGTCTGGGCCGCCCGGCGGTTCCGGCGATCCTGGCCGAAACTGCGCACGCGCGCCCGGCTTCATTATCGTCGTTCCGGTGATCGGTTCAAACTGGCCAGTCGTCTGGCCGGACTGGCTACCGCCGCGGACCGTCTGCCCCGCCAACGGGTCGATCGGAGTGGCCCCCTTTGCAAATGGTGTCGCCAGAATGGCCAGGTTGTCGATATTCACGAAAGAAGCGGGATTGAACAGCAGCCCCAGCATCCCCTGGTTTTCGTGAATGTCGACCGCTTGATCGACGATCGCGATCTCAAGCAGATCTTGCAGGCGATTGCGCTCGGCGAGCGTCAACCCGTCGGGGGTGTGGCTTTTGTCCTGGAGGACACGAAGTTCCGCGTCACGGCGCTGCCGATCGGTCCGCGTGTCGGCCGCTAACCCGGGTTGGTCCTGTTGAGCGGCGATTTTCCGTGCCCGCTCGTCGAGCTTGTCCTGCACAAACTTCGGCAGCGGTTCGGCGACGCCCGTGGCAAAGACACGCACAAAATATTCTTCGACCAAGGCTCGCTCGGCATCGGTCAGGCCGAGCTGTTTTTGAAAGGCGTAACCAAGCTGCCTCGCCCGGATCTTCAACTCTTCAATGGAGCGCGGCGCCCGCTCGCTCGAAGCCGGCTGTTGCCCAGGCGGCCCGCTGACTTCTGGCGCGATGCTCACAACGAAAGGGGGGGCAGATTCGGCCGCTGCTGGCCCGCGCGGGGCCGGACCAATCTCCGTGAATTCATCGGTGCCGGCGATGCACGATTCGATGATTGCTTCGATTGAGCGAATCGATTCGGGCAAGATTTCCAGTCCGTTGCGCTCGGTTTGCTGGACGAAGCGCGCGACTTCCCCACGCCAGTCTTCGGGGATCGGATGGTTCAGAATGTCGTTGAGCCATTCTTGCAACGACACGTTGAACTCGTCGTAGACCACTTGCAGCGACTGAAGCGCATCGGTGACGATCGCATCGTAGACTGCGTGCCAGGGATTCGTTTCCGTCGCGGAATTATCCATAATTCGATCCCACCTCCTGCCCGCCACGACCCGACGCGCGGGCCACCACGCCGCGCCATCAGCGCGGAAACAGCGCGTTGCGAGCTGCCCGACTGACATACAACTCATCGCGGAGGGCGCTGATCGCGATGTCGACCGTCTTTTGCGCCAGCGACAATGTCTTTTCGGCGGCGGCCGTCGTGACTCGATCGGTGAGCGCCGCAGTCGGCTGCACGATGATTTGCGGCCGCTCGGCAGACGCTGGGCCTCCGCCCGGCGCGCCCCTGCCGCCCGAGTGCGGGGAATCGCCTCCGCCATCTCCCGAACCGGTGTCAGTGCCATCGGATGGCGGGTCGGAAAGAGAGCCCGCGCCAGGGCTTGAATAGATGGGTGGGGTGCCTGGCGCGGGCGGGCGGCGGCCAATGGCGGAATCGCCAAGCAGAACGTTCGGAAAGTCGGGCGGCGTGTCGCCCGTCAGCGGATCGCGGCGTCCACTCGCTCGAAGCCGTGGTACGATCGCGCCGGCGCCCTCACCCGCGCGGACGCTGTTGCCCGGGCGGCGGTCCGCTGACTTCCGGCACGATGCTCACAACGAAAGGGGGAACAGATTCCGCTGCCGCGGGACCGCGCGGGGCCGGACCATATTCATTCCGCGAATTCATCGGTGCCGGCGATGCACAACTCGGCACTGGTGGCCAAAATGTTGTTGGCCAGCCGGTTAAATTGCCCTGTCATTGCGGATGTACATAATACAATGGCCGCAAGGACGCCCTGAGCCGCGATCAATTTTTTACTGAGGAGAGAGATATGCTGGCCGAGGCGAAACAGTTTGACGACACTCATCCCGTTCGCAAGCTTTTCCTTGAGCTTCAGTCGTGGAAACAATATCCTGACGGCGTCGTAGAAGTGCCCAAGCAGATTTGCGGCACCAGTTTCTTTCCAGGCGGCGTTGGGCTTTGGTGCGAGGGCGTCAACGTCCCCCGATGGCCTGAGGGCGGCCTCATGGTCCTTGGACAAGACTTCGGCAACGAAGTCAGCTACAAGGATTCTCTCTCCAACGGCTCGGAGCTTAACACAAGCCGCACATGGATGAACCTGCACCCTTTTTTAGAATCCGCTGGCGTCCAGTTGGAACGCTGTTTCTTCACGAATATCTACATGGGTCTTCGGAAGGGTAACACTAACGTCAAAGGACGATTTGCAGGTTCCAAATGTCCGCGTTTTAAGGATCGCTGCCGAGATTTCTTTTTGCAACAGTTTCGGACGCAGCTTCCAAGGGCAATCCTCGCCCTCGGAATCCACACGCCAGCGTTCCTGGCTCAGCGTTCAGCACAACTGCGGAAATGGCCGAATTGGTCGTCATGGGGGTCATACGCGAAGCTTGACGACGGGAAGGACGATGGCGGCCCAGTCATTCGAGGCGTGTCGTTCGAGGGCGTCCCCGGTCATCAATGCGATATCGCTTGTCTTGTACACCCATCTCTTCGTTGGGGCAACGTCGAGGGCCGACAGTGGCGCGACTGCAAGGGCAACGAGGCCGAGATTCGGATGGTTCAAGCGGTATACGCGCTAATACGCCGCAACTGCATCAATTAGTTCTTCGAACGTCCATGCGCGATCCGTCAAACCTTGCTTAACCGCCGGGGTCGTCTTGATCGTTTCATGTTTGCGGCACAAGAAATTGTAGTATGGAAACCAAAAGCGAACCATCGCGTCGTGGTAATCCCATTTCAGTTGGTTAAGCGTCACCCTGCCACTGGATGTGTAACTGTGGCGACCCTTGAAATCCCGCTGCTGCGAGCTTCGCGCGAACGGAGCCGACAATCGCTTCGAATTCACTATCACTTATTTGAACCTCTGCTTGATTCTCGGGCCCGAGAATAGCGATTTGGGCGCCCATGAGTAGCAGATAACGCTCACCCGGCGCCCCGAAGTTGCCCCAGTATGAATTCAGACCCACTTTACGCGCATTTGCAACACGTTCGTCTGATCGGGCCTCCAACTTCTCGATTTCAAACGACGAGATTTCATATCGAAGTCCGTAAAAAATTACACACGATGCGGCGCTCATGGGTTGATCCTTACTCCAAAGCCGAGTTTTTGCAACATCTTAAGCAGCGGAGCGGTCGGTCCGCTGGCACCCGTCGTCTGGCTGGGCGTAAATTCCCAGATGACGCGATCGACTTGCCCTTGGCGGCGTAGCCACCAATCCCGCGCCAGCTCCTGCCTTACCCGTGAGTCAAGCGCAGTTCGTCCAACTTTCGATTCGATTGCCACCAATTCATCGCCAATCTTGAGCACGTCCACACGGCGAACTCCACCCACCGTACTGAACACCCGCTCGGATCGTGCAGGCGCTTCGCGCGCTGCGATTAGGTCGCGTACGGTATCGCCGGCGGCCTTATTGGCTTGGACCCCTGCGGGCCGCGGCGCGGACACACCGGGCGTTGGTTGAGCCGGAGTTGGTGCCTCGCTTGGCGTCTGACCGGTCGGCTCTGGCGATTCGGTTGTCGACTGCTGCGGCGCGGCTCGTTTGGAGACTCTGCGCAGTAGTATAAGCGTGACGACGGCGGCGGCCAATCGCACGCCCTGGACCGTCGTATCGCTCGCCCCCGCGGCGCGCAATCCCGCATCGGCTGCCCGGTCTGCTGCAATCGCAGCTGCGCCGGCAGCGACTAGTTTTACGACGGCCCATCTGCCGCTGCTCCTGGCCGCGACGATCAGGGCGCCGGCGCCGGCGACAATACTCGCCGCGTTGGCGGCCAGCTCCACCGTCGAAATGGTGGTCACCAAGGCGTCCATCGATGCGTTTTCACCACGCAGGCGGCGACTGATTGCGAGGCCTTGTTGCCGGGCCCGTTCGGCCTGCGCGGGACTGGCGAACATCGGCAGACCAAGTCCCGCGGGGGTGTGCATCGCGACCAACGCGCTGTTGGCATCGCCCGTAAGGCTGAATCGCAGCCAAAGATCGCGCGCCACGGCGAGGTCTTCGTTGTAAAGAAACAGGTGTTTTTGGACCATGCCCGCTTCGTTGCCAAGATCGACCTCTTCGTCGGGCTTGGCGGCGTCGATCTTGTCGCCCGCGGCTTTGAGCAGTCGCTCAAGCTCATCGAGGTGCTGTTTAGCCGAGGCGAGCTTTTCGTCGAAAAGCGGTTGGACCCTGCAATAGCGACGGTTGCGTGGATTGGCTGGATAGCCGACGAAGCCCGACGCAGGCTCGACTTTTGCCGGCTCCTCGTCGGCCTCGGGCGCGCCTGCCGCCACTGGCTGCGAGTCGGCTGCGAGCACAACGGTCGTAGTCGGTGTGGCG
>Ga0182024_10012887_pt1 | contig 16454 bp, 9 predicted proteins | sample P32metaG_FD_120480 | JGI IMG/M metagenome (GOLD analysis project Ga0182024, IMG submission 120480) | Permafrost microbial communities from Stordalen Mire, Sweden - P3-2 metaG (Illumina Assembly) | ecosystem: Environmental > Terrestrial > Soil > Wetlands > Permafrost | place: Sweden: Stordalen... | reverse complement strand
TCCTTGCGCTCGTCTTCATTGCAATCAGCGGCCAATGGGCCAGCGCCCAGGGTTGCGTGGCCGCGCACAGCAATCAGCGGTCATTCGACGAGCTGATCACCGGCGCTGGCGCCGACGCTTCGCCGGGCGACGGTCGCAGTTGGATTCACAACCTGACCGTCGAAATCGGCTATCGCGTCTTCAACTCGAACAAGTACTTCCAGGGCAGCACCGAGATTCCCCGGCCAAGTGCGGTGGAGAACCACCAGAACATCTTTGATGTCGCCTTCCAGTACCAGCTGTCGCATCGCTGGAGCATCATTGGCGACATACCGGTATTCAATGGCTCGCGCGACCAAATCTACCCTCCATCAGGCATCTTCAGGGCCAGCGGAGTGGGTGACATCACCCTGGGTGTCGAGTCGTGGCTGTTCCGGCCGCCTACCGAACATGGCGGGAATATTGCCGTGAACGCCCAGGTCAAATTGCCCACCGGAAAAGACGATGCCAGCGGGCCTGCGCTCTTGAAGGGCAAGACCGTGATCGCTATTGCCGATCCGTCCCTCCAGCCCGGCGATGGCGAATGGGCCTTTAGCATCGGCTCTGAGGCCTATCAGGCGCTGTGGCACACGGCAACGGCTTATGCGCAGGGAAACTACCTGGCCAGCCCAGCCGATACCAACGGAGTTAACTCCTTCCGCACCCAGCCGGGTCAAGGCATCGATTCGTCGACGGACCAGTACCTCTACCGTGCCGGAATCGTGCAGATGGTTCCCAAAGTCAAAGCACTGAGAGGGCTCGCGTTCAGCGCCGGCATCCGTGGTGAAGGCGTTCCGATCCACGATCTTATCGGCGCAAGCGATGGCTTCCGTCGGCCCGGCTTCATCTTCTCGTTCGACCCGGGACTCATGTACAACTTCAAGAGAACCACGGTCTCCGTTAATGGTCCGTGGGCAATTTACCGCGACCGGCCGCAAAGCGTGCCTGAAGCTCAGTTCGGTATCACCAACGGCGATGCGTTTTTCTCCGACTACACGGTCATCGCCACTCTCTCTCACCACTTCTAAACCGGATTGCTGGCATTCGCCATGAAAATCTGCTGACCCCACGCTTCGGCGTGGGGTTAGATTTTTCAGTCTGAGTGCGCGGGTCCGCTTGGGACCGCGTGTGCCCCCGTGACTCGCTCCGCTACAAGCCGGCTCGAGTTGCGGTATCCTGAAAAAGCGCGCCCGTAGCTCAGCTGGATAGAGCGAACGCCTCCGGAGCGTTAGGTCGGGAGTTCGAATCTCTCCGGGCGCACCATTTCACGCAACGTTCACCACCTACGTGCTTCGGAGCAGATCCACGGACCGCTTCTACACGGGCTCGACCGAGGATTTCGAAAAGCGCCTCATCCAACATAATTCCGGCCTGACGCGTTCAACGAAAAACCGTGGACCATGGAACTTGGCGTACAGAGAAGACTTCGCGAGTCGGATTCAGGCAACTGCCAGAGAGCGGTATTTCAAGACAGGCGTCGGAAGAGAGGAGCTGAAATGCATTCTTCAAGCGCGCCCGTAGCTCAGCTGATAGAGGTTGCCGGGACGACCCTCCGGAGCGTTAGGTCGGGAGTTCCCCGCCGGGGCGGGTCCGGGCGCACCATTCCCCATCCCTCAGACGTCAAGTCGGGAGCTCCCCGCCAAGTCGGCCCCGGCGCACTACTTCGAACCGTATCCCCATCGGAAAAGCCGCGTTCCACATCAAGGAGATCTCACATGAAACGGACAATCGGGTCGCTTGCAATTTGTGCGTTGTTGCTCGGTATTTCGATCCAGGCGCAGGCTCAGCAAGAGCCGCCGAAGCCCGGCCCCGAAGTAATGCGCCTCGCATATTTCGTGGGTGACTGGAACGAAGTCGGCAAATCTACCGCCCACGGTATGGAAGGACCGGTGTCGTCCACTCAAAGTTGGGAGTGGACAGCCGGAGGATTTTTTCTTGAGGGCCACTCGGACAACAAATCGCCGGTGGGTAACTTTAAGATCATGGCCGTAATGGGATATGACCCGGCGACAAAAATGTACACCTACAACGCATTCGACAGTTGGGGCGAGGTGATCACGGCTAAGGGAACCGTCAGTGGCGACACCTGGACGTGGACAACCGAGTCGACGATGCAAGGCACGCTCATCAAAACGCGCCTCACCGAAAAGGAAGTCTCCAAAACGCAATACACATTAAAATACGAATCGTCCACGGATGGCGGCATCACATGGACATCCGACCTGGAGTCGACGTTTACGAAGGTAGAGCCGGCTTCGGCGAAATAGAAATTATTGAGGATGTCGGAAGGCTGGTGGACGCGGAAGGAATCGAACCTTCAACCTGTCGGTTAAGAGCCGAATGCTCTGCCAGTTGAGCTACGCGTCCAGAGGGGTGAAAAGCCGCGCCATCGACCAACCCGCGCGACTTCATGCGGAGGTGAAAATCGCTTCCGCACCTCAGAAAATATACCACACACGCGGCATGTACCAAAGCGCAGCCAGGCGAATCTCTGCAGTGGAAATCAGTTCTTCGCTGCCACGCGAATGTGCAACTCCTTCAACTGCTGCTCGCTCACGGGCGTCGGAGCTTCAGCCATCAAGTCAATCGCCTTAGCCGTCTTCGGAAACGCAATCACCTCGCGCAGATTGCTCGCGCCGGCCAGCAGCATCACGATGCGGTCAAGGCCCAGCGCAATTCCGCCGTGCGGCGGAGTTCCGTATTCCAGCGCGTCGAGAAAAAATCCAAACCGCGCACGAGCCTCATCATCGCTCATCCCGAGCGCAGCGAAAATCTGCTGCTGCACATCCTTGCGGTGAATACGAATCGAGCCCGATCCGAGCTCCAGCCCATTCATCGCCAGATCGTAACAATTCGCGCGCACGCTCGCCGGATCGCTCTTGAGGTTCGCCATATCGGCCTCGAAGGGTGCAGTGAACGGATGATGCGCGGGCACCCACTTCGCCGAAGCCAGGTCGTACTCGAACATCGGAAAGTCGGTAAGCCACATCGGGTTGAAGGCCTTGCTACCGTCGATCAGCTCATTCTCCGTGATCCGCGCCGCTGCGCTTTGCACCACTTCATTCGTCACACGAAATGCGCCGTGCCGGTCGGCATATTTCTTCGCCAGTTCGGCGCGGAAATTCCCCGCCGCGGCATACACATTGATCTCGCGCTCTGAAAGCCGTCCGGGAAACTTGGTGTCGCTCGCCTTGATGTGGTGCGCCGGATCGCCGGCAACAACAATAACGAAGTCCGCATCCGAAGCGCCCGCCAGCTCGCGCACCTTCGTGGCGGCCTCGGGAAATCCCTTCGCCAGCCGCTTGAAATCGTCAATAAACTTCGCGCCCTTCTTCTGGTCGAACAGCGGATGATTGTCCTCGCGCTCCTTGCGGCTCAATTCGCCCACGCTGGGAATGCGCAGCGCCACCACGGGCAGTGCCGGATCGATCTGCAAGCTCGCCAGCGCATCTTCGGTAAACGCCGGCCGCACGTCCGTCAGCCCCGGCAGCCGCAGATCGGGCTTGTCGGTCCCGAACTGGCGCATGGATTCGTCGTAAGTAATGCGCGGGAAGGGAATCGGCAAATCGACGCCCGCCGCTGCAAATCCCGCCCTCATGAACTGCTCCACCGCGCCAAAGACCGTCTCCTGCTTCGGAAAACTCATCTCCAGATCGACCTGCGTGAACTCCAGCTGCCGATCGGCGCGAAGGTCTTCATCGCGGAAGCAGCGCGCGATCTGAAAATACCTGTCGAAGCCCGAGATCATGAGTATCTGCTTGAAGATCTGCGGCGACTGCGGCAGCGCATAGAACTCGCCCGTATGTACCCGGCTCGGCACCAGAAAATCGCGCGCGCCCTCGGGCGTCGACTTGGTCAAGATCGGCGTTTCAATCTCGAAAAACCCTTGCCTGCTCAGGCTCTCGCGGATGGCCAGCGTAATCTCATGCCGCAGCTTGAAGTTGTGCTGCATCTCGGGCCGGCGCAGATCGATGTAACGGTATTTGAGGCGCACTTCCTCGTTCTGGATCGCCTCTTCCGACGGCGAAAACGGCGCGAGCTTCGCGTCGTTCAGAACCCGCAGCTCGGTAGCCTCAATCTCGATCTCGCCCGTAGGCATCTTGGGATTGATAGCGTCCTTGTCGCGCAGCCGCACCTTGCCCACCGCGGCCACGACGAACTCCGGGCGCACCTGCTCGCCCTTTGCGTGGCCATCGGGAATCAGGTCGTGATCCAGCACCACCTGCGCAATTCCCGTGCGATCGCGCAGGTCGAGGAAGATAAGGTTGCCGTGGTCGCGGCGCCGGTTCACCCAGCCCATCAGCACCACTTGCTTGCCCGCGTCGGCCGCACGCAGCTCGCCGCACATGTTTGTCCGTTCAAGATTGCCTAAAAAGTCGAGCACTTCCAGAGTCCTTCTACTCGCCTGCGGGCCGGGCCAGATACGCAGCCAGCTCCGCGCGAGGAACCTTTGTTTGCTTGCCTGAAATGAAATCCTTCACCGTCAGGATACCGGATTGATGCTCGTCTTCGCCGAGGATGACGATGCGTCGCGCAATCTTGTCAGCAGCCTCAAACGACTTCTTCAATCGGAAGCTGCCGTCGCCCAGCTCAACCCGCAAACCGGCTCGCCGCAACTCGCGCGCCACCACCAGGGCGGCCGCGTTCAAGTTCTCGCCAATCGGCGCAATATACGCGTCGGCCTTTGCCGCCGGCTGTGCACCGGCCTGCGTGGCCTCCTGCGCCTGCAGCGTCAGCACCAGCCGGTCCAGCCCCATCGCGAAGCCGATGCCAGGGGCCTTCGGTCCGCCGATCGCCTCGCTCAATCCGTCATACCGCCCGCCGCCGAGCAGTGCGTTTTGCGCGCCGAGCCCGCCGTGAGTGAATTCAAAAGTCGTACGCGTGTAGTAGTCCAGTCCGCGCACAAGCCGCTGATTCAGCGTGTAGGGCACGCCGGCTGCTTCCAAAGCCGCGAGCACTGCCGCAAAATGTGTCTTCGAATCATCGCCAAGCGAATCGCCGATCTTCGGCAGGCTCTCGATAATCGGCTGATCTTCCGGCACCTTGCAGTCCAGCACGCGCAGCGGATTGGTCACCGCGCGCCTCTGGCAGTCACCGCACATCTTCGGCGCAACATCGGCGAGCGCCGCACGCAGCACATCGTTATATTTCGCGCGGTCGGCGGAAGATCCAACAGAATTCAGCTCGAGCGTCCAGCCCGTAATTCCCAATTCTTGCAGCAGCGCGGCCAGCATCTCCAGCACTTCCGCATCGCGCAACGGCGATTCGCTGCCTGAAGACTGCGGCCCGATCACTTCGGCGCCAATCTGCCAGAACTGCCTGTAGCGGCCCTTCTGCGGCCGCTCACGCCGGAATTGCGGGCCAATATAGTAGAGCTTCTGTAACTGCCCGCTTTCGCCCAGCCCATGCTCGATGTAGGCGCGCACCACGCCGGCAGTATTTTCAGGCCGCAGCGTCAGCGACTGCGTCTTCTCTGACTGCGCGCGTGCGCGATCCTCCCACGTGTACATTTCCTTCGAAACAATGTCGGTCTCCTCGCCAACGCTGCGTGCAAACAGGGCCGTGTTTTCAAAGATCGGCGTGCGAATCTCGCCGAAGTTGTAGCGGGCAAAGACCCGGCGCGCGGTCGCCTCAATGCGATTCCACAGCTCCGTCTCCGGCGGCACCAGATCGCGCGTCCCGCGCACAGCTTTCAGGGTGGCCATAACTGTTTAGTTTAAATGGATAAGTTAAAAGGACGGCTTAAAAGGACGTCGTAAACCGACTGGACAAACGGACGAGATTACGCCCTTTTCCTGATTGACTCCCGCAGCGTGCTGTCGATCTGCGTCTGCCAGCCTCGCCCTCTCGCTTTGAAATGATCGATCACTTCAGGCGATAGTCGTAGCGAAACCAATTTCTTCGTCGGAGCTTTTTGTGGCCCGCGCTTGCCGCGCCGCACCACCCTTCCGTGTCGAATCAGGTCGGCTTGAGCCAAAAAGGCGCGCGTGGCCTTGGCATCGTTCGGATCGTAAGGACCGTCCCCCGCTTCATACGGGATGCGCTGACCCTCTTTCAGTGCCAACACGCGATCCCAATCTGTTCTACTTTGCGTCTTCTTCATATTGTTTGCGCTCCGTGCGCGAAGCATTTCGGAATGAGATAACGCGAACCTCATCACTTCGTTCGGTGTAAATCAATGTCAAGAGCCTGCCCTTCACAACAGCCAGAGCCACGTCCATCAGGCGATATTCGTCGCCGCGGCTGGCATCGTATGTGCATTTGTCAGGATTCTCGTAGACGAGGTCGGCGTCCCTGAAGTCGAGCCCGTGCTTCTTCAGATTGGACTTTCGCTTGCTCTCGTCCCAAACGTACACAGTTTAATTGTAGCTACAATTTGATAATTCCGCAAGCAATCATCCAAGCACTCGGTCCGCATACCTCACCCACCAGGCGGCCCCGCTCGTAAATGTGTAAACGACGAATGCCTGGCACACGATCAACGCCGGCAGAGCGATCAGATAGATCCTGTGCACCCGCCGGTTCACCAGGAGGTCGCGCACCACGCCGAGAAGAATCACCACATCCACGCCTGCGTAAAAAATGTTGTGTTCGGAGAGATATTGAAAACGCCCAAAGGCCGCGGAAAGCAGCACGCATGTGGCGATGAAGATCAGCCGGCGATGCAATTCGGGTTTCTTGCGCCACAGAACCGCCAGGCCGAAGAACGTCAAGAATGCCACCATGTCGTACCAGGGAACGATCAGGAATGCATCCGAGCCGGGCCTGTGCTCCACGACGGTGTCAAAGCGGCCCATGATGATTGAAGTCGCAATCCCCAGCGGAACCATCACTGTGCCCAGCCCAACGCCAAACCAGCCGAAGAAGCGATGCCACTTCACGTTATGCGTGCGCACCAGTCCCGACTGAAAAATGAAGAACGCTATCCACGCGGAGAACACGCCGCCGTGAAACCACAAAATGAGCGGACGTGGCACCGAGGCATGAAATAGGTTGTCATTGACCGTATGGCTGAATCCCCAAATGACAATCGCCGCCGCCAGCAGCCCCATCGAAAAATAGAAATACTTGTCCACTAGGCCGTTACGCCCGGTGAAGTGAACGGCCGGACGTGCACTCGCGCTTTGCGACAAAGTTGCCATCCGAAGAACCTCGCTTTGAGATTTCTGGAGAATTCTGGCTGCACCCGATGCGCAGACGGGGAAGTAGCGCAAGGCTAGCACGGGCTGGTTTTGCGGCTCAACGGAAAATGTTCATTGCGCGGTAAACAAGTTTGAACAAGGTAACCACCGTCCGTTTCCGGCACACTACTCCATTCACCGGCGCAGCACGCAACTAGAGATCCCGCTCTCAAAGAGCGGTCGGTATGCTACTGAAAGCACGAGGCTCGCGACAGATGATCCCCCATTAGTGGTACGAAAGTAATTCAATAATTGGAACCAAAGTCACAAATAAGACTATCGTTGTATTACCGTAGGCTTTTCATTCCTGCGCAAAGGTAATTGTGAGACGATGAGTCGCCGCCCTTGATTTGGGCCTGGAAGCTGCACCTTCAATCATGCTTCTGCAGGCTGCAAGTTGGCAGCGCCCCATTGCCGGTCACGCTCGTTCTGACCGCGTTTGGCGCGCCGGGCTCAGCAATCCGGGGCAGAGAATGTCGCGTTTTGCCGTGAACGGAGCCGTTTATGTATCGCCAGATTGAACCAATTATTCGCACTCGTGTCCATCGCGCTTTTTTCCTTCGTGCTTCTTCTCGCGCGAAGTCAGGCCGCGTTGCCGCCCTCCTCGCCGGCGCCGCTCTGTTTCTGGCCGCAGCCAACGCCCCCGCGCAATTCGGCGCGCAGCCGGTTGGTGCAGCAACGGGCAATCAAAGTGTCACGGTAACTGCGTCTGTAGCAGGAACAGTCAGCAGCGTAGAAATTCTGTCGCTCGGCTCGCCTACTGGAGACTTTGCAGCGGGCACCGGCACATCGAACTGTGCATCTGCCACGCTCGCACTGGGCGCCACCTGCTCGGAATCAATCACATTCACGCCCGCAAAACCCGGCCTCCGCCTGGGCGCGGTCGTTCTCGTGGGCACGCCTTCCGGCGGCTCGGGCCAGTCGGTTCTGGGTACCGCCTATCTTTCCGGCACTGGCATCGGCGGCCTCGGCGTGCTTGTGACAGGTAATCTGTTGCCCGTCGCTGGGCAGCTCGGATTCTATACCTCTGTGGGTGACAATCAGCCGGCCACCCAGGCTGAGCTTTACCTGCCCAGCGGCATCGCTCTCGACGGAGCCGGCAACCTCTATATCGCCGACAGTCTTCACAACCGCATCCGCATGGTATGCGCGAGCGCTACCAGCACCACCATTCAGGGCACCAGTTGCGCAGGCGCAGGAATCATCACAACCATCGCGGGTAGCGGCAATCCCTCTTACACGGGCGACGGCGGCCCGGCGGCAAGCGCCACTCTCAGCGGTCCAGGCGACGTTGCTTTCGACGGCGCGGGAAACCTCTACATTGCGGACAGCGGCAACAACGTAATCCGCATGATTACCGCCGCCACCGGCGTCATCACCACCATTGCCGGCAACCCGGGCGGCACGGTCTGCGGCTCAGCCAGCAACGCAGTGGGCGACGGCTGCCCGGCCACGCAGGCGACGCTTAACCAACCCGAAGGCGTAACCCTCGACGGCAGCGCAAACATTTACATCGCCGACACAAATAACCACCGAATTCGCAAGGTGACCACGGCGACTGGCGCGATTTCGACCATCGCCGGCAACGGCTTCACCAATCCCAATGGCACGGGTGGCTACAACGGCGACGGAATCGCAGCCACCTCCGCCAAGCTCGACTTTCCTTACGCAGTGGCCTTCGATGCCTCCGGCAACATGTACATTCCAGACTCCGCCAATCAGCGCGTTCGCGAAGTGATGGCAGTCGGCGGCGTGATAGCGCCCTCCAGCACTATCTCCACCCTTGCTGGTACCGGAAACGCGGGCGCCACGCCCTGCACGGCCACGCCGGTCGCCGCTAATCAGGCCGACGTTTGGTCGCCGTCAGGCGTTGCGGTCGACGCCGCGGGAAATGTCTACATTGCTGAGTCGCAGAACGCCGCGATTCGCAAAGTCAGCTCGTCGACTGGGCTTATCTCTACGCTGGCGGAAAGCGGCTGCGGCGACTTTTATGCCGCCTCCACGTTTCAACCTGTCGTGCTTTACGGTCCGGTTGGCCTCTACCTCGATGGCAGCGGCGACCTCTATATCGCCGACACGCTCGATATGGTGGTGCGCGAGATACAAGGCAACTTTACTGCGATCAACTATGCGACGCCGATTCGCCAGGGCAGCACCTCCGCGACCCAGGACGAGCCCATCGAAAACGACGGCAATACCGCGCTCGATCTGACCGCAATCACCCCTGCAACCAATGCCGCGGTCGATTCGACCATCCCGAACTCCTGCAGCAACGGCGAGTCGCTTGCTGTCAACTCCGGTTGCACCATTGGCGCGGTCTTTGCGCCTGCCGCCACTCCCACGCTGCTCAACAATCAGGCAGAGACCCCGAATATCGACATCAGTGAAGACGCGCAGCCCAGCTTTGCCGCGGCCAACTCGCCTCTCGACATCGAGCTGATCGGCACTGCCGAGCCGGTCAATTCAACTACGACCACGCTCGCCTCCAATCCCGACCCATCTGGATTTGGCCAGAACGTCACTTTCACAGTCACTGTGGTTACCGGAACTGGAACAGGAAACCTCACCGGCACCGTCAGCATTGCCGACACCTTTGGAGGCTCAACCACCACCATTGCCACGGGCCTCGCTCTCAACGCGTCGGGCGTCGCTACATTCTCCACCACAACGCTTGCGGTCGGTCTGCACTCCATTGTCGCGACCTATGGCGGCGACACGATGCACTTCACCAGCACGTCGGCGCCGGCACTCACCCAAACCGTTCTTGAAGGCACGTCGACTGTCGTGACATCGAGCACAAATCCATCCGCCGTGGGCCAGAGTGTCACCTTCACGGCCACTGTGACCGCCGCGGCTGGCGGCGTCACACCGGATGGCACAGTCAGCTTCATGGACGGCACGACAACCCTCAGCACGCAGACCATCAACGCCGGTGGCGTGGCGACATACACGACCTCCACGCTGGCAGCGGGCCTACACCAGATCACCGCGGTCTATAACGGCGATGCCTCGAAACAGATTCAGGGCAGCACTTCGGCGATTCTCAGTCAGGAAGTGCAGGCACCCACTACTGCCACATTGACTTCAAGCCTTAACCCGTCGATTTACGGCAACTCCGTCACATTCACCGCGACCGTTCCTCCCGGCGGCTCTTCTGCGCCCACGGGCACGGTGAGTTTTCTTGATGGCGCAACAGCCATTGGCACCGGAACGCTCGCGGGCAATCCGGGCGTCGCCACCTTCACCACATCCGCGCTCAGCGTCGGCACGCATCCCATCACGGCGGCCTACGCAGGTGACTCGAAGAACGGAGCCAGCACTTCGCTGCCCGTGAACCAGGTTGTGAACCAGACCGCAACCGCGACCACAGTAACGGCCACGCCCAGCCCCGGAATCGGCGGCGGCCCGGAGACGATCACGGCAACAATAAAGCTGACGTCGGGGTCAGGAACGCCGACCGGCACAGTCACATTCACTTCTGGAATCACGCAACTGGGTAGCGCGCCCGTCAACAGTAGCGGGACCGCGACGATCACCCCCGCGCTCGCGCAGGGCAGCTATCAGATTGTTGCCACTTACAGCGGCGACGCTAACGATCAGGGCAGCGCATCGGCGCCACTCGCGCTCACCGTGGCACAGGCCATCTCTCTCACCGCGCTTAACATCACGCCTAACCCGGCGCTGGTGCTGGCGCCCATCACTTTCACCGCCAATGTAACGAGCAATGGCGGCGCGCCCACGGGCAGCGTAAACTTCCTCGCCAACGGAAACGTAATCGGTGCCGGAACCGTGAACGCTTCGGGAGTCGCGACGTTCACAACTTCAACGCTCGCTGCAGGCACTTACTCTGTCACCGCCACTTACACCGGCGACACCAACGACGCCGGCAGCACTTCGGCAGCTGTGTCTCTCACGGTCTCGCTGGCCACCACTGCCACTGCAATCACCGTCGCACCCAATCCCGCGCTCGTCGGGACGGCCGTCACCATCACCGCGAAGGTCACCGGCAACGGCGGAACGCCCACCGGCACTGTGAACTTCATTGCCAGCGGAACCACACTTGCTTCCGTAACCCTGAACGCGGGCGCGGCCAGCTTCACCACATCCACGCTGGCTCCCGGCACCTACTCCATCACAGTGAGTTACTCGGGCGACGCTGCGGACTCACCCAGCACTTCGACTTCAGTCAGCGAGACCGTCGGTCTCATTCCAACCACTACGAGCCTGGGCTCAGCTTCGTCCACCGGCGCAACTCCGCAGGTCACCCTTGTGGCCACCGTCTTGAACAACGGCACCGGGGTCGCTCCTACTGGCACGGTCACCTTCATGAACGGCGCAACCCAGATCGGATCCTCCACGCTCGATGCCAGTGCTGTGGCCACGCTGGTTCCGAATCTTACCCCCAGCGTGAACTACAACATTGTCGCGATGTATAGCGGAGACGTCGATCACAGTCCTTCCTCTTCTCCGGCAGTCACCATCTCCGGCACTCCGACCTTGTTCAGCCTCGGAGTAAATCCATCGAGCGTGACCATGGCAACCTCGCAGAATGCCACGGTGACCGTGAACCTGAGCTCCAACGGGAGCTTTGCTGACACCATTGGACTCGGCTGCGCTTCGCTCCCCGCGGGAGTCTTCTGCCACTTCTCGAGCCCCAGCGCAAAGCTCGCGGCAGATGGCTCAGCCAGCGTTCAGCTCACGATTGACACCAACAATCCATTGAGCGGAGGAAGCTCGGCCATGAACACCCACCCGACGACTTCGAAGTTCTCACTGGCCGGTCTCTTCCTGCCCTTCAGCCTCTTCTTCGGATTCATATTCTGGCGCTTGCGTCGTCGCAGCGCAACATTCTTATCGACGGCTATGCTCCTGTTGCTTTCGGCGGCCACCCTCCTGGCAACCGGTTGCAACAGTTTCTCGGTGAATACGGCCGCGCCCGGCAATTACATGATTCAAGTAACCGGCACCGGTGCAAACACTAGCGTGGAGCAGTATCAGAACGTTTCGCTCACCATCACGAAATAGATCCGAGGCGACGGTCGCCGAGCGGGCACGGGAAAGAAAAACATGAATTTATTGAATGATTTGAATTTTTGTCGGAGCGAAACGCCGGGTTTGCGGGTTGGGTTCACCGTTGCTTTTGCGTTCGCGATCCTTATCGCCGGCATAGCGCCGCGCGTCGCGCAGGCTCAGGTTCAGGCTCCCGGTGACCAGGGCGGACTTATATTGTCGGCCGGCGCCATGGGTTCCGGATATTCCATTCAGTATGGGCAGAGAAAGATGGTCGGCATCACAGCGTTCGTCGATGCCGATACCAAACGCCGCTTCGGCATCGAAGCCGAAGGGCGCTGGCTGGAGTATTTCCAGACGGCCAATGTCCACGTCGAAACCTACTCAATCGGCGGGCGGTACCACTTCCACGCTGGCCGCTTTGAGCCTTATGCCAAGGGCCTGGTCGGGTTCGGCGACTTCAATTTCCCTTACAACTACGCCAGTGGGCGCTACCTCGTAGTCACGGCAGGCGGCGGCTTGGATTTCGACTGGACGCCCAGAGTCACGGTTCGCGCTGCCGATTTCGAATATCAGGACTGGCCCCAGTTCACCTTCGGCAACATGAATTCGTTCGGTGTGAACGCGGGCATTCGCGTGCGCTTCCGCTAGCGGCGAAAGCTTTCTCACCGAACTACTAATTCTATTTTGGCTCGGGCGCTTGCGCTTCTGGCGCCGCCAACTCTGCTGGCGTCATCGGCGTAACTGGCAGCGTAAGTGTTTCCTGGCCGGCCGGGTCGTCGCGCAACTTTAGATAAAGCACGCCCTTCACCGGGTGGGGAACCACTAGTTGCGTTCCGGTAAACTCCGGCGGCACGCTCACAGCGTTGTCAAACGTCGGCGTGGCGGAGATCGCCGTGGCCAGAAAAAGATCGGTCCCGCTCAACATGCAGGGCTTGACCGTTGTGCGTGGGCATTGCAGTTCCTTCAATCCAGGAATGCGCACCAGCGTCCCCAGGCGAACCCACTCGCCGGCAGCGCCGTCCGCGGAGATGGCTCGTACGCGAACCGGTCCAAATGCTGAGGAACCGAACCGGGCAAGCGGATCCAGGCTAGCCTCGGCCGTATGGGAATCCTCGAGCATCAGGCTGCCGTCGCTCAACGCGAGTATGGTGTGAAAGCTCTCGTCGGCCGCCGCTACTTCCACTTTTTCGTCGCGTGGAAAATCGGCCGGAACATCGGATTTGAGAAAGAACACCAGGTGGCCCCCATTTTGCGAACCATCGACAGGCAGGTCATCAGGGCTGCTCATTTCCACGGCCTGTGAAGTTGCGCCATCCTGCTGAACGGCTTCGCTGAGCAGCGTGATCTGGGGGCGCGGCGCATCAACGGTAACAGGCGCTTTCAGCATGCGACCATCTTTCAGTTCCACTTTGGCGGAGTACTCCTTGCCCGCTTCCAGGCCGAACGTCGATCCGTCGGTATTCATCTGTAACTGATCGAGGTTCCCTGCGCGGTCCAACTTGGCGGGCATGAAATTAACGCCGCCAACTTCAGCCTTTGCCACCTCATCCAGCCTTGTGCCCATGAGCAGAGCAGTCTTGTCGCCGGAGTTCATCGTCAAGCCGTCCAGCGAGGCAGCTGCCGCATAAGACAGCATCTTCAGGCGATCCGGCTTGGCCTTCCCGTATTCGTCGATATCCAAATTGACCGGCCCCGGCCCCGCATCTTTCAGAGGAATTCTGATCTCCAGTTTGCCGGGGTTGAGCGACTTCCAAGTGAGCGGAACAGTCGGGTCTTCATCGATCTGCGCAGTCACTTTCTCCACGCAATCCGAATTCTGGCCATCGAGTTCGACGGTGTCGTCGCGGCCCACCACAAGCGCGGATCGATCGGCGGCGTTCACGCCCCAGCCGCCGGGCCGCGCAGTCACCAGTTCGTATTGCGGTCCTTCCCAGTCGTCAAAACCCCATTTGCCGCGAACAACAGCTTTCAGCTCTCCATCGGGCAGCTTAGGTATCGCTTCGCTCGGAACCAGTCCGCCCTTGTTTGCATCGACCTGTAACGGAAGGTCAACTGCTTTTCCCTTCCCATCGGCGGGCTCAACATGCAGAACGAGGTCGTGAGCCAATTCAGTGGCGAAGAACAACGGCGCTCCCTCGGCGGGCAGCACCAATCCTGGCTTCATTGCGCAGAAATCCTGCTCAGGGTCCACCGGATGAAGAGGCACCGGCCCGGCCGTCCCAATCGGAGGCAGCGCCACAACCACAACCGACATCGGATTGCGGAACGAAGGCGGCATATTCAAGCGCAGGTTCAGGCTGTCGGCCGTGGGCAGCGCCAGCGCCGGAATGTACTGGAAGTGCGCGGTGTGCAGCGAAGAGAGAATCTTCGCCATATCCACTACTGCGCCCACGTACGGGCTATAAAGGCCGCCGCCCGCCATGGTTGTTGAGCTGATTTGGTTCATCAGGTCCAAGGTGCTTCCGTTCACTAACTGATTCACCAGCGATTGCGCGTTGGCGTCGTCGAGCACCAATCCCTCGGAGTTTTGCGAAAGGCACGAAGCCTGCTCTTCAGCCGGCTTCACGAAGCAGCCCTCGTTAATCTTGATTCCCAGGCTGCGCGCTGCCATCTCCGTGCGCGTCTTCAACGCTTGGGGATCGAACTGGCTGCTTACCTTCACGTCGTCCAGATATGCTTCCAGCCGCATTCGGTCCCAGCTCGCCGCGTGCAGATCCTGCGCAGCTCTCACAAACGCGCCAGGCCGGCCGCGCACCGCGTTGCGTAAAGTCGTAAAGTCGCCGCCCGTCTCCGGCGCAAGAAACAGCAGTGCCTGCTGCGCCCCCTCGGGAACCGTAACAAAGACTCCCTCGTCGCGGACGTCGCGCGTCCATGTTTCCACGCGTGTAAACCATTCCGGGGGCGGGGGATTGGTAGAACCGCGCAGAAATGCGATGACCAGTACAAAATTCGTAGCCTGGCTTGCGGGCAGATCCGGATGAACCCAGAGCCGGTCTCCGGGCATCAGGCTGGCCACCTCTGACGCCGGGAGCGTTACATTTCCCCGCTTGACGTGGATATCCACTCTTGGTCCGGAGAGATCGAACGGCTGGCCATTGGCATGCAGCAGAGAAGATGCGAGGCAAACACAGGCAAGCAACTGCAAACAACGGCGCATGTACTCTATTTTACGAATTCCGGCGGCCGATGGAAGCAAAGCTCTGGCGCGGCGCTTTCGGTGAAAGCCCACTCCGGGCCCGTGCACTTGATTGCCCGGCTGCGGCAAGTAGGTTGTTTCTTGGTAGGTTCCTCCCACCAATTCCACGGCAAATAAATGTTGTCACGGCGGAGGACGATGCCTATGATGGAACATTAATCGTAGCTTCAAGGTTTTTCCGTACGCCTGTTTTCCTCTCAACTGGAAAGGTGCAGGGGCAAACACATCCAGCCGTAACCGCGCTGATACCGCTTTCTTATTGCTCTGAATAGAGGAATTGAAACCCGTCTTCCTCGTTCCAAAGAGCACTTTGGGACTCTTAAATCGAAGGCTGCTGTTCGATGTGTGCGGCGCAGCTCCGAGCCGTTTAGGCAACCCGGCCGGTGAATGTGCTGGCTCCGCGCCCGCGGGCGGCTAAACAGGGAGAAGCAAATGAAGGCAACCAGAGTTGCGCAAAATGGTGCTGAAGACGGCGCTCTCACCATCCCCGCGGCTGAAGAAATTATTGAAGATGCGCTCAATGAGCTGGCCTATTCACAGGATCCCGGCTTGGTCCGGGCGCTGCGTTTCTTGGCTCCTCCCGGATATCAGGCCATCGTGGAGCTGTGCAGCGAAAGCGGCCGCAGCAAGCGCCGCAACGCCTCGGCCGACAGCTGGTCCCCTGAAGATGACGAGGTCCGCATCTACTTCGAGCGCATCGACGGCGATGAGCCGGCGCCGCGCTTGAGCCGCGTTCCGCGTGCCTTCGCCGGTCGCGCCGCGGAGGAAGAAGAAGCAGAAGTGACCTCGCCCGCGGATATGGATGCGCGCATCAAGGAGATCTGCGGCGCGCTGGCCGAGGCGGAACGCGGCGGCCACGCTTTCATCGCCCTCAAATGGTTCCGCGATTCCTTTTTGCCTCGCAAAGCTTTTGGCTGGAACCAGCATCCGGAAACGCGCCAGGCTGTGCTGGCCGAAGCCATCCAGCGCGGCGTAGTGATCACCAGCAAGATCGCGAACCCCAAGACCCCCGCTTATCCCACCACCACCATCCGCCTCAACCGCGC
>Ga0182024_10012886_pt1 | contig 16454 bp, 15 predicted proteins | sample P32metaG_FD_120480 | JGI IMG/M metagenome (GOLD analysis project Ga0182024, IMG submission 120480) | Permafrost microbial communities from Stordalen Mire, Sweden - P3-2 metaG (Illumina Assembly) | ecosystem: Environmental > Terrestrial > Soil > Wetlands > Permafrost | place: Sweden: Stordalen... | reverse complement strand
CACTTATAAACGCCGTTCTTAAGGTTTTTTCATAAAAATGAAGTTTGACCTAAACACGGACCCTTAAAAATCAAAGGGTCGGCCACCCACGTAAAATCTAACTCAAAGGCTGGCGCACCCGGCAATTCGCTGCCGCACGATCCTCGGAACTTTGAATAGGCCGAGTTGCCCTTTGGCTTTGACCGGGGGAATGCGGCGCGGTTTCTTCAGGACCCACGAAAAGTTGTGCGGATGCCACCCAAAGCCTGCCCTTTTCTTTTTGAGAAGACGCGCATCTTCTCTTGTGTGGGGTCTTACATCCGACAAGATGGCGACCCCAACGAATGCACCTACAATCAGTCTTTCGGGATTCAGCCCTAGCCGACGCGCCTTCTCAGCGTTTATTTTTGCCGCTGCGTGAATTGCCAGAAACCCTCGATAGTTTGTCTTCCAGCTGCGTAACTCGTAGGGCTTGCGGCCTCGAAGAATTAGTTCAGCCCAAGGTTGGCGAATAGTCAGCGCCTTGACCGGGGACTTCTTGGTTTTGGGTGACTTGGTTGGCATCATTTTCGAGTTCTCTACTTTCGGAGGTTGGCCGCCTCTTTCCTCTTGACGAATGATCGCGATTGGATGATACCACTCCAGTACGTCATCGTCAGGGTACTGGCTTAGTTTCTTCGAGGTGGCCGTCGATGAGAACGAAAGCGGTTGCGTGCCGGCGAAATAGGACTGGATATATATATGGACTTCACGCCAAGCTGAAAGCTCTGGGTGTCCTGTCTATCGATCGAATTGAAGAGTAATTCGCGCGCGCGAGCGCCCGCCATTCGCCGTCTATGGCAGGCTGTCGATGTGCCCGGCCGCTACGGGCTTTCGCTCGTCATCCATCTTTTCCGGCGCCTTTTCCGGCGCTTTCACTTGCGCTTTTGTTTGGGATCTTGCTTGCTCGCGTGTTTGCGGTTGTCGCCGGTCTTCGCGCCGAATTCTCCTCTCCGGATAGAAGGTTGTGGCTGTCAACGTCAGTGGGCGAAGACTTGCAATCGACTTCAACAGGTTGTAACAGATTGGGGCTCCCAGACTAAGTAGAGCCAGCGCAACCAGCAAGCCCGGCAGTTCATTGCCGGCCGGTTTCCAGCCCAGCCATTTTTCGGGGACCAGCTGCAACTCCGAGCGCGCGAGATCGTATTGCAGGGAAGCGGAATGGTCTTGCAGCTTGTCGGCATCGCTCATCAGTTGCGCGTTGACCGTCTGTTCGTAATTAGCAACCAAATTTTCGATGGCAGGATCGGAATTCAAAGTGGCGCGAAGCCAGGAAACTGCGCCTTCCCTGCTGGCAAATCCTGGTGTGGTCACAAGCGCTTTGCTCGCCAAAGCTTTCGCCTCCATCGTGGCTCGGTCTTCGGCGGGCGTCGCTGCGGATTTTTCTACCTCGGCTGCCGGCGGCTTCGCTTTCGAAGATGACTTTGAAGACTTATGCCGTGATTCCTTTACCGGAGCATCGGATGCGGCCTGAGGACTTTGAGCGACAAGCGCGTCATTAGCGGTGACCGGGACGGGAGCCTGAGCAGCTGCCTGAACTCCATCCGACGATTCCACCGAACTACCGCCAGCACCCGCTTGCGAAGCGGTCGGCGCTGTCGTAGCGGAGTGGCGCGAGGAATGGTGCGACTTCGATTTCGTTTGCTCTGCGCCGATAGGAACAAACTGCAAAACATCCACCATAGCCTTGCGATAAATATCGGGCACAACTTCTCTGCTCGACCCATCGTCACGCGTTCGCGAAACCTGCGAAGCCTGTTTCACCATTGCATCTGCGCTGGCGGACAGCTGAGTTCGCACTTGTGCATCGGAAGAAAACATCCGGAATATACGGATGGCGTCAAAGTGCGCGCCAAAAACGAGCACTAGGGAGAGGACAACAGTAATCACACGAGCTTGCAGCGTGAACCGTTGCGAGGCCCTGTCCATGGCGTGATCGAACCAGGAACTCACCCCCTCCAGTCTCGGCGCAATTTCGTCAGGGACCTGCTTCTTTGTCGTTTCCGCGGTGACGGCCATGCCGTCTTCCTCATTCTCCGGCAGTTCCCGCACAAATTTTTCGTATTCCGCAGCTGTGGAATTTTTTAGGCGTGGCCCGCTCAGAGCCTCGCCGGCGATGACGAGCATCGCACGCTGCGCCGGGTCCGGGAGTGAGCCACCCGGCGGCGACGAAAGTTTCTCCAGGACGCCGACCATCTCATCGGCGCGAACGGACGTGGCCAAACGCCACCGGCTGATGAGGCCCCCAAGAACTGCGCCGACAACCGCTCCCGTGCGCCAGGGATGTTCAACGAAACTAAGGAAAGGAACGTAGTGGGTGACGACCCGTGTGAATCCGTAAATGTCCAGAAACGTGAGGCGGTTGACGATTGTCAAAGTGGCGGGCCAGAGGAAGAAGCCGCTCAGCCCACCCAATAGCCAGGGCTGGAATGGGATTCCGCTGCCCGCCCACCGAAGTTTTCCAGCGGCATCCGCCGGCACAAATGGAAGGTCGTCCATCCGAATGCCAAAGCGAGAAAACACCGAGCCGGAAAGGAGCGGGTGACGCAAAACCCTTCGCGCGATGACTTTGCCATAGCGCTTGGCGTCTTTATCGTCACAGGCGTTTTCAAAAAGGTCGGCGAGACTCCTGCGCAAGTTGGCGCCGCGCAGGCCGAGTAAGCCGATGATGAGCTGGGTGCCGGCCGTAACAATCAAGCTGGCGACCAACATGACTGCCGCAAATGCGATGATCGAATCAAGAAGGTGCATAGTGATCTGCTCTCCCGCTGGTTCTTACATTTTAGGTTATGGACAAAAAGGAGGACGGAGAAAAAGGTAGGGGCGTTCCCTCTTGTTGACCTGTCCGGAAGGACAGGTAGCGGCGGCACGATCGGCCATGGCATCGAGCGTGAATGGAGGGCTGAACGAAATTAATGGAAAGCGACAAACGTATTAGATTAACGTGCTCTCACCAACTGCGCCGATCTTCGTTCCGCGTGGCACAACGAGGAAGAAAAGAGGAAATCCTGTGAAGGCCGCCATCATAACAATACCGGGCAGCACGCCAGTGTTCGCGGATTTTGACGATCCCGTGGCGCGAGTTGGCGAAGAATTGATTTTCGTCACGGCGTCCGCTTTAAGCCAAGTCACGAAAAGCCGCGCGTCGGGTTCGCATCACACTTCTCCGGGCAGTCTTCCTGCGGTCGTTGGGATTGACGGCGTTGGCCGGACTCCGGATGGCCGCCGCGTTTATTTCATGCTGCCCAGAGAGCCGCTCGGCGGCATGGCCGAAAAAGTCGCGGTGAGGATAGATCAATGCATTTCAGTCCCGGACCACGTGGATGACATCACCGCTGCTGCCATAGCAATTCCGGGAATGTCTTCCTGGGCTGCATGCAAGGAACGGGCGCGTTTGATTACTGGGGAAAATGTGCTGATCAATGGAGCCACCGGAACGTCAGGGCGCCTGGCCGTGCAAATCGCCAAATACCTGGGAGCGAAGAGAGTGATCGCGACCGGCCGCAATGTCGAGACTCTGGAGCAATTGAAGGCGATCGGCGCGGACGTAACCATACCGCTGGGCCAATCTGCTGACGAGCTGGAGAAGGCTTTCCAGCAGGAATTTGGCGGCGAAGGCATCAACGTCGTCCTCGACTATCTCTGGGGACAAAGCGCCGAAATCCTGATTATCGCGGCGGCAAAAGCAGGCAAGGACGCAGTACCCATTCGCTTCGTCCAGATCGGAGCGGTTAGCGGCGGCAACATCGTTTTGCCAAGCGCCGCCTTGCGTTCTTCGGCGCTGGTCTTGATGGGCAGCGGCATGGGAAGTATTCCCCGCAAAGGTTTAATTAGCGCAATCAGAGGAGTGCTGCAAGCCGTGGTCCTCGCCAAGCTGAAAATCGAAACTAAAGTTGTACCCTTGGCCGAGGTCGAAGACACGTGGAACAAAGACGCCGGCAATTCACGCGTCGTCTTCTTAGTGAATTCTTAGTGAAACAGAATTTGGAGCCGTCCGCTTCGTTCTAATTTCTTTGAGCGCACACTTCGTGCCAGCTCGAAGATTCATTTTCCGAGAAACTCGATTTTCGAAATGCGGTGAACGTTAACTTACAAATAAATTCCCGCGAAAACATGGTTGGCGAACCACCGTTAAGATTCAGCTGGCGGCTTGAGCTCATGCCGCTAGGAGGAAGCAATCTAAATCTCGCGTGCACAGCGCAATCTTATTCACTGCCTCCATAATCCGGCGGAAAATGTTCGTCTAATGGGTCTCTTACAGTCGCGTCACCTTCCTCGACAAAATCTTCTTCGATGACTGCAATCACCTCGACCGCAAGAGCGCCGGCAGTCCTGCCCTGACTTTTCGTTGGTTTCTTTTTCCGGGATGATGCCTTACCGCGAGTTCGCTTGGGCGGACGCGCCAGCTTTTTTTTACTTTTGGTCTTGGACTTGGTCTTGGTCTTGATCTTGGGGGTGATCTTCATTTTTTTCTTGCGCATCATGCCTCCAATCGTCATCGGCGACAGGATCCGATCGGAAATTAGGAGAACCGCAGATTCACTTCTGGCATTCGATCGGAATCCTGCTAAGAACAATTGCAGACTACCATACTCTGAATTTGCTTTCTCTTGCCAAGTTATCCTGCCAACCCTCGGATATCTGGACGAACTTTCAAATCCGGCGGCAGAAAAACCGCGCGTCCCGCAACCCAATCCAATCATTCAATAATTCTCATTCAGTCGCTCATTCAATCGCGCTAAATGCCTCAAGGCCGACGGCCCGGGTGTCTCTTAAGGCCTCCTAGAGTCTTCCCCAATCGTCCGTTAACCCAAAGAAGAATGTATTCGCCGGCAACAACCGAGCAAACGCCTTTACGCCTCGCGCGTCACAGCCGTTTCGAGTAGACAGACATCCCGCGCGATCTATTGCGCCTCACGGCCTTGCATCACTTCCAAGTCGTAGCGCGGCTGCTGATGACGCAGCCGGGGTGGGGCCGATTACTTTATCGTGTATCCCCCACAAAATATTAGTCGTCATTTGCAGTTAAGGTACTGCGGCCAATTCACGAGTAAAGTTTCCCTGTGGGTTCCAGACTAAGCCAATTTGAAATCATTGAGCCCGTCTAATGAAAAATTTGGAATCCAACGTGCTCGATAGTCTTTGAAGTATCTAGGCGTGATCAGCTATCCCAGATTGGGAAGCGGGCTTCGCACTAAAAGTTTTCTGTATTCCCCCGAAGACATAATTCGTGGAGTGCAAAGCAATAGTTTCATTAGCGTAGCAATACGACCGAATGTCATTTCATTGAATATACACGTAGGGCAGATTACGGGAGTCCTTGTTGTGCCGCTTCGCATATGTTCAACGCATATAGCTGAGCCATTTTGGTCCGCTTTTCGAAAGATCCGCCCTACGACCATTAGTGCCGTCGGAATTGTAGTTTACGCGGCTAACTCCATGAGAAGAGGTAACTTTGATGTCTAAGCAGTCCACAATGACCCTTACGCATAAGCGGCGCCGATCTCTTCGCGTCCATCTGGAGACTCTGCTGCCGGCATACGTCAACGGGATACGCACTGGAACCGCCCGTGTTCGGGACCTGGCTATCGGCGGCGCATTTCTCGAAATGGGGCGGAAGCTTAAGGTGGGTGAGTCGATACACTTGGAAATTCCTGCCGGATTGCAGTCCTTCCAGTGCGATGGGATCGTGCGGAACGTCACTCCCGAGGGAGTGGGCATAGAATTCGTCCGCATGAAACCCGAAGACCGCCAACAGTTGCGCTTCCTCATTACGAAGTTGCTTGAGTGAATGGCATTACGCGTTTCTGCCCGGCTCCAATCGTAGTAAAGAGCCATGCGTTTAATCCCTGCCGGACGGTCTTCCGTCCAAAGACCAGGGCTATGCCAACCCAGCGCCCACGCAAGCTATCATCCTCTTGATGGGGGATCCAGCTTGTTATGGCGTTTCCCAGTCAGACTGGGACGAGGCCCTTCCCCTTCTTCGCGATGCCAATAAGGATTATTTTCAATGCCTAGGTTGCAAATTGAACTTCGCTATTGGTTTCAAGTAAATCGTTGGCCACTGGGGCCCCTTTGGTGGGGGAATGAATCTTGAATTGTGAGACCAACCCATGCAGGTCAGCGGTCATCGTTATAATCGCCTCTGCTGCTTTCTGCGACCCCTCAGCCCCCGTCGAGGTGCTCTGCGCCACATGAGCCACTTCCTCCATGCTCTTGGCTATTTCGATGGATCCCCTGGCGGCTTCGGTAAGGTTTTGCGACATCTCGTTGGTCGTCGCACTTTGTTCCTCGACTGCGGAGGCAATCGTGCCGGCGATGGCGTTGATGTGGCTGATGATGCCGCCGATCGTGGCAATTGCGCTTATGGATTCTTTCGTGTCCGATTGAATCGCCGAGATTTTCCGACTGATGTCTTCGGTGGCCTTGCCTGTTTGCTTGGCGAGTTCCTTGACTTCGTTGGCGACGACAGCAAATCCTTTGCCGGCCTCACCGGCGCGCGCCGCCTCAATGGTGGCGTTCAATGCCAGTAAGTTCGTTTGTTCGGCAATCGAAGTGATGACTTTGACGACTTGCCCGATTTGCATGCTGGATTCTCCCAGCTTTGTGACTGCGGTATTCGTATCTTGGGCGATTTTAACGGCCTCGCTGGCAACACGGGCGGATTCGATGGCGTTCTTGGAGATGTCCTGAATCGTAATACTCATTTCCTCGGTGCCAACGACAACGGTTTGGAGGTGGCGTTTGAGATTTTCAGTCGTGCTCGATGCCACGTTAGCCTGCCCGGAGAGCTCCGCGGCGTTGGCTGTAATCTGGCCGTAGTTAGAGGAGAATTCCAGGCTCGCAGCCGCGAATTTCTCAGCGCAGTTGAAAATAGAGGCAATCATTTCGCGCAGGCTATGTTGCATGATATTGACGTTGTTCGCCAGTTCCCCGATTTCGTCCGAGCTGCGCACGGGTAAATCTTCGCTCGTGATGTCTCCGGCGGCAATCCGTCTGACCACCACCCCGGCGTCACGTACCGGCCGGGCGATCAGACGTGTTGTGACAATCGCCATAAGGACACTCAAAAGAGCGGCTGTGAGCATCGTGCCTAGAATCCACCATAGCGACCTCTTGAACAAGGTCGCGTTCGCTTTCTTTGCTTCGGTGGCGCCTTGTACCTTCAGGTCAATTTCCGCTTGCACGTCGGACATCAGCTGGCTGAACGCTCCCGCAGCGCTTCCGAGTACTTCGCTTGTAGCATCGGCAGTGTCGTTCTTGCTGGTATAGCCCATGATGGTCTGCGTCTCCGCCTTGCACTGGTCGACGTCCTGTTTAATGGCCTCAAAAGCTTGCTTCTCGTTTGGGCTGTCGGTGAACGGCTCGAATTCCCCCTCGGCCTTCGTCACCATGGTCATTCCCGATTCCATGTTGGCGGAGCGCAGGGAGCGCTCATCGGGGTCATTTAAGAAGACATAGGACATTTCCGAGACGCGATACTGCATGAGGCCGGATTGCATTTCTGAAAGGGATTGGATCGCGGGAACTCTGCGGTCCGACATGTCAACGGTTGTGGCGCGAACCGCGTACAACTTGAAAAGCGAGAACACACCCAGAAAAGTAATCAGCACCAAGACCGCGCCAAAAGCCAAAATCTGCTTGGTTCCGACATTTCGATTCATGAACCACTTCATGTTGTTCTCCTGTGAGCATCGACCCTGTGCCTCGTGCTTGCCCGGACGCTCTGTCATGTGCGCGGCTGGCTTGGTCGGAGGCAAGTAGGCGCGACCCGGGGTCATCTGACTGGTCGTGCCCTGGCTGAAACCATTGGTTCAAGATGAATTGGAACACGGCTACCATGCGTGTGCCGTGTCCTTTATCCATCGTCACCGATTCTGCTTGTCAATAGTCCTTGGCCTTAAAAACAAAGTTGACGGTCTGCGTTTCACTTCCGGAAATATTCACTTCCTGGCTTTGTTCACCGTACGACTCGTGCCAGGCAGCGATCGTGTACTTCCCCGGAGGCAGGTTTGGAAGCTTAAATCCTCCGTCGCCTCCGGTAACGGCGTAGTGCGAGTTCTTCATCACTGCAAAATAGCCGCGCATCCACGCGTGAACATTGCATTTCACCAGGATGAACTCAGGCTTGTCGTACTTTTCAGAAATTGGCGGGGACCCAGGTGGCTGCGACTTGTTCCACTCCCGGTTGATTCTCGGCAGCGGATGAATGTTGTGAGATGTTTGGTCGTCGTTGACGATTTCGAGCGCCTGATTTACCTGAAAAGCGAGCATATGAGGAACGTATTGGCAGCCCTTTTGTTCCAGTTTTACGACCTGGCTTGGCGCGCCATCATCCGGAGCCCCTGCGGAAATATAGACCACCACATTTTCCAGGCTGTTATTTGAGCCTGTAACCGCACTCTCCGTCGTCGTCGGCGTGGCATGCTGCTTGGCGCAACTAGGCTCCTTCGCCATATCGATCGCCTTTGGTTTCGCGGGAGTACCCGTGTAGGTGACGCTGCCGCTGACGCTCCCGCCGCTGGGCCTGGGATTCGCCGCCGTGGCCGAGACAATCACGATGATCAGCCCCATAAAAAACAACCGTATGATTCGCACCATATTTGCTCCTTCCTGAATTTCAATCGTTTTCGTTTCGCGACTACTGGTTATGTCCGGAACCCGTCGGCGTCAATTCGCCGGGTACAAGGTGAATTTCTTTCTCGGAATTGTAAGAACAGGGAGGGGACCTGACCTGCGTTGGAAACTATGCCTTCCGACAGCCAAAAGCAAAGTGTTTTTCGTTAGATTTTTCTAATGTTTCGCGCACCTGTACTAAGTTCATGTGTATGTACCATTCTCTTACTCGTTAAATCGAACTCCGACTCATTGGTGGAACTTCGCGCGCACGTCATTGCGAGGCCCGGTCAGGCGGAAATCGTTGTTTTGAGTTTCGAGAAATGAACCGCCTGGTCTTTCTAATGGAACAACAGTCAGGACGGCCTCTTTATATCTTCTTTTTAAATTTTGTTATATATTCCCTGCAAGATTTGTCTGGTCGGAGAGGCGATGGCGTCTATTGTTCGGCCCCGTTTCTTTAGGGGGCTAATCATTATCAGTTTGGCCGCCGCAATGGCCATGATTGCGTGTTATGGCATCTTGCTTTTCATCGAATCTTTCGGTCGAAATGGAAGCGCCGCAGGAAGCTCTCTTCTATTCACGCTCAGTTTGGTACTGATTATTCCCTCTACCGCTGCATTCGTCTTTTTGATCTTTCATTGGAAATTGTCCCGGCCTATGACAATCCAAAAGAACGGTTGAATAGGATTGAAACCCATATGCTCAATGAGTCCGTTTTAGGAGGGGCGCCGGTTCAAATGGACCAACCAGACATCGCGCCTCAAGTCACCTGTCCTCAGTGCGAATCGCAAGAGGTCTATCGAACGAAACGCAATGGAATTTTAGAGCGAATCCTTCTTTATCCTTTGGGGTTTCGCGCCTATCGATGCGAGATTTGCGATGCGCGTTTCCGCCACAGAATCAAAGAGTAAACTTCTCGATCGATATAGAATGCAAGCCCACCGCTAACCTCTGAGTATCTATTCCTATTAACAAATGATTTCTTGGAAAAGGATTTGAGGCGCATTTTTTTAGAATTCCTTAAGTCTAAATCCCGATAAACATTCCAAAAACAGGACTTGGCTGTGCTTGAGCGGAAATTACAATTGACGGGTGGCCCGGGCTTTGAATAAGAATTTTGGGTGCCCCGTCCTTGATGTTTTTTCAAGGGCGGGGTTTTTGACTTTAATCTCAGCCCCCCCATTAACGTATGGAATCGATGCGAACCAATCCAGTTTCCTTCTTCGCGTAAAAAGAAAAACTACTCCATCACCAGTTTTTCGGATGCGTCACCAATTTTCTCTTTACGGGATTCATGTGCATGTATTGAAGTTTCTCGACGAACTTGGTCTGGCTCCAGACGTTGAAATCATAGAACCGCGGTTGACAGAATTGAGGCACCGAGTCGATTGCATGTGAAAATGGAAGTGTGAGTTGTTGCGAGGATATTTTCCTGCGTGGCGTGCGGCGGTGTTGCCGTGACGCGCGCTGCTTCAGGACCTGCATGATGATGGAAGGAGTGCCCTTGTGCGGCTCGCCGATGAGCAAGTGAATATGCTTGGGCATGACGACGTAACCGGCCAGCGCGAAACCGTAGCGGTCACGCACCTCACCGAGAATTTTAACAAATAAATTTTTAGCACGAGCAGAGGCAAACAGCGGCAGGCGCCGGGAGCAACTGCAAGTGATGAAGTGGAGGGGTTGGAGTCCGTAACAGCGGTACAATCCTTTAGACATAGCGACGGGAGCGAAAAGCCCCGCCATTGAAGGAGCGTCAAGGACGGGGCACCCGAAGTGCAAAATCAGAACCCTAAGTGGAAGTACTGGAGTATTGTTTGATTGCGCAGCAAAAACAGTTCTGGGGACTGCGAAAGGCCGGGCCACCCGTCGTCGAGTCGTTAATGACGCTGACGCTGATTATCCACGTCATTCGTACCAATAAAATTCCATTCCTGCAGAGCCGCGAGTTGGGCTTTGACGGGCACAACGTTTGCCATCATACCGTTTGGGATCTGGTTGCCCTACTCGCCCATGTCTTTCGCACTTGGATTTGAGCACCTGCCGGGGGTGTATTGGCCGATTCCGATGGTCACACTGCTCGGCTACATGAGCCTTACACAGATCATCAAGGTGTTCCTGCTGCGCAAGCACTGAATCTAAACGGACACTTCCGTTGACGGCACCCGGAATAAGGAGAACTCCTGAATGCCTGTGAGTAAGAAAGAACGGCACCGCACAGACCGCATCGGCTGGCTGCGTGCAGCAGTCCTCGGCGCGAACGACGGGATACTTTCCACATCGAGTTTGGTTTTGGGTGTCGCCGCTGCGCATGCAACTCATAGCAGCATTTTGGTCGCCGGAGTTGCCGGCCTAGTGGCAGGGGCGATGTCCATGGCTGCTGGCGAGTACGTTTCCGTCTACTCGCAGGCCGATACTGAACGCGCGGAACTGGATCTGGAGCGCGCGGAACTTAAGTCAGATGATAAGGGCGAGCATAAAGAACTGGCGGCCATCTACGTTGCTCGCGGGCTGGATCCCGCGCTCGCGAAAAAAGTCGCAGAGGAGTTGATGGCTCACGACGCGTTGGGCGCTCATGCCCGCGACGAACTCGGCATCAACGAAACTTTTCGAGCGCGTCCGATTCAAGCTGCATTGGCATCGGCTACGAGCTTTGCTGTCGGAGCGGGCATGCCGATCCTTGTCACGGCCATGTCACCGGCGGCGGGTTTGATTCCGCTTGTTTCTCTAACTTCACTCGCATTCCTTGCGCTTCTAGGTGGGTTGGCGGCACGCGTAGGCGGAGCAGGCGTGACGGTGGGTGCAATCCGTGTCACTTTTTGGGGTGCGCTGGCCATGTCCGTGACCGCAGGCGTCGGATGGCTGTTCGGAACAGTAGTGTGAGCAGGACTAACAAGACGTCTTCGCCAAGTTACTCTGAAGATCAAGCCGTGCTTTCTTTTCATTTTTGAATCTGCCTGTGCGAAAACCGTCCGAGTTCTCAAAATCAGAGGGTAAGTTTCGTCGTCTTATCGTCATTTGCCCGCCTACCGCTTTCAGGAAATTACATCCACCAGGGATCTGGGGTTCGAGCGCATTGCTTTTTGCAAATTCGTTGTGTCCCATGGCAGAGAAGCGTACGATGCACGAGCTGAAAGCCCAAATCGGAAATTCCGGACAAAACCTGCTACCGCGCTGGAAATTCCTGCTAGAAGTACTTTGCAGGATTCCCGCACACTCGGAACGAAAACAGGAGGGGACGAATGAACAAACTCAAACTATTCTTTGCGGGGATATTCCTGCTAAGCGCGCAGCTCGGGGTAGCTCAGACTGCCGCTCCTTTGAAATTAGTCACCAAATATGAAATGCCGGCTTCGGTAAAAGGCCGCTTTGACCATCTCGGAATAGACATTGGCGGCAATCGATTGTTCGTCGTCGGGGAAGAAGCTCAGCAAGTCCTGATATTCGATTTAGCCACCGGAAAATTTATCCGCGCGATTAAGGTCGATCACCCGCACGCAGTCCTGGTCCGTGAAGATCTCAATCGAATTTATATTACGGATGAAGGAAAAGGAGTGCTGAACATTTATGACGGGAAGACCTATGACCTGCTGAAAGCTGTTCCCCTCAAGGTCGATACGGATTCCATCGGTTACGATCCAGCCACGCACTACCTTTACATCGACAACGGCGGCGACAATGCGCACGAAACATTTACGATGCTCAGCGTTGTCGATACCACCGCGGGCGCGAAGCTTGCCGATATCAAGATTGATGGAGATACGCTGGAAGCCATGGCTCTGGAAAAGTCAGGCGACAGGCTCTTCTTGAATAACCCGGCAAAGAATGAAGTCGAAGTGATCGACCGCAAGACGAATAAATTGATCGCCAGTTGGCCGGTCAAACTGGGTAAGGGGAACGCTACGATGGCGCTGGATGAATCCGCGCATCGTCTCTTCGTCGGTTGCCGCAGCGGAGCAATCGTGATCTTCGATACCCAGACTGGAAAAGAACTCCAGGCGCTTTCCGTCGGAAAGGGAGTGGACGACCTGATGTTCGATCCCTCCAGCCATCGCATTTACGCAACCTCCGGCGGCGCGGACGCGGTCGATGTATTTAAAGAAACCGATCCGGACCACTATTCATCTCTGGGGAATATTCCTTCGGGCCCTGGTGCGAAAACGGGACTATTCGTGCCTCAGTTATCCCGGCTTTTTGTCGCCGTGCCTCCACGGGGGACCGCACCCGGCGAAGTCTACGTGTACCAAGTTCAATAAACGCGGGAACAGAACAAACCGCCAGTGGCTTCCTGCAACGTGGAAGGACAGAGCTTTGATTTGGATTTTGCCGAGGGAATCGCGCTCCTATTTAACACAATCCTTATTCCGTATGCCAATAGTTGTGCTTGAAACAGCGGGGACAGGTAAGTATGATCTGCAAATTGTCCTTTCCCTTGAGACCCCAAAAAACAGTTTCCGTGAATATTCAAAGAATTCACGGATGAAGGAGTAACCGCCATGAGCATTCACGAGCTGGATGGTGAGACCGGCCGCGGGAATTGCAATGCGATTTCGCGGCGGGCTCTTCTTTACGGAATGGCGGCGCTCGGGGCCTCCGCCGTTCTGCCGGAATTCGGCTTCGCGGCACAGACGGGATCCGCTGCTGCGGCACTTCCTTTTCGTATCGACACGCACCACCACTTCACCGTGCCCAAACTGCTGGCGGAAAGCGCCGCCAAGGGCGTCACTCAACCCGGCCTGCAGGATTGGACGCCGCAAAAATCACTCGACCAAATGGATAAAGGCAGCGTGGCCACGTCGATCATTTCGATCAGCGACCCTGGCGTCTGGTTTGGCGATAATTCCGCGGCGCGCGCCTTGGCGCGAGAATGCAATGAATATGCGGCGAAATTGATCAAGGATTATCCGGGCCGCTTCGGATTGTTTGCCACATTGCCGTTGCCCGATGTCCAAGGCTCCTTGCTCGAACTCGAATACGCGCTCGATACGCTGAAGGCCGATGGCGCTTGCGTCCTTTCGAGCTATGGAGGCAAATACCTCGGCAACCCATCCTTCGCTCCGCTGATGCAGGAGTTGAATCGAAGGAAAGCGGTTGTGTTTTGCCACCCCTACTGTGCAGCGTGCGGGACGCAGACCGTTCTGGCGGATGGGCAAAATCGCGGCCTGGAGTTTGTATTCGATACCACGCGCACGATTGTGAGTTTGCTTTCCAACGGCACAGTCACCAGTTGTCCCGACATTCGTTTCATCTGGTCGCATGGCGGCGGCACGGTGCCATACATTACCAGCCGTCTCAATGGCGTGGCGCCGAATCTGCCGAAAGGCGTGATCTACGAGCTGCAGAAATTTTATTACGACACCGCGCAGGCCTTCAATCCCTACACGCTGCCGTCCTTCAAGAAGCTCGTTCCTGCGTCACACATTTTATTCGGGACAGACTTCCCGCTCGGCGGAGGCTCGGGCTTGGCTGTAAGCAAAGGCCTGATTGACAACGGTGGATTCAGCGAAAGCGAGCTGCGCGGCATCGATCGTGACAACGCGCTGAAATTACTGCCCAGGCTGAAAACTTAGAGTCGCGTTTCATTTTATGGGCACAAACGTTTGAATGCGTTTGCTGTTTTCCACTGCTGTAGCTCGCCTCTTCAGAGGCGAGGAGTTTCTTCGCGCGGGCAGAAAACCCCGCCTCTGAAGAGGCGGGCTACAGCAAACGGCGGCCGCCGCGAGCATTATTTCCACAGTGACTTTTATTCGTGAGGATGCAGCCGCGCTTTTCCGTCTCCATTTTTCAGGACAAATTTTTGAGCGCGTTTTCCGGTATCCACTTCGCCGGTATAGATGTTGCCTTTCGAATCCATGGCGATGGCATCGATCCAATGAAATTGCCCCGCCATTCGGCCGTTGTCGCCGATGGAGCCCGCCACAGTGCCATCTTTGCGGTCCTGGATCCAGACCTTGTCGTTGGTGCCGTCGGCGATCAAGACGTACTTCTGCTGCGGGTCATGGGAAAAGGTGAGATTGTAAATGGTTCCGCACATGCCGAACGTTGTGCTGCCCGGGCCGCCGCATTCGGGGCCGCGAGAGGGAGTCGAGGGGTGCACGAAGAAACTGGAAACGAATTTGCCTTCCTTCGTGAAAACCTGGACTCGGTCGCTGCCGCGCTCGCAGATATAAACGAGCCCGTCCTTCGCGATGTGCACGCAGTGCAGCGCGGGCGCAAATTGTTTTTGATCCGGCGGCGGACCCGATTTCCAGTCGTAGGGCGGTGTCGGGTCGTTGTCAATTTCGCTTAAGGGGATGCCATGGCCTCCCCAGCCTCGCTTGAATGCGCCGCTGCTCATGTCATAGACGAGGACGCGCTTCTGATCCACGATGTAAAGCTCGTGGGCGTCTTCGTCCAAATCAAAGAAAAAAATTCCGCCGGGGAAAGTATCCGTGTCCTGATTGTTCTGCTTCAGGGGCGGCGGTTGCTGGCCTGGCGTCGGCCTTAGTCCGCGATGGCCGAATTCCCAGAGAAATTTTCCGTCCCCTGTAAATTTTTGGATGCTGTCTCCGCGGGAACTTCCTCCCAGCCAGACATTTCCCTCTCGATCGACCAGGATGGCGTGTTCGGCGCCGGCGCCCGGCTTCTCAACGCCCTCGGCCGGCCAGCCGGGTACGTAGCCGGGCTTGCCCCAGGACTTGAGAAGGTTTCCCGCCGTGTCAAATTCCAAAACGGCCGGCGCGGCGATGCAACAATCCGTGCGCGGAGGCGTGGTGGCCGCTCCCGATTCATCGACGTTGATATCTCGTGGACGATTAAAGACCCAGATGTGGTCGTCCTTATCCGTGACCATCACGGGAACGCCCTGCATGAGCCAATGATTCGGCAACGGCTTTGGCCAGCTGGGATCGACTACATAAACCGGCGGATTTTGCGCTCGAGCCATGGGGACAAAGGCAAGAATCAAAAAACATACAACACAAGCCGGCGCGGCAGCCGCATCTTTCCAGCGCATGGAAATTGGCATGAATTCTTCCTCCGTATTTGTGCACCCAGGAATCGGCAGGCAACTGCGCGGAGTCTAGTTGACGTGGGAACACAATGTCAATGCGCTAAACTTTTGCACGGCTCGGAAAAGGAAAAAAATTGCGCCGGCATTTGGCGCGGAGCGGAAGCGTCAAATTTCTATTCTGCGGAACCGCTGATTGACACGTATTGGGAGCGGTGAGAGAATCCCGCCCAAGGGTGATCCCGTGAGAACAAAAATAATCTTTTTGCTATTTTGTTCTATTGCACTGCTGGCCTTGTCTTCCGCTAGCTTCGCTCACCATGGCACGGCGGCGTACGATACCAAGAACATCGTTACGGTCAAGGGAACGATGACGGAATTCCGTTTTATAAATCCTCATGTGCAACTTTTCTTTGATGTGAAGAACGACAAAGGCGAAGTGGAAAAATGGCAGGCTGAATTGACCGCTCCAAACAAGCTGACTCGGGCCGGTTGGGACAAACACACGCTGAAGACCGGCGACGCGATCACGGCCAGTGGCTATGTTTCCAAGAACGACCTGCACACCATGTGGATCAACAAGCTCATCGGTCCCGACGGCCAAGCACTTCAACTTTTTGAGCAATAAGCGATACAGCGCCAAGGTGCCAGGCGATAAAGATCGGGAGCATTCAGGAGGGATACCGTGCGCATGCGTTTGAGCTGTTTGATGCTCGGAATCGTAGCGTCGGTGTTTCTCTCGGGCACTGAGTTCGCACAAACGCAGGCCCAAACAAAGGATTCACGCAATGCCCCGGCCAAGGCTCCATCCGCGCCTGCGCCTATTCACGAT
>Ga0182024_10012885_pt1 | contig 16454 bp, 17 predicted proteins | sample P32metaG_FD_120480 | JGI IMG/M metagenome (GOLD analysis project Ga0182024, IMG submission 120480) | Permafrost microbial communities from Stordalen Mire, Sweden - P3-2 metaG (Illumina Assembly) | ecosystem: Environmental > Terrestrial > Soil > Wetlands > Permafrost | place: Sweden: Stordalen... | reverse complement strand
CGCAATTGCTCCAGGCCGACGCTGGCGAAAACGCGATTTTCTCCCAGCAGCGGAACGGCATCGGCCACCGTGGCGATGGCCAGCATTTTCAGAAAGGAAGGGAGAATCTTGCCCCGGGCCCGATCCACATCCCACGCTTCCAGCAGAGCCTGCGCCAGCTTGAAGGCAACGCCGGCGCCACAGAGGTGCTTGCAAGCGTAGCCGCAGCCGGGTTGGTTAGGGTTCAGGATGGCGAGAGCCCTTGGTAATCCAAGGCCGGCGTCCTGGGGCAGATGATGGTCGGTAACGATGAGATCGAGCCCCAGGCCGGCGGCCGCCTCCGCGGCAGCGAAACCGCGTATGCCGGTATCGACACTGATGACCAGGCGGACGCCTAGTCCTGCCGCAGTGGCGAGCACCTCCGCCTGCATGCCGTAGCCCTCGCGAAGGCGATGCGGCACATGGAAACGAACCTCGCCGCCGAGCATCTCAATGGCCGTCTTGAGCAGGACCACGGCCGTGGTCCCGTCCACGTCATAGTCGCCGTAGATGAGGATCAGCTCCCGGCGCGTGATCGCCGCCTGCACCCGGGCGGCGGCCGCGTCCATGCCGTGCATGGTGTACGGGTCGAGCAGATGTTCCATGCGAGGGTGAAGAAAGTGCTCCGCCTCGGCAGCGCTGCGCACGCCGCGCTCGGCCAGCAGCTCCGCTACGATGAGCGGCAACCCGGCGCTCGCGGCCAGCGCGGCAGCGCCTGAGTTTGCCTGGGGCAGGATCCAGCGGCTAAGGAGGGCTTGGCTCGCGCTTCCCGCCGGGGAAAGGGTCGTCTGGGACTCTGCGGCCTGCGAGCTTAGGGCGGGGGAGCCGGCAGCAGTCACCCTTCTTCTTCGTCCTCATCGTCTTCGAAAACCACGTCTCCGAAGTCTTCCACAAACTCCAGCAGTTGTTGGTAGCGTTCGTACCACTGCGTCGCATTTTCGTGCACAAAGATGATGCCCTGATGGGCAAAGCCGAGCTGGATATATCCGATCTTGCCTACGTAGTTGACCAGGTATTGAGCTTCGTGGACCTCCGCCGCGGCTTCGTCGGGAAAATTCTCGTCGCGAATCTGCTCCAGGAGCATCGCGATGTCTTCCTTCTCCAGCCTAACTTCGCTCATGGTCACGAATGGCGCGGAGGCGGACTTGGCCATTTCCACGAAGTCTTTCCAGCTATCGGGATTGTCTTCTCCTTCCCACAGGACGGTTGGCAGATCCTCGGTGACAAACCCGGGCAGGCGGCGCATCGAATGTCCTTCAATGAAGGCCACCATGTCATCTTTGAGAGAGAGCAGATCGTCAGGGTGCATACTCGCGCTCCTATTGTCGCAGATGCGGGTGTGGACGGTGAGTTTTCGAGGAGAAGAGTTGTCCCCGGGCTCCAAACCGGTATTTTCCCGGGAGCGGTATTCTCAGAGATCCTGGCGCCAGGATGCGCGAACCGCGGGGATTGCCGCTGAAAAAGGGCATCTATTTCCGCTTAGCGGCAGGCTCCGGTGCGAGCGGAGCGGCCCTTTCAAATATGCTATAGTCCGAGTCAGATCACATGATTTTTTCGCGGGAGTACGTGAATTATCTGGCACGCCAAACGGTCAAACAGTTGATCGAGGCCAAGATGATTCGCGCGGGGAAAGTTGCGGTTGTCAATGAGCGAGTGAACGCGGCCATCCTGGAAGAGCTGTCGCTTGAGGACCGCATCAACGAGGAAGTGCGCGTTATCCTCGACGCTTACCAGGAAGACATGCGCCGCACCGGCGCCAGCTACGCGGAGATGTTCAAGAAGGTCAAGCAGGAGCTGGCGAAGAAATACAAGGCGGTATTGTGAGACTCTCTCGAGACAAGCTCAACAAGCTGGCGCACGTGGTCGCCGATACGCTTGCGGAGACGGACGAATGTGAGTTCCTGGACGACCGGAATACCATCCGTCAGGAAGCCCGGAAGGCGCTGGAGAAGGTTTTGACTGAAGAGATGAAGATCGACCAGGCAGCCCGGCTGAAGATTGCCTCGCAACGCAAGATCATTGTCGAAGGAAGCCAGGAGTGGGACATTCTTTACCGCAAGTATTACAACGACGAGGTAAGGAAGCTGGGCATCTGAGAATTGTCAGGAGTGCCGGGACCGCGATCGGTCTCTGGCCCCTGCTTTGATATACTACGTTTTGTTGACCGTGTATCCGTCAACCCCTGCCTCAACCCACCGTGGCGTCATGGTGTAATTGGTTAACACGCCGCCCTCTCAAGGCGGAGAGTTCGGGTTCGATCCCCGATGACGCTACCAACCCACATCCACCAAAGTCCAGCAGCGTCCACAATACCACCATCACTCTAGGAATTACAGGTATTTTTGCGTCTACGACGGTTCGGTAACGTCCATTGACATCCAGCAGCAGATGGGGGCAACCTTAGGGGCAGCTTAACCCCTGCTCGAAAGTTGCCCCCATTCTGTTTTGCCAAGAGGGAGTGCCCGATTTTGACTCTGACCGATACGAAGATCCGGAATGCCAAGCCAGGCAAGAAACCCCAGCGGCTGTTCGACGAACGCGGACTATACCTCGAGGTTTCGCCGGCCGGAGGAAAATGGTGGCGGCTGAAATACCGAATCGCGGGCAAAGAGAAGCGGGTCTCACTTGGCGTTTATCCCGACGTGAGCTTGAGAGATGCGCGCGATCGCCGAGACGAATCGCGCAGGCTCCTGGCCGATGGCATCGATCCGAGCGATAGCCGCAAGGCGACGAAGGCGGCGTCAATTGACCGCGCCGCAAACAGTTTCGAGCTTGTGACGCGCGAGTGGTTTGCCAAGTTTTCGTCGGAGTGGGCTCCGAACCACAGAGACCGCGTCATTCGTCTCTTTGAACGTGACATTTTCCCAGTGATCGGTGGGCTGCCTGTTTCTGAAGTAGCAGCACCTCAGTTGTTGACCGTACTGCGTCGAATCGAAGCCCGCGGTGCTGTTGACACGGCACACCGAGCGCGGGGGAACTGCAGCCAAGTACTTCGCTATGCCGTGGCAACGGGGCGATGCGGGCGCGACCCATCGAGTGATCTGCGCGGTGCACTGCCTCCGGTCAAGGGGGAACACTTTGCGGCCACGACGGACCCGCCGAAGCTTGCGGGAATCCTGCGCGCGATGGATGGGTACGAGGGCACTTTGACAGTGCGATGCGCTCTGCGTCTAGCCCCTTTGGTATTTGTTCGACCGGGCGAGTTGCGGATGGCTGAATGGACAGACATTGACCTGGACGCAGCAGAATGGCGCTACACCGTGACAAAAACCAACGTCCCCCACATCGTTCCCCTCTGCCGGCAGGCCGTGAAAATCCTGCGTGAGCTGCACCCGCTCACCGGCCAGGGACGATTTGTCTTTCCTGGGGCGCGCACCAGCAAACGACCGATGAGCGATAACGCCGTCCTCGCGGCCATGCGGCGTCTGGACATCGGCAAGGAGGAGATGACCGGTCACGGCTTCAGGGCAGTAGCGCGAACAATACTGGATGAGGTTCTGGGTTTTCGGCCTGACTTCATCGAGCACCAATTGGCCCATGCCGTGCGCGATCCAAACGGGCGCGCTTACAATCGCACAGCTCATCTACCCGAGCGGAAAAAAATGATTCAGAAGTGGGCGGACTATCTCGATAAGTTGAAGGCTGGATCCGCAGTCATTTCGATTGAGCAGGGGCGTTGAGAATAGACTGGTTTGAGGGCCTTCGACGTGTCCACTACCTGTCCACCCGCCTGGACAAAATGTCCCAAAGCTGTCCCTTTTTGTCCCACAAATGTCCCAAAGCTGTCCCACTGCTGACCCGGAACCACAGTCGTTATCGGCGCCCAGGTCCACCTGGCCACGTCGGCCCGAATTGCCGGCGGGCTCTGGCTACGCTAGCCTATGCTTTCTTACCTGTCTTCCTATTGCCAGAATCCCGATTCGCACCGCCCTTCGTTGCCGGGTTTTCATTCCACCATTTCCGTAGCTCCCGCAGGTAGAGCTTGTAGAACTTTGCTCCAGTTCTTGTCGTCGCCTTTCCCGGCGACGATCCAGCGGGAGGTAACTTTTCCACGGTAACGGTTTTTCACTGCCGAGCTAGAATCCTGGATGAAACCAGTTACGGCGGACGCTATCTCGCCTTGCAACCGCCGATTCTTGTACCATCCGACCGGGTCGCGGTTGATCTTCGCACGAAAGCTCTCAGCTACGAACTTTATAACTGCTTCTTCCGCTTTGCCGCGATCGCTCTCTACCCGCCGCTGCCTGTGCTCCTTCATGGTAGCTTTCCGGCAAGCTCCGCAGAATGCGGCCTTCTGATCGGTATTCCATTTGCCGAGTCGAAAGTACGGGTATTTGCAATGGGGATCGGTGCACTTTGCGATTTTTGCTTTCCAGTCTTCAGTGAGCATCTGAACAAAAACGAACCATGCGGCCTTCCTGATTACCCAACCGTTCTTTGCAGAGGTCAGTTCAGGAGATTCCTCTTCATGCCCCGGTTCAGCCGGCACTTTTCGCTTTTCTTCGAGAAGCTTTTCTTGGATGAGAGCCAAAATATAGTCGTTGTTGTTCAAGTAATTTCCGGCGTCAACTTTTGATTTGGGCCGCAGTTCTGGCTTCTGTTGAACGACTTCGCTAAACAGAGCACTAGTGGGTACCATTGCCACGCGATAATCGCCGTCGCGGGATTTGGCGGGTATATTTCTCGTTCCTTCCAAGGTGGACATCATGACGTTAAGTATGTAGGCGCCCCGTATCCTGCTTCGGGCATCATCGTGGAGCATCTGCTCTTTTCGCTCCCTTTCCGCTTCCAATGGCCATACTCGGGTTTCCAAAAATCGATGCCACTCTTTTGCGCACTCTTGAAGGCGTGCCTGGAGTCGCTGCCGCATCCGTGCATCGATGTCGTCAGCTTCGAGCGCGCTTCGTAATCTCCCGTGAGCTTCCCCCATACTTTGGGATTCGCGTTGGGCTCGCCCAAGTGCCTCATTGATTGCATCGAACTCTCTCCTCGCTTCGCGTCTTTGATCCAAGTAGTTTCGATCCTCCAGCCAGATATCCACGATGTTACGAAGCTCACAGGTGTAGATCCTCGCTGTAGTTGTGGATTTCCTGGACAACCGCAAGTCGAAATGAAAATGCTCCTTGAACGCATTTGTCAGGCCAACGGGTGGACGAGAAAGACCGTTCAGATCTTCGAGCATTTGCTCTTCGGTGATCGATTTGGGAACCAGAAATCTCATTTGTGTTACACCAATTGTTCCGTTGGAGTGTAGCACACAAATTGCTATGCGCTGCCTAGGCAGGGCAGACTCTCGGTAGCTGAAGGAGCAGGAAATGGCTGAAGAAATCGATGAGTTGATGGCAGTTGCAAAGGCGGTCGCGCTAACAGGGTTGTCGGATTCGACGTTGCGCCGTTACGCGTATGACGGAAAGGTGAGCTCGGCGAAGATTGGGACCCGCCTCCTGATCCCGAAAAGCGAAGTTTTGCGCATCGTCACTGCCAACTTACGGCCTCGCCGCAAGGAGCTTGTGGACGGGGAGGTCGTAAGCGCATGACTACCATCTTGCGACTACCTTCCGTCAAGGCTCGAACCGGGCTTTCGCGAAGCTCCATCTATGCTTTCGTCTCTCGGGGCGACTTTCCTCGCCCGATCTCACTCGGCGCCAGGGCTGTTGGTTGGAACTCCGAATCGGTCGATGCTTGGATCGCTGGACGCATTGAGCAGAGCCAGCCTATAGAGCAGAGCCGAGTAACCAAGACAGCGGAGGTCACGTCCCCAGCAGTCCACGGGGATACTAATACGTTCATCGCGCCGGCCAATGAACCACGCCGTTTGGGGCTAGGTTTAGCGCGAAGAGGTCGCTGCATTGAAAGGGGGTAAAGCTTCGTCCAGGGAGCAACCGGGAAGTTCAGTGAAGTTCACTGAGAACGCTCATGTCCTCAGTGAAAGCAAAAGCCCCAGCTTTTGGGGCCGGGGCTTCAGTTTTCGTTTATCCATTCACCCCGACGGGGGCTCAACCCGTCGTAAACCGCGCCCACGAGGAGGGCAAAGTCTATGCAGATTGTCGCACAAGTTGTTGCACAAGAACACTCCAACCCGCCAAACGATTTCCTGTTTTGCTCCACTGGCCGCGATCTCTCGTGGCTTGAAGCGAAGGCCCGCGCAAATCTAGTTCTTGATGACACGCCCAGGAGAAGTGCCAGTTTCGCCAGCAGTCTGGCGCAAATTCTACGCCGGCGCCATCAGCACACCGCCCACTGCAGCTCTTGCCTTTTACGCGAAGTCTTCCAAGGGGCGATGCCGCGATGAGTCACAACCTTTGTCCACTTAACCGGACAATTTGTCCACTTTTGTCCAGCACTTGTCCAGCACCTGTCCAGCCCGGGGGCCTATGCGCCATAGCTGACACGTACTCCATCCTGGAGCGGGTCGCTCGATCGAAGGCCCGCAGCCGTGGCAACACGCTTCAGGCCGCCCAATTCGCTGACCTGGCGATTCGTGCGATGCGCCGGCGGTTTCGCCACGTTGACGGTTGCAGCCAATGTCTGCGGACTGAGGCTCTCACGCGATGAACGCAGCTGGGGTTCCAGGGACCACGTTCGCGATCCCAATCAGCAGCGGCATTTTTGCGCATTGCCAGAAGATCGGCATCGCGATCTGGGTGTTTATCTGGATGATCGACCGCACAACCAAGGAAGTGTCAACCGAGGATGGTTGCGCCGAAGGTCTTGTCTATGGGGGCCGAGCTTTACGGGCGAATGAGATCGGTCGGGAGCTTGAGATGCCGGCTCGTACGATCCAAGCTCATCTCGATCGACTTGTGAACTACGGATATTTGCGACGCATTGGCCGCACTCAGGGAGTGGCGTCCGGCTACGCCGTTCAGCGGAGCAAAAAATGGAAGCCAAAGCTATCCGTGGTCGGACACGAAGAGCAAGCCCCAACCCCGCAGATTATTGCGCCCTCCCCGCAGAATCCTGCGAAGGGTGCGCCATTTCTTGCGACGACCCCGCAGGATTCTGCGACGACCCCGCCATTTTCTGCTCCCTATATAGAAGACATTACACAGACATTACACAGACTAAATATCGTCGAAGAAAAATCCTTCGACGAGAATTTGCTTCTGCTTTCTCCTCCTCCCGAGGTTGGCAAAGATCTGGACAGCCGGGTAAAGGAAGGCTTCAATTACTACCTTGACCGAATGGACAAGTCTCCGGTCCAGTACCTCTTCAGCAGGGATCGGCAAAAACAAGGACGAAAAGGCTTCGAGTCGCTGGTGACTTTCGCGAAACAGTGTGGAGACCCGAACCCACTGCAGGCGGCATCCGACCTCTTCCGTGTGGCAGTGGACCGTCTAGCCGAATCCCCATTTCACAATGGGGATAACGACCATCGGCGTAAATACCTCGATTGGCACCAACTTTTCAAGTCGAGAGACTTCCCTGAGCCGACCAAGCTGAGGGAGTTTTGGCTGGACGATACGAGGTGGCCTAAATGAAAACCTCGAAGGTCGTTCTCGTCTGGTGCGGTGTCCGCTGCCTCAATCTTCGGCTGAAGCTGGGCGTTGACCTGGTCAGCTGGGTGTTCAGCCTCTCGGCAACTTTGAGGGCCGCATGACGCTCACCTTCGATCAAATCAGGGCGTACTTCGAGGCTAGGCACCCTGGCCAGAAGATCGGGACCCGCGCAAAGGTGCCGGTGAAGTGCGTCTTCCACGATGACCGGACGCCAAGCTGCACGCTTTTCCTCGATGGCGCCGGCGGATTCCACTGCAATGGCTGCGGTGCTCATGGGAACGTGTTCCAGTTCGAGGCGCGGTTCTCTCATTGCACGGTAGCCGAGGCAGAAGCGAGAGTTGCCGAGATCACCGGAGCGAAGCCGAACTTCGGGTCCTTCGCCGACCTTGGACCCGTCGTAGCGGCTTACGACTATGGCGACGATGATGAGCGCGTGCTCTTCCAGAAACGTCGCTATCGACCGGAGGGAAAGCCAAAGACCTTTCGCGTCTATCGCCCGGGTGAGCACGGAAATTGGATCGCGGGAATCGATCCACTCGACGGGACGCCTACCCGGCGCGTCCTCTACAACCAGCCGCGGCTCGTGACGGCCAACGTTGTCGCGGTATGCGAAGGGGAGAAGGACGCCGACAATGTGGCGCAGTGCGGTCTATGGGCGGAGCGAACAACCTTGCGCATGGCGACCACCTGCAATTTTGATGGCGCCTGGAAACCGGGAGAGAAATCAAAATGGCTTCCCGGATACAACCCATACTTCGCGGGAAAGTTCGTCATCGTCTTTGCCGACAACGACGAAAACGGCGAGGCCTGGGCTCAGGCGGTTGCCCAGAACGTCCATCCCTACGCGCACACGGTCAAGATCATTCGGCTGCCAGGGCTTCCGGCCAAAGGAGATGTTTCTGACTGGTTGGGCAACCACACCGCAAAGCAACTGGAAGTAGAAATCCAGAACTCGTCCACTTGGAAGCCGGTCGTCGCCTCACGTTTGTACCCGATGTTTCAGGATGCCGTTCAGTTTGCCGCTGAGGCAGAAGCCACCGTGGACTGGTTGATCGAAGGGGTTATTTCGCGCGCCGGCAACGGTATCATCGGCGGCCATCCAAAAGCGGCGAAGAGTTTCAGTGCTCTTGATCTGGCGATGGCGGCAAGTTGCGGCGTTCCGTGGATGGGCCTGCGAATTACAAAGCGGGTAAAGACTGCAATTGTCAGCCGCGAGGATGAGGCGGGACTAACCAGGCGGCGTATCAAGAAGCTGATCGGCGGTCGTAGAGAGTATTCGCGCTTGGAAGACTGGATGCTGGTCAACACGCGGCATCATCAGGCCGATTTCAAGGTCACGCGAGACGATCACATGGACGCGCTCATCGAGCAGCTCGGTCGATTCGGCGCCGAGTTGGTCGTACTCGACGTGTTTCGGTCGATTCACGACGGGGAGGAAAACGACAACACGGAAGTTGCCAAGGTGCTGGCGAAGGTTAGCAGGATCCAATCCGAACTCAAGTGCGCTTGCGCGCTTGTTCACCACATCGCGAAGGTGGATGGCGCCAACATCTTCAAGGGTTTACGTGGCGCCAGCGCCATTCATGGCTGGATGGAGTGGGGAATCGGCATCAGTGTAACCAACCCCGAGGAAGAAGACCGCTCGGAATACATCCGGCGTGCCGAGTTCGAGAGCAAAGAGGCGACCGCGGACGCCGTCTTCTTCCAAATCGTTGAATCACCAGATCACGCGACGGTGTGTTTGCAGACGGTGGAACGCCCGAAAGCCGGCGGGAGGCGAGCCACAACAGCCTCGATTGTTCCGCTTCCTACGCCAGGAGCAGACGCGGAATCTCGCCCTCGAAAAGGCAGAGGTTTCAAGTTACATCCGGGAAACGCTCGGCCGGGAACGCAAACTCTTTTCTCATGTTTCGGACGAGGGCCGGGCGCAGCAACTGGGCGCCGCCGGCAATTTAATTAGGGCGAAGGGCAATGCGGTTATAGCCGAACGCGCAGCACAGGCACAGGAGCTTTACGACCGTCTCTCGACCCGGGTAGGAGCGGTGAACGGCATCCTGGACCGTGCGGCTGCTAGACTTGCAAAGGGAAGAGATGATGCCAATGTCGTCAAGCGAGAAGCCTACGACGCAACCAGAACAGCGCTGGCCGAAGCTCTCAACGGACCAGAAGCAGGCCGTCCTCAACCAGTACAAGTCCATCCAGGACGAGGAAGCATTGGCCCAGCAGAAACCGGTAACGGACCGCGTGCAGTAGTACCTCAGGCGAAGCCGGCGCTCCCTGGCTTTGAGCGTGCCGTGCGGGAACAATCCGCTGCCCAAGCGGAAGAACGTGGCCGCCAGCTCACCAACGACCTATCACGCCCCAAAGGCGACATCGAGAAAGCTGCCGGCGATATGGAGCGTAATTCGCCTCTGTTCGAGGGCAGCGAAGCAAACCCCCAGAGCGGTCTCTTCGGCAAGGAAAACCCCAAGGCGCAGACCATGTACTCGGGCGGAGCCGTCTTCGACCCGGAAGCATGGAAGACTCTTTTCCCGGATATAGCCGAGCGTTTCTCCGATTGGGTCAACGACAAGCAGGATGAGGGCGACCGACAGGCAGCAATTATGCGCGAGACCCGAGGGGAACTGGACCGGCGCGTGGCGATCGCCGCAAAGCAGCTTGAGAAGGTCCAGCGCGATTTCCGTCTCCGACCGCGCCAGGATGCCCTTGATTTCTTTAATGCCGCTGAAGGCGTAGCGCCCATGAGCTCTATCCCGGCCAAAGATCAAGCGCTGGCCGCGACGTTCAAGGGCTACTTCGACAAAATGAAGGCTGACCTACAGAGCCTGAACCCGAATGTTCTGCGGGACTTCATTGAGAACTATTTCCCGCACATCTGGGAACAGCCATCGCACGCGGCATCCGTGTTCCAGCAGGTGCTTTCCGGAAAGAGGCCTTTCGCCGGGAGCGGTGCCTTTCTGAAGCAGCGTACGATTCCGACCATCCAGGATGGGATCGCGCTTGGCCTGAAACCGGTCTCCTACAATCCCGTCGACCTGTTCCTTGCGAAATACCACGAGATGTCGCGCTTCCTGATGGCCCACAAGACACTCGGCATGATGAAAGACGCCGGCACTGCGAAGCTGGTGCGCCCGGGAACTGCGCCACCGGACGGGTGGGCCCAGTTGGACGACCGGATGGGCACAGTGATGGCCACGGATGCGGATGGTCACCTCTTCATTCGTGGCCACTACTACGCGCCGACGCCTGCAGCTAAGGTCTTCAACGCGTACGTGTCCAAGGGTCTCGCTGGGCGCTCTGCCATCTTCGACGCACTCCAGGCAGCAAACAACAGGCTCAATGCCCTCCAGCTAGGCATTTCGGCCTTTCACGCCACGACTACGGCGGTGAATGCGGCCGCATCGGACATAGCCCTGGGCACGCAGCAGATCACCCAGGGAAAACCGCTCCAGGGCATGAAGAACATTGCGGAGGGGGTCACTTACGTTCCCTCGATGATCTCGACGTTCCGCAATGGCTCGAAGCTGATGAAGGAATATCTCGAGCCCGGTAGCTATTCGAAGTTCGCACGCGAAGCGAATGCCATTTCGTTGGCGGGCGGCCGGATCAGACAGAACACACTGGAAATTAAGCCGCTGACGCAGGCGCTGGACGATCTGAAAGCCGGGGCCATCGGATCAGCCATGAAGAAGACGATTCCCGCGCTCATCGATGCATCCAGCCGGCCAATCATGGAGCAATGGGTTCCCCGGATGAAGATGGGTGCCTTTTACGGCATGGCCAACAACATCCTTGACACCGCGGACCGGGAGGGTTGGAACCAGGATCAGATCCGTACCAGGATGCAATCGGCATGGAATTCGATCGACAACCGCTTTGGCCAGATGGTCTATGACAACCTTTTCTGGAATAAGGCCCTGCGCGACGTCCTGATGGCCTCCACGCGCTCCGTAGGTTGGAACGCGGGAACTATCCGGGAATTGGGTGGCGCCGCTGTAGACACGGCGCAGCAAGCGGGAAAAGTGGTATCTGGCAAAGCTCCTGAACTGACCGACCGGATGGGCTTCGCCATCGGGATGACGGTATCGGCTGGCTTGCTGGGAAGCGCGATCTACTATCTGCTCAACGGCGAGCGACCGCAGACGTGGAAAGATGCTTACTTCCCGGGCAAGAAGGGCGAGGCCCGGATGAGTATCCCTGGGTACATGAAGGACGTTGTGGCGTACGCGCACGACCCGAAGCAGACCGTTCTCAACAAAATGTCGCCCGTCCTGAGCATGCTCTCTGCGGCACTCGAGAACCGCGATTTCTACGGAACGGAAATTCGCCACCCAGACGACCCCATCGTGCAGCAGCTTTGGCAACTGGCAAAGTTTGCTGGCGCCGAAGCCGTGCCGTTCTCCATCCGCGGCGTCCAGAAGCTGGTGCTGCAGAAGGGTTCCCTCGAAAGCTCGCTGCCTGGCCAGGTGAAAGCGGCCCTCAAGAGCCCGAAGGAACTCATTGCCGGGCAGTTTGGCTTTCAGCCCGCGCCTGCGTACATCCAGAATTCGCCGGCACTGAATAAAGCTCACGAGTATGATCTGGCCAACATGCCGCCGGGCACAAGGACGCAAGAGCAAGCGGAGAAAGCCCGTCTACGCAATGCGATCGCGATCCAGTACCGCAGCGGCCACCCGGATCATGCAGCAATTGAAAACCTGGTGAAAGAGGGAAAGTTGACTCAGCGGGAAGTGAACAGCGCCATCGTGACCGCAAAGACAGATCCCTGGTGCGCGCCGCGCGACAGTTGCACCTCGATCAACTGCTGAAGGTCTATGCCAACGCCGATCAAAGGGAGCGGCCCCTGTTGCGACCGATCATCGGGCGAAAGGCCGGTGATGTTCAGAAGGAGACGGATCCGCCGAGGCGTGCTGCCCTACGGGCTGCCCTGCAAAACGCGCTGCGCAAGGGACCCGCAGCCCAGGATTCGGGATCGAGACGCACTGTTGCGATGCCTTAGGGCGCGAGATACGGGGTGATCGAATATCGCCGCCCGCCATCGCGTCGCCGAACCAGCAGAGCCGCCTCGCCGGATACCTGGTGCAAGCTTTGGGCGCTGTCAGCGCTTGTGAGTACTCGGGAACACTGAAGGCTTTGGGAAGAGTTGAGGAAAAGCGGGGAGGGAATGAGTTGCAACGAGACTTGCCCACCCAACTGGACAAAATGTCCCAAAGCTGTCCCGATTTGTCTCAAAGCTGTCCCAAAGGTGTCCCAGTAACGGGGTCCACTCTTTGTCGTACGGCTCGCGGCACGCTAAAGCATTGAAAAGGAAGGCCCGGCTATGGAAACGCTGAGCATTTGTCGGCTAGCCCCTGTCCAGTTGGTGTCCAAACTTGTCTATTTTTGTCCGGATTTGTCCTCTTTATGTACATTTTCTTGCATCGTCAGCACGGTGGTCGTACTCTAACACTCTGGATGGGTAAGTCCTGAGTCAACCGCGACGCCCCAGTGGGGTATCGTAAGCGCGCTCTAAGCGCGTCGGCCTCAGGGGCCATCCAAAGCTCCCAGAATGGGGGCTTTTTCTTTTGAAGGCATGATGCCAGCTCCTCCCGTGTCAAATTCGGTTGTTATCTACCTCGACGAAGCTGGTGATCTCGGCTGGAAATTCGATGCGCCGTATCGAAGGGGTGGGGCAAGCCGCTTTCTCACGATTTCTGCCGTGTGTGTGCCCGAAGCCAAAAGCCATCTGCCCAAGAGGATGATTCGCGAGCTCTATGAAGGTTTTGGGTGGCCTCCTTCTGAGGAACACAAATGGAACTCGATGAAGGCCGCCGAACGTTCGACATGTGCTGCCAAAATTCGGGAGTTCTGCAATGCGAACCCTGACATCGTCATGCATGCCATCGTCGTGAAGAAGCAAAATGTACTGGCACACATTCGCGCTGATGCCAACAAGCTCTACAACTATATGATTCGGCTCGCCCTGCTTCCTCGGATGGCAAAGCACGATGTTGTCACGATGATTCCCGATCCGCGGTCAATTAAGGTCAAGAGTGGCAACAGCCTTCACGATTATCTTCAAACCGAGCTTTGGTTCACCGCGAAAGCGATCACCAATTTGGTTACGACACCCATGGACAGCGCGCAGTGCAAGGGAATTCAATTTGCAGATTTCGTTGCTGGGATAGTTCAGGCGCATTTCGAGGACAACGCAACCCGCGATTTCCAGGTCATTTCTCCTCGAGTGATTTTAAACCGTCTCTACTTCTAGGCGCTCAGGAGCCAGAACCAGAGCCTCCAGATATGACAGACCACCGTTGCCGGACGAAAGCGTACTCGCTGCATTGAAATCTTGGAACAATAAAGCCATTAGCGAAGTGAGAGGTCGCATAGAACAGTTTGAAATCTCTTGCCGGCCAGTGGAACATATCCCGCCTGGGGGCGTCCAAAGTGTTCATCGAGAACCTCAAACGCGCTGATCTTTTCGACCAGATAGTCTCGAAAACCGGGGCCCTCTCCGCTTTGATTAGAGCCGCTCCGAAACCATCCGTTCAGGATAAGTACATGCGCTTTGTCCAAGCCTAGCGTATAGGGCTCCACGATTCGATCTCCGGGTGCGGCATCGGAATAGTAAAGACGCGCCAAATTGTGGCCACGGATGGCATCGCAGATGACGTTGCGATCGATCATTTATTCCTACTCCAGGCGCAAGCTATATGAGCTCACTAGGCAGCCAGACGCCTGTGCGACGGTTGTGTTCTGAGCAAAGGCGGAATAGGACAGCACCGCAACAAGGGCCAAGACTTTCATGGCTCACCCGGAGGCGGAATCATACCACCTACTTGGCCTGTAGTGCTTCCGGGCTGCGCAGAACCATCTCCGGCTTGCCGCGGTACTCCTTGATTAAACCGTGCGCGCAGACCTGGCTGCCAATGTACTTATCGAGGTTGCCGAACGCGGGCCGGTCATCGTCCCAGATCATCACGGTGAAATCCTGGCTGGGATAGGGCTTGTCGAAGTTGATGAAGGTGGGCTTGCCTTTGCTGCCGGACGCGGTATGGATGCCGGAGACCTTGCCGCAAACCGTGGTGGTTTCTCCGGCGTGCGAATAGGCATCGGCCGCAGCGATACTCTACCCGCGAAGTACGGGTGCGGCAAGCATGAGCATCGCCAGCAAAAGGATTCTGTTCATCGGGAACGAAGTCTAGCAGATCAAGCCATAGTAAAAGGGGAGCGTTTTGTTTGTGAGCGGAAACGCAAAACGATAGGTTCTAGGGCGCACGATCAGGTTGAAGTTACCGAAAACCCCGTTTTTCGGGAGCTGCTGCCAGCAATGATCCTGTAGGTTGCAAACGCTACGTTGAGCCTAAAAGTCAGGCTGCCTTCTGGTCCGGGGAACATAGCCATAGTGCGGTTTCTCGAGCCTCAAAATAGGCAAAATTCTGTGCACTCTGTTTAGCGTTCAACTACGACAGACATTCGCTATCACCGTATGACTTCCGGCAACGCTGCTTAGGTAGACGTAGCTTCCCTCAAGAAAGACATTCCCAAAGGTCATGCTGGAAGAGCCTTCCACTCCCCCATGACAGGTGTTCCACACCGGCTGCCCGTCGATCGAAATAGTGATCGGCTTACCGCCCGTGGGGATACCATACCGTCCTGCTACGCTCTCCGGTGCTGTGATGGTCTCGAGAAATGAGCTGCCATTCTGGGAATACTTCCAGGAGGTGGAGACCGTGCCTGCGGGGAGGGAAACAGTTGCGGATACCTGTGTCAAATCGCCTGGATGGGGGATAACGTAAAACGGCACCGTGGAGGACAACTCCGGACCAATGCCGGCAACGTAATTCGTGAGAGCCGAGGTAGGCCCAGTCGCCCACCCGTGCGCGAGACTCATAAAGGCCGGATCATAGTCGAATGTGCCATCCTGAAGGTACCCTTCCCAGAATGTGCTCCCTGTGCCGTTCGGGCTCGACAGCATATATCCCCACTGGAGACGAATCAGGCTTAGAGCGGTTGCATCATCGTCTGCGACAAAGTGAGCCATCACCTCCATAGAACCTGGGAAGTTCGCGATAGCGTTTGGGCGTTCTGGTGTCGCCGCGCCAAACTGATTCCAGCGCCCTTTTAACGCGGTGGAGATGGAGACGCTCTTCGCCGTCGAATCTGGGACATCGAACCAGACCGCCAGAGAGTTTCCATCCTGCGGGTGAAGCGAACTCCCCGGTACATCCATATACATTCCCACGCCTGCATCCCAAAGGTAGAGATTGATTGCCGAGCGGACAGAGGCTGCGGTCGCGGTATAGAGAGATTGGGCCATGGAATCTCCTACAATGGAAGCCAGGAAACTCGCGCCTTGAAGTACTTGGAAGAGTAGCGCATTTGCGGATATCTCCTCTCCACCGGGCGCTTCCCGACCCCAGTCAAGCGGCAAATTGACCGAAAGCAGCCCGTCAGCTCCGATCTTCGCAGTAGAAAAGGCAACCGCTCTCTTGATCTGCGGCCAATGCGAGATAACCCAGGAACGATCGCCGGAATAAAGGAAATAGTCAATCACTCCAATCAGAGTCCATAAGTGATACGTGTCGGAAAAAATATCGCCGACGTCGCCCGGTGGGCCAGCATAGGGAAGGCCTCCCGCACTGTTCTGGTGAGCGAAGAGAGTATTGAGATCGTTCGTCATTGAGAGGGTATCGCCAGTGGAAACATAGGCCGTCAGCCCGGAGATCCCAAGATCGCCAGGCCAGACCCATCGGTCTCGTTTCGCACCATCGACCAAAATCGTCGCGCCCGAGCCACTCACTGCATTGTTAAGCCAGCTTGAAGAGACCGCCGGCCAGACCTTTCCCTGAAGTGGGTCGATGGTATCCATCTGCACCGTGTAGGCGCCCGCGTACCAAACACGATTCAGTAGATCGTCATTCGATCGGAACGAGCCGCGATAGGCGCGCAAAT
>Ga0182024_10012884_pt1 | contig 16455 bp, 14 predicted proteins | sample P32metaG_FD_120480 | JGI IMG/M metagenome (GOLD analysis project Ga0182024, IMG submission 120480) | Permafrost microbial communities from Stordalen Mire, Sweden - P3-2 metaG (Illumina Assembly) | ecosystem: Environmental > Terrestrial > Soil > Wetlands > Permafrost | place: Sweden: Stordalen... | reverse complement strand
CACCACCAGCATCATGCGGGCGGAGAGCCGGACCAATCGCCTAGCTGGAACATGGCGATGCAGGCGGAAAAGATCGGTCTGGGCGCCAGGCTGCTCAAGTACAAATTCAGATTCACCCCGGCAGTAGGGTTTTTCTTCTTGTTCATTGGATTGACCTTCTGGCTCGGTGTCATTTATCAATTGCGTCACCACGAGCCGACCGAGCACTTTTCTGCGTTATCCAAGCAGCTTTACGGGCAGCAACTACCCACCACCAGACTCGACGGGCAGGTATTGCCTAGCGTCACCGTCAATGATCCATCTAGCGCACCAATGTCTTTCGGACAGTCTCAATCTATGCAGCCTTTGCCTCCAGCAATGAGTCAGGGCTACATGGGCACGGCCGCTGCGCAAGTTCCACAACAGCAGTATGCACCAACCGGTTTCCCTGGCGCCGCGGTCGCTATGCCGCCGGTCTCGTACCAGGTGTATTCGGCTTCTGGACAGGCTCCCGCCCAGAGTTATTCGCCTTACGGCGGACAACCTCAATTCTATCCGTCCGCCACCACAGCCGGTGCATATCCGATGGCGCAAAGATATGCGGCCCATCCGCGCATGCGCGTGTTCGTCTCGCATTGAGAGTAGGTTCAAACAATTTTCGCTCTCCCTGTCCAACCGCCGGCTGTTCCGTATAGACTTCTCTAGGTGAAGCGGGACGTTTAAACTACGTGTTGGAATGGGGTAAGCAGGCTTTGGCCGCCTGTTCGCAGTTCCATAGGTAAGAACGCCGTGTCCCTCTCTTTTGGGCAGAGCGAGCAGTGGGAGAGCAAGGCTAGGCTCTTCCATTGCTTTTGTCTGGGGCACTGATTGTCTAAATGATCTTCTTAATCAAACGATGCGTGCCGTGCGTGACTTTGTGTACCCCGTTCGAGGCGGTGCGCACCACGTGCTTCGTTCCTCTTTCAGTGGCGTGCACCGCACTTTTTGCGGTCTTGTCGACTTTGTGCACGCCTTGCTTTGTGTAGCCAGCCTGTGCTCGCGGAGGCGAAATAGCCGCTACGGCAGCCAGTGCCAACACTGCAATGACAATTCTGTTGCTCATATGTGGGTCCATCCCGTGTGCATGCAACTAGCAGGTCTCCAAGAACTATAGGTGTGACTGAGCCTATTTTAGTGCCCAAATCCGTATGCATACAGCCCGTATTGGTTTTAACAAACTAATTTGAACGCATTTCGGACTCTACTGGGCATGTTGTTTGAGAGAAACGACCTTTGGCGGTTTTCGAACCGCGGTCGACTGGAATAGTCGGGAGGCTAGGTGATATGTTGAAATCGAAGAAACTGTTTCATTCCCTGGCGATACTGGCACTATTGCTTTTTGGCGGCACCGTATGCGCCACCAGTGCAGCGGGCAGTCTAACCTGGCAGCATCAGCTACCAGATGCTATCAACCAGGCCACCTCTGCTCATAAGTGGATTTTTGTCGACGTCTACATCGACTCGTGCTTGTTTTGCAAGCGCCTGGACAAAGAAACGTACGTGGATCCGGCAGTGGTGCAGTATCTCAACAAGTCGTTTGTTTGCGTGAAACTAAACGCAGAGGATGGCGGAGGCGGCAGAGATTTTGCCAAACAATATTCCATTCGCGGGTTTCCATGCATGGTGCTTTTAGATTCGAGCGGCAAATACCGAGGGATGATCCGCGGATATAAACCACCGCACGATTTTATGTATGCAATGAGTATGAACACTTTGAATCAGCCTGGATTTAAACCTTGAACCGGGATCGGTCGTGCAATGCGCCGAACATTCGCAGCAAGATCAGGCATTTTGTCCCAGCGAATATGCAGCTGTCTTAACAAATCCCCGCTACAATAAGCCCTGGAGTCACAAATTTAGGGCCGATTGGAACGAAGGTATTGATGAAGATCTCGGTTTTTCGTTGTACGTCCAGTTTTCTGATAGTCAGTTCACTCTTTTGCTGTCCAGCCCAGAGGTCGTCAAGCCTTGGCGTCGAGGGTCTTGACTGCGCCGCGCCCAGCACCGCAACTGCCGGCAGGGGTACGTTTTCAGCCAAGCAGTCTGATTGTGGAGAGCTCGATGACAAACCGAGCGCAGCACCACTGCCGGTATTGCATTATGGTGTGGTAAGCGTCGATCAGTTTCCCAAGCTAGATCAAGAAGTTACCAGGCTTGTTGACCTTGCCACCAATCGTAGACAGGGAACGACCGAGCTTGATTCGCGCCATAAACATTTTTCCAAGGCAACTCAGCGAGCCTACGCAGCCGGCAAGGACCTGGCTGAACTGGCCACCGCTTATAAGGGATTTGAGCAATCATCGGAGGCGGCCGACGTCATTCTGGGAGAGAAGCTGAAGTTAAAAAATAAGTCAGCTTGCGACTTCGCTAAACAAGCTCTTAACGACAGCACCGAGCGTGACATCTTCACCTCGCTAATGCAGCTGGCGCAAGCGATCGGACAAGGTAACGTTTCACAAGGAAACGCCTCGATGGAGCAAGGCATCAATAAGCTCGCACCAATGATCGGCAAGGAAGAAGCTGAGAAAACCAGGCAAACGCTGACAGAGTGGTGCTCCACCATAAAGGTAGATCCATCTGTCTATGACCGGCAGCCGCTCAGCATTCTGGACATCGACAAGCAATCAAAATCTTTGATAGACAGTGCGATGAGCCACGATCCAGTGGTGGCAGACATAAAGAAGCGGCTGCATAAGTTCAATGGGCGCAGCCGGATCGCGCGCGCAACGGGCAAGTTTCTCAATACGTCGTTGAGCCTTGCCGGTTACACTCCAACTATCATCTCACCTGCGGCACAGGTCGCATGGGGAGTCTATCTATGCACGCAGGGGGGACCTGAAGAAGCGAAGCTGCTGAAAGAAGTCTATTTAAGCAAACGGTTCGAAAGCAGATGGACAACCTTGAACGACCGCGCAAAGCTGGCATTGAATAGCTACAACTACGCACTAATCACGAAGAATCCCGCGCTTCTGAGCGTTAGCGACTATGTGATGAATGAAATGTCGGCACCGGCAACGAACGCAGATGCGAATCAGAAAGAACCAGCATCAGGCTTGAGGAACTCAGGCACCGATACTACCAGTAATGTCACCGCGACCGAAACCACATCGACGCAGACAGAAGTGCCTGCCGGGCGACAGAGCATATTGACTAATTCTGGATTGCCTGACTGACGTCAGCGCGGTTTTGCAGCTAGCGCGTATTCATCGATCATCAAGTATTTCTTGGGCTCGTCTTCATCGATTGCGGTGCGCGCGAACGGCTTGCCCAAAAAGCAGTTGTCTGTCGAGTCGTCATTCAAACTGCTTACCTCTCCTGCCAGGATGGTTCCGTCATCTGGATAACCAAAAAATTGGTGGCACAATTTGGGCGGAAACGTCACACTCTGTCCAGGCTGAAGCACCAGTCGTTCACTCGGTTTCAGATTCTTAGTCATGCCGTCGACCTGCACAACTACCTTTTTATCGGAGAGTGACTTCTCATCGTCGTTGGCCCAAGCCAGCTCGACAGCCATACGGCCGCCGCTGCGATTGATCAGATCTTCGGTTTTGCACCAATGAAAGTGATACGGCGTTACTTGTCCGGGCTGCACGATCATAAACTTCTCGGCATACGTGATCGTATCGACGGGTTTGCCATGTTTCAAGCAACCGTTGCGAGCGACAAAAATGATCAAGCCGACCTTGTCGAATTGACTGGAGCCGAAATCCGTCACTATCCAACCCAATCCGTGCGTGCGAATCTCGTCCGCCTCAGAACCGACACCTTGCCAATCCTTGGCTGTCCAGTAACCCCAGGGAGGCAGCTTAAACTTCAAATTGTCCAGAGTTTCGGTGGCTTGACTGATGGCTCTGTTGATTTCGCTTCGTTTCATATGTTTTCTCTCCCTGGCACCAGAATTGGTGCATGCTCTTTCTGTCAGCGCTGCACGAGGCGAAGCGCACAAACGCGAGTGCAGTGGAAGCATTTATCTATCCTGCTCACCACAGTCAATTATTAAGGCAAGAATGGAGGACCTTGATCAGTTGACTGATGTTTAGGTGGGTCATGATCATCATGCTTTCGCGGCTGCACAGAAATATGCCCGTTGTTTTCGAGAATGGCAAAGTGCACTTCATTGGCGCTGGCGCAACCGGCAGCACGCAATGAGGCCATCAGCTCATGATGGGTAATTTTTTCTCTGCGCATTATACGCTCGTCTACGGTGCCGTTATGGATCAATATCTGTGGCCGTCCCTCAATCAATCCTTCCAAGAACTTCGAACGGTATGTGGCAAAACCGATCAGTGTATTGAGTCCGACAAGCGTGGTACATAGAACCATGCCACCGGCAACCGAGTTGTCGGGACCGGTCATCGCATTTTGAACAGCATTACTGAGCACCAGCAGCAAAACAAGATCGAACGGTGCAAGCTGCCCAACCTGACGCCTGCCTGTCAAACGTAGAACGATGAGAAGGAAGCTGTAGATCACAGCAGCTCGTGCAACCAACTCCCACCAGGGCACCGCAAGCGTCCACATATTCTGCATCCTCACATTTGTTCATGCGCATACAAGATCTATGTGCCGAGCACCAGCCTGTTTAAAACCCAGATGGCGAATGAATAGCAGCGAAATTGCCGGCATTGGCAATGATCGCCACAATCTAAATATGCCGTTACTGATTTAATTTGCAACGATGAAAAGGTGCAAAAAGTAAAGGAATTGTATACAACGGCCGTCATGTTCATATCCGAGAGCAGGCCTGGGTTCTAGCAATTCCATATCTGGAAGAAGCTCTGCGCCAGTGGCAGGTGAAGGAAAAAAAGCTTGCATCTCTGGCGCACGTCCATATAATCAGTGTTCAGAGATGCGCAACCAGACTTCGTCAAACCGATGTGTGGATGTGCAGATTCCGCTTTTCTACGTGTTCTTAATTAGGACTGACTGCACGATGAAAATGATTGTTGCCATTATTCGACCGGAACGCCTGGCGCAGGTGAAAACCGCGCTCTTCAAAGAAGGCGTGACGGGAATGTCCATCAGTCAGGTTCTTGGACACGGGGGAGAGCGCGAAACGGTTGAACAGTACAGAGGAAGCGCGGTCGTATTCGAGTTCACGGAAAAGGTGAAGTTGGAGATCGCAGTTCCTGATCATCTGGTCAATCGAGCAATTGATGCCATTCTCACAGCTGCCAAAACCGGCACTGTAGGTGACGGCAAAATTTTTGTTCAATCGATAGAACGCGTAATAAGGATACGCACTGGAGAAGAAGATAGAGCTGCTCTGCACACTGATCCGGTAGTTCACGCTATCAGCAGCTGATCTTTCGTCCTGATTCCAATCAAAAAGGCAGGTGGTTGTATGGCGGTTTCGGCTGGCGATACTGCATGGATGCTTGTTAGTTCCGCGTTAGTATTTTTCATGGGTACAGGTTTGGCTTTCTTCTACGGCGGATTAGTGCGCCGGAAGAATGCACTGAACACGCTGATGATGACATGCGTGGGCACCGCAATTGGCACGTTGGTCTGGGCAGTGATTGGGTATTCATTGGCATTTTCACCCGGCAGCCCACTGCTGGGAGGATTCAGTTGGGTTCTACTCAATGGCGTGGGCAAAGAACCGGTTGCCTATGCTCCAACCGTTCCCGCCCTGATATTCGCAGCATTTCAAGGCATGTTCGCGGCGATCACACCTGCCTTAATATCGGGAGCGATCGTCGAGCGCATGAATTTTAAGGCGTACGCGATCTTCATATTGCTGTGGTCGATTTTCGTCTATGCGCCTGTTGCCCACTGGGTTTGGGGAGACAACGGCTGGATACACAATCTCGGCGCACTGGATTTCGCCGGTGGTACCGTCGTTCATATAACTGCCGGCACCGCGGCTCTGGTGGCTGCGTGGATGCTTGGCCCGCGGTCGGATCATCAGCGTGTTCCGCTCGTTCCGCACAACGTACCGTTTGTATTGCTCGGCGCCGGCTTGCTGTGGTTCGGATGGTTCGGGTTTAACGCAGGCTCCGCCCTTGGTGCCAACGGTGTAGCCGCTGTCGCATTCGTCACCACAAATCTGGCCGCAGTAGCGGGCATGTTGACCTGGCTGGCTTTGGAACGCATCAAGAGCGGCAAGCCAACTGCAGTCGGCGCCGCCACCGGAACAGTAGTCGGTCTTGTCGGCATTACCCCAGCAGCCGGTTTCGTTGAGCCAGGAGCAGCATTGGTAATCGGCATGCTGGCAGCGGTCGCTTCCTTCTTCACCCTGCAGCTTCGATCCCGCACCAAACTCGACGACACACTCGACGTATTTTCCTGCCACGGCGTTGGTGGCATAACCGGTGCCTTGCTCACAGGCGTGTTCGCTACCCAATTGATCAACAGCAGCGGAGCCAATGGACTTCTCGCAGGCAATCCGCATCTTCTCCTCGTGCAACTGATTGCCGTCGTTGCCACGATCGTTTATACAGCCGTCGGCACAATATGTGTGTTGAAGATGGTGAAACTGTTTGCTCCAATCCGAATCGGTTTGAGAGAAGAACTCGAAGGCTTGGATCGACACGCTCACGGAGAAGAAGCCTATCGAGAGCCCAATTCGATCGGTAGTCTGGGCGAGGCTGTCTTGTTTCGACTGGATGAGCACGCGGACCAGCGCGGGGTGAATCCGCACGGCGACCATCCTCTTATCCAGCCACAATAGGGTGCACTTGAGATAGCCTGATAGCGCTGACTGTTTGTTAGCGCACAGCCCTCGCCCCATAGCCAATGCCGGTGATCCGAAGCTGGCTGCCCCGCCTCGTGCGCCACCGGCACCGGCTCGCTGGCTAACCCGCCTCCCTGTCATCTCGAGCGAAAGGAGCGCAGCGACTGCAGTCGAGAGATCTCTCATACCTTTGCTGTGCCTCAGCTAAGCTGCTGCGCAGCGTTATGAGGGATCTCTCCACTGCGCGCTGGCGCGCTCCGGTCGAGATGACATGCCCGAGCCAGACACTCTCGTTTCAATAAAACGGCAGGTGTGGGACTTCCGGCGATTTCATAGCCAGTCCACAAAAATTCCACTTTTCATCCATGCGCACTCCACCTCCTGTGGCTAAAGTTCATGCAACACCCGGTCCACACCCTTCCGTTCCTACCCCCGAGGTTGCATCAATGGACTTATTGCAGGCGAAATCAGTTGACCGACTCCAGCAATCGGCTCTACACCATCAGCTGCCTGCGGCCAGCCCTGTCAGACGTCCGTCGTTTGAATCTACCCTCAGATTGAAAGCGCTGAGCAACACCAAAGAGTTTCAACCGACTTTGTCTATGAAGGCGAAAGTCATAGCCAACGAGATCGTCGACGATTTCAGACGCTTCGTCGCCTTGGTGTCAACCGCCTCTAACTCCCAAAATCGGCAGTGCAAGTACAACGGCCACATCCTGCCCACCACTGGGTATTACAAGTCAAAGCTACAGTGTTCAGACTGTGGTGCTACGGTCACTTCATATGCCGAACTGCGCGAGACGGATAAAACTGCCGCGATGTATAAAAACAGAACTGCTGGCTGCGGCGAAATGGTTGACTATTGGGTCGATGAAGCCAGCGTCAAACCGAGTCAATACGACCGACTGAAAAGTAAGGCACGTTAACACCGGCGCCCATGATTACAGCAGTTGAGCAGAGCCGCTGACCATGGCCTGCAAATCAAGTCGCTTTTCGAGAATGTTCAACCAGACATCGCCCACGGACAATACTCGCTCGACCATTGATCCAATTGTGAAATCGGTAGGGTCGCAGTTAGCCAGTTCGTTCCACGTCACAGGAGCGGAGACACCTGCCTGCAAGTTGGCTCGGGCGGAATAGACGCTGCAGACAGTTCGATTCCGACCATTGGGACTGGAGTCGAGCAGCACTCTGGAACCTCGCTTGTCAGGCTGCATTTCTATTGATAGGTGATCCGGTTTCTGTCGCGCCGCAAAAGTACAGATTGTGGCGGCAAGCATACGAATAGCATCGAAGTCCAGTTTACGCTCAACGGGAATGAATATGTGCAATCCGCTGCGCCCCGAGGTTTTCACGAACGGTTCTAAAGAAACGGCTTCGCAGGCATCCCGGAGCATAAACGCGGCATCCCGAGCACGTTTGAAAGCCTCGCGATCGATGGTATCGTTAACGGTGCCTGAATGCACGTCGATGTCTATGGTGAGGAAGTCCGGATTCGCCAGCTCCTCATCTTCGATAGTTGCACCACCGTATTTAGTGGCGGCCGAATCGCGGCGGGAAGTCCACGTGTGGAACTCAAGCACTCTGTTTTGCGCAAACCAAATGAGCGAAGCCAGGTTATTGCAAAAGAGCAGCTGATCGTCTCGGCACTGTGCTCTGTCGATAAACTCAGGGCAGGTTTGCCAATGTTTCTGGTAAAAGCTGCGGCCTTTGACGCCGTAAGGAAGACGAATTAGAGTGAGCGGGCGACCCTGCATGTGCGTCAACATCAAATGCGATACCACTGTCAGATAGCGTAAGTACAGGCGTTTCGTCACAGCTGAACTTTGCCTGTCAGATCGCCACAGTTCGCGATCGAGGTTGGTAAGACTGATGCTGCTGCCTCCCACGACCAAATCAAAATTCGCCGCGCGCTGATCCAGCTGTGCCAACACTGTTTGTTGCGCCGGAGATAGCGCAAGAGAAGTTCCGAGCGGTAGAAATTGCGCAGCGTCAATACCCGGCGGCGGAGACACCGCAGCAGGCGGCCTCTCAGCAGCCGCTATTGCTTCATCTGGCGAGACTACTGTTACACGCTTTACCTGGCTGGCCTCGAGTTCGTCGCGCAGGCGAAGAAAAACCGGTGCTCTCAGATGACCGTCTCTGGTTCGATCCATAAATTTGATCTCCGCCACCAGGCTCGGTGCCAGCCAGATCGCATCTTTCTTGTCGGCCGGACGCTTCAAGAACGCGGGTTTGGCTGTGCGCAGCGGTAACATGGCACTGATCACCTGATCCAGGAGACGGCTGTCGAAGCCGGTTCCCACACTGCCGCAGTAAATCAGGCGCTGAGCTTCATCGTAGAAGCCGAGCAACAATGCACCGAATGTAGAACCACGAGAGCCTTGCCCGGCAGTATAACCGCCGATAACGAAATCTTCCGTCTGCTGCGCCTTCACTTTCACCCAACTGGGAGAACGCCTGCCGATCTCATAGCTGCCCTCCAGTCGTTTCGCCACGATTCCCTCGAATCCATTTTGGATACAGGCATCGTATGCCAGGTCACCATCTTCATCGAAATAATCGATGATGCGCACCATTTCGTTGATCACCAAAGCTTGCGACAACACGCGCTTTCGTTCACGCAAGGGCGCGTTGGTAAGATCGAAACCGCCTATCTCAAGAATGTCAAAGACGAAATAAAATACCGGCACCAGCTGCTCTTGCTTAGCGATGTCGACGCTTTTCGTCAAATTCATTCTTTGCTGGAGCTGTTGAAATGACGGTCTGCCCTTGGCGTCCAATGCAATGATCTCTCCATCGATAACGATGTTCTGAGGGGAGACGAGCGGCAGTTGCAGCGCCAACTTTGGATATTGGTTTGTGATTTCCAGCCCGCGCCGAGAAAACATGCGCGCTTTGCCGTCCCGCAACACTGTAAGAGCACGCATGCCATCTAACTTCGGTTCGTATATCCAACCTTTGTGACTAAATTTGCCGTCCGCCGGCACCGCCAACATCGGCGAGACAAATCCTGGCAGCGGCACGGCTCTGGCGCGTTCCGGCAGTTGGAACGGCAGGGTGCCCACCTTCTTATCATCGGTGTTCTCTGACTGAGACATGATTCTTACCAGCCTATCTCATAATCAGATTAACCCAAGACAATCCAAAGTCCAAACCGGTAACGAGATACCGAGCGAAGCTGGCATCCTGTAACCCTGGGAGCGCCGCCATCCTGGCGGCATCTGAAGGTTGATGCCGCCGGCTGGAAGCCCAATACCGTCAACTTAAGGAGATGCCATTGATCTTGGCAAATCACGGAGCGATCGATTGCAGATCCTGACTTTTCGCCCACCATGCTTAACTTAACGGTATTGGGCTGGAAGCCGGCGTTCCCAGAGATCTATCCTCCCGTCCCGGCAAATAAGTTCATTAACCAGCGGACCGTTTCTTGCCCTTCGCTGCTGGTGCCGATCCACCCTTTGCGGCAGCTGCGATTGGTTCTTCCTCTTCTTGTGATTCCGCTTTGCGCGCCTTGATCGTTTCCATACTCGCCCGCAAGGCATCCATCAAATCGACAACATTTGTTTGTGCCACCGGCGATGAAGCGGCGATTTCGCGCCCATCAACTTTGGCTTCGATCACCTTCATCAACGCTTCGCGATAATTGTCTTTGTATTTTTCTGGATCGAAGTCTTCGGTCATCAAATCGATCAGACTAGATGCCATCGCGACTTCCTTGTCGGAGACTTGAACATCCGGCATCGGCTTTCCGCGCTCGATCCTGATCTCATCGGGATAGAGCAGGGTTTCCATCACTAACGTTCCATCGACCGGACGCAGGCAGCACAAGCGCTCTTTGCTGCGAATGGAGACTTTTGCAATCGCGATCATGCCCTTCTCGACGATCGCACGCATGAACAGTGCAAACGGTTTCTTGGCGGCGTCATCGGGCTCGAGGTAGTAGCTTTTTTCGAATTGAATCGGATCGATCTGGTTGAGCTGCACGAATGATGTGATCTCAATTGCGCCTTTACTGGGCAAGGGGATGTTCTCCAGATCTTCCTTGCTGATGATTACGTACTGCCCTTTGCCGTATTCGTAACCCTTTTCGATCTCTTCGGGCTCTAATTTTCTGTCGCAGGTCGGGCAACTATTTTGCTGCTTGATCCGCGACTTGCAGTCTTTGTGCAATTGATTGAAAGAAATGTCTTTGTTCTCAGTAGCGGTGTACATTTTTATCGGAATGCTGACCATTCCAAATGTAACTACGCCAGTCCAGATTGCTCGTGCAGCCATTTATCAGTCCTCTAAGTCTTGCTCTGCATACTGTAAGTAGCGATATTCTTCCCGCGCGACAAAGATATTAGTCATATGCTCATTCGGCATACATATGCATGGCTAGCCGATTTCGCCCGTATATCGATGTCGCTCCTATTGACCAGTAGAGCACAACGAGCCGCAAGCGATCATGAGATCGACTCAAAAAGATAGACGTCAATATATAAATTGGCGTTGTAACCGATATGCGAACGTGGAACGATCTCGTGTGTCTGATAGTGTTTACGCTCAGGAGTAACGATGGGGGCACCAACTCAGGAACAAGTTCTGTCATTGGCACCGGACGACAGTTCGGCCAAGGCAGGGCGTGAGCTGGCGAGCGCTCGCAAATGGCTTAATCTTGGGTTTAATCAATCAGCCGTCTGGGGCGAATGTCAGGGCAGCGGTGCAACTCCATATCAAACGCGCATTGACCTGGCGGATTACGCGGCTAAATGCACCTGCCCGAGCCGAAAGTTTCCTTGTAAGCACGGGCTGGGATTGCTTCTCCTCTTGAGCAAGGAAGAAACTGCATTTAAGCAAATGGAATCGCCTGGTTGGGTGAGCGAATGGATTGCAGGGCGCAAGCAAAAGGTAGAGAAAAAGAAAACGGATCCGGACGAACCGGCGGCACCACCGGATCCTGCGGCGCAAGCTAAACGAGCGGCGGAACGCACCAACAAGGTAAAGTCCGGCGTTCAAGACATGGACCGATGGTTGCAAGACCTGGTCAGACAGGGATTCGCCAGCATTCAAAACGAAGGCTACGGGTTCTGGGAAGCGCAGGCCAAGCGGCTTGTCGATGCTCAGGCTCCCGGACTGGCGCGCCTGGTCAAACAGTGCGCGGGCACATCTTCGCTGGGTGAAGGCTGGCAAGACAAACTGCTGGGGCAGGTTGCACAAATGTATCTATTGGTCGAAGCCTTTTCTCGCATCGATCAGCTTGCGCCGGACACTCAAGCCGACATCCGCACTGCGATTGGTTTTACCAGCAATCAAGATGAGATTCTGGCGCAAACTGGCGTGACCGATCAATGGTCGGTGGTGGCACAACGCGTCGAGCAAGAGGAGAAGTTGCGCTCACAACGCACCTGGTTGCACGGCAAGAACACTGGCAGACTCGCGCTGGTGCTGAGTTTCGCCTATGGCAACGCTGCGCTCGACACAAGTTTACTGGCAGGACATGAATTAGGGGCTGAGTTGGTTTTCTATCCGAGCGCTTATCCGCTCAGAGCCTTGTTGAAGAAGAAAGAGGAACAGACGAAACTGCTTGAAGAAATCAATGGACACGAAACGTTCGAACACGCGCTGACCGCCTATGCCGATGCGCTGGCAATCATTCCCTGGCTGGAACGATTTCCTATGGCGTTGAAGAATGTGGTTCCAATTCTTGTCGATGGCAAACGATTTTATCTTCGCGATGGCGAAAACAATGTGACACCGTTGGCGGTGTACGACATGACTACCGGTTGGCAATTGTTGGCTGGCAGCGGCGGTCATCCGATATCGGTATTCGGAGAGTGGGACGGCAACCGCTTGTTGCCATTATCTATACTGGCACAAGGCAGATTCTGCAGATTGTGAGGAGATCGAATGTTGGTTTGGGACGAACTGGTATCAACCGCGCTCATGGGTACTGAAAGGGAAATCGCTCCGTCCCTGGTTTGCGACGGCGCGCTTGGGAAAATGCTGGAACGGCTGAAGGAACGAGCGAATCTGACCAAAGAAGGAGCTCTCTTGAGCGCCGCAGCAATGGTCGAACTTTACAAACGCGCCGGAGCACTAACGATAAAATCCGACTCTACGGAACAATCTTGCGCATGCCCTGAGGACGAATTGCCTGAATGCAGCTTTCGGGCAGGAATGCTTTTATCGACACTAATCGAAGATCGCAACACCGGTATTCTCACTGAATGGCTGACAGTGGCAAAACAGTTTGGCAAACGCCCGCCATCATTGCTGCTTCCGCGTCTATTGGAATTGGCATCTTACGATCGCTCCTTGCGCCAACCGGTGATTGACCTGGCTGGGCACCGTACCCGGTGGCTAGCTACCCATAATCCTGCCTGGTCATTTTTGTTGCAAGCTGAAGTCGATGACGCGGATCATAAAGCGCTCTGGGAAACAGGTCAAACGCCCGAACGGCTCGGCGCACTGAGGGTATTGAGAAGAACCGATCCGGCATCAGCGCTGGCACTGCTCACCAAAACCTGGTCGGAGGAACCCGCCGACGCACGCATAGCATTTATCGCAGAATTGCAGAATAACCTGAGCATGGCAGATGAACCGTTTCTGGAAGAACGTGGCTTGGATGACAAACGCAAGGAGGTGCGCGAAACATCTGCTCAGCTTCTCGCGAAACTGCCGGAGTCGAGACTGATAAAACGTATGATTGCTCGGGTTGAGCCGCGCATCGAGATGAAACGCCATGACCTGTACTCCGAACTGCAAGTGGTATCACTGCCAGAACAGTGCGATAAAGCTATGATTCGCGACGGCATTTCGCTCAGGCAACAATCGGCCATGGGTGAGAAAGCGGACTGGTTGATGCAGATGCTCTCGATCATTCACCCTGGTTACTGGAATGAGCGGTTCGAGATGGACGCTAACAAATTAACCACTATCGCCCAGAACAGCAAAGACTGGCGACGTCTTTTTCTGTCTGCCTGGCGCGTTGCTGCGGAACGACATCAATCGACGAGCTGGGCCGAAGCTTTGATACCTCTATTAGCACCGGACGTTGGCGGACTGATGAGTTGTCTCAGTCAGCAACAGCGTGAATCATTTTTTCTTGAAGCTCTCACCGCATCGAATGGGTTGATCAGAGGTCAGACACGAGTAGAGCAGGCACTATATGCGATGCTCTCCAGTGAGTACCCGCTCAGCGAACATTGCTCGCGGATCTTGCTGGAAAAGAGCAAGAAAGAGTTGACTTCCAGCACTCACTACACAAACCCCATTTTATCGGTCCTTCCCGCCATGGCGCTGCGGCTAAATCTTTCAGCTGCTGGAGAAGTAACGACCGGTTGGCGAGAGGATGCGATGGAGTTTAGCCCGGTTCGCAAAGTTATCGATAGTTTTATAGAAACAGTTCAATTTCGTCATGAAATGTTGATTGAGTTGTCCAGCCCATAAAGTAGTGAGGCGGCATCTCGCACCATATGCAGTGCGAACGGCAAACTGGAACAGAAAACCAAACCAGGTGGGAGAGAGAAAATGAGAGAAGTTCGATCAGAAGTTTCAGAAATACTCAGGCAGCATGCAGAGCAGCAATTCGCTGAGGAGTTGAACGAGCTGATAAAATCGGACACCAAGCAGCGTCCACCAAATTGGAAAATGTCTCCGTGGGCAGTATCAATCTATATCCTCGGCGGTAAACTCGAAAACGGTTTCGAAGTATCTCCGAAATACATTGGCAACCGGCGCGTGGTGGAAATAGCGATCGCCACACTGGCCACCGACCGGGCGCTGCTGCTGCTGGGAGTTCCGGGCACCGCGAAAACCTGGCTGTCGGAACATCTGGCTGCCGCCATATCCGGTGACTCGACCTTGCTGGTTCAAGGCACAGCCGGCACCTCAGAGGAATCAATCCGATATGGCTGGAATTATGCCAGGTTGCTTTCTGAAGGTCCTTCTCTGAACGCGCTGGTGCCCAGCCCATTGATGCGTGCGATGAAAGACGGCAAGATTGCTCGCGTAGAAGAGCTGACCAGAATGCCAGCGGATGTGCAGGATGCTTTGATCACAATGCTCTCTGAGAAGACCTTGCCTGTACCGGAGCTGAACGAGGGCGTACAGGCAGTGAAAGGATTCAACGTTATCGCCACTGCCAACGATCGCGATCGCGGCGTCAACGATCTCTCCAGCGCGCTGAAACGCCGATTCAATACCGTAGTATTGCCGGTTCCCGACACGCTGGACGAAGAAGTAGACATCGTCAGCCGGCGCGTCGCCGAACTTGGAAGGGCACTCGAACTGCCGGCGGAACCACCGGCTCTCGAGGAAGTACGACGCATCGTCACGATCTTCCGGGAGTTGAGAGCCGGTATGACACAGGATGGAAAGACCAAAATCAAATCGCCCAGCGGAACGATGAGCACCGCAGAAGCGATATCAGTCGTCAATAATGGGCTCGCTCTCGCCGGACATTTCGGCGACGGCAAACTTCGTGCCGCTGATGTGGCATCAGGACTGACCGGCGCGGTGATCAAAGATCCGGTACAAGACCGCGTCGTCTGGAAAGAATATTTGGAGACGGTGGTGAAGGAGCGCGACGGATGGAAAGATATTTACCGCGCTTGCAGAGACGTAACTTAGGAGCGGACAGATGAGCGCTATCCATTTGTTCGGGATCAGGCACCATGGTCCAGGTTCTGCCAGGAGCCTTTGCGATGCGCTGCTGAAACTTGAACCCGACTGCATTTTAATTGAAGGTCCACCTGAGGGCGACCAGATGATGCGGTTCGTTGCCCATGAAGAGATGCAACCACCGGTGGCACTGCTAATTTATAGTCCGGAGGATCCGTCGTCTGCCGTTTACTATCCCTTCGCATTGTTTTCACCAGAATGGCAAGCTATTAGCTATGCGCTACGAAAAGGCGTACCGGTGCGGTTCATCGATCTGCCTCAGACCCACTGGCAGGCAATCAGAAAGGACAAAAAGCAAGTCGAACTGACTACCACCACACCCGACGGTATCGTCATCACCGGCGGTGACAAGGGCGAGCAAGCCCAACAACAGGAAGATGACGAAGAAAAACTGTCAGACGATATCGATCGCGAAGACGACGCTAATGGTGGCAACTTAGACACTAACGAAGATTATGATCTGTCTGTTCGAAAAGATCCATTAACCTGTTTGGCCAAAGCCGCCGGACACAGTGACGGTGAGCGCTGGTGGGAACACATGGTCGAGCAACGCCGCGACAGTGCCGATCTATTCGAAGCCATCAGAGAGGCAATGACCACTCTGAGAAAGGAGTTCCCAGCCGAACGCGAAGAAGACGAAATCGACCAACTGCGCGAATCCCACATGCGGCAGATGATTCGTGCCGCACAGAAAGAAGGTTTCAACCGCATTGCCGTCATATGCGGTGCCTGGCATACGCCAGCTCTCGATGACCTATCGAGGGCGAAAGAAGATGCCGCGCTGCTCAAAGGATTGCCAAAGAAAAAGGTCGAAGCCACCTGGATACCGTGGACCCACGGCCGTCTTTCCTATGACAGCGGATATGGTGCGGGGGTGAAGTCGCCAGGATGGTATCACCACCTCTGGTCTAGTTCTGATCTGGTGGCAGAGCGATGGTTAGCGCACGTGGCGCGGCTGCTGCGGTCCGAGGATCTCGATGCATCGTCGGCTTCGGTGATTGAAGCCGTGCGCCTGGCCGAAACACTGGCAGCGCTGCGCGACAGACCTCTTCCTGGTTTGGTGGAACTAAGTGAGGCGACCAAAGCCGTGCTTT